>Ga0065720_1003827_pt1 | contig 12804 bp, 11 predicted proteins | sample Thericmetagenome_FD_59107 | JGI IMG/M metagenome (GOLD analysis project Ga0065720, IMG submission 59107) | Thermophilic microbial communities from the Joint Bioenergy Institute, California, USA of rice/straw/compost enrichment - eDNA_2 v2... | ecosystem: Engineered > Solid waste > Grass >... | reverse complement strand
CGGGAGATCGGGCAGCCGTTCTTGGCCGCCTCCGCGATCTGCTGGAACTCGTCGTTGCTGATGTTCGGCACGGTGGCCGTGGTGACGAGCTCGATGCGGGTCACGGTCGGCTTCTCGTTGACCCGCTCGAAGTGCACGTTGGCGGTGGTGTCGACCGCGGTGGGCGGGAAGCCGGCCTTGGTGAGCTCGTTGGACAGCGCCATCGAGAAGCAGCCGGCGTGGGCCGCCCCGATCAGCTCCTCGGGGTTGCTGCCCTCGCCCTCCTCGAAGCGCGACTTGAACGAGTAGTTGGCGGTGAGGCCGCCCTTGCCGGTGCGCATGACGCCAGTGCCCTCGGTGAGGGTCCCTTCCCAGCGGGCGTTCGCAGTACGGATAGCCATGGGGTCGACGCTACCGCCTCGGCCCGGTCGAGATCGGCAGGCGTCGCCGGAGCGGCCAGGATGTGGGGACGAGGATGGGGGTATGGGGACCAGGATGGGGACAGGCGAGACGGACGTCGCGATCGTCGGGGGCGGGCACAACGGGCTGGTCGCCGCGGCGTACCTGGCGCGGGCGGGGCGCCGGGTCGTGGTGCTGGAGCGCCGGCCGGTGGTGGGCGGCGCCGCCGTCTCGGAACGTCCCTTCGGCCCGGACTACCTGGTCACCAGCCTGTCCTATGTGGTGAGCCTGCTGCCCGAGCGGATGGTGCGGGAGCTTCGGCTGCGCGAGTTCGGCTACCACGTCTACCCGCAGGGGCCCTACTTCGCGCCCCGGCGGGACGGCCGCTACCTCAGCCTGCCCGACGACCCGGCCCAACGGCACGCGCGCATCGCCGCCTTCGCGAAGGCCGACGCGGACGCGTACGAACGGTGGGAGGCGTGGCTGGCCAACCTGGGCCGGCTCGTGGGCCCACTGCTGCACCGGATTCCGCCCAAGCTGGGTTCCCGCCGCCCCCGGGACCTCGTCGACCAGGCGGCTCTGCTGCCGGTCCTCCGTAAGATCAACGTACGCGCTGCCTTCGATCTGACCCGGCTGTTCACCAGCAGCATCGCCGACCTGGTCGAGGAGCGGTTCGTCTCCGACGCGATGCGCGGGTTGCTGTCGGTGTCCGGGGTCATCGGCACCTGGGCCGGGCCGCGCAGCGCCGGCACCGCGTTCGTGATGCTGCACCACCATCTCGACCAGTCGGGGTCGCAGGGTGCCGGCTGGGGCTTCCCGCGGGGCGGCATGGGCGCCGTCACGCAGGCGCTGGCCGCCTCGGCCCGGTCCTTCGGCGCGCAGATCCTTACCGACGCCGAGGTCGCCCGCATCGACGTGCGCGACGGTCGGGTCACCGGCGTGACCCTGGTCGACGGACGCCAGATCGCGGCGCCGACGGTGATCACCACGGCCCACCCGGCGATCAGCTTCCTGCGCCTGATCGACCGATCCGATCTACCCAGCGATTTCCTTCAAGACATCGAATCGTGGAAGTCTCGATCGGGCACGGTGAAGGTGAACTTCGCGGTGGACCGGTTGCCGGTGTTTGTCGCCCACCCCGAGCCCGATCCGCAGATCTACGGCGGCACCATCGTGCTCGCCGAGTCGCTGGACGAGATCGAGACCTCGTTCCAGGAGGCGGTCGCCGGTCACGCCGCCACCCACCCGTTCGCCGACATTTGCATTCCCAGCGTCTTCGACGACTCACTGGCCCCACCCGGTCACCACGTGGTCAGCGCGTTCACCCAGTGGGTGCCGCACACCTGGGCCGATGCGCCCGACGCCGCCGGCCTGGCCGCGTACGCCGACCGGCTCACCGCCCGCCTGGAACAGCTCGCCCCCGGCTTCACTGCCTCCATTGTGGATAGACAGGTGCTCGGTCCACACGAGATGCAGACCGAGTACGGGCTCGTGGGTGGCAACATCTTCCACGGCGAGCTGAGCCCGGGCCAACTGTTCCACTGCCGCCCCGCGGCCGGTTACGCCGATCTGCGCACGCCGATCCGGGGTCTGTACCAGGCCGGCAGCGCCACGCACGGGGGCGGCGGGGTGACCGGCATCCCTGGCCGCAACGTCGTCCGCCAGGTCCTCCGCGACACGCGCCGCTGACGGCCGGGGGACGGACTGTCCGTGCGGTTCGGGTCGCGCGGCCGTACGTTCCGGGAAGTACCCGTACGGTACGTGGTGGGCGGGTCGCGCCCGGTAGGTCCGACCTGCGACGATGGGCCTACCGGCGGCAGTGCCGCCCGGGCGCTTCCGGGACAAGCGACGAGGGTGGTTGTCATGGCGGACAAACTGCGCAATGAGCCCCGCCTCGGGGGCCGGGTTGCCCGGCTGCTCGGCTTGACGGATGGTGGTCGCGTATCGCTGGGCGCCGCCGCCGTCGGGCTCGCCGGAGCCGCAGCCTTCGTGGCGTCACTCCCCGTCGACTGGCTGCGGGTCACCGTGGCCCCGATGCGCGAGTACGGCATCTTCGGTGGCGAATATTCTTTTGGATTGACCACGGCCGAGTACGGCATCGTCTACCCCATCGGCCTTTTGGGCTTGCTGACCTTGACGGGCCTGGCGGTGCCCCGTCCCGATCTCGCCCGGCGGCTGCGCCTGAGCTCCCTGGCCCTCGGGATCGGGCTCATCGGCGTGCTGGTGGCGACCACGAACGACCTGCGCGATGTCATACGGGAGGGCTACGGGTACCCCGTGTTCTTCGCCGGGGAGGTGCCGGCGGCGATCGAGGAGGTCATCGACGGGCAGACGTACGCCCCGCTGCCGGGTCAGATGCTCGCCTACGCCGCCGTCGCTCTGCTCGTCGTGGCGGTCTGGGTCGCGGGTATCCCGGCCCGGGCGGGCCTGGGCACCCCGGCGGTCAGCGCGCCGGTGGACGCGGTGACCGATGATCCGTCCGCGGCACCGGTCTCGCCCGCCGACGCGCCCTACGCCGGCGCGGCGGTCCCCGCCGGTACGCCGAGCCAGCCGCTGGACCACTCGTCGCCAGTGGACGGCGCCACCCGGGTTGGGTACGTCGATGGCCTGACCGTCGTGGCCTCGGACGCCATCGACCTGGGTGGTCAGGCCGACATCCTGCGCAACTGATCGCCGGGCGACCTCGTACGCAATTGCCCTCCGCGCCCACCACCCCCGCCCAGGGCGCCCGAATTCCGCCGCGCGGTCGCTCCCGCCGCTGACCACAGTCGGGGCCAGAACGGCGCGGGTCGATGCCCGGGCATCCAGCGAGCCATGATCGCCGGGTGGGGTCGCGGGGGGATATGGCGGTGATCGGGTCCCGGCGGACCGGTAGGCTCGGTGGTTGTGACCGAGCCCAGTCGCATCGGGCGGGCGGATCCGTGGGGGAGCTATCACCGCTACAGGATGGGACCCGCGGCGGCGGCTGAGCGCCGAACCACATAGCGCCGAGCGACGGAGCGACAATCGTGATTGACCTGCGCCTGCTGCGTGAGAACCCGGACCTGGTCCGTGCGAGCCAGCGTGCCCGGGGGGCGTCGGAGTCCATCGTGGACGAGCTGTTGCGGGCCGACGAGGCGCGCCGGTCGGCGCTGCAGGCGTTCGAGGCGCTGCGGGCGGAGCAGAAGCAGCTCTCCAACCAGATGCGGACGGTCAAGGGCGAGGAGAAGACCGCGCTGGTCGCCCGGACCAAGGAGCTGGCCGCCCAGGTGAAGGCGGCCGACGCCGCCGCCCAGGAGGCCGAGGCCGCACTGCGGGCCATCCACCTCGCGGTGCCGAACATCGTCGAGGAGGGCGCCCCGCCGGGCGGCGAGGACGACTACGTCGTGCTGCGCGAGGTCGGCACCAAGCCGGTGATCGAGAACCCGCGGGACCACGTGGAGCTGGGCGAGCTGCTGGGCGCCATCGACATCGAGCGGGGCGCCAAGGTCTCGGGCAGCCGGTTCTACTTCCTGACCGGCCCGGGGGCGCTGCTGCAGCTCGGCCTGCTGCAGCTGGCCATGGCCCAGGCGGTCGAGTACGGCTTCACCCCGGTGATCACCCCGACCCTGGTCAAGCCGGAGGCGATGGAGGGCACCGGCTTCCTCGGGGCCCACGCGAGTGAGGTGTACCGGCTGGAGGCCGACGATCTCTACCTGGTCGGCACGTCGGAGGTGCCGCTGGCGGCGTACCACAGCAACGAGATCCTCGACCTGCCGCCCGGCCAGCCCCGCCGGTACGCCGGGTGGTCGTCGTGCTACCGCCGGGAGGCCGGAGCCCACGGGAAGGACACCCGGGGCATCCTGCGGGTGCACCAGTTCGACAAGGTCGAGATGTTCACCTTCTGCCGGCCGGAGGAGGCGCACGACGAGCACCTGCGCCTGCTCGCCTGGGAGGAGGAGATGCTGGCCAAGGTCGAGGTGCCCTACCGGGTGATCGACGTGGCCGCCGGCGACCTGGGCGCGAGCGCGGCCCGGAAGTACGACTGCGAGGCGTGGATCCCGTCACAGGGCCGCTACCGCGAGGTCACGTCGACCTCGAACTGCACGACCTTCCAGGCCCGTCGGCTGGCGGTGCGCTACCGGGACGAGGAGGGGCGTCCGCAGATCGCCGCGACGCTCAACGGGACGCTCGCCACGACCCGGTGGATCGTGGCGATCCTGGAGAACCACCAGCAGCCGGATGGCTCGGTGGCGGTGCCCAAGGCCCTGCAGCCCTACCTGGGCGGCCGGGACGTGCTCGAGCCGCGTTCCCGCTGAGGTCAGGTTCCGCGCAGCTTGCCGGAGCGGAATCTGCGCCCAATACCTCCGGGCGCTGTTTCCCGCAACGGGAAGCCATGTTCGCGCGGGCGGCGTATCGTTGTCGGCCCGCATCCCGGCGGGGGTATCACCACCGGAGGCACAGGGCATGGCTCGCATCGAACTGCCGAGGCTCGTCGCGACGGACCTGGACGGCACGCTGGTCCGCAGCGACGAGACGGTCTCGGACTACTCGCTCAGGGTGCTGCGCAAGGTGCGGGAGGCTGGGGTCACCCTCGTCGGGGTGACCGGTCGAGGGCCGCGGTTGATCGAGCTGTGCCGGCGGGACCTGCCCGTGGCCGACCTCTTCGTGCTGGCCAACGGCGCGTACGTCCTCGACCAGCGGGATCCCGACGCGGTGCGGGTGCTGCGCCGGGCCCGCCTCCCCGGGGCCGACCTGGCCGAGGCGCTGCGCCGGATCGAGGCGGCCGCCGGCCCGCTGTCCGTGCTGGTCGAGGCCCTGGAGGACCCGCGGGCGCCGTTATGGGGTGACTCACACGTCGTCTGGCCCTACCCGGAGTGGGTTCCGTACGACCGGGCCGAGGCCCTGACCGGCCCGGTGTACAAGGGGTTCGCCTCCGCCCCCCATCTGGACGCCGACGAGTTGCTGGCGCTCGCGGCCGAGGTGGTGCCGCCGGAGCTGGCCACGATCACCCAGTCCGGGCTGGGCTACATCGAGCTGACGGCGCCCGGGGTCGACAAGGCGACCGGCCTCGCGGTGGTCGCCGAGGAGCTGGGCATCGAGCCGTCCGATGTGTGTGTTTTTGGCGACATGCCCAATGATGTGCCGATGTTCCGCTGGGCCGGTTGGCGCCGGGTGGCCGTCGCCAACGCCCATCCGTCGGTGCTCGAGCTCGCCGACGAGGTCACGGCCAGCAACGACGCCGACGGTGTCGCCGCCTGGCTCGAAGCCCTGCTGTCGGCCTGACTCCGTTGTCAGGGGCCCTTGATGTCGGGAAGGACGCCCTCTTGACGCCTGGTGCCTAGGAAGGCGTCCTTCCTGACATCAGGCCGGCTCCGCGCCTGTCGCGCGTGGAGGTTCTGGCGGACGGTCTGGGTCAGGGCGTGATCCGGCCCGAGGACGCATTCCTGGTCGGCCAGCGTGGCCTCGTACAAGGGGATCGCCCGGTCGAGCCGTCCCGCCGACTCGTAGGCATCGGCGAGGTTGTAACGGGTGGTCAGGGTGTCGGGGTGGTCCGGGCCGAGGACCCGCCGCCGGTCAGCCAGCGTGACCTCGAGCGTCGCCAGCGCCGTACGTCCACTTCGGACCGTAGGAGGTCTCGGGGGTTCAGCCCAGCCGTCGGCCCGAGCTTACGGACGCGACGGCCGGGCCCGGCCCCGGCGCCAGGGTCGCTGGCGCCCGACAAGCTCCAACTCCCTATCCGGCTCATCCGGATAGGGGGGTCACCCCGATTCGCCGGGGCTTCGTTTCGCCGACTCTGTAGGACAGGTAGTCGACCACAACCCGAGGAGTCACGATGAAGAAGCTCATGATCAGGGTCGTTGTCCCGTTGGCCGTCGCGGCCGGCGCCGCCCTCGCCGCCCTCCTCCTGGCCAGCCCGGCCAGCGCCAGCCCGCCCAGGCAAACCAGCTACATGGACGCCACCACTCTCCGCGCCTTGTGCACGTATTCCGGTGGCTACTTCGACGCGGACACCAACGGTGGCAGCCACTTCTGCGTCCTGCCGGATGGGCAGGTCATCCTCTGCGACACCAAGTTGCGGACGTGCGTCGTTCTCGAGAGGACCGCCCCTAAGCCCGACTACTACTGGACCCCGCCGAACAGCGATGGGCTGCAGGTCCAGGGCGACCCCGGTCCGGCCTTGGACATCACGCCAGTGACCGGCGTCCGAGCTGTGCGCCTGGCTCAATCGATGAAGTAGGTCGTTTTGCGGTACCTGGGTACCAGTTGCCGGGCGACCTCGAGCGGACAGGTGGGCCAGCTGAGACCGAAGCGAATGCTGCCTAAACGAATCACGGTGTAGCGCGGCGGTGCTAGATTCTGACGCGTGCCGGTCCGAGTCCTTCTCGTTTTTGGCGGCGGCCTGGTCGCCGGCGAGGGCTCGTACCGACTGAGCGAAGCCAGTGCCCGGCGAGTCCGCGCGGCCGTCCAGTACATTGATTCTCATCGTAATGATTTCGTGGACGCCCGCGCGAGAAGTCTTGTCGTCTTCACTGGTGGATGGGGGGAAGCGTCCACCGGACTATCGGCGCCGCCGCCGGGGTCGCGCGAAGGGGACCTCATGCTGGCCGCAGCCAGGCCGTTTGTCGACGGCATTGACTGCCGGGTGGAAACGCGCTCCAGAAGCACCCTCGAGAACGTGGTGTTCTCATTCAACGGACCATTGCGAGATTTCACTTTCAACCGATGGAATCCCATCGGCATTGTGTCCGGCCGGCAACATCTAGAGCGGATCAGGTACCTCATCAAGAAGGTCACCGGTCTCCCCAACGACGCGATCGTGGGGATTGGCGCCAGAGAAGGCGGTACGTGGCGTGACTCAGCCACCGAGTATGTCATCCGCCTGATCAGCAGGATCGTCTACGCCGGGGTCAGCGATCCGCGGGTCCTTCTTCGACGAGAGCGCATACTTGTCAGGCTGACCCGGCGGGCGGAGCGTCTCTTCCCAGTCATCCAGCGCAGCAGCGTCGCCGGGTGACGCGGGCCAGGATCTCAACGGCTGGCGGAGCGGGTCGATTCGTACTCACTCGCCAGGTAGTCCTGAAGAGATGCGTGTCGGAACTGGTACAGGCTTCCCTTGTGCCGCAACGCTTCCCGCTTTGCGGCATCGTCCAGAAAGCGTTGCAGGCGCCACGGAAAGCGGCCCGAGACGGCGAGAACGAACAAGGAGATGTAGAAGCTCATCCAGGCGACACTTCCCACCTGCCCGATCTCACCCTGGCCTGGCTGATGCGCGAGCGCGATCGCTCCGGCGCCAACGCATAGTCCCAGGACAAGCCCGCCAAGGAGTTGAGCTCCGTAGAATGTGCTCGACGCTAGTAGGACCAGCGCGACGATTCCCAGTAGACCGATGTTCCGGATGCTGATTCGCCGTTCGATTTTCAGCGTTTCGCTGGCCGAGCTGAACCGCTCGTTCCCTGGTATGTTCTTGTGATCGGTCCACCGTAGGAGTCCGGCCAGGCAGCCCGTGACCGCACCGGAAACCGTGTCCAAGGCAAGGGCCCATAGCGGTTCCATTGCCGCGGTGGCCACGCTGACGAGGGCCGCAGTGATGATGCCGAACATCACCGCGAAGGCGATGGTGAACATGAGCCCGCGGCCGTTGTTCCACCAGAGTATGGGCTGGGAGGGTACCGACCGGAGCCGGCGACGGCGGACACGTGCGATCGCCAGCTTGGATGCGGTCCAGGCTGTCGCAGCAACAAGCGCCCCTGCGAAGCCGACACCGAGGCCTCGGCCGAAGTCAGGGGTGAGCCAGACCAGCACTCCTGACGCCGCTCCGCAAAGCCCGCCGACCCACATGCGATGAGGTCGCGGAACGGCTGTCGCGATCTGCCACCAACCGATGGCGTAGACCCCAGTGCGTCGAATGTGCGCGGCAAGAAAGGCAAGCCACCGAATGGCCTTCTGACGCGGCCACGCTTCGCGAGCCGCTTGGGGGCCCACAGCAGGCGGGTACAGGTCGTCGAGCAGCCGCTCGAGCAGGTGCCGCTCAATTGACTCGGCCGTCGGGTACCGAGTGACGTCGAGCAGCTCGCGAGGCTGACTATGCGCCTTGTTGTAGGCCGACCGGGCCAATGCGAGAAACAGCGGAGACTCCAGGGCTGCCGCGACCTGGGGCCGCGTCCCGGTCGCCACCTCGGCGAAGACCTCTTGCCACGCCGCCGCGACGCCTGGTCGCGGCGTATTGCTCAACAGGAAGCGTTTACCTTCCTCGAAGCTAACGGGTAGCGCCTCGACTTCAAGCTCGGCGCCGAAGTTCCCGACGTCGGCCAGAGCCTCGCAGTAAGGCGCCACATGGCTTGTGATGATGTACGAGTCGTGCCGGAACATCCCTTCCCTGATGCCGGCCAGCGCCTTGGAGACATGCCCGGGTGCCATTTCATCGAGGCCGTCAAGTACGGGAAGGATTCGCTTGCTGTCGAAGAGGTACCGCGCGACGTCTTTAGCGAAGTCCACGGCGGTGGCCCGTAGATCCGGGAACTCGTCAAGCAACTGGCTCTCCAGCCAGTCGCCGAAAGTCTGTGCGTCTGGGTTCCATGTCGTCAGCAGAAAGAGCACGGGAACGGGTCCGTGCTGAGTTCTCTGACGCTCCACAAGAAGCGCGTGCGAGATCTCGACTGCGAGCGAGGTCTTGCCCGACCCGCGGGGACCAAGGATCGCAAGCCGACGGAGACGGGACGCCCTGAAGAGGGCTACGAGCTCGGCGAGTCCTACGACCCCGACCTCCTGCTCAGCCCGACCGAGATGGGCAGGCCGCTGCCAGGAGACCCACTTGGTGGAGATGGAGTCCAGAGCCCTGAGGTGACGCGACCGTAGCTGCCTGCTCCACCGCTCGAGACTTTGCATCTCCAGGATCGCCACGGCATCCTGGAGGACTGCGACATTGAATGGCTTCTTTCGTCTCCAGTTGACGGTTCGTAGAATCTTGGCCAGTACCGCGAAGATTACGCTCAACCCGAGGATCGTGCTGAGGTTTTCTAGACCAAATCGGGACAGTGCCCAAATACATGCTGCCAGCCAGGCGACGGCCGCGAGAATGGCGCCGAGCCGACGGAGATTTTGAGTCACGTGCGCGCACGCCCCTCAGGTCTCATTCCGCCAGCCACTGTACACGTGTGGTTCATGAAACGGAACAGCACAGCCGCGGCGCCGACATGTTCTGGTTGAACGGCTTTTTGCTAGTTTCGGAGTTTATTGGGGGGTGGCTCCTTGACTGGCGATCCGATGCACTGGCTTAGCGCGGCGGCGCCGGTCGGCGGCCGCAGCGTTGGCCGGCGTCGCCGCCCGCCCGATCGGGGTGGACGGGCGCGTCGGCCGCCGGTGAGGTAGGGCCCGGCGAGACGGCCTCCCTCCTACTCGCGGTACACGCGACGTGCATCGAGGCCCGGGACGCAACCGCGCACCGCCGACCGAGCTGCCCTGCCTCACGGAGCCGAAGGCCAGGCCAGCGGCGGACGCGGGCGACGGACTGACATACGGATACTACGGACGAGTCGGATATTTCGAGCTATGTCGCTGCTGTGTATGGGTCGCCGCTGATCATTGGTACCCTGCGCGTCAACGGCCGACACATGGGGGATGACGGGGATGACCTCCGTGGACGAATTCGAAGTCCAGATCAATCAGCTGCTGAACGCGGCGAAGGCAGCGGCGTCCGCCGCGGACCAGGCCAGGGCGGTCGACCCGGGCGCCGCCTTGGAGGGGATCGCATCGGCCCTGCCCGGCGGGACTGCGGCCTCGATCGCGCCTACGCTGGCAGCGACGTTCAGCGAACGCGCCAAGGTCTGGGCCGACGAGATCGATCGATGGGGCGAATCGGTCACATCGACCGCGAAGCTCTATGTCGAAAGTGACGACGCGGCGAGAAGTGCTTTCGACTGATGGCTGCCAGCTATGACGACGTCCGCAGGTGGGACGCTCAGGCGATCGATCGGTCGGCGACCAACCTGCGAGGCCGCAAGAACCAACTCATCGGGCTGCAGGACGAGCTCGACGACGCCCGGAGATTGCCCAACTGGCACGGTCTCGCGGCCGAGACCGCACGAACGTCGTTGGAAGCGACGCGGAACAATGCCGAGATCCTGGTCGCGGAGCTGGCCGCCGTCGAACGAGCCCTGCAGAACGCGGCGGACGACGTTGAGGTGCTCAAGACCCGGGTCGCCAACAACGACTCCCTGGCCAACACCTACCAGTTTCGCATCGCCCCCGACGGCGCGATCGTGGACGTCAGGCCCCCCGATCCCCCGCCCACGTCGCGTTTCGAGGCGGAAGAGCTTCGCGAGATCCGGAGGCACCGCGAAAACATCAGGCGGCAGTTGGAGCGGGAAACCCACGAGATACTCACGACGGCGAACAACATCGACGCCACGCTCGCCCGCGTGATGCAGCTCGCGCTGGACCGCAAGATTACCGATCACGACGCGACCACCCTGGACGGAGCCAGCAGGGGCGGAGACCTCGACGCCCAAGTGGTCTATCTGGAGCAGGCGCTGCGTGACGCCGGACTGCTGACCGGGCCACCGGTCACTGGTGCCTACCGGCGGTGGCTCGAGAACGCTGCCCTGCGTGGCGTGCCGGTCGAAACGATCATGAAAATCGCCTCCGAACACCACCTCACGCCGGAAGACTTCAAGATACTCGACGGCCTGGAAGAGATCCGCGAGGATCAGGACGGCGACGGGATCTTCAAGTCGTTCTACCTGTTGCCAACCGGCATCAGCGGGGAGGACGCGGCCAAGGCAGTCCGGATGACCTACATCGTCAACGCCGGCACCGACTACGGCGCCAACGGCCAACCCACCGACTTCCCCCCCACCCCCTACGGATCCGAGGAGCTGTCGCGAATCATCGCCCGTCAGCAGGCGAACTCTTGGAGCTACAACTCGGACGTGTGGTTCGTGCACACCAACGGGGGGCGGCTCGTGACCACCCCGAACGGCATGTTGATGGGCCTGGGTGGGAACTTCATCCAGGACCTGTACAGCCAGCGGGGCGGTACGACGTACGGCGACATCTTCATGCTGAACATCGACGACCCGCCAGACGCGGCGGAACAGCTCCGAGAAGTGGTCAGGTCGGGCTACGCCTGGTACGAGACTGACCAAGGCATCAAGCGGGGGACGCTTGACCTGGACCGCCTGTTGCACCATGAGGAGCGTCACTCCCAACAGTGGGCGCGCGAAGGCTATGCGGGCCGCATCGCCTCCTACGCGTGGGAATGGATCACCGGGGGCAACCAGACCGAGGAAGACGCGGGGCTTTCCGATGGCGGATATTAGGAGACGGCTGGGCGTCGTCGTCGCTGCGTTGCTCGCGGCGACGATGGCGGTGGCGTGCGACACCAAGGCTCCCTTCGCGCCGTCATTGCCGGCGGAGGCTGGGTTCCGCGTCGACGACGGCGTCCTGAAACTGTGGACGGGCACCCCGTGCGAGGGCGTCATCCGCCTGACGGTGCTCTTCGACGCGGGCACATCGAAGAGAACGGAACAGGTGTGGACCGCACCACCGCCGGGAGTGCGGTTGGAATACATGGACCTGCTGACCACCGCGGGGGCATCTCCCCCGGCCGACGGACCGCTCGAAGTCGAGAAGCCGCTGCCCGCGGGCTACGACTGGACCAAGGCCGCCACGCTCCACCTTATGGTCGACGGCCCGACGGCGTTCGGTGCCTTGGTCGATGTCGCCCNGGTGCTGCGCGAGTCGGCCGATCACCCGTCCGACACCTACCTGTTCGGCGAGNTNGGCTGGCTGAACGCTGCCGACNTTCAACGCGAGAACCAGAAGTCTCTNCTGACNATCTGCACTCCCGACCCGAACTGAGTCCGGCACCCGTGGAGCCAACGATGAACGAGCCCAAGGCCAAACCCGGGTTAGCGCGCGTGGTGCTCCGGCGCTTGGTGTTCGGTGCGTTTGTCGTCACCGTCATCGCGATCGTGCTGTTGGTTGGCCTGGCGGTGTCCAGCGCGACCGGGTTGTTGTTCGACCCGCACGGCTACGGAATATTCAGCGCGATCTGGTTCGTGTCCGTCCTGACGCCGGTCGCGCTCGCGCTGTGGCTGCTCTACCAAGTACTGCGACGCCGCAGTTAGGGCGCGAGAGATGCCATTGCAAGGCCAGGGTCTGTATCGCGTGGCTGCGGGGTGGCTCGCGGGCCAATATCGCGGCCCGTCAGGTACTGCGGAGAGCCGGGTGAGCACGCTCCCGACAAGCGGAGGGTGTGGGATTCGAACCCACGAGAGGCTTGCACCCCTAGCGGTTTTCAAGACCGCCGCCATCGGCCACTAGGCGAACCCTCCAACGCTCCGACGGTGGTGGGAGCGCGTACCAGTGTGCCAGAGCCAGGGGCCGGATGGTTCCGGCCGCCCGAAGCGGCGCGCCGGGCCGGGCGACCCCCAACCCGGCCCGGCAACCCCGGTCGGCCCGGCC
>Ga0065720_1020772_pt1 | contig 12810 bp, 14 predicted proteins | sample Thericmetagenome_FD_59107 | JGI IMG/M metagenome (GOLD analysis project Ga0065720, IMG submission 59107) | Thermophilic microbial communities from the Joint Bioenergy Institute, California, USA of rice/straw/compost enrichment - eDNA_2 v2... | ecosystem: Engineered > Solid waste > Grass >... | reverse complement strand
TTTTTTTTTTTTTTTTTTTTTTTGATCCAGATTAGACTGCTGACCTTGATCTAGAAGTGCTAGGCCAAGACAAGCGAGGGAGCGTAGATGAAGTTAGGCTATCTATTGGGCAAGAGCTATGGCGGTTAATATAATGTGATAGAGGACTGGGAGTTCGGGAGCGGACACGGCAATCTGGACTGAAGAGTTTATGCCTGTTTGCAAAATCCGGGGAAGTTTGTGCGACTAAACTGGCTTGTGAACTCTTCTTGGTACTGCTTTGGGTCTGAACGCCGAGATCAGTGATGAGAATGCGTGCCATGTGGAGCCTTGAGGACATGATCTATTATATTTAAGCAGGTTCTTGACTTGGTTCGAGTTTTATTTCGAGAGGGATTGTTTTTTCCTAGGAGTCAGGACGGTACTACTCCCTACAAGTCAAGATGCGCCCCCTAAACACATTTACAACGCTCTCCCTTTTCCTCCTAGGAGGCATCTCCGCGAGCCCAACCCCTCCAACCAAAAGATGGGACTTCAACCCGTAAGCCCCCCCTTTTTCCCATTCATCCCCAGACGCTCACACTAATCCCCTCTCAGTCCCCGAAACCCCGCCTACCAGCTGGACATAGTCGACCAACTCCTAGTCAACACCATGCCCAAAGTCGAATTATGGATGTCCCACAAAAACGCTACCAACGGCTGCACCCTCGAGAAGGCTGCCATCCGCCGCGAATGGAGCGACCTCTCTGTCCCCGAGCGAGAGGAATACATACGCGCGGTTTTGTGTCTGCAATCCTTGCCCTCCAAGGCTCCCAAGGATCAGGTTCCCGGGGCGAGGAGTCGGTTTGATGACTTCGTTGCGACGCATATTACGCAGGCGTTTGACTTACATAGTCCGAGGAAGTTGTTTGCCGCGCATAGGTATTTTATTTGGGCTTATGAGAAGGCATTGAGGGAGGAGTGTGGGTATACGGGGTATCAGCCTGTGAGTATCTACACATAACGAGATGCTGAGGGGAGAGGTTAGGGTTGACTGACCAGGGATAACGATAACAGTACATGAACTATGAGCTATATGCAGATGATCCGCTCAACTCGCCTCTGTTTGATGGCAGTCCATCGAGTATGTCGGGGAACGGACTGCCTGAACCGTATCCAGGAGTCCCACAAGGGTTTCCGAGACCATATAATATGATTCCTCCGGGAGATGGAGGCGGCTGTGTCACGACGGGGCCGTTTAAGGAGTACGTACTCCCGCTTGGGAGTAGCATGACATCTATATCACATACTAACATCATCTCCCAGCATGGTCGTCAACCTCGGCCCCCGTGGCGGTGTTCTGCCAAACCTCCCGCGCAACCCGCGCGCTGACGGGCTCGGGTACAACCCACGCTGCTTGCGGCGAGACGTCAATAAGAACTCTGTTGCCGGCGCCAGGGCCAACTACACGTACAGCCTCATCATGGATCACCCGGATGTGGACAGCTTTTATAATCGCTATTTGGGCCAGCCGTTTTTGAGGGGGGATCCGTATCCTTGGGGGGTAAGTCACTTGGTTGTCAACATAAGGATTTGCGGTGTTGTTGAGGTAGAGAAGGTTGACATGAAGTCAATAGTTGCACAGCGCAGGACACTACCTCATCGGCGGCGATCCAGGCGGTGTAAGTTTTTTCCCTTTCCCCTTTCATTCTCACCAACTAACCGTTATTCGTCAAGGACTTCTACTGCTCCCCTGGCGATCCCCTCTTCTACTTCCACCACGGCATGCTCGACCGGGTCTGGTGGATCTGGCAGATGCAGGACCCGGAGAACCGTGTCAATGCCGTCCCGGGAGAGCCCGACACCTGGGGTCCGGGTGACGGTAGTGGACACATTCATGGGAAGAGACAGGGCAGCGGCAGCAGCAGCGTGTGGGAGGATGTCATTGATCTAGGATGGACAGCGCCCCCGGTGAAGTTGATGGATTTGAATGATCAGCTTGGGGGATTGGGTGGGGAGTTGTGTTATATTTATGCTTGAGGGGAATGGGTTTGTCGTTCGAGTCCTCTCGGCGTATTGGGAATTGAGAAAGTGGTGATTTGGATATGAAGAATGTTAGATATGTTTGGTTGATTCAGTCTCATTATATGCCTGGAGTAGCCTATAATCCTTGTCCGGTAGCTTTTGAGCTTTGCTGTGACTGGGGATATTTCAGGCAGTATCATGATCATGCCATCAAGCATAATGGCTGCTAATTCACCAGGAATGCAGTTGGTTCTATGTGTGAGCTGCCTAATACCAACAGATGGCGCTAATATGTCGAGGACAAAGCGGATGGACAAAGCATTGTCGAGAACATGAGCAAAAGCTATAACCAACTGATCATGAATGCTTTGTTCTGTCAAGGCTTGAGCGAGATCCATAAGACATAAGAATAAAATCCATAATTCCATATCCTCCATCATATGGTTTCCCGCTGCTTAGCGCTTCAGTTTGTATAAAAACCATCTTAGACAATTCTAGATTCAACCTCGCATCTTATATTGTTGAAAACGATTGTTATATTTTGACAGCCAAATATGGCCGAAAACAACATATCAGAGAATCACGATCCCGATCAAGAGTTCATAGAAACAGACAAGAAATACGCGGACATAGCTGTGATGATGAAAACCCCATCTGGCTCTACCACCCAACGTGAACGTCGGAGCCTTTACCAGCTTAGCACTATTTAGGAGCAATCATGATTGAACATGATTGGGACACATGATGGTTTGCTTGTGGCAGGTGCAAGCTCATAGCCATCCAGTCCGTGCAGCAGGCACTTGAAAAAGAATGTAACAGTCCTCATGCTCCGTCAGGGGAGAAATCGCCATAAAGAAAAGTGATGAAATGCTCGGTTTTATCAAATTTAACTGACCGAAAAAGATAGATGCTTCTCATGCACACTCGACTTTAGACTCTTTGGAATGCTCCAAATTTCAGCACGCAGAGCACTGACAGCGGCACTGACACCATCCAAACTTTCTAAAACCCCCTCTCAAACGTTAGTCACCCTTTCCTCCACCTCAACCGGTTCAAACCAAGGATGTACCAACAACTCTGCCGCCGTCAGCCGTTCTTACGGCCGCTGCTTGAGTATCGAGCGCATTGAGTCCAAGAACTCGTCCTTCTCCTGCACATGTGGCATGCAATCCTCTAGATTGAAATCAAATCGGAGCATTCCTTGCGGATAAACTCTCTTGTTTGGTTCAGTGAAGCATCACGTTAGTCGCCTAGTCTTGTACACACATCATGGGGCGCGGCTGATGAATACCTACCATCATTATCAGAAAGCAGCCTCCCAAAGTACTCCCCCAGCGTGGTGTGCCCTCCCCACGTGTGCTCGAGGACACTGTATCAACTACTGGCGGGGCAGAGTTCCGCATCCGACACTCCCATCGCAACAAGTCTTCTGGCGCAGCCCCATCAGCGAGACCATCCTTGCCAGATGGCGGTGCACGTCGTTGAGCCCCTTTATCTCGTTCGTGATAAGAAAGAGGGAGAAGAGATCGTGGCCAGTGGCCATCATTCAAAGTTGTTCCCAACTGATTAGGATGCCGCTCATTCTGACACACACAGTCCCTTGTCCAAGAGAAAGGAAGGACTTATTACCAACCCCAAATTCCACACCTCTCCTGGTTCCCTCCATCCGCACCTTAACAGTACCCTCGCTGGACGATACACGTCCTCTTTCAGTCTAAGCAACTAGGTTTGGGTTGTCGTTCCGATCCAAGTGAATGTAGATAGGGGAGTCAAAGTCTGCCAACTGGATCTTGCTGACGAACTCGAAACTTTGCAGCAGCCCGAAGTCATCTGTGGAGCGGTAGACTACCTCGCTGTCTGTTGAAATTGGGCATGGGAGCCCAGTTGAAAGGGGTTTCTTGAGCTGTTGGATTCTCTGAGAGAAGTTCGACAATAAGACGAGCGATTCGAGAGGGATGAGAATATCTTCGTGTCTGATGTCTGGATGTCAAGAGCAGAGAGTGAGTAGGCTTGCACTATGAGGCACTTGAAGGGAAAACTAAACCGACCGCCGTGCAAACATGGCATGTTTCATGCACCTATCTCACAGGCTCAACCAGCCTCGAACCTACTGCCCTTATTAGGCTTTGGTCGCCATATCTCGGGTAGTCGTGTACCGAACCAAGTCATGTCGCATGGGGGGCAAAACCCAGGCATTCATACTCACTGCTGCTGCCATCTGGGTTAGTGAGGGCTGCTATGAAAGAGGTCGTGTGCCTTCACCTCATGTTCCGACTCTTTCGATGCTTCAACTGATCTTTGGCAATACCCCCTTCCTGTTGGCAACAATCCTGGATTCGGCGGCAAAGATCCTGAGGGCGATGTAAGGGGTGTTCTAATGGTCCGGGTATCGAAGAATTGTTGTAGCTTGAGAGCCTGCCCAGTATGTACCTGAGGAAATGTGATGAGCTTGGTAATGGGGGCAGACACCCTCTTCGACAGGGTAGGGACGAGATTCAGCTTTTGAACGGCCTTCTTTGTCCAAGTTGTTGCCTGGGCTGGAACAGTGGTAGAGATTCTCCTTGTTACTATAGCATGGGGTGGACGGGATGACTGTTACACATGGAAGAGATGGAAAAACATGGCGGCGGACTGCTGTTGATGAAATTAGAGGGAGTGATGCTCTAGCCTTCTGAGTGCAGCGCGGCCACACAAACTCGATCTCCACTACGGCTATGGATAGAGGACAATACATGTCTTGTCTACTTTTACATTAGGCTTGTGTTCATGCTATGTAAATGATGTCACCGAGAGTGAGTGTAACGAAAGTTTGGTGTATGCTTCCAGTTAATGCATCATGTTTTGCACTTAGGAGCGCAACGCTCCTCGTATTCTACCATCCACTTTTGGCGCCACCGGTGAACAGCAAAAAAAATTGGCCGCATGATCGTGAGATAGTGATATTGTATATCTTTCGTTATAGAATATCTATACAAACCTAAATGTCCAATGTCAGGCTGCTGTGCTGAGGTTAGTTACAGCACTTGGTGTAAGTGTTCAATGTTTTATGTAAGTTTTGTCCATATATGTTGAGGGTAGCATGTAACCCAGATTGTTCAATGGTCTGACTCTTTGTCCCTTTGCTCGACTCCATATCAAGAACAATAGTGTAGGAGTTAACCCTTTCTCATATTGTGGAAAGCCCAAGTGAATATTATTCAAGTTGATTCATTGTCAGCATCATCGGCATCAGCGCTTCCTTTGTCCGCCCGAGTCCGAGTGCGAGACCACTGCAGGTATACTATCACTATCCCCATCATTGATGACATCAGATATCGCACGAATTATCACTTGCGCTGCATACGCTGATCTCAGCATCGAACGACCTGCTCATAAGGCTGTAGCCTATCAGCCATAACAGTTACCGATGTCAATCATCACTGTCGAGGTCATCGATGACCAAATCAGAAACTAGATCCTTCATTAGCCGTACCTGGCAAGGCTGGCATGATTGAGCCCGTGTTCGCCCTGCCAAGGCTGCAACAAGGTTGCAGCCCGGCTCGTATATATGCATATGTGGTGTGCGGGCCGCATCGCTCGTGGGGCTATCTACCGGCAGGTTGTGAAGTTTCATGATGAGGTTGAGGATATAAAATGGGTTATGGACGGTGAGAGTTAGGCTTCAGCGGTTGTTCTTCAGTAAATCCGAGTCTTCTCTTATCCACACCGTGACACACGTTCAATCCACTGACTTCAACCGTAATGCTTTTAAAACTTCTCTTCACCTTCATCACTTTCGCTCTTTCAGTCGCAGCGGACGAAGACTACAACCCACCTCCTCTGCCGGACCTCCTTCCGTGGGAAGTCACCTACTTGAAAACATGGAGTCCTTCAGGCCGTCCCGGAACCTATCCGTTCAGTCACATTGAGCTTACCATCCGGGACCCGAACAACCTCACCCTAGGCTGGTTCTATGGCGACCGGAGAATCGGCTGGGGCCCATCGTCAGCCAACTGCTCTCTCAAGTGGCTTCGTGACATCATTCCCAGTGAGGGGTACAACGAGTCGATTGGGTATTTAGACAAGCCTTTCGCATGCCACCCCACAAACGGTGTTTGGGAGGTGTCCTATCTCCCAACAACCAAATACCCACTGAGCCAGTTCAATCTCAAGTTTGCTGCATGGTTCGTTGTCGTCCTGAAAACCGGCGGCCTCGAGCTCTTCAGGTGGGAGGGAGAAGGCCGCTTCGCGTCTGGTTTCAGGGGTATCTATAAGGAGGGGGATAATATGGGCGGTGGCGGCAGCAGCAGCGGCGGAAGTAGTTACACGCTGCGCCCTGAATATACACCAGTGAAGATCCAGCAACACCTGGTTCGCAGAGCCTGTCTGAACGGAAACTGCATCGGCCATTATTACCCGCAAACCACGATGACGACGACCACAGCCACGTCTAGCACGCCGAGTGCAACTAGTGCTACCCCCGTTAAGTCTACCACTGAGCCCGCTCCCATTTACTGTCGCCGAAGGAATTGATCTAAAATGTTGATGGTTCATGCCAAGCAAGACAGGTTGGCATGTTGCTTCTCAGCTGAGCTTAGAAGAAATAAGAGGGATCTTATCGTGTCATGCTAAGCCCAATAATAGTGCTAATTTGAGATAAGCTTGGCATGTAGCTCTTATCGCAGAGCACAATGACATTACGTCTTTCTCTGGTATATATTATCATTGGCTTTTGGTACTCAAAAGAGAGTATGATTAGTTGTATCGTGACTGCACATGGAAGGCAATCGCTTTAATGCTAAAGTGGCTGGTGTGACTTTGACCGTGCTGCTCTTTGCTGTCATTGGCGCCTTTGGTCCGAGTAATAAGGGCAATAACTTGCTCACAATGAGATGGTTTTATCTCAGGTGTAGTGACTTGATGACCAGACTGCAACTGACCTGCAGTTACGACGCCCTTCACTGACACCTGTGCTTGGCATACAGACCCCGCTTGATGACTTAGATAATGACTCAGTCTTGCTTTTGTGAGACAGAGACCGTCCAACTTGAAGCATCAACTCGAAGCTCCCAACACACTTTACTTTCCTTACCCCATGCGCTATCTACCTACCTTCTCAATTCCTCGACCCAAATCTCTTTTTTTTCCCTCATCCCCCACTCTCTCACTCAAGATGTCCTCCCTAGAACTAGACTTCCTCACAGTCGATGTCTTTACCGACACCCGCTTCACCGGCAACCCTCTCGCTATAACCTTCCTTCCCTCAGGCTCCTCTCTCCCCCAGCAGACCAAACAACTCCTTGCCCGCGAATTCAACCTCTCCGAAACGCTCTTCCTGTACCTACCCTCCGGGTGTAACTCCCCCACTCCCCACACAACTCTTCCGGACAGTGTGATGGCATTAAGAGCGGACATCTTCACCGTTGAGGAAGAGCTGCCGTTTGCAGGGCATCCTACTATTGGAGCTGCTTGGCTCATCAGGAAGTATCTTGGTTGGAAGAATGTCCAGAAACTGGTTATCAAAGCAGGAGAGATCCCGATCCAGGAAGTTGAGGGGGGGTTTATTAGGGCGGGTATCCCGCATGCTTATCACATCCACAATCACACTCTTGGCTCTCTGCTCACACAGAAACAAAATCGAAGTGGTAATGGGGGCCCTACAGTGCAGGAGATCGAGTCCGTCCTCTCTCACGACCAGGAGACTCGGGAAGCAGAGCTCCAAGCGCCGGCAGTTAGTGTGGTGAGGGGGTTGACATTTCTGTTGGTGAGGCTACCTAGCCTGGAGCATCTCGCTCGTGTTGCAGAGGAAGGAGGGAATCGCATTACCTTCGGAGAGGGTAGCTTGCTGGATGAAGGGGAATGGGGCACTGGTTTCGTCGCTCGGTACTATTACGTCCTGCTTGACGAACTGACCTGCCAGAGAAACAAAAAAGTCTATAAAGTCCGATCTCGCATGGTTGAGCTCGGGTTCGAGGACCCTGCTACCGGGAGTGCGGCGTGTACTTTGGCGGGATACTTGGGTTTATCGGAAGTCAAGGAAGGGGAGTTCAGGCTGGAGGTGGTGCAAGGAGTTGAAATGGGGAGAAGGAGTGAAGTTGTGGTTGATGTGGATGTGCAAGCAGGGGAGGTGAAAGAGGTTTGGCTTGGAGGGAAGGCGGAGGTTGTTATGAGCGGGAGAGTTATACTTTGAAAGGTCGGAAAGTGAATGGAAGAAGGCAAAGGAGGGAAGTAGTTTGGAAGGTTTGGCAGTCAGCTAAAATGACGTGAAAACTAGAAAATTTGAACTGTTTTTAGTGAATGCAATATCACTTTTCAGGAATATTGTGGCAAAAAGAATCTGCACAAAGCTTGGTGATTGATGAACATGAGCAAGTCAACAACTTTCATTATAGCCCAATACTTAACCTTATCGATAAGATAGATTTTAAGATAACTCGCCAAGACCTGTTCTGATTGGCGTTGCTGCTGCAGCCTGGCTCGTGCAAGACGCGACAGCGACAAGCTGCAACGTGAAGCCAGCAGCAACCGAAAACTGCTGGACTTGAGACCACACCAACCTCAATTCCATCGCCAACGGTGAAAATGCTGTGTGCACGTAAGTGCTCGATTTGTGTGACTCCAATAAACCAGCTGCTAATTGACCATTCAGTATCGGGCGAGATCCCTGAGGAGCCCGTCGTGTCCAAGAAGACCGGTTTGTCTCCTTCCAACCATCACGAAGAGAACCCCAAACTGACCGATTGACCGCTAGGCGTCCTCTTCGAAAAGCGCCTCATCCTGAAGTATCTAGAAGAACATAACAATATCGAACCTGGTACAACCGAAGAACTCGACCCGGAGACCGACCTTCTCCCCATTAAAACCTCCCGCGTCGTGCGCCCGCGCCCCCCCAACTTCACCTCCATTCCGTCCCTGCTTAAAGCCTTCCAGGACGAGTGGGACGCCCTCGTTCTCGAGACATACACCACACGCGAGCAGCTGGCGCGCGTGCGCGAGGAGCTGGCCACCGCGCTATACCAGCATGATGCCGCGGTTAGGGTGATTGCTAGGTTGACACGGGAGAGAGATGAAGCGAGGGAGGCGTTGGCTAGGCTGACGGTGACGGGGGCTGCACCAGCGGCGCAGAATGGAGAGGCAATGGCGGTTGATAGTGAGAGTTTGTCCGAGGGGCTGGTTGAGCATGTTAATGAGGTGCAGCAGCAGTATGTTTCTCTCACACCTGTTCTTGGAAGGATGGTGCTGACTCGACAGGTTAATGAAAACCCGCAAGAAGCGCCCCATTCCCCAGGGCTGGGCCACCGCCGATGACGTGGCTGCCTTGCAGCAGGTGGCTTACACCGACCTCAATGTCACGCAGGCGTCGTCGCTCGATCTCGAGAACGAGTGTGCCGCGGTTGGCGGGCTGGATGGCAAGTTGGATATCTACTCTGTTGTGGCTAATAAGGTGGAGCGCACGCTCGACATTGGCGAGCCGGTTACCGCGACCGAGTGGACTGGTACCAAGGTGGTCATTGGCACGGCCAAGGGCTGGGTCAAGGTTTATGATGCGGGTCGGGAGTCGGCCACATTCCAGACCCATGCTGGCCCAGTGACTGGGCTGGCTGTGCATCCTGGCGGGAGGATCCTTGCGTCTGTGGGTGTGGATAAGAGCTTTGTGTTTTATGACCTCGAGACTGGGGAGAGAGTTGCTAGGGGATATGCTGATGCCGGTATGTTACCCCCTTATTTCCCACTTTGAGACTCTTATGCTAACGTTGCCACCAGCCCTAACAACCTGCGCCTTCCACCCCGACGGAAACCTTTTCGCCGCTGGTACGCAAACCGGCCACATCCTCGTCTTCCACACCACTACCCTCGAACAAGCCGAGTCCTTTCCCCTCGGTACGCCCATTCAAGCCCTCGCCTTCTCCGAAAATGGCTTCTGGTTCGCTGCCACCGGCAAGGGCACCTCCAGCGTCACCATCTTCGACCTGCGCAAGTCGGGCGCAGCGGCTGCCGTCAAGGAGCTGCAGACTGGTGAAGTTCTGAGCATTAGCTGGGATTATACCGGGCAGTATCTTGCAACCGGCGGAGGTACCGGTGTCACAGTGCAGATGTATACTAAAGCGACGAAGAGCTGGTCGGAGCCGGTCAGGTTGGGGATGCCCGTTGTTGGGGTTAAGTGGGGGGGTGAGGCGAAAAGACTGGTTGTGGTTAGTCGTGAGGGAGTTGTTAGTGTTCTGGGGAAGAAGGAGGAGTGAAATGAGAATGTGGCTAAGGAACAGGATCGGGAGAAGAGGATAATTTCAGAGGTTTTCTTTTCTGAAGGAAGACATGATATTCTGGAGAAGTTGAGATTCAGGTGTATCATATCTGGTACTTGATTGCGAAACAGATTAAATTTGCTTGGGACGGCGCAAAATTTACGGATACCTAATGAGGTTAAGATCTCAGACTGGCTTCCGCTAGCAGTGTGGTGTTTGCTTGGAGATTAGCAACCCCGGCAGTAATTAATCAGGAAATTCAAGTGGAATGGTTGTTTCTCCAAGCACCAGTGTTACTGGGTAGAAAGTTCCCGTAGCTCCTCTAACCTCGGTTCCTGTGACTTTCGCTATGCTTCTAAAGAGCTGATAATCCAGAAGCCTGGGTGAAGGTTCCTGGGTCCTGTAGTTCTTCCATTCCAGACGTTGTGGTTGGAAAGCTTATAGATAGAGTTCATGACAGTGCCCATTTGCTTCGGACTTGGGACTCTTGCCCTGTAACTGTCTTCCAATACCAGGAATACTGAGTGAACGGTTTCTCATGTCACACCAAGACTTGCCGCCGGAAAAAAGGGTGCGTGGATTCTTGAGTTGATAACAGTGTCAATTAGATGTTTTGGGAGGAATGAAAAGCCAACTAGGCTATAGTGACTCGGTTTCAACTTGAGTTTGCAGGCTCCCAGAATCTCTAGTTCCTGTAGATTTTTCGTCTTGGTAATGCAATCTAACAGTCGGGATCTTGATAGGATAAACATGACTGAGGATTCTATCCTTAGTGGTACAAATCGCATGAAACGTTCTTGAAAGATAGATGTTTCTAGCCAGTTGATTACATATTGCTTGTAAATCAGCTGAACTCATGATAAAAGTCTAGGATCTAATTGGGAATTCGGACGTCGAGTTGAATTTCCAACGCTACGTGACTGAGCTACAGCATCGTGGGTCGCTGCAAGAAGGTTTCACTCCTATGCCCTTTGGTAGACAACTCGTCTGGCCTAGAGGGCCGCGAATCCACTTGATTCACTTTGCCATTGATCAGTTCCCTTTGTATCCACATTAGCAGGACCACAGATAACATGGGAAGTTGTGCTAGTAATCGTTCAGAACATGCAACCATTCGAGCATAAACAATGAGGTTGAGTTCGGACCGTGAAGGAGGTTGATTGAAGGAGTATTTTTGATGTTTCTTTTTCCGGCACCACCTGTCGCCACCTGCCAACAGCCGTCTTGTAAAACTGCCGGCACTGCGTTGCGGCTGCAGGTGAAGCCTGGCACCGTGCGATCACAGTCGCTCCACCGTCCCACCACCGTCCATTCAGTCCGCATCCTGTGCAGGAAGGCGGCAACGCATCCGCCGACGACTGAAGCCTTCAACCAGAGCTGCGCAGGAAATTAAACATCATTTTCCTTCTTGCATTGCACACGTCACTACCCTTACTCTCGATTCCTTCCGCGCCTCGATTTTACGCTCTCGCTTTCTGCATTATGATAGCAGCAGAGAGCACGCGATAAAGGCTGTCTGCATTGAAGTCGCTTCCCATCGTTCTTTCGAACCTTTTGAGGCGCCTTTCACGGTTTTTTCGAGTCTACTATCCGCGACCAGGAGTTGCGCTAAAGGCAGACTGCCACGTGCCCACTGAAGTCGAATCTTCTGCCTGAAAGCAAGTTTCCTTCTTTCAATTCCTGCACGCAAGTCATGGACCCCTTCGACCCTGACATCGATTACTTCGAAGACGAGCTCGACGCCGACTTTGCCACACTCGAACAGGCAATCGCCGAGCAGGAAGAAGAGGACGACTCACAGAGCGAGCAAGAAAATTACGGCGAGGACGAAGAGGAGGAGTTTGAACCTGAGTGGGAGGTTCGCAGAATACAGGTTCCTCTGCAGTGGCACGAGGAGGAGCTTACGGAAGACACAGATCTCTCACAGGGCGAGGGACTTTCAGAAGAAGCCGAGAACTCAGAAGAAGAGGAGGAATTCTCACAAGAGGAGGAAGGTTCTGACGAAGAATCGCACGCCGAAGAAGACGACCACGCCAGTTTATTCTCCGACGGCTCTGACGACTCCCTCTTCGTCGATCAAAGCGACCACCACGCCGAAGGCGAAGCACTTCCCTCGCTCGACGAGCTGCTGCCCGAGTTTCGCGAGGAGCTGGCCCGCACTAGAGAGGTGATGGCCGAGCCGGAGCGCGCACGCTCGCGGCCTGCCGAGCAAGCTCGTTGGAGGAGAGAGCCTGAGACTCGTCCTCAGCAAAATAATCGGACACAAAGTGGAGGGGCCCGGCACAACGTTCGCGTCATTGATGACGAGCTTATCGAGATAGAGATTGACCTGCGCGGTAATGGCGATGGCAGAAACAGGAGTGGTCGGAGCGAGCCCATCGTTATTGATTTGACTGGGGAGCCTGATTCACCCCCTGCCCGCCCGAATCGCCCCGCGCAGAGAGCTCGTCGATGGGTCGGTCGCGCCGCGCCTCCAGAGAATAACAACAACAACGCCAATCCCCCCGTGATCGACTTGACTCTGTCCGACGACGAAAACGACCGTCAACCTCCTCCCCCTCCGCGCCCGCTACCTCGCAATCCCCCCCGACACAATCACAACAGT
>Ga0065720_1005868_pt1 | contig 12810 bp, 7 predicted proteins | sample Thericmetagenome_FD_59107 | JGI IMG/M metagenome (GOLD analysis project Ga0065720, IMG submission 59107) | Thermophilic microbial communities from the Joint Bioenergy Institute, California, USA of rice/straw/compost enrichment - eDNA_2 v2... | ecosystem: Engineered > Solid waste > Grass >... | reverse complement strand
CCCGCCCCGGCCGCCGCCGGAAGCCGCTCATCCAGCAGGAAGCGGAACTTGTCGCGGATGGCCTGCTCGAGCAGCGCGAATTTGTCGGGAAAATGCGCATAGAACGTCCCTCTGTGCACATCCGCCCGATCGGTGATGTCCTTGATCGTCATCGCGGTGAACCCTTTTTCCCGCATCAGTTCCAGAAACGACCGCTTGAGCAGCTCCCGCGACCTTCTGCTCCGGCGGTCTTCTTCCTGTCCGTCCATTGCCGCCAACATGCACCGCTCCCCTTGTCCGTCCCGGCGGATGAAACCCGACAATTTCGTCCGTTTGTCGGTTAGCCGACGGGCGGTCCGCATTGTCCGTTGTTCCCCGCATCTCGGGTTCCTACAATTTTAATGAACGGCCGACAACGAATCAATACACGGATCGGAAAGGAAGGAGCGATCATCGTGACCAACGTACCCGAGAAAATGAAAGCGATCCGCTACTCCGCATACGGCGGACCCGACGTGCTCCGGCTGGAGGAAGTACCGGTGCCGGCGCCGGGAGAAGGCGAAGTGCTTGTCCGCGTCCGCGCCGCCGGCGTCAATCCCGGCGACTGGCAAATCCGTTCCGGCTTTGCCGGCGACCGGTTCGGGCTCCCCTATATTCCCGGCTGGGACGTGGCCGGCATCGTCGCCGCGGGCGGCGAGGCGGCCGGCTTCCGTCCGGGCGACGAAGTTTTCGGGATGACCGCGAACAGCGGCGGCTGCGCGGAGTACGCGGTCGTGCCCGCCGGCCAGCTGGCGCGCAAGCCGGCCGCCGTCTCATTCGTCGAAGCGGCGGCGCTGTCCCAGTCCGGCAATACCGCCTGGCACGCGCTGTTCGAGCAAGGGCGGCTCAAAGCCGGCCAGACGGTGCTGATCAACGGCGCCGCCGGCGGCGTCGGCCACCTCGCGGTGCAGCTCGCCCGCTGGATCGGGGCGCGCGTCATCGGGACGGCTTCGGCCCGCAACGAGGCGTATCTTCGGGAGCTCGGCGTCGATGCCTTCGTCGACTACACGGCCGGCTTGCCGGCGGAGCTTGCGGGCAGCGCGGACCTCGTCCTCGACACGAACGCCGGCGGCGACCGGGACTGGCTCATCGACGCGCTGAAGCCGGGCGGCCGGCTCGTGCCGATCGCATTTGGCAGCCATTCGGCCGACAAGGCGGCGAAGGCGGGGGTCGAGGTGCAGGATGTGCAGTTCCCGCCCGTCACCGCCGCCGTGCTGGAAGAGCTGGCCCGGCTGGTCGGCGAAGGCCGGCTGCGCGTGACGATCGACTCGGTGTTTCCGCTTGAAGAGACGGCGAAGGCGCATGAGCGGAGCGAAAGCCGCCGGGCGCGAGGCAAGATTGTGATCCGCGTGCCGTCCGAATGAACGGCAGCGTACAGATCAAAAACTGTAAATTTCNCCTGCTTTTTGCTATACTTGTCGGAAGAGGCTGATTTGCCGTCATTCCGGCAAGCGCCGCGCGGGAATTCCGGGGGGATTCCCGCGCATATTTTGTCTGTAGGAGTTGATCTCATGCGTATTTTTGTGGCGGGCGCCAGCGGCGTCATCGGACGCCGGCTGCTGCCCAAACTGATTGAAGCCGGACACGAAGTAGTCGGCATGACGAGTCGCGCGGAGAACGTTGCCGCGATCGAGGACGCGGGAGCGCGCGCGGTGACGGTCGACATCTTCGACCGCGCCGGCGTGATGCGCGCGCTGGAGGAAGCGCGGCCGGATGTCGTGATCCATCAGCTCACGGCATTGAAGGATTGGAATCTCGAGGCCAACGCCAGAATCCGCAAGGAAGGGACGCGGAATCTGGTCGACGCCGCCCTCGCCTCCGGAGCGAAGCGCATGATCGCGCAGAGCATCGCCTGGGCGTACGAGCCCGGCGANTCGCCCGCTTCCGAGACGGACGGGCTGGACATNCAGGCNGGGCCTCCCCGCAGCACGACGATCGANGGCGTCGTCGCGCTGGAGCGGGCCGTCGCGGAAATGCCGTCCCATGTCATCCTGCGCTACGGCATGCTGTACGGCCCGGACACCTGGTACGCGCCGGACGGACTCATCGCCGGCCGGGTGCGCCGGGGCGAGATGACGGCCACGGACGGCGTCACCTCGTTCCTCCATGTGGACGACGCGGCGCAGGCGGCGGTGCTGGCGCTCGACTGGCCCGACGGCATCGTGAACGTCGTCGACGACGAGCCGGCCGCCGGCACGCAATGGCTGCCGTATTACGCCGCCCTGCTCGGCGCCCCCGCGCCCGAGCTGAAGCCCGGCCGCGCCGGATGGGAGCGCGGCGCTTCGAACGCGAAGGCGCGCCGGGAGCTCGGCTGGACGCCGGCGCACGGCAGCTGGAGGACCGGGTTCGAACAAAGCCTTGCGAGGTGATGCGATGGAGGCAAGCGAAGCATCGAAGGGAGGCGGGCATTCGGCTGTCGGAGGGCATGCGGCGGCCGGCGAAGCGCTGGCGTCGGGCCGGCCCGGGCGGATGGCGACGGCCATCCTCGTCTGGTGCGCCCTCGCGGTCGTGTCCAGTCTGTACGTCACCATTCCGCTTACGCCGCGGTTTGCCGAACGCTTCGACGCTCCCCTGCAGACGGCGGCGTGGACGGGAAGCGCGTTCTCGCTCGCTTATGCGGTCGGGCTGCTCATCTGGGGCACGCTGTCCGATCGGATAGGGCGCAAACCGGTCATCCTGTCCGGCCTGATCGCCCTCGCCGTCAGTTCTCCGCTGATCGGCCTGGCGGACAGCCTGCCGCTGCTGATCGCGCTCCGGGCGGTCCACGGCTTGGCCGCGGCGAGCTTCGGGCCCGCCGCGCTCGCCTATGCGTCGGAGATGTATCCGCCCGGCAGAAGCGTCGCCGTCATCGGACTGATCACCACCGGCTTCATGTCGGCGGGAGTCGCGGGGCAGATCTACAGCAGCGCCGTCGAACAATACTTGAGCTGGCATTATGTCTTCTTTCTGCTCGGCGGAATTTATGTGTTGTCGGCCGTGTGGCTCGGCGGGCGGCTTCCCGGGGGAGCGGCGGCGCGCAGGGACGTCCGGCTGCCGGAACTTGTCCGCACATTCGGCTCCCTGCTGAGGCAAAAAAAGCTCCTGGCGTGCTACCTGATCGGATCAACCTTCCTGCTTGCTTTCGTGGGGATGTATACGGGGCTTGAGGCGGTGCTGACCCGGCAGCCCTTCGCGCTGGAACCCGGCGAGATGCTGCTCGTCCGGGCCGCCGGCCTGCCCGGCGTGCTGCTGTCGCCCGTCGCGGGCCGGCTGGCCGCGCGTTTCGGGCTGCGCCGCGTGCTGCAGGCGGGGCTCGCGATGGCGGCCGTCGGGCTGGCGGCCATCGCGGCCGGCATGTCCGCGCCCGCCTTTACGCTGGCGGTCGTCATCCCGATGAGCCTCGTCCTTGCGGCGGGCATCGCGATCGCCATTCCTGCGCTGATCGCGATCATCGGCATGCTGGGCGGGGAATCGCGGGCCTTCGCCATCACGCTTTACACGTTCATCCTGTTCATCGGCGCGACGCTCGGCCCGCTCGCGGTCCTGTGGACGCTCCGGGCGTCCGGCCGGGATGACGCGGCGTTCGTCTTGCTCGCCGTCCTGATGCTCATCGGCTGGGCGGTGTCCCGCCGCATTCCGGAGCCGAACCGCTGACGTTTCGCATAACGGCGGACATGTTCGCCATATCGGATCAGCCGGATTTCCCGGTTGGTCCTTTTTTTTCGGGCGGGATGCTTCAGGATGCGGTCAGCGTCTGCGACAGTTCGAAACAATGCCCGTCCGGGTCCCGGAACGCCGCCAGCTTCACGAAGTCGGGAATCGTCTGGATCTCGCCCGTGAACTCGACCCCGCGGGCCGACAATGTCTTGACCGCCTGCTCCACATCCTCGACTTCGAACACGGTCGAGGACGTGACCGGCACGACCTCTTCGGCCTCCATGAAGCCGATGGTGCAATCCTTCGTGTTCGTCGTGATGATGGCCATCCGGCTTTCCTCGTCCTTGTAGTCGACGGAGAATCCGAGCCCTTCCGTGTAGAACTTCAGTGTCCGCTCCAGGTCCTTCACGTTGTACCAGATGGTCAGTCCGGGTTTGTACATCGCGCATTTCCCCTTTGCATCGAAATCTTGCGGAACCTTCCACCCCCCAGTCTAGCAAAAGAAGCGGGCGCCGGTTTCTTGCAATTTGCGATCTTGAACCCGGCGTCCGCTCCTTGTTGTTGGCAAAACACCACCCGATACGGGCCCTCGTACCGGATGCCCGTGCCGCGCCGCCGCTCCGCCGTCTCTACGGGCTGAACCGCCAGCTGTCGAACTTGAGCAGCATCCGGTCGTCCGGCTTGCCCCGGAAAACGAAATACACATCGTGCACGCCTTCCGCGCCCGCAACGTCCGTCGACGCTTCGATCCATTGATCCCGGCCGCTTCCCGCGGGCACTTCGAGCGTCCCGACCAGCTTGCCGTCCGGGCGGTCCAGCCGCACCTCGATCNTGCCGCCGCCGCTTCCGCTCGACACCGTTGCCGTGAATGTGGAAGCGCCGCTGCCGAAATCCACATGGGCGACCGCCGTCCAGTCTCCGTTGTGGATGTCGGCGACGGCCATGTTCGGGGTGGTCGGTTCGGAGGCATCCCCCGTGTCCGCGGGCTCCACGGCGATGCCCGCGCTCCATGCCATCGTNTCCGCTTCCACGCGGACGAACGGATCAAGATGCCGGACCGGCTCCACCCCNTTCAGATCGGCGGCGATTTCCCGAATCGACCCGTCTTCGTCCAGGAACACCCGNTTCAGATGGGTCGAGCGGTAGCCTTTCGCGACGCCCATCGCTTTCGANAGCGTTTGGGCATGATAGGCGATGTACCAATCCCCGTGAAACCGGAATATGACATGGTGATTGTTGCCGCCGACGCCGAAGAAATGCCCGGGATTTTTCAGAATCGTCCCCTTGTATTCCCAGGGGCCCGTCGGATGATCGCTGACCATGTAGGCGATTTCCCCGGGAGGCGGGCTGCCCGGAGGACGGACGCCGCCGGCAAAGTTCGAGCAATACGTGTAGTAATACTTGCCGCCGATCTTGTTGATGCCGGAATCTTCGAACATGTAGGGCGCGGGGATGGGGACGGCTTCCCCGACCACGCTGATCATGTCGTCGCCGAGCTGCATGACGCGCGCGGTGTTCGGCATCGCCTCCTGCCCTTCCGGGATTCCTCCGCCGAAATAAATATAGGCTTTGCCGTCGTCATCGACCAGCACGGCGGGGTCGAAGAGCCAGGTGACGTCCCGGACGCCGGGCGTCGACCTGGTAATGAGCGGCTTTCCGATCGGATCCGTCCACGGTCCAAGCGGACTGTCGGCGGTCAGCACGCCGATGCCGCTGGCGTTGTTGGCGAAGTAGAGGAAGAATTTGTCCTTCCCGTCCACCGCCTTGTGCGCGATGGCGGGCGCCCACGACTGCGTCGCCCACTTCGCCGCGCCGTTCGGTCCGGCGACGTGAATGTAGCCGTGATCCGTCCAGTTGACCAGATCGTCGGACGAGATGACCGACAGCTTGTTGATGGTGCCGTAACTGTTCTCCTTCACGTTCCCGTCCGCGTCGTATTCCAATGCATCGCCCGTCATGTACAAGTAGACGCGATCCTTGTACACCAATGCATACGGGTCGGCGCCGAACTTGTGGGCGACGAGCGGGTTGCCGTTCGGAGGAACTTTGCCGACCGCTTCGGCCGGCGGCGTGAAGCTTGCCTTGGCCGCGGCGCCGCTGACATCGTACGATTCCGTCCGCTGATCGGCGCGGACAATCTCCAGGCTGCGCACCTCGATTTCCTCATTCATCTTGACCGTCAGCTCCTTTTTCAACTTCAAGCGGATGATGAGCAAAGTTTTGCCGGCATCGCGGTTCACGAACGAAACGGCCGGGCCGCCGGGGTTGTCGACCAGCAGCTGCAGCCCGTCTTCCGTCGATTGCCAGGCGACATTCCCGGCCGTCAAATGGTTTCGGTCCGGCACGACTTCCACGACCTCGAACCATTCCGGAATCCGCACCGCCGCGCGAATCTGCAGGACATCCGCCCCTTCCGGAAATTCGTCCATCGCCAGCCGCACGTCATAGACCGCGTCCTTGCCGCCGTTCAGATCAATGGAATATTCTTCCAGATAAGCCGCCGGCACGACGGGCGTCGCCGTTCCCGTCGCGTCGCCGCTGAACCGGAAGTAGTCGATGTCCACGTATCCTCCGGCGGCCCGGGTGGCGAAATGGAACAAGGCGAAACGATACCCCATGAAATGCGGAATCGTGTACCGCATCTTAAGTTCGCTTCCGAATGCGGTCCAGTCGGCGCCGTTCAGGCTGTAGTAAAATTTCGCCCTGTCCGTCACGAAGTCGAAATCAATCTTCAGGTAAACCCGCTCCTGCTTCAGTTCGGTCCTCGCCTTCTCGACGCCCTTCTCGACCATGACGATGTAGCGCCGGCCGTCTTCCCGGGTTGCGCCGATGAATCCGTATTCCTGCTGGAACGCGGCCAGTCCCGCGTAGTCGCCGTCCAGCATGCCGCCGGTGTCCATCGCGATCCAACCCGAGCTTCGCGGACCGTAGCTTCTTTGCGTCAGCGTGTTTCGCGCCTGCAGCAGATCGTCGGCGACATCCCCTGTCCTGAGCCGCAGAAACCCTCTGCGCTCCGTCAGCGACCACAAGGTATGGTCGGGGAGGTGATTCCATTGCCAATGCAGCCCGAGCGATCCGTTCAGCCGGTCTTCCGCGGCCGTCTCCGGATCGAATTCGTCGCTTCGGGTGAGCGGCTCCGCCGGAGCGCCCCGGCCGGGCTTTTCAAACTCGAGCGGAACTTTGCCTTCCTCGTCGCCGTAGACCGGCCAGCCGTCTTCCCACCGGACCGGCACCAGCACGGGCACACGGCCGACGGCGTCGCGATCCTGGAACAGCATGGCGTACCATTTGCCGTCGGGCGTATCCACCAGTCCGCCCTGGGCGACGCCGCTTCGCTTGTACCCCATCGTATCGCTCAGCACCAGCCTCCCCTCATAAGGGCCGTCGATCCGGTCGGCGCGGTACACATACTGCCTGCGAATCTGCCCCTGCTCCCACCAGATGAACGTCAGGTAGTACTTGCCGTTGATCTTGTAGGCATGCGCCCCTTCCATCCCCGGTTTTCCCGAGGACAGGATGACCTTGTTCAGCCCCGAAGACCGGATCCCCTTGTAGTCCGGCGTCAGCTCCCGGATTGAAATATTTTCGGCGCCGTAGATGATGTACCCTTTGTCATCGTCGTCGAAGAACAGGGCCGGATCGTGCATGTATCCGCCGAGCACCGTCCTCTCCCAGGCACCGGCCGGGTCATCCGTGCTGAAGAGATACGTCTTGCCCGTATCGAGCGAAGCCGTCAGCACATAGAACTTGCCTTTGTGGTATTTCAGGCTGTTCGCCCAGGTGCCCTTCCCGTAGACGTTCATGCCGCCGCGCAGTTTGTACGCATCGTTGTCTTCCAGCATGTCGTACGGGTAGCCGACCAGCTCCCAATTCACCAGGTCGGTCGACCGCATGACGGGCGATCCGGGCAGCATGTGCATGCTGGTGGTGACCATATAATAGGTGTCCCCGACACGGATCACGTCCGGATCGGGAAAATCGGCGTAGATGACCGGGTTCGCCGCGAACTCGACAGGGCCTTGAGCCTGCCGCGTGGCGGAATCAAGCGATCGGAACAAAAAAAAGAGGGCCGCCGTCACGAGAACTGCAGTGGGCCACAAGAAGAACGATTTCTTTCGCATGCGCCTTCCTCCCCCATGGTTGCTTACCAGTGTATCGCCGGCATGCGGGAGGAACAACCGGATGATCGTTTCATCATCACCCGTCGAAATTCAGGTTTTGCAGACCGGCTGCTCAACTGGCCGACAGCGTATCGCGGTATTCCTGCGGCGTCATGCCGGTCGCCTTCTTGAAGAAGCGGGTGAAGGAATGCGCCGCCTCGTAGCCGACCGACGCGGCCACATCCCGGATTTTCAGATCGCCGTCCCGAAGCAGCTCCTTGGCTCTCCGAACCCGGCATTGATCGATGTATTCGGACAAATTGATGCCGCGCTCCTGCTTGAAGAAACGGGACAGGTACGAAGGGTTGAAATAATGGACCTCCGCCAGCCGGACCAGGGAAATGTCCTCGTCCAGATGATCCTCGATATACCGGCAGATGCGGTCGATCACCTGGGCGGCCCGGTTCCGCTCATCGATCCGCTTGTATTGGAAGATGGCTTGCGAGATTTGCTTCAAATACTGGAATCCCTCTTTCATGGACGCATGATCGTCCAGACGCAGCAGCTTCCGGTAATCGCCGATTTGGCCGTGCAGCCCGAACCGGTTGATGTAGCCGTAGAGCACGACCGCCACCGAATAATACGCCTGGATCGCCCGCTGGACGTTGACCTCCGACTGCAGCGCCTCATTCGAGAGCTCCTCCAGATCTTCGAAGTACGGCTCCGCCCGCCCGGCTTCGAGATGGGCCGCCAACATTTCCGCCTTGCGCCCGGAGACGGCCGCTTCCCTGCCGGAGCACGCGGCGGCCGGATCGGCGCAATCCCGAACGATCATGAAGGTTCCGTCGCCGAACATGAGCTGCTGCAGTTCCCGCAGCCTTTCGTACCGCCGGGTGATCGCCTTCCATTCGCAGCAGCTGCCGCTGATCGCAAAGCCGATTCCGAGCCCGAGGGATGACAGGCACGTCTCCTGGACGAGCTCCAGCGTTCCTTCCAGATAGCGGATCAGATGACCGTAGAATTTCTCACCCGCATCCCGGGACGGCTGGAGAACCCACAGGATGTCGCCGTGCCGGTCCGTGATGTCGACGCTTCGCGTCTGTTCCGCCAGGTACGAGTCCCAGATCGATCGGGCCGAGGCGAGAATCGCGCTTCGCTCCGTGTACGTCTTGCCCTCGGGGTACGACAGCCGGCCGAGCACCAGCACCACCGGTTTCTCCGGGTCCAGATCGATGTTCAGCTTGCCGAACTCCCGGACCAGCACCTCCGCGTCCGCGCAATGTTTCTCGCTGTCTTGCAGCAAGTACCGCATATAGTCCCCTTGCGCCATGATTTCGAACGCGAGCGCCTTTTCACGGGACTGCTCCAGCATCCGGCTTTCGAGCTGGCTGCGGTGAATCTCCTGCACAATCTCCAGCACCACTTCCTGCAATTTCGCGTACCCTTCCGTTTTCAGCAAATAGCGGACATTCTTCAACTGAAATGCCCGGTAGGCATAATCGAACTCACTGTGCCCCGTCAGGAAGACCACATGGCATCTCGGCCAATAAAGCTGAATTTCCCGCGCCAGGTCGAGACCGTTCAGCCCGGGCATGGCGATATCGGCCAGCACGATGTCGATGCGCGTTCTCGACATCCATTCCAGCGCCTCTTGTCCGGAATAGGCTTTGCAGACATCGAGCTGCTCCGGCATGAACCGGCTGAACACTTCGTACAGTCCGTCCGTAATGATCTCCTCATCATCCACGACCAGCAATCTGTACATCCCTGTCCTCCTCCCTGAACCTGATTCGTATCGCCACTTTCAGGCCGTTCAGTTCGCTTCTCGACGGGAACAATCCGCTTGATTCCCCGTACGTCAGCACGATCCGCCGATGGATGTTCATCATGCCCGTCATTTCCTGGGAATCGTCCAGGCTCGCAAGCCGGTGCTTCAGCGCTTCGATGTCGGCGTCGCTGATGCCGTTGCCGTTGTCTTCCACGACAATCTCGGCGTGGTCCGACGTCATGGCGAAGGTGATGCGGAGGAATCCTTCGTCCGGCTTCTTCTCCAGACTGTGCTCGTACGCGTTCTCGATAATCGGCTGAACNATCAGCCGGGGCACCTGNATGTCCTCCATTTCCTTCGGCAGATCGTCGAACTGCACGCGGATGCGGCGCGAGAACCGCAATTTCTGGATTTCGGTGTACATTCGCGCATGCCGGATTTCCTCCGACAGGCATACGTTGTCGGCGCCGTCGCGGGTGATGAACCGGAAATATTCGCCGAGCATGTTCGTGAACAGCTCGATCCGTTCGGTATCCCCGGTCCTGGCCAGCGAGTTCAGAATGAAGAAGCTGTTGTACAGAAAATGGGGGTTGATCTGCGATTGCAGCTGTCTCAACTCCGCCTTCTGCATCATCAGCTTCTGTTTGAAGTCCAGATCGATGAGCGTTTGCAGCTTGACGAGCATCTGGTTGAACCGGTTGTACAAATAGCCGAACTCGTCATTCCGCAGGTGCTGAATCCGGATGTCCAGATCGCCTCCCTCGACCTTGCGGAAACTTTGCACGAGCAGGAGCAGCGGCCGGTGGACGAACCGGTACGTGGAGACGGAGTAGACGATGATGGCGATGGACGACGCGAGCGCGAACAGCCACGCCCACATGGTGAACTTGCTGAGCGGCCGCTTGACCGTTTCTTCGGGCAGGAACGCCACGACGGACAGCCCCAATTCACCGGTATGCGCTTTGTCGACGTGATATTTCCGGCCTTCCATTTCGAGCTGCAGCGAATTTCCGGTCGCGCCTTCCGCGGCCGCCAGATAATGCTGCATAATGTGGTCCGTATGATCGTCGCTGGCCAGCATGAAATCCGCTTCCTCGTCGATCAGGAACGAGCCGCTCTCGGGATAGACGTTGATCTGCCGCAGCGATTCCCTCAGCTCGCCGGCATCGAGCTCGATCTCGATCAGCACGGCGGGCTGCTCTCCCGTCATGCCTCCCGGCCGGTAGACGCCGAGATGAAGGGAGCCGTTCCGCTTGATCAACCGGCTATCGCCGTCGTTCAATGCGGAGCGCATATCGTCGTAACGTTCACGGTCGAAGTCGTAGACGCCGTTTTCGGCCGAAATCGTTTTGCCGATGGAGCGGATGTGCACGTAGATGTCTTTGATATACGCGCTGCTGCCCTTGATGGAAGTCAGCCGATGGAGTATGTAGTTGATGCTTTCCCTGCGCTCGTTATTGTCCATCATGTCCCATATCATGGAAATCTTGTGGAGCTGTCCTTCCTGCAGCAAATCGTACTGCTGGATTTCCAGCCATTCGATCTCACGGTTCAAATCCTGCAGATAAGAAGCCAGCTGCGCCAGCGTGTTTCTTGAGATCTCCTCGCCGGCGTTCTTGTAGCTCCAGTTGTACAAATAAATGCCGAGCAGAATGATGGGCAGCACCACGATGAGATGCATGATCACCAGTCTGGCGAAAATGGTGTTGCGCAACAAATTTACCGGAATTCTGATCAAGTCCAATCCCCCGATGCCGCCGTTCTTCCGCAGCCGGACATCCGCTGCGTCCCGGGCTTCCCGACTTGTGTGGGTCTGTCACTTTCTTGCCGCATGCCACCGGTTCACTTCCTCGGTGATCTCCCTTCCGCCCAGGCGGTGCCATTCCTCCACGAAGCGGTCGAATTCGTCGATCGGACTGCCGAGAATGATGCTGATGAACGTGTCGTTCTTCAAATTTTCCAGAATGCTCAGACGCTCGATCATCGTCTCCGTCGGGGCGCCGTAGAACCGTTCGTACAGCAGCTGGCCGTTCTTTTCGTACCGGTCAAGGATCGCGAACGCGCCGTCCGGGCCGTACGTCTTCTCCCAGCCCCAGCCCGTCTCGTCGTTATGCTGCAGATAGATTTCAATTTTCCGGTGAATCGAGCGGGCTTCGTCCTTGAGCACGGACATGTCGCCCGTGCGCCGCGCTTCTTCCAGTTGACGATACGCTTCCAGGTTTTTATGCGCCGGGAACGGCGTAACCGGAGAGAGCTGCCATGCGGGGTAGGGGGTGCTGTAATACGTTTCGTATTCGGCGGTATCCCCCCAGTTCTTCTCCAGGTGCAGGTTGAACAGCTTCACGATCGCCTCGGGATGCTCATACCCTTTCCGGACGGCCAGAAACTGATAAGTCGGGAAGCGAAGCGGAACCTTCGCTTCCGTTCCCGCGACCGCCACGATCGGGAACGCCCCCCATTCCGCTTCCGGGTTGTTGGTATAGCTCGGCTGCACATCGAACGAAGCCCATTGCTGGCCGTACGTCATGCCGATCTTCCCGGCGGCGATCTGATCCCTGACTTTGATGCCGTCTTTGAATGCGAATTCGCTGTCGATCTGACCGTCCCGGTACATCTCCTGGAGCACTTGCAAAGCTTTCTTCACTTCCGGCTGCACCGCGCCGTACACAAGCCTGCCTTCATCGTTCTCGATCCACAGGTTCGGGTAGGCGTGGAAGCCGGCCATGAACCCCGTCAACCCCTTGACGGGATCCCATAAATATTGGGTGACGGCCAGGCCGAACGTGTCGTGCTCGCCGTTTCCGTCCGGGTCCTTTTCTGTAAACGCTTTCGAAATCGCCAACAAATCCTCTATCGTCCGCGGAGGCTTCAAACCGAGCTTCTTGAGCCAGTCGGTTCGAATCCACAGAAATTCGGCGCCTTCAATCGACGAGAGCGTTTCCGGAATTCCCATCAGTTTGCCGTCGATCGTTGCCGCTTCGAAGGGGCCCGGCCCTTCCTGGCCGAGAATTTCCTTCGTGAACGGCGTGGCGTATTGCTCATACACGTCGGTCAGCTCCTGGATCAGACCGGCTTCGCTGAGCTGCCGAAGCTGCTGGGCNTCGACCTTGACGACGTCGGGAATGTCTCCCGAAGCAAGCGCNGCCCCCAGCTTCTGNCGGTAGAGATCGCCCTTGGCCGTCCATTCGTACGTGATCCGGACGCCCAGCACCCGTTCATACAGCCGGGTCCACCGGTTGTCCTCCAGCGTCTCGCCCGGAAGATGGTCGAGCAAGCCGTACAGGTTGT
>Ga0065720_1003848_pt1 | contig 12815 bp, 14 predicted proteins | sample Thericmetagenome_FD_59107 | JGI IMG/M metagenome (GOLD analysis project Ga0065720, IMG submission 59107) | Thermophilic microbial communities from the Joint Bioenergy Institute, California, USA of rice/straw/compost enrichment - eDNA_2 v2... | ecosystem: Engineered > Solid waste > Grass >... | reverse complement strand
ACCCGCATGCCTTCGGCCTCCCGGTGGCGTGATCGGATAAGGTCTGCTGGACCTGCCCACAGGGGGCGTCGGCCGCGTGAGAAGGAGCGTAGGACATGGCCTGGCGATGGCGTTACGAGGATGCGCGCGGAGCCGAGGTCACCGACCGCCCGCTGCCCCGCGAGCTGTTCTCCAGCCAGGCGGACGCGGAGTCGTGGCTCGGCGAGAACTGGCGTGACCTGCTCGCCCAAGGCGTCGAGCAGGTCACGCTGCTGGAGGACGACCGGGTGGAGTACTCGGGCATGTCGCTGCGGCCCGAGTGAGACCCGGCCAGGACCCCGAGCGGGGACCCGGCCGGGACCCGGTCGTCCGCCGGTTCCGGTGTCCTGGCGTCACTTCGGCCGGGACGGCGGGCTCATCGTGCGCGTCTTGGCCGGGTCGCGCTCCACGACGGGGTCGAGCACCTCGTCGATCCGGCGCATCACCTCGGCGTCGAGGCGCACGCCGCTCGCCTTCACGTTGTCGCGGACCTGCTCGGGCCTGCTGGCGCCGACGATCGCCGACGACACGTTCGGGTTCTGCAGCACCCAGGCGACCGCGAGCTGGGCGAGGGTGAGGCCGAGGTCGGCCGCGATCGGCTTGAGCTGCTGCACCCGGGTGAGCACGTCGTCGCGCATCCACCGGGCGATGAACCCGGAGCCGGCCGGGTCGGTGGCCCGGGAGCTCGGCGGCGGGGGCTCACCCGGCAGGTACTTGCCGGTGAGCACGCCCTGCGCGATCGGCGAGAAGACGACCTGGCCGATGCCCTCCTTCTCGCACAGCGGGACGACCTCGCCCTCGATCACCCGCCACAGCATCGAGTACTGCGGCTGGTTGGACACGATGCGGTCGANGCCCATGCTGTCNGCGATCTTGAGGGCCTGGGCGATCTGGTCGGCGGTCCACTCGCTCACNCCGATGTANAGGACCTTGCCCTGCCGTACCAGGTCGTCGAAGGCCTTGAGGGTCTCCTCNAGCGGCGTCTCGTAGTCGAAGCGGTGCGCCTGGTANAGGTCGATGTAGTCGGTCTGCAGGCGGCGCAGCGAGCCGTGCACGGACTCGAAGATGTGCTTGCGGGACAGGCCGCGGTCGTTCGGGCCGGGGCCGGTCGGCCAGTAGACCTTGGTGAAGATCTCCACCGACTCGCGCCGCACGCCCTTCAGCGCCCGCCCGAGCACCTCCTCGGCCTTCGTGCCCGCGTACACGTCGGCGGTGTCGAACGTGGTCACGCCCTCGTCGAGCGCCGCGTGCACGCAGGCGATGGCGGCGTCCTCCGCCACCTGAGAGCCGTGGGTGATCCAGTTGCCGTAGCTGATCTCGCTGACCATGAGGCCGCTCCGGCCTAGGTGGCGAAACTCCATATGGTCTTCCCCAACCGTTGCAAGAGGCAGTGCGTTACCGGTCCATCTTGCACCGTGCCCGCGGACGGGCCGCGGGGCCCCGCCGGTTACGCGGCCGGGGAGGCGCCGAGGAGGTCCCCCGCGGCGGTCACCGCTTCTGCTGCGTGCTCTGCGGAACCGGCCGTCCGCCGGGCAGCACGGTCGGCGGCGGGAAGCGCAGGCGGCGGATCTGCAGGGCCCGCATCGCGGCGTAGAAGCCGACCCCGCGCACGTTCTGGTCCGGGAACCTCTCCCGGGCGAGCCGCTTGACCCGCCACCCGACCCAGATCGAGCTGGCCAGCACGCTCACCATCATCAGCGGCCAGGCGATGCTGATCACCGCAAAGTACACATAGGCCCGCAAATTGGGCTCAAGCGGGATCCATGTGGCAAGCAGGATGATCAGCGAGAACGGCAGGAAGTACTGGCTGACCAGGCGCCGCGAGTCGACCCAGTCCCGGGCGAACCTGCGCACCGGTCCCTTGTCGCGTTCGGGCATGTACCGCTCGTCTCCGCGCGCCAGGCCCTCGCGGATGCGGGCGCGCTCGGCGGCCTGCCGGGCGCGCATCTGCCGGTAGGCCTCCCTGCGGTTGGCGGGGGCGGTCACGGGCTGGCGCCGACGTCGCTCGGCCTCCCGGCGTTTCGGAGTTGGACGGCCCTTGCCCGCGCCGGCGGACTTAGGCTGGTCGGAGGAGGCCGCTCGGGCGGCGTCCTCGGCGGGCGTTTCAGTACGGCGTCGGAACACGTCGTAAGCGTACCGGGCGCGCAACTTAGTGACGCCCCCGTACGTTATGCGTAGGGTTAACCTATGCGGCTCCGCCGTTCTAACGGGGATTTCGGGGTCGCGGGTGGCTCGGTGAATCGGGCGGCCGACGCGAGGGAGCGAGGATGCGAGCGCACGAAGCCGATGGCGGGCGAGCGAGGCGACAGACAGGGCCATTGGCGCAGCACGACATAGAAGGGGACGGCCGACGCGCATGAGCGTGATGAAGAGACTTTCAATGATCTTCAAGTCCAAGGCCAACAAGGCCTTGGACCGGATGGAAGACCCGCGCGAGACCCTCGACTACTCCTATCAGCGGCAGCTTGAGCTGCTGCAGAAGGTACGGCGGGGCGTCGCCGACGTCGCGACCTCGCGCAAGCGGGTGGAGCTGCAGATCAACAGCCTGAAGCAGAAGGCCGACAAGCTGGAGGAGCAGGGCCGCAAGGCGCTCCAGGTCGGCCGCGAGGACCTCGCGCGCGAGGCGCTCACCCGCCGGTCGGCGCTGCAGAGCCAGATGGCCGAGCTGCAGGCGCAGCACGACAACCTGCAGGCCGAGGAGGAGAAGCTCACCCTCGCGAGCCAGCGCCTTCAGGCGAAGGTGGACGCCTTCCGCACCAAGAAGGAGACGATCAAGGCCACGTACACCGCGGCCGAGGCCCAGACCCGCATCAACGAGGCCTTCTCCGGCATCTCCGAGGAGATGGGCGACGTGGGCCTCGCGATCCAGCGGGCCGAGGACAAGACCGCCCAGATGCAGGCCCGCGCGGGCGCGATCGACGAGCTGCTCGCGAGCGGCGCGCTCGACGACTTCACCGGCACCCGCGGCGACGACATCCAGGCCGAGCTCGACCGGCTGGGCGGCGGCCGGGACGTGGAGCTGGAGCTGCAGCGCATGAAGGCCGAGCTGGGCCAGGGCCCCGCGCCGCGTGAGGCGATCGAGGCCGGTCAGCCGGGCCAGGCCGCGCAGCAGAACCAGCCGGCCCAGCCCGGCCAGGCCGCTCCGCCGCCGCCTCCCGCGCCGACCCAGCAGTACCGCCAGCCGGGGGAGGGCCTGTGATCGTCCGCATCATGGGGGAGGGCCAGGTCGAGATCGCCCCGGCCGACATCGACGAGCTGAACTCCCTCGACAGCGAGCTCGAGGCGGCGATCGAGTCCGGCGACGAGGCCGAGTTCCGGGCGAAGCTGCACGCCCTGCTCGACCGGGTGCGCCAGGTCGGCAAGGCGCTGCCGGAGGACTCCCTGGAGCCGTCGGAGCTGATCCTGCCGCCCGCCGACGCCTCCATGGACGAGGTGCGCGAGATGCTCGGCGATCAGGGGCTCATCCCGGGTTAGCCCGCGGCGCCCGCTCCCCGCGGGCGCCGAAACGCCTCGAATTCCCCGGGGATCGCAGGAAACCCGTAAGCTTCACGGCGATTCGAGGCGTTGCACGAAGTTCGCGCATCGTGGCCCCAGGGCCGCGATGCGGCGACCGAGGGGGGCGGTGTTGAGCCAGACCCGATACGCGTCCGACCGGGGACTGACGACCCGCATGACGGTCACGATGTTCCTGCTCGGGCTGCTGTACATCGCGTTCGTAGCCGTACTGATCGCCTTGGGCGTCCGGGCGATCGTCGTGCTGGTGCTCGCCGGGGGCCTGCTGCTGGTGCAGTACCTGCTGTCCGACCGGATCGCGTTGTTCGCGATGCACGGACGCGTGGTCTCCCCGCAACAGGCCCCCGAGCTGCACGGCGTGGTCGACCGCCTCGCCGCGCTGGCCGACATGCCCAAGCCCCGCGTCGCGATCGCGGACTCCGACGTGCCGAACGCGTTCGCCACCGGCCGGAACCAGAAGAACGCGGTGGTGTGCGTCACCACCGGCCTGCTGCGCCGCCTGGAGCCGGCCGAGCTGGAGGGCGTGCTCGCGCACGAGATGTCGCACATCGCGCACCGCGACGTGGTGGTGATGACGGTCGCCTCGTTCCTCGGCATCGTCGCCGGGCTGATGACCCGGTTCGCCCTCTACACCGGGCTCGGCCGGGACCGCGGCGGCCGCGGCGGACTGCCGGTCGGGCTCATCATCCTCGTCGTCTCGGCCCTGGTCTACGTGGTGAGCTTCCTGCTCACCCGCGCCCTGTCGCGATACCGGGAGCTCGCCGCCGACCGCGCGGGCGCCCTGCTCACCCAGCGGCCCTCCGCGCTCGCCAGCGCGCTCACCAAGGTGAGCGGGGAGATGGCCCGGATCCCGACCCGCGATCTGCGCGAGGCCGAGCCGTTCAACGCCTTCTACTTCGCGCCCGCGCTCGCCGGGCGCGGCGGCTGGGCCGGCCTGTCGGCCCTGTTCTCCACCCACCCGCCGCTGGAGCAGCGGCTCGCCCAGCTGCAGCGGATCTCCGCCGAGCTGGGCCGGGCGGGGTGATCCGCGATGGGCTGGCTCGACATCCTGCTCGGCCGCAGCCGGCCGGCGAAGCCCGACCTGGACGCGCTGTTCGCGCTGCCGTCCGCGGCGGTCACCCTGCGGGCCGCCACCGGGTTCACCCCGACCGGCGTCGGCTCGGTGTGCTTCCGCCCGGCGGAGGGCGGGGCGTTCGCCTCGGTCGAGCGGGACGTCCGGGCGCTGCTCGAGGTGGACGGCGGCCCGGCGGTCGAGCGCACCCAGGACTCCTACGGTTACACCTGGCTGGTGGTGCGCCGCCCGGCCGATGACCTCGCCGCCCTCGTCACCGACCTGCACGGGGTGAACAGCTCGCTGCAGGAGGCCGGGTTCGGCCCGTCCCTGCTCTGCTCGCTCGTCACCTTCGCGGGCTCCGGCGGGGAGTACCCGGCGGACCGCCACGTCGCGATCGTCTACCTGTACAAGCAGGGCACCTTCTATCCGTTCGCGCCGCTTCCGGGGCAGCGCCGCGACAACGCGCTGGAGCTGCGCCTGCGCGGCGTGCTCGCCGGCGAGCTCAAGATGGAGCCGGATCTGGGCCGCTGGTTCCCGGTGTGGGGCGCTCCCGGCCTGTGAGGCGGGCCGTGCACCCGCGCCTCCGCATCCGCCGGTCTCCCGCCCGCGTCCCCGCCCCGCCGCCCGGCCGTGGTGCTCCGGCCGGACGGGGGCGTACGGCACGGCGGCCGGTCAGGGCAGCGCGAGCATGCGGTCGAGGGCGACCCGCGCCCAGTGCGCGGTGTCCGGGTCGACCGTGATCTGGTTGACGACCTCGCCCTCGGCGAGCGACTCCAGGGACCGGACGAGGTGCGGCATGTCGATCCGGTTCATCGTGGAGCAGTAGCAGATGGTCTGGTCGAGGAACGAGATCGACTTGTCCGGGTGCCTGGCGGCGAGCCGCTTCACCAGGTTCAGCTCGGTGCCGACCGCCCACGCCGAGCCCGCCGGGGCCTCGGCGAGGGTGCGGATGATGTACTCGGTCGAGCCGACGTAGTCCGCCTTGGTGACCACCTCGTGCCGGCACTCGGGGTGGACCAGGATGTTCACGCCCGGGACGCGGGCGCGGACCTCGTCCACCGCCTCGGGGGTGAAGCGGCCGTGCACGGAGCAGTGGCCGCGCCACAGGATCATCTTCGCGTTCCGCAGCTGCTCGGGGGTGAGCCCGCCGTTCGGGCGGTGCGGGTTGTAGACGACGCAGTCGTCGAGGGAGAGGCCGAGCTCCAGAACCGCGGTGTTGCGGCCCAGGTGCTGGTCGGGCAGGAACAGCACCTTCTCGCCCTGCTCGAACGCCCAGGTGAGGGCGCGGCGGGCGTTGGAGGAGGTGCACACGGCGCCGCCGCGCCGCCCGCAGAAGGCCTTGATGTCGGCCGAGGAGTTCATGTACGTGATCGGCACGGTGACGTCGGCGATGCCCACGTCCTCGAGCACCTCCCAGGCGTCCTCCACCTGGTCGAAGGTGGCCATGTCGGCCATGGAGCAGCCCGCCGCGAGGTCGGGCAGCACGACCTTCTGCGCGTCGGAGGTGAGGATGTCGGCGGACTCGGCCATGAAGTGCACGCCGCAGAAGACGATGTACTCCGCCTCGGGCCGGGCGGCGGCCTCGCGGGCCAGCTTGAACGAGTCGCCGGTCACGTCGGCGAACTGGATGACCTCGTCGCGCTGGTAGTGGTGGCCGAGCACGAACAGCCGGTCGCCGAGCCGGGCCTTCGCCTTCCTCGCGCGTTCCACCAGGGCGGGATCGGAGGCCGGCGGCAGCTCTCCCGGGCAGTCGACTCCGCGCTCGCTGTGCGGGTCGGAGCCCTGGCCGAGGATGTAGAGCGGCAGCCGAGTCTGAGTGGTCGTCACGACCACACCCCCTTGCGCTAGCGGGCTTATCGTCGAACTGACGACTAATGATGACACACCGCTTATGGCGGTTTATTCCGAGGTGAGGCGAATCACATGAAATAACCAGGCGCCCGCGCCGGAGGTGAGGGCGCGGACGGGTCCGGGCGGCGGCCCTCGCGCCTCCCGCCACCGGCTCCGCCCGGGGCCGTGACCTCGGGTCGCGCCCCGGCGCCCGGCCCGGACCGCCCCGGGCCGGGCGCCGGTGGCGCATGTCACAGCGAAGTCCCGGGCGGCGGGGTCGGACGTGGAATGTGTAGCGCCCTCCGGGTGTTGGTAGCGTCTTAGTAGGACGTCACAGACAACCGGCCGCCAGGGCGGTCGGCGTAGACGCGGGAGTCAGCACATGACCGTTGAGAGCGGCGAGACCACCCAGCAGCAGGGCCTGATCCTCACTGACGCCGCTGCCGCCAAGGTCAAGAGCCTGCTGGAACAGCAGGGCGAGGAAGGCCTGCAGCTGCGTGTCGCCGTGCAGCCGGGCGGCTGTTCGGGTCTTCGCTACCAGCTCTTCTTCGACGACCGGAAGATGGACGGTGACATCGTCTCCGAGTTCGGCGGCGTGGAAGTGGTCACCGACCGGATGAGCGCCCCCTACCTCAACGGCGCCACCATCGACTTTGTCGACACGATCGAGAAGCAGGGGTTCACCATCGACAACCCCAACGCCACCGGTTCATGTGCCTGCGGCGACTCGTTCAACTGACGCGACCAGCAAACGATCACGATGGCCCCGTCCGGCTGCTGGCCGGAGGGGCCGTCGCGTATTCTTGACCGGTTCGCGCTGCTGACAACGAGGAGAATGACCCCGTGCGCATCGCCGTATCCGGTTCCATCGCGACCGACCATCTGATGACCTTCCCCGGTCGCTTCGGCAATCAGTTCATCGCCGATCAAATGGACAGGGTGTCGCTGTCCTTCCTCGTCGACGACCTGCAGATCCGGCGAGGCGGCGTCGCCGCGAACATCTGTTTCGGCATGGCCTGCCTGGGGCTGCGCCCGATCCTGGTCGGCGCGGTGGGCAACGACTTCGCCGACTATCGGTCCTGGCTGGAGCGCCACGGGGTGGACTGCGACTCGGTGCACGTGTCGGAGCTGCACCACACCGCCCGCTTCCTGTGCACCACCGACCAGGACCACAACCAGATCGCCTCGTTCTACACCGGGGCGATGGCCGAGTCGCGGGAGATCGAGCTGCAGCCGATCATCGACCGGGTGGGCGGCCTCGACCTGGTGGTGATCGGCCCGAGCGACCCCGAGGCGATGCTGCGGCACACCGAGGAGTGCCGCCAGCGCGGCATCCCGTTCGCCGCGGACTGCTCGCAGCAGCTCGCCCGCATGGAGGGCGCGGAGATCCGGCGCCTCATCGAGGGCGCGGCGTACCTGTTCAGCAACGACTACGAGAAGGCGCTCATCGAGCAGAAGACCGGCTGGAGCGACGAGGAGGTGCTCGACCGTGTCGGCGTGCGGGTGACCACGCTCGGCCCGAAGGGCGCCAGGATCGACATCAAGGGCGAGCCGTCGCTGCACGTCCCGCCCGCCCCGGAGCGCCGCAAGGTCGACCCGACGGGCGTCGGCGACGCGTTCCGCGCGGGCTTCCTCGCCGGCCTGTCCTGGGGCCTCTCACTGGAGCGGTGCGCGCAGCTCGGCAACCTGACCGCGACCCACGTGCTGGAGAACGTCGGCGGCCAGGAGTACGAGCTGAGCCAGAAGGTCTTCCTGGAGCGCTTCGCCGCGGCGTACGGCGCGGAGGCCGCCGCCGAGGTGGCGAAGCACGTGCGCTGCTACTACGACTGAGCGCCGGGACGGCGGCCCGCGTCGCGGCGCGCGGTGGGCGCGCGGCCGTGGGGGAGGGCCGCGGCGGAACGGCGTATCGGAATCGCCGGGGGAGGGCCGGGGCGCTCACCGATGTGCGGCGGGCCCGCCGGGCGGCGATCTCGCCGCCCGGTCGCTTCGCGTCCGCCGCCCGTCCCGTCACCGGCCGCGTCACCGGTGGCCCGCCGGTGCGGTCACCGGGCCGGCGGCGGTCCGGCCGGCCGCCCCGGCCGCCGGAGCCGTGTCCGGCGACCGGAACGGGAAGGGCCGGAGCCGTCGCGTCGCGGCGGGGCGCGGCGGGGCCGGTGCCCGCCGGCGGGCGCCGGCAGGTCGTTTCGTCTCGTCCGTCGCGGCGTCAGCGGGTGGCGTAGACCCGGTTCACGAACTCGGCGAGCTTGTCCTCGGGCAGGCACCTGGCGAGGTCCGCCTCCGTGACCATGCCGACGATGCGGTGGTCGTCGATCACCGGCAGCCGCTTGATCTGGTTGCGCTCCATCACCTGCAGCGCCTCGTCCACCGAGGCGTCCGCGTAGACGTACACCAGGCCCTGGGCGAGCTCGCCCGCCCTGGTCGTGGTGAGGTCCCTGCCCTCGGCGCAACACTTGATCACGATGTCCCGGTCGGTGATGATGCCCTTGAGCCGGTCGTCCTCACCGCAGATGGGCAGGGCGCCCACACCGAGGTCGCGCATCATCCTGGCGGCCTTGTGCAGGTTGTCGTTCTCGCCGATGCACTCCACGCCCGGATGCATCATGTCGCGTACGGTGCTCGCACCGCTCTGCACACTCATCTCGTCCCTCCCAGTGTTGACGGACCCGCCACCTACCCCGGTGCGGGGAGGGAATGCCGCATAAGGGGACAAAGGAGGTAATTTGCGACGGTCCGGGCGGGCGTGCCCCCGGTCCCGGCGGCCGGGCCTCGGCGGTGCTCAGTAGTTGCGCCGCACGTGAATCGCCCAGCCGCCGTCCGGCAGCTCGTAGCTGCCCACGTGGGTGTGGGACTTCAACCGGCACCAGGCCGGCACGTCGTTGTACGCGGCGGGGTCGTCGGCGAGCACCGCCACCACCGCGCCCATGGGCACCTGGTTGATCTGCTGGGCGAGCATGATGATCGGGATCGGGCACTTGCGCCCGAGGGCGTCGATGGTGAGCGTGGGCGCGACCTGCTGCGGTTCGGTCCCGGTCTGCGGACGCATCACGACATCACTCCTGCTTCTTCCCGGATCCGGCGCACCAGCGGGGGGAGGACCTCGAGAAAGCGGTCCACGTCCGCCGCCGTCACGCCTCGTGGCAGTGATACCCGGACGTTCCCGTGCGTGAGCACGCCCATCGCCTCCAAAACATGCGATGGTCGAAGCGTACTCGCCGTACAGGAGCTTCCGGACGAGATCGCGAATCCCGCCTTGTCCAACTCCGTCAGCAGGGCCTCGCCGTGCACGTAGAGACAGGAGAAGGTGACGATGTGCGGCACCCGCTCCACCGGGTCGCCGATCACCTCCACGTCCGGGACGAGCCGCGGCACCCGCTCCCGGATCCGGTCGACGAGCGCGAACGCGCGCCGGTTCTCCTCCTCGGCCTCCTCGAGCCGCGCGCGAAGCGCCGCGACCGCCGCGACGATCGCCGGGACGTTCTCGAACCCCGGCACCCGCCCGCGCTCCCGCTCGTCCTGCGGGAGCGGGGAACGCCAGCGCACGCCCTTGCGGATCACCAGGATCCCGACCCCGGCCGGGCCGCCCCACTTGTGCGCGCTGCCGGCGAGCAGCGACCAGCCCGGGGGCACCGGCAGCCGCCCCAGCGTCTGCGCCGCGTCCACCAGCAACGGCACCCCGGCCCGCCGGCACGCGTCCGCCGCCTCCGCCACCGGCTGCAGCGTGCCCACCTCGTGGTTGGCGCTCTGCAGGCAGGCGAGCGCGGTGCCCGGCGCCGCCACCGCCGCGGCGAACGCCTCCGCGTCCACCCGCCCGGTACGGCTCACGCCGACCGTGCGCACCTCGCCGCCGTCCCGCTCGTGCGCCTCCGCGGTGTGCAGCACCGCCGAGTGCTCGACCGCGCTCACCACCAGGCCGCGGCCGGCCCGGCGGCGCGCGGCGAGCGCGCCGAGCATGCCGAGCTGGATCGCCTGGGTGCCCGAGGTGGTGAAATAGAGCTCGTCCGGGCGCACGCCGAGCGCGTCGGCCGCGTCCGCGCGCGCCTCGTCGAGGAGCACTCGGGCCCGCCGGGCCTCGCCGTACAGGCGGGCCGGGTCCGCCCACCCCGCGTCGATCGCCGCCAGCAGGGCCTCGCGCGCCCGTGGGTGCAGAGGTTCGGTGGAGGCCGCATCGAGGTACGCCACCCGCTCATCCTCGCATCCTCCCCGGGAACGGCCCCGCGGAGGGGGCGACATAGGCGGGGGCGCGCGGGAGGGCGACCGTGGTAGGCGCTAATGTGTCCCGTGCGTGACTGGACAACCATAACTGGACAGCCGAGAACGCGACTGTTGCGAATCGAGTAAGACCGCCCAAGGGATGGTCTCTTGGGCTTGATCTGTGGGGTAGGCGATCCGTGAGTCCGACCCGCCGTTCGACGCGGCGCAGCCCAGCGGCCCGCAGGGCCACGCGCGTTGCCGCTTTGGCGTTGCTGCTGGTGTCCGCGACGGCGTGCAGCAGCGAACAATGGGCCCGGATCGGGATGCCCGAAAACGTCACGGAGCAGGGCGATCGCGTCCTGTCCCTGTGGCAGGGCTCCTGGGTGGCCGCGCTGGCCACCGGCATCCTGGTCTGGGGTCTGATCCTGTACGCCTGCATCTTCCACCGTAAGCGTCGGCGGAAGAACGCGCCCGACAACGAGCTCCCGCCGCAGGTGCGGTACAACCTGCCGATCGAGATCCTCTACACCGCCGTCCCCATCGTGATGGTGGCGGTGTTCTTCTACTTCACCGCCCGGGACCAGGACTACCTGCTGGAGAAGTCCGACAACCCGGACGTCACGGTCACGGTGGAGGCGTTCCAGTGGAGCTGGCGCTTCACCACCGAGTACCAGGGCAAGACCGCCACGGTCACCGGGCTTCCGGTGAGCGACTACCGGGAGGGGCCGCAGCTCGTGCTGCCCAGCGGTGGCAAGACCGTGCGGTTCAAGCTGGTGTCGAACAACGTGATCCACTCGTTCTGGGTGCCGGCGTTCCTGTTCAAGCTGGACGTCATCCCCGGTGTGCAGAACGAGTTCGAGATCAAGACACTGAACCGTGAAGGCGTCTTCGCGGGACGGTGCGCCGAGCTGTGCGGTCAGGATCACGCCCGCATGCTCTTCAACGTCAAGCTCGTCCCGCAGAACGAGTTTGAGCAGTACATCAACAGCCAGGCAGCCGGGAGTACCCAGTGAGCGCCGCCGAACACAGCCTTCCACCCGCGGCCGGTGAGCGACGGTCCCGCGCGGGCACGATCATCGCCAAGTGGGCCTCCACCACTGACCACAAGGTGATCGGGAACCTCTACCTGATCACCTCGTTCGGGTTCTTCCTGATCGGCGGCGTCATGGCGCTGCTCATCCGGGCCGAGCTCGCCCACCCGGGCCTGCAGCTGCTCACCGCTGAGCAGTACAACCAGATGTTCACCATGCACGGCGCGATCATGCTGCTGCTGTTCGCGACGCCGCTGTTCGCCGGGTTCGCGAACGCGATCATGCCGCTGCAGATCGGCGCCCCGGACGTGGCGTTCCCGCGGCTCAACATGGTGAGCTACTGGCTCTTCCTGTTCGGCGGCCTGATCGCGCTGAGCGCCTTCCTCACCCCGGACGGCGCGGCCTCGTTCGGCTGGTTCGCCTACGCGCCGCTGTCGGACGACACGTTCTCGCCGAGCATCGGCCACGACCTGTGGATCATGGGCCTCACCCTNGGTGGNCTNGGCACGATCCTCGGCTCGGTGAACTTCATCACCACGATCATCTGCATGCGNGCGCCCGGCATGACGATGTTCCGCATGCCGATCTTCACCTGGAACGTGCTGCTCACCAGCCTGCTGGTGCTGCTCGTCTTCCCGGTGCTCGCCGCGACGCTGCTCGCCCTGGAGGCGGACCGCAAGCTCGGCACGCACATCTTCGACCCCGCCAACGGCGGGCCGATGCTCTACCAGCACCTGTTCTGGTTCTTCGGCCACCCCGAGGTGTANGTCATCGCGCTGCCGTTCTTCGGCATCGTCACCGAGATCNTCCCGGTGTTCAGCCGTAAGCCGATCTTCGGGTACGTGGGCCTGGTCGGCGCGACGCTCGCGATCGCCGGCCTGTCGATGGCGGTGTGGGCGCACCACATGTTCCCCACCGGCCAGGTGCTGCTGCCGTTCTTCTCGTTCATGACGTTCCTCATCGCGGTGCCGACCGGGGTGAAGTTCTTCAACTGGATCGGCACGATGTGGCGCGGGCATCTGACATTCGAGACGCCGATGCTGTTCACCATCGGCTTCCTGGTGACGTTCCTGTTCGGCGGGCTCACCGGCGTCATCCTCGCCTCGCCGCCGCTCGACTTCCACATCACCGACACCTACTTCGTGGTGGCGCACTTCCACTACACGGTGTTCGGCACG
>Ga0065720_1020769_pt1 | contig 12818 bp, 14 predicted proteins | sample Thericmetagenome_FD_59107 | JGI IMG/M metagenome (GOLD analysis project Ga0065720, IMG submission 59107) | Thermophilic microbial communities from the Joint Bioenergy Institute, California, USA of rice/straw/compost enrichment - eDNA_2 v2... | ecosystem: Engineered > Solid waste > Grass >... | reverse complement strand
GATGGCAGGGCAGGGGGTGGTCCTGGACTGTGGACAAGCGCGGAGGGGCAGGGCCACAGCGGCAGTTTTTGACGGGCCGCGAGAGTCGACAAGCGAGCGGTTAAACCTGGCCGACGAGCTGGTACTACATGTTACCGAAAGGGTTCGACGGCGTGCGCATGTGCCCTCGCGGTCAGTCTGCGGTATGTGATGTATGCTTGTTGTGTGTATGTGCTGATGTGAGGGCCGAGCGTTTGTCTACAAAACCAACAAAAGGAACCATCCGTCCTATCCCTACGGGGAGGTGACAGGATCAAAACGAGCTCGGAGACAGTCATCGGAGGACTCGGTGGGTATCATCAGGATCCCTAGCGCAAGCAGGACCGACAGCCTGCAAGCACACTGCACACGACGAAGCTCCGTTGGCACACAGCTGGACGACTGCGAAGACCGCCTGGGCACTGGATCAACTGAACTCCTGGAGAAGCTGATGTTGGCAGGCGATTTTGACGCAACTAAGCGCGGACAAGTGGAAACCAGCAGTTCGCTAGCCCGAGCGAATCCGGAGCCGCGGCGCTGGTCCTGCTGGATGGATGGGGACGCGGGGCGTTTGCGGAGCCGGGGCCAAATCGAAGGCAGGAAGCCGGTCTAGACGCAATCTGGCGAATCACAATGCCCGCCAGGGACAGTGTTGAACAAACTCCTTGCTTCCGCTGTGGTGGCGTTCCTGTCGGCAAGCAGGGGAGCAACATGTTGCTTGTTGCCTGGTTGTTGGTGACGAAGTTCCTTGAAGTTCCTTGCGGATACACCATGCAGTACTTACTTGAGCGCGGACTCAGTGCCCGAGACACAGGACAGCAAGGTCGGCGACGACGAGGGCATCTTGAAGCTGAGAAGGATTCTAGCCAAGGCATTCTTGGCACCGAACTGTAGGAACAGCTGAGGACGTTGCTTGCAAGACGGGCCCGGCTGCAGCTTGACAGGCTGTCTGTTTCCAGTGGTCTTGTCAATGTCTCGGGTTCCTCACGTCGTGCCTTTGTCTCCTTTCCGTCTTCTTCCTCGCTGGCAACTCTCCGCAATAGCTGAGCTGATACCACCTCGCACATCCCCAGAGGACCTATCCAAAACCTGCAGATGCAGACGGCAACCCTGCAGGCCATCACGTTGCGTTTTCAGCTATGGATTCTCTGGGGCTCCATCTGGGTCTCCTCGGGGATCCATCCAGGTAACAGCACTCCGTAAGGCTGATGACCTGACTGTTCAGTAGAAGTGGGTATCCGTTCCGTCCGACGAAGCAAGATCTCGTGATCCAGCCAGTCTCAATGACCGACAGAATTCAGAGGCTAGCCGCTAACTATGGCTAAGTGTAGGATGTATGCATGCAAGGATAGGTGTAGTTGTACGTATTACATGGATTCGGGGGACTGAAAAGTATAATGCCAACCAGGAAAAAAAGAGTCGTGTGCTACCAAAATGAAATGGATCGACTTGTTGCACCACAAGCCTGAGACCTGAGACTTGTGCACTTCAATAGTTATCAACCTCAGAAGTTCAAAACCGTGATGGGAAACCGGCTTCAAGAGCTAAGTTGAAATCCGACTAATACATGAACCACGTTATGCTTGACCGTGGCGGTTAATGTCTGAAAATTAAAGATCTGGTAGGTTCAGCCTCCAAATGTTCAGTCATACATTGTTGCCACATCACATTGAGCGCACCACTGTCATAGTCATGAGGCTCTCTATCAATGAGTCAACTGAGCTGCAACAACTACATTGGAACCCATGGCTCGACGACAATTTGTGCAAGACCGGAGCAATGAACAGACCGAGAATTGCACAAACTCTTCCTATGTGACAAGCACAAGTGCTTCTCCAGTTCGCGTAGCATTTCACCGAAAGATCGAAAAAAAATTCTCCAAATGCAAGACCCACTCGAGTTGACAAGTCTCATGAGGGAAAAGCCGATGAGACCCATTACCCGCTCCAAGCCGCCGTTATCCTACGGTGCGGAAGCATACAACGTCAAAGGTACCTACGTAGTGACGACATCTACGGCCAGGCAGGCGCGTGCAGTTACCTCACATAACCGTGTTCCCGGCCATTCAAGCCATGCAGTTGCTGCGTAAGCGCCAACCAACCAGGAGAGAGCACTTTGTCCACGACGCCGTAACTCGACAGCGTTAAGCGTGGGGGTCTTGTGGTGCTGCTTCGTCCTTGTTGATCCCACACGGCCGAATCGTCAACGTGAACTAGAGTGTTAAAGAGGGAGAGTTGTTAGATTTCAAATGGCAACTGCCGGTTCCCTGGTCCAGGTTACGCCACAGTTCATATGGCCAAGAAAGCTGTCCTGTGTTTGCCTTTCCCTTGTGTAAAGATAATAGAATACTGAAATCAATGGATTGTCTATATTGAACGAGAAGCTTGGGATTTTAATACACTAGCAAATTGAATAAACATGTACGGCAATATGTACACGGGGAACTCGATATGACGTCGATCCATCTCTGTGTAACCAGTCCATCCGATGTTTGCTTCTCAGCGTTGCATTGCCATTGTTCTCCATGTGCCATTGACCCCCTGGACACAGACAAATAACCAAAAGCTCTCTGTATTGAAAAAGCAAACCCAAACAACCCTACCGTTAGGGACTCAGCCTGCAAAAGATCCCCAAGATCTTTGGTACCGGCGGTGTGGATGGACATCAAGACGAGTGCTCTGAAGACGACGAAGAGCTCCCAGAGACGAATTCCTTGCTGTTGTTGGATCCTTCAATCTTCGCTTCCTCGTCGACTTGCTGCCTCGGCTGCTGCCTGCGGCTCTTGCGTTCAGCGAACTTGAATGGTGTACCGTTGGCCTCATGTTCTGCCAGGATGTCGTCAAAAGTTTTCCCTTGAGCAGCGGCCTCCTTGCGGATGCTCCGGGTGCGGAACAACCAGGTCAAATGGGAGACACCAATGCCCATCTCGAGAAAACAACTTCGAGCAGCGTGAATATTTCGATGCTGACAAAATTCCGTTGGATGAGGTTGACTCACATCACGATGTAGATGACACCTCCTAAGACATCGAAAGTGTTTTGAGCAACTATTTCAGAGAGGTCAGTATATGTTGCTTCTACTAAAAAGAAGGCTTGATCCTCACCTAGCGCCATAAGAGAGCAAAATGATCCAGACCAGTCCATGGCCAAGAAGAGCTATCGGAATTAGACTTATAGTCTTGAATATGCTCGATATTGACCGTCAACTACTCACCCAGTTGATGCCAATTACCCTGCCCCTCCGCTTCCAGATTTCTCTGTACGGAGGAAGCAGACCACCTCCAAGCAGGACGGCTGCCAGGACGCCGAGAACAAACATTGGGGCGTTGTTCCCCTTGTTGTGGAGGGGCTTGGAAGCCCTGTCAGCATGAACATGAACTAAAGGTGGTCGAATGGCAACAAAACAAGACGCTTACCCTCAGTATGAGGATTAAGGCAGTTTCTATACTGCCAAATACCGCGCCCACAAAGAGGACCATGAAAGTGGCTTTCCAGGTTGCCCATTTCCTGCTAACCGTTAGAGGCTCATTCTTCATGGACATCGAGTTCTGCGGTTGTTGAATGTGCAAGAGGAAACTTACCTATGATATCGCAAGATCTGGCCCCAACAAATAAGACAAAGGCCTGAGAACATATGCGGCTGGATCTGCAACGGGACATTGAACTTCTGGACGATGGCATATATTCCAAATGGAACACCACCTTGAAGTTATGGTTAGAATGTAGGAAACAACCAGCTTATAGGCGGCTTTACTTAGTGTCCACATAAACATCATTAGGCCCGGAAGGCCATCTGTTTTCTTTGTTCGCCAGTTGGTCCATATCTGAGGGACTACCTGTACAGAATTAAGCCAACTAGACTTGTTAATTGGGTACAGGAGTACTTACTTGGATGCACCAGAGACTATATAACAAAAATGTGGTCAGTTGGGAAGATTACTTACAGCAGCTTGCTGGAGAAGAGGATGCATACACTAGGAGGGGTCAATGCTGTGCCCGTTATTGAGTAAAGGGACAGCTCTGCAAAGGGCAACTCACCTGTACCAATGGTCTATGTCGCAGAGTTGCCAGAGTTAGCCAATATAACTCAATATTCCGCAGGAGACCTTTACTCACTCCAAGGACAGTTGCTGTCTAGGATATCACTATATGTCAGAAGTCGTTCATTCTCTAGCAAGAACATGCTATATCTTGGTGAATATAGTAATGGCTTACGATGGGCATATCTCCATCTTGGTGAGCTACTGGAGCCATGGATGTGTATAGCGAATCGTATGTGATCTTCTCAGGAACGTTCTTTCTGCGTATTTACGGCCTCTCTGCTAAGGATGTTCAAATGGTTGTCTCTCAATAATGGTAGCTTAGTGCCTTTGCCACCGACTTGGCATGAGTTGCAGCACTATCGAAACAGAAAAAATGCAAACCAATGATATAGCGATATCTTTGATGTTATTCCAGGATCAACAAGCACGATATTTGAAATACTTGAGGCATACACAGGTGGTTTGAACTAGAACCTAGAAGCAGGTGAGAAAACAAAAACTCTTTCAATTCTTTATATCTTTTCCTGAAGGGAGTGGCCCCCCCACAGTCCCACTGAGTCTTTTCTTGATACACTTTCAATCTTTGCGGATGGAATTAGTTAACCTGCAGAGTAGTCGTTATCAGAGGGGCAGGAAGCGAATGGCTGAAGTCTGGAGACCATAGCTCCAGTCGGGAGACCAAGTCACCTGTACAGCCCGGCTCCCGTTGTGCCTTTCACTGTTGCAGGACAACCCACGCCTTGTATAGCAACTTGGTTGATCTCGGTAACCATGTTGCAAAACACCAAACTTCCACGATGACGATCGCAATTAATCCCCTACCACTCTCGAGATCTGTGAGTGACAAAAGAGATAAAGAACAAGCTAAATCGGGAGATCAACATGCTGTTTTTACGCTTTGAAGAGCGGGCTTGGTGTGACACAAGATTTCGCACTGTTTGAAGAGCCACTCTTAGGCCGCAACTTGGGCTTGAGATTGGCATTTCGGCATCGAAAAGTCCCATTGATCCTGAGTGCCATGTAGAAATACAGTGTTTAATACAAATTTCTAGCACCGTGGGGGGCACAGAGTCTGCGGCCAAATTTTATGCCAAGACATCGCCAAGGCTATGGGGAGACTTCACAAGCCACTGCACATTTCATCCGGGAGACTCCCAAGACATAAACGACACAACTGCTGAAAAGTCTTGTCACCTCAGTTTCTCCCAACCCAAGACTGACACCAGCTGATTTCACATAAGCCAAGAACTTGGCCATACTTGGCACAATATCATCCATCACAAACCAGAAAATTCCAGCATCTCATCCAGGCATCGAACTTCTCAAAATGTCACTCGACAATGACATTAACACCAAAAAAAGGAAGCTCCAGGATGACGAAAAGCCGCGTAAGAAGCGGAAGCATAAACGCCCCACGCGGGATGACGATGCCGACCTGGATGTTGAAGCTGGCTTGAACAGGGCTTTTGCCCGTATGGATGGTCAGCTGCTAGCTGATCACCTGGCTCAAAAGACACGTCGCTTTGGTACAGAACTTAGTTCCGTGGAGCTCAATGACTTGTACATCTCAGGTGAATATACCATATTGAGTCACGGAAACCCTATGATTCACTCTCGGGGGAAAGAAAGAACCTTGGCTGACAACCCGGCTCCCGGGATCCTCCCCTTCCTTGAAGGAGGGGGTCAGAATGGGAGTTTCATTTGAACAGCGGCGTCAATCAGGGACAGTTCATCATTTGAAAAGGACCGGACGCTGGAAAACCTGCCGAGTTTCCTGGAGAAATTCGCACAAGAGAAGGAGAAGCTGGATGAGGCTCCCAAGAAGAACGGATCACCTCACACCCTTATCGTTGCTGCCGCCGGGCTTCGGGCCGCTGACTTGGTGAGGTGGGTAGTATTCCGTAGCTTTCTGGAAGCAGGATAAAGTTGACCGTGACTGACATGATGGACGTCATGCAGGGCATGTAGGAAGTTCCAGAAGAAGGGCAGCCCGGTTGCGAAGCTGGTAAGTCGTCCGTCTTGTGCTTAGCGAGTCGATTCTTAGACGGTTCTGACACTCCTGTAGTTTGCCAAGCACTTCAAATTGGAAGAGCAGGTCGCTTTCCTCAATAAGACCCGCACTGGCATTGCGGTCGGCACACCCCAGCGGTTGATCGATTTGATCGAGCATGGTAGGTTGACTACAACCCACTTTTCAGACGTCAGTTGGCATTTGTGCTGGACCGTCGATGCTGATTCTGAGCCGCAGGTGCCCTTTCTGTTGAGAATCTTCGGCGGATCGTGGTTGATGCATCCCACATCGATCAGAAGAAGCGGAACATTACGGACATGAGAGAAACCATGATGCCGCTGGCCAAGTTGTTAGCGCGGGCTGACTTCAAAGAGAGGTATACTGACGAGAAGAAGCATATTGATCTGTTGTTCTACTGAGCATCTTGGCAACTTCTTTCCATTTCGGGTTTGGGCTTTATCTTCACTGTTTACCTATGACTTTGATAGACTCCATTTAGATACCAACAGTTCACACCGATACGGGCATGCCAAACCATTGACAAACTTTGCAAGGCAAGGTAGCTACAACCAGGACATCACGCAAGAGATTTGCCATGTTTGCTCAGCTCAATCAGTCTAGATATAGCTGGCTTGTAAAATATCCTGCTGGTTGGCGTTGAGCTGTGGTATACCGGCACACATCCTCCATTTGCCAGGGCGTAGTCTAAAACCTAGTCCCAATTTGATGAGATAGATATACTGAATATGGCTTGGCAGTAGCATAGTTCTATTCAGGCAGACACACAGCACAACGATGATAGGCCATGATTCATAAACAAATTTATCTATTGCTAAGCTAGAACTGTAGAGCCGGCTCAGCACTTTTTTTTGAACCCAACGGGTATTGAGTGAACAAGTACCTCGCTGGGCGAAGACTTTGCTCAACCTTGCTATCTCCCGCAAATCGATCACCCCGTCTTATGGCGCAACAAGAGAGGTGCGTACCAAACGGGAGGGCAAAGAGTGCAAATTTGCCTTTCCCATTAATAGCACAATATACAAATCTTAAGTATGCTTGTTATCTGAAGGGAGATCCGTCAGCAAGAGCCCGTTTGATCGACGGAAGGCGTAGACAGAAAGAGTTAAGGAAAATGTGCCATGGGGTGTTCAGAATATGTAAGAATGACTTTCATTTATCCGCAAGATATAGCAACCCCGGCGAAAGGGCGCCATCTATACGGGATCAATCGCAAATTACTCTCATCATAACGGCAGTAGAAAGAGCTTCGAAGAGAAGATGGACATACCTAAAATATCCAATGCGTCATTTGAAGCAAGTGGCCAGCACAGGGCAGACTACCGACCTCTGCAAACTGAGCCTGCTTTAAACCCTACCTTGCGCGTGTCCAAATAAAATGACAGAAATATCAGGAGCTGTCGTGGACACGGTCTGCACTTTCTGGTCCAGCCTCGCAGTTGTCCGAGCATCATGAGGGCTGGACGTGCAGAAACGCGTTGGAAGGAAAAATTTTTGGTAAACACGAAAGACGTTGCTTTAAATAAGCAGGGTGGGTGGAGCTCTGCCCCAGTGGTCCCACCCCACTCTGTCCTCTCTGCCCTATCTGCCGAACGTCCCGGAAGCTTCGATCGGATGCCGCACCCGAGATCTGATAAAAGTTCATTCCCCGCTGCAACAATGACATCAGGTTCCATTGTCAAACAAAAATTTATTTAGCACAACCAGGGCATCTCCCAACCTCAATTATCGCGCATTTGATGCTCAACTTCAGTCTAGAACAGAAACATCTCTAGGTGGGTATCCGCTATCCAACAATGCTTTCCAGATCTTTGCCTTCTGTTCCTCACAGAGTTTCCTCCGCCTGAATTAAAAAATGCAGAGCCAAACATCAACATGTTTCCCTCCACCATCGACAATCTGACAGGAATATGGACAAAGCGACAGAAATATGACAATTACAGTCGAAACGGAAAGGCGCCGTTTGCTACAAACTCCCTAGAGGCGTCAAATGCAAGATTCATGCGCTATGAGACTTTTTCTGAACCTTGATGAACAGTTGTCCGGGAACTGGTTGGCGGGTTTTGGGGTCCAGGAGATCAAGGAAGCGATACCCTGGCTGCAGACGATCAAGACGAACACAGGCCCAAGCGATTAGGTTGCTCCGGATAGGGGAGTAGACGTCCTCAACTTTAAACCTTCAGCGATTGTCAGTTCCTGCAGTTGACAAACACTTGACAAACGGAAACAATCACTCACCTAACAAAGCTGAGCTCTTCCACAATGTCCTTGACACCCAGAAAGTCTAGGCTGTTGGGCTGATACCCCCAAGTCGGATTCTCTGTTGATGCAGGCCCAGTGTCTCTCACAAAGTCCTCGGCCTTGCTCCGCTTTTCAGCATGGAGCTCGACCTTAACCCTCGGGCGAAGCTTCCTGTCTCCAGAAATACCGAAACCGCCGGTCTTCCTCCTGTCCTTGGGCAGGGGTAAGAACTGTCCAGCAAGAATGGTGATGCGCAGATCCAGGGCTCGATGTCCTATGTTCTGTGCATCTTCAGGAGAACTGTATCCAAGGAGACCTTCAGGCTTTAGCACCCATCCGTTGCTACCCGCAAACATTCCCTCATTGATCATCATCCCCTCGTCGGTCTTTTGCCAGTTCATGGCCACCATCTGAACTCCTCTCCTCCAGTGGAAACTCGGGTCTGGATTACTGCTGTCAATCCGCAGGCCTTTGGGATAAATCCGCATCAAGAAGTCGCGATTATGGGCGAGGACCTTGTGCAGCTTGTGCGAGTCTGCGGCCAACGACAAAAAGCAGTCCTCACTGAGGCTGAAGATATGACTTGGTGTTCTCGATCCGAGCGAATGTTCGTCCTCATAATGCTCACTATGCGTGTAGATGGCCAAGGCGGCAAGAGCTTCACATATTGGAGGCTTGGCGCGAAGGTTGATACCACGACTCCTCCCCCTTTCAGCTTCAGCGAGTTTGCTCTCATCCAAACGCTTCACCTTGATCAAAATTTTGTTTTTCAGATCTTCTAATCGAGGTTGTTGTTCGTGTGGGTTGCAGAATTCCAGAGGTTTGTCAAGAAGCAAGTCATTCCACTCCTCCTTCATTATCTCCACCATTGCTTCCTGCTGCTCCTTCTCAGCACCTACTTCTAGGCTGATGATAATGGGGAGGGGGTTGTCAACAAATGCGCTTTCACGGATCGCTTTGCAGACTTCCCGGAAGCCAACGGTGGATGTCATCGTTCCCCGGTGGTGCACTACGGGCTCGGTCCTGCACCCCGATGATGATGATGACGAAGCCCTAGTCCTCTGAACGTGCTCGAATAACTCCCCAGTGTCGAGCACAGAATTGTTTTCCTTGTCCGGAGATGCTAGGGCTGGTTGGGCACTAAGACTGCGAAGGTGCCCACTTTCCTTGGGGCTCCGAAGACCACCAATGGTGGTCGAAACAAATTGGGGGATAGATGTCACTGATAGGTTTCTTGGACGCCCCTGGGCTGGTGATCTGGATGGTGTGCGGGTTGTTGGGCCATTCCACACGTCGATTTCGATGCACCGACATCCACGCCGAAGTACCTACCGACAAATTAGGTTAGGCTTAATGTCTCAAAACCAAGCAGGCAATCGGACTTACAGTGCGATATGCCTCAGCCGAACTCTTGGAGGACAACTGATTGCCCTCCAGGTAAGTATTGTGGCTGCTGCTGATAAAGTAATTGCTGATTGGGCGAGATGTGTCGAGATCGCGAGCAGGTATCGCCCCAATCGCACAGAAAGCCTCCCGTACGCTACTCCAAATTCGATAGAACTCTTGGAAATTGTAACGGTCCTGCGTCAACGGGATGTCTTTCTGGACACACTGCGTCTCTTTCAGGAACGCGGCAAACTTCTCGCGCGACACATACTTCTTGCCCTGATTCAAGCTGCTGAAGACGTGCTGGACATGCTTCTTGACATTTTCGTGGAGCGGCATGTACTTGCGCAGCGACCCATCCTGGGAGTGCTCGACGCCGACGAGGGACCGGACATTCCCTGCAAGGGCGGCCGACAGGAAGGCGGCATTCAACATCGCTTTTCTCCCGCGACTCGGCGAACCGCTCTTCCCCAAGGTGGACATCCTGCGCATGAATCCAGGCTTGTCCTTGTCTTTGCCCTGCTTCTCTCGAAACTGATGCGTGGAGTCCACAGGTTAGTGGCAGAACTGCTTGAATTGGAAATGAGCAAGGCGCATGGGAAGACGAACCTTGAGGAGATGCATCTTTGATAATCTTGACTGGAGGGGATAACTAGTTGGATGTCCCTAAGAGCGCAGCCAGACCACAGTTGTGGGTTAGGGGAAAGCTTCGCGCCAGCCTTATACTCAGTTCAATGATGAGCTATCGCGACATGAAAGGCAACACCGCTTTGTCGGGTACGTAGCGCAACCCGTGGGGTTCCCTCTTCTAAGTAGGATGGCCGGACAAGCAGTGTCTTGCACAGGTAATCATGCCCAACATAGGCGATAGGCAGGGAAGGTTGGGAAACTTCCCACGTCAGAAGATAGGAGATTGCGCAGTCTCCTTGAAGAAACATGCAGGCGGGAGTTGGGAGAGAAGGGTTCTTGTGTGACACCTAAAAGTCAACAGAAGGAACAACAGTAGTAGCAGCCCTGTGACTCCGCTGGCAGGGGTGTGACCATGATTCTCCCGAGCTCGATTTGCTGCTGGACCCCAGAGAGTGGATGCCAACCCAGCCTTCGACTCAGTTGGAGCAAATTGATTCGTCAGCTTACTCTCAGCCTCCACAAAACGGTGCCGCTCCCGTTGTGGACACCGGGCCCGGTGGGTCAGGAACCTGTGCTGGAAAGGGCACCCCCTCGTCCGCCGTCAGCCGCCTGTCCCTTCAGAGCATCGCCAACCGGCTGGCATCTGAACATCAAGAGGCTCATTATCGCCTGAAACACAACCCGCCAGATACCGAGAGGACTCTTCGAGACAATTTTTTGCCTTCGAGGCTGCAAATCCTCGAGTCACAGCCTATCTTAGCTGTAGGTTCCAAGACTTGCCAGCTCCAAAGACGTGAAGATGGCTGTGCAGGGTGCCAAGGTAGCTACCGAGGTGCAGGTCCGTTGTTAGCTTGCTCGTTCAGAGCCAAGTTTCCAGGCCACTCCATCAAGCCACGACTCCCAATGGCACCTTTTGACCCCCCAAAATGTCGCGTGCTGCAGCAACCCTCAGCCCTATGTGCAACCCAACCATACCACACAAGCGATATAACCGTATGGTACCTGTACGGATGCTTCCTGGCCTGTCCCATATCGGCCCCTGCCGAATCGAGGTCAAACATCCTGTAAGCATTTGTAGATCGTATTGCCCGCATGCACTACCGACACACCGCTTGACGTCACCTTGTTGCACCATATCTGTATGTTCTTACCCATTACTGCTTGTGTGGCTGTGTCGCTCATTAGAAGAAAAGCGCACCTGCCTGGCTCTCCACTAAAGTTAGTCCACGTTCCTGCAGGTCGACACTAGACGATGACCGCTTCCCCCTCTTTAATTCTCTCCTGCCCAACCACAAAACCCCGAGGCATGACCCATCTCGATGGGTTAAACAAAAAGACTCTGGGGGGGAATCAACGCCTCGCAACTACAGCCCCAATAGCCCAGGTAGTCTCCCCTGGAGCCGCAGGAAGCTACCTATGGACAAGTGCGTCGCCACACTCACGGTGTGCACCTAAGGAAGATCTTATGGGGAAGGTCCTAAAGACTGTTGTCCTACATGCAATTGGTCAGCAGTCCCAAGATCAATTGTCCATCTCCTGCAACTTGGAGATCAACAAAACCCCCGAGTTTCAAGGCTGGGCGAGACCCCGTATGACCATCGCTTACCATGCGTGCACGGAATGCTACGGACCACTACTAGCTACAGAGAGCAACGCGCCCAAGCTGTTAAATAACGTTCACCGCCACAAGCCGCCTCGGCATCAATTAATGCAACGGGACATCATCCAAGTGCAGATCCAGTGCCCAAAGCCAAGGAAGCACACGACATTGTCACACTCTCGCACAACAGACCAGCTTGTTCCACAAACCACTGTGTGTTTATAATACTATGTTAACCCAGGATATACTAGCACACAATTCCGACCGTCCTAAATGCTGCAGTTGAGTCTAATTGTTTCTGGGTATATGGGTTACACACAACTCCGCAGCAGCCCTTGACGCCGCCAACTATAAACCTCCCGCATACCTAGGGTAAAACAAATAGAGTGAGATAAAAAAGGCATATGGGTAAAAGGAAAAGTGAGATAGAGAGCGCGCTGTCCATCCAGGACCGGGTATAATTTACGCGAACCGTACCGCAATCATGATCGGATATCTTGCTCTAAGAGTTGGCAGTGGTATCACTCTAAGGAGGATAACAGCAGAGAAAAAAAATGGTTTGTAATAAAATGAAACGAACCAGAGTGACGAGGGTAGGGAGAATGCGAAACACACACCGGGTGTTATGCAATGGAAGATAACACGACAGATGATGATACACGGAAATATGAAATGCGATGTTGCTGATGAGGCTCGAGCCTCATCAGGCCAATCATCCCCAAATCGGCACCCCCCGGTAGGCAGGCGAATTGTAGCTGTGCAGAATCCTGAAAGGAGGATTCGGCCCATACGCGCTCCGGTGGCGGCTTCGCGGCCAGTAAGGAGGACGATGACCCCAGCCATTATATTGATACCATTGGCCCGCGGCAGCA
>Ga0065720_1020770_pt1 | contig 12823 bp, 9 predicted proteins | sample Thericmetagenome_FD_59107 | JGI IMG/M metagenome (GOLD analysis project Ga0065720, IMG submission 59107) | Thermophilic microbial communities from the Joint Bioenergy Institute, California, USA of rice/straw/compost enrichment - eDNA_2 v2... | ecosystem: Engineered > Solid waste > Grass >... | reverse complement strand
CCGCTGCCGCCGCCCGACATGCCGATCGGCGGCTGGACGTCGGGCGGCAGCGGGCAGACATAGGGCGTGGCCGCGGTGCGGGCCTTGTGGTCGGCCTTCGCACGCGCCACCAGATCGGGGTCGCGGATCGCGTCCACGGCGGTGCCGGCCATCACCTTCGCCACGTGCACCAGCCCCTTGTGCGCCGCCGGCGTCTTGCCCTGGGCGGTGAGCTGCCAGGAGTGGCCGGGCGTGCCGATCGCGTAGGTCGCGCCGCGCGCCTGCACCGTCGGCACCACCCAGCTCACGTCGCCGACATCGGTCGAGCCGATGCCGCCCTCGCCCTTGGCCTCCAGCGGCACGATCAGGTCGCAGAGTGGCTTGTCGCGGTCCACCGGCAGGCCGTGGCGACGGAAGGCGGAAACGATGTCCTCCTCCTTCAGCGTCGCGCGGATCTCGCGCGCGAAGGCGCGGTCCGCCTCGTCGAAGGGCGGCGGGCCGAGGCGCTTGAAGTTGTCGTACATGGCCTGCTCGAGCGGCGTGTTGCCGAGCAGGTTGGAGACGGCGCTGACCACCTTCGCCACGACGGTCGTCTCCGTCATCAGGGCGGCGCCCTCGGCGATCTTGCGCACCCGCGCGATCAGCGCGTTCAGCTCGACGAGGTCCCGTGCGCGGATCAGGTAGCGCACCGTGGCGCGGCCCTGCACGACGTTCGGCGCGATGCCGCCGGCATCGAGATAGGCGTAGTGAATGCGCGCGTCGGACGGCATGTGCTCGCGCATGTAGTTCACGCCGACGTTCATCAGTTCCACCGCGTCGAGCGCGCTGCGGCCGAGATGCGGCGCGGCCGCGGCGTGGGAGGAGCGGCCGGTGAAGGTGAAGTCGATGCGCGTGTTGGCGAGCGAGACCGGCTCGTTCACGCCGGAGAAGGCCGCCGGGTGCCAGGAGATGGCGATGTCCACGTCATCGAAGGCGCCGGCGCGGACCATGAAGCCCTTGGCGGCACCGCCCTCCTCGGCCGGGCAGCCGTAGTAGCGCACGCGGCCCGGCACGCCGTTCCGCTCCAGCCAGTCCTTCACCGCGGTCGCGGCGAGCAACGAGGCGGCGCCGAGCAGGTTGTGCCCGCAGCCATGCCCGGCGCCGTCGCCGGGGAGCGGCCGGCGCTCCGCGACGCCGGCCTCCTGGCTGAGGCCCGGGAGCGCATCGTATTCGCCGAGGATGGCGATGACCGGCCCGCCCTCGCCGGCCTCGCCCATCACTGCGGTTGGGATGCCGGCGACCTCGCGCGTGACGCGGAAGCCCTGCTTCTCCAACATCGCCGTGTGCTCGGCGCAGGAGCGGTGCTCGGCGTAACAAAGCTCCGGCATGCCCCAGACGCGGTCGCTGAGGGCGATGAAGTCCTCGGCCTTCGCGTCCACCAGGCGCCAGATTTCCTCAGTGTTCTGCATGCTTTCTTCTTCTCCAGGTCAGACGGCCACCGCGTGGTCTAGCGCGGCGGCGGCTCCGTGCAACGCGATGGCCGGTCACTCGCGCGCCCGGTTAACCACCGCGGAGCCGAGGCGCGCCGCCGCGCTCAGGGCCGCATGGTGAAGGATGCGAGCCCGGTCCGGCGGCGCTTCTCGGCGAGGCGGGCGAATTCGCAGAGCAGGCGGCGCGTGTCGCGCGGGTCTATGATCTCCTCCACCCAGAACGCCTCCGCGGTGCGGAAGGGGGAGCGCAGGCGCTGCAGCCGCGCCTCGATCTCCGCGAGCTTCGCTGCGGGGTCCGGCGCCGCGTCGAGCTCGGCCCGGTAGGCGGCCTCGATGCCGCCCTCGAGCGGCAGCGACCCCCAGCGGGCCGACAGCCAGGCGTAGCGCAGCGAGAACCGGCCGGCGGGCTGGTGCACCACGCCGGCGACGCCGAAGGCATTGCGCATGATGATCGTGCACCAGGGCACGGTGGACTGGTTCACCGCTGCCATAGCGCGCACGCCGAGGCGGATGGTCGCAGTGCGTTCCGCCTCCAGCCCGACCGCGAAGCCCGGGCAGTCCATGAGATAGACGACGGGCAGGTGGAAGGTCTCGGCGAGGTCCACGAAGCGGATGACCTTGGCGCAGGCGTCCGCCGTCCAGGCGCCGCCGTGGAACACCGGGTCGGAGGCGAGGAGCGCCACCGCCCGCCCGTCCAGCCGCGCGAAGCCGGTGACGACCGAGCGGCCGAACATCCGCCCCATCTCGAAGAAGGAGCCGCGGTCCACCACGGCTTCGATGATGGGGCGCACCTTGTAGGCGGCGCGCGGGTCGCGCGGGATGGCGGTGAACAGCGATTCTTCGCGCCGCGTCGGGTCGTCCTCCCAGTTGCGCGTCGTCGGCGGCAGCTCGTCCACGGAGGCAGGCAGGTAGGAGAGGAAGCGGCGCGCGCGCTCGAAGGCCTCCTCCTCCGTGTCCACGGCGTCGTCCACGGCGCCGGCGCGGGTCTGGATCTCCCAGCCGCCTAGCTCCTGCTTGTCGAGGCTCTGGCCGAGCCGCGCCACCACCGGCGGGCCGGCGACGAACATCGCCGAGGTCGCCTTGGTCATCACCGAGTAGTGCGAGGCGGCGAGCCGCGCAGCGCCGAGCCCCGCAACCGAGCCGAGGCCGAGCGCCACCACCGGCACCAGCCCCATGTTCAGCGTCGTGTGGTGGTAGAGCATCGTCCCGCCGACGCCGCCCGGCAGGTTGGCGCGGCCCGTCGTCTCGATGGTCTTGACCGAGCCGCCGCCGCCGGAGCCCTCGATGAGGCGGATGATCGGGATGCGCAGCTCGCCGGCCATGCGCTCGGCCATGATCGGCTTCTCGCGGATCGTCGCGTCCGCGCTGCCGCCGCGCACGGTGAAGTCGTCACCGACCACGACCACGGGGCGGCCATCGAGCGTGGCGCGGCCGAAGACGCAGTTCGAGGGGGTGAAGCGCTTGAGTTCCCCCGCCTCGTCGTACTCGGCGCGGCCGGCGATGGCGCCCACCTCGTGGAAGCTGCCGCGGTCCACCAGGCGCTCGATGCGCTCGCGGACCGTCAGGCGGCCGGCGTCGTGCTGGCGCTTCACCTTGTCGGGGCCGCCCATCTCGCGCGCGAGCGCCTCACGGTGGTGCAGCTCCTTGAGCTCCGGCTCCCAGCCCTCGCCGTGCTTCGACATCAGCGCGCCCCCGTCGTCGCTGCCTTGCCCCGTGCGATGGCGCCGGCAAGGCCGGTCTCGCGCGTGCGGCGGAACTCGTCGGTCATGTGCGAGAGCTGGTGCGTGTCGAAATGCGCGGCGATCGCGGCGCGGAAGCCCTGCATGTCGAGCGTCCGGTTGAGCGAGCGCTTGGTCAGCTTCAGCGCGAAGGGCGGCACCTCGGCGATGCTCTGGGCGAGGGCCATGGTCGCCGCTTCCAGCTCCGCGCGCGGGACGACGCGGTTGACCATGCCGATGCGGTGCGCCTCCTCGGCGCCCATGCGCCGGCCGGTGAAGAGGAATTCCTTCGCCGCCCGCAGGCCCATCACCCAGGGATGGACCAGGACCTCGACCGCGGCCGCGGCCAGGGTCCGGCACACCGGGTCGGCGAAGAAGGCGTCGTCGGAGGCGACGACCAGGTCGCACATGTTGGCCACCATGAAGCCGCCGGCGATGCAGGCGCCTTTCACCTCGGCGACGGTCGGCTTCGGGCAGTCCCAGATGCGCAGCGCGTAGTCGAGGTAGCGAAGCTCCTCATAGGCCCAGCGCTGCTCCACGCCGAAGCCGGCGCGCTTCTCGGCGGCCTCCTTCAGGTCGTGGCCGGCCGAGAAGTGGTCGCCCCGGCCACCGATGACGATCACGCGCACGGTGTCGTCCGCGATCGCTTCGCGCAGCGCCGCGTCGAGCTCGTCGAGCAGGGTCTGGCTCTCCGCGTTGCGCGCCTCCGGCCGGTCGTGGAGCAGGCGCAGGACGGCACCGTGCCGCTCAACGGCGATCTGTGTGGGAGTAACCATGGTCCGCATTCCTCCACTCCGCGGAGCGTGCGCTGGGCGGCGGCGGGCGTCAAACCCGCCGGCCCGCCGGCTGCCGGGACCCACCGATGCGCGGAATTGCCCTCCGGACGGACCCGCGCGATCCTGGCGCTGGCGGGATCGCCCGGAGGGGCGGGCCCCTGCTGGGGGGAACGCAGATGAGCGGAAACACGGACAGGGCGGATTCGGGCGGCACGGCGGCACGCGCTGTGCGCGGCTGGGGTATCGGCCAGGGCGAGAGCCAGGCGGCGCGGCTGCGCCGGCGCTTCCCGACCTACCGCTCGCTGCAGCAGCGCACGAGCTGGCGCGTGCCGCGCTTCGCCTACGATTTCGTCGCGGGCGGCGTGGGCGACGGGGCGCCAAACGTGGCGCACAACCGCGCCGCGATGGACGCGGTGCAGATCGTCCCCCGCTACGGCGTGGATGTCTCGCGCGTCGAGACGGGCGTGACGCTGTTCGGCCGCGACTACGCCATGCCGGTCGGCGTCGCGCCCATGGGCAATACCGGGCTGGTCTGGCCTCGGGCCGATGCGATCCTCGCCGCGGCGGCGCAGAAGGCGCGCATCCCCTATGTCAGCTCGACGGTCGCCAATTTCTCGATCGAGGAACTGGCGCGGATCGCGCCCGATGTGTTCTGGTTCCAGCTCTATGGCCTGCCGGACGACGACCACCGCCTCTCCTTCGACCTGATCGCCCGCGCGGAGCGCGCCGGGGCGCATGCGCTGCTGCTCACGGTGGACGTGCCGGTGCGGCAGAAGCGGGTGCACGACATCGCGAACGGGCTCTCGGTGCCCTTCCGCCTGCGGCCGCGCACGCTGCTCGACATCGCCACCTCGCCGCGCTGGGCCATCGAGGTGCTGCGCCACGGCCAGCCGCGCTTCGCGAATTTCCGCAAGTACCTCGGCGAGGACGCCAGCACAGCGGACCTTGCCGCCTTCGCCTACAGCAAGATGACCAGCGGCCTGACCTGGGAGGTGATGGCGCGGATCCGTGACGCCTGGCCGCGGGCCCTCATTCTCAAGGGACCGCTGCACCCGGAGGATGCGGAGCGGGCGATCGCGCTCGGCTTCGACGGGCTGCTGGTGACGAACCATGGCGGGCGTCAGCTCGATGCCGCGCCGGCCTCGATCGACGCGCTGCCGGCGATCGTGGCGCAGGCCCGCGGGCGGGCGACGGTGCTGCTCGACGGCTCGGTGCGCAGCGGGCTCGACGTGGCGCGGGCGCTGGCGCTGGGCGCCGCCGGGACGCTCGCGGGCCGTGCGTTCCTCTGGAGCGTCGGCGCGCTGGGCGAAGCGGGCGGCGACCATGCCACCGCCTCCTTCCGCGAGGAGATCGCGACGGTGTTCGCGCAGATCGGCGCGCGCTCGGTCGAGGAGGCGAGACGCGCGACGGTGCTGCACCCGAACGCAATGGCCATCGGGCCGGCGCCCGCGACCGCCCCGCCACGTCTTGAGCCCGTCGCTGCGGATTGAGGCGGCGGAGGGAGACATTCCATGGCCATACGCTCGATCACCGCGCTGCCGATCATCCTGCCCTTCGAGGTGCTCGGCCCACGGCCGCTCTTCGCCGGCAAGCCGCGCGAGACGGTGCCGACGCTGCTGGTGCGCGTGGAGACGGACGAGGGCATCGTCGGTTGGGGCGAGGCTTTCAGCCACGCCGCCTGGGCACCAACGGCGACGGCGCTGACGGAGGTGGTGGCGCCGCTCGCCCTCGGCCGCGACGAGGCCGCGATCGCGCCGCTCGCGCTCGAGATCCAGAAGACGCTGCACCTGTTCGGGCGCAGCGGCCCGATCACCTACGCGCTGTCGGGGCTCGAGATCGCGCTGTGGGACATCGCGGGCAAGGCGGCGGGGAAGCCGCTGCATGCGCTGCTCGGCGGCGCGCGCCGCGATCGGCTGCCGGCCTATGCCAGCCTGCCGCGCTACTCCGAGCCGGCGGCGGTGGCACGTGTCGCCGCCGCGGCGGTGGAGCGGGGCTATCGCGCCGTGAAGCTGCACGAGATCGGCGTGGAGCAGGTGAGCGCCACACGCGCGGCGGTGGGGCGCGACGTCGCGCTGATGCTCGACACCAACTGCCCCTGGAGCGTGCCGCAGGCGCTGGAGATGGCGGCGCGGCTTCGGCCTTACGACCTCCACTGGCTCGAGGAACCGGTCTGGCCGCCGGAGGACCACGCCGGCCTCGCGCGCGTGCGGCGCGAGGGCGGCATCCGCACCGCAGCCGGCGAGAACGCAGCGAGCCCGGCCGAATGCGCGGCGATGATCGCCGCCGGCGCCGTGGACTTCATCCAGCCGAGCGTGACCAAGATCGGCGGCGTCGCGGCCTGGGCGGAGGTGGCGCAGACTGCTCGGGCACAGGGCATCGCGGTCGTGCCGCACTCGCCCTATTTCGGGCCGGGCTTCCTCGCCACGCTGCACCTCTGCGCGACGCTCCCGGAGGAGGTCCTGGTGGAGCGGATGGATTTCGACCTTCCGGCCAATCCCTTCGGCGAGGCGATCGTGCCGCGCGAAGGCTGGCTGCCCGTGCCGCAGGCGCCGGGGCTCGGCGCGGATCCCGATCCGGAGATCATCGCCCGCTACCGCGCGGCGTGAAGCGAGCCGCGCGGCACGGGACTCGCTCCGCCGCTATTCCAGGCGAATGTTGGCGATGCGTGCGATCTCGCGCCAGGTCTCCATCTCGCCCTGGAAGAACGCCGCGGCCTCGGCCGGCGTGCCGGGGCGCAGCAGGCCGCCCTGCTCGATCAGCGCGCGCCGCGTCTCCGGCACGGCGAGGGAGGCGTTCAGCGCGGCGTTCAGGGCGGCGATGCGCTCGGCGGGGACGCCTGCAGGCGCAACCAGGCCGTAGCTGCTGGCCGAGATCATGCCCGGAATGCCGGCTTCGATCATGGTCGGCAATTCGGGCAGCAGCTCAAGGCGCTCCTGGGCGGTCACGCCCAGCGCGCGCAGCGCGCCGGAGCGCACATGCGGCAGCAGGATCGGCACGTCGGCGAACATCATCTGCAGGCGTCCGCTCAGCAGGTCCGGGATCGCCTGCGCCGCGCCGCGGTAGGGGACGTGCACGATGTCGATCCCGCCGGCGCGCACGCGGAACATCTCCGCCGCCAGGTGCAGGGTGTTGCCGATGCCGGAGCTGCCATAGGAGATCTCCCCGGGCCGTTGGCGCGCCAGGGCAACCAGCTCCGACACGCTTCGCACGGGAAGCGAGGGGCTCACCGCGAGGATTTGCGGTACCGAGAGAACCAGCCCGATCTTCGCGAGGTCGCGCTCCGGGTTGAACGGCATGTTCGCCTGCAGGCCGGGCAGGATCGCCATCACGCCCGAACTGGCGAGGCCGATCGTGTGTCCGTCGGGACGCGAGCGCGCGACCGCCTCGATGCCGACGATCCCGCCGGCGCCGGAGCGGCTCTCGACCACGACGGAGCGGCCCCCGAGGTGCTCGCCTATGCCTGGCGCGATGAGCCGGGCGATCGTGTCGGCCGGACCGCCGGGCGGGAAGGGGACGATCAGGCGGATCGGCTGGTCCGGCCAGGCCTGCTGCTGCGCGCCTGCCTCGCCGGCCTGCACCGTGACGCCGAGGCTGGTGAACGCGCCGAGCGCGGCCACCGCGCGGCGACGGGGAATGGTGTTCATGGCGTCCTCCAGAGTTTCGTTAGGTTAGGTCACGTCAACGAAGGCAGTCGCCCGGACCGAGGGGCGGTCGGAGAACTCCGCGTGCCAGGCGGCGAGCGCCGGGCGGCCGGTTCGCCATTCCAGCCAGCCGAAGCGGAAATCGAGATAGGCCAGAGCGACGCCGATCGTGATCTGCCCGATCGTGAAGGGATCTCGGGCGAGCGCGGGTGCCTCCGCCTCCAGGGCGTCGAGCGCTGCCCGCGTCTTGGCGTCGAGCGCCGCCTCCAGGTCGGTGATGCGATGCGGCCATTCGCGCGCGCCGCGCCAGAGGACGAGGTTGTCGAGCAGCCCGGTGCCGAGCGCGTGGCGGCGTAGCGCCGTCCAGCGTGCCGGGCCGGCCGGGGGGTAGAGCTTCGGCCCGTCAACCTGGCTGTCCAGGTACTCGCAGATCGTGGCGGAGTCGTAGAGGACGGTGCCGTCCGGAAGCCGTAGCGTCGGAATCTTGCCGAGCGGGTTGTCGCGCATGACCTCGGCATTCGTGGTGCGGTTGGAGACGACGACCCGTTCGGTGCGGATGCGCTCGGCCTGGCCAGTTTCGTGCGCCACGACCATCACCTTGCGCACGAATGGCGAACGTGAGGACCAGTACAGGACCATCATGGCGGACGTTCTCCCGAGAACTGGCCTCGCGCCATACCGCCGCGCGGTGGGCCCGTCCAGCGCCGCGCCATTCACGCGGGCCGCTCGCGGCCGTAGGAATTCCGGGGGAGGCAGGGAGAGGAGGGAACGATGGCGGCGGACAGCGCGCGAATCACCAGGGCGGCGCCGGAGCCGGAGCGCGGTGCGCTGATCGTCGCCACCGCCGGCGGCACCGCTGCAGAGGTGGCGCTGCCGAAGGCGGCGGATGCGGCGGCGCTGACGCGCGAGGCTGCGGCGCTGGTCGGCGAGAGTGTGCTGGAGTCTCCGGCCGAGGGCGCGCTGCGCGCCTGGCTCGCACGGCCAGTGGCCGACCGCGCGGCGGCGGGCGTGCTGCGGGCGGCGCGCCACGCGCTGCGCGCCGCGGCGCTCGGCGTGGATGAGGCGGTGGCCCTCAGCGGTGGCTGGGCGGCGGTGCCCCCGGCGCTTGCGACCGATGCCGCGCCGGCCGCCGATCCCGTCGCCGCCTGCCTCGACCCCGCGACCACGCTGGTAGTGGCCGACGCCGCGACCGGCGGGCCGGAGGGGCTGCGCGACCTGGCCGCGCTCGCGCGCGTGATGGATGTGCGCCTGGCGATCCGGCCGCTGCGCGACGACGCGGCGGAGGCGGCACGCGCCACGACCCTGGCGGCCGCGCTCGGCGCCGCCGTGGCGGTGCCGCCGGATGCCTCGGCCGCCTTGCCCGCGCCCGCCCTGCTGCCGGAGGCTGGTCCGGCGCTCTCGCTGCGCGAGGTCCGTATCCACCGCATCGCGCTGCCTCTTCGCGAGCTCTACGTCTCCTCCATGTATCTCACCGACCGCCAGGCGCGCACGCTGGTTGAGCTGCGCTGCGCCGACGGCACGGTGGGCTGGGGCGAGGCGCATGGCGGGCCGGAGGTATTCGCGCGCGTCGCCGCCCTGGCGCGCGACTGGATCGGCCGCGACCTGCTGCGCGAGCGCGCCGCGCTGCGCCGCCGCTTCGCGCGCATCGTGTTCGAGAACCGCAACGGGCGGAACGGGCTCTCGGCCCTGGCGGCGCTGGATCTTGGCGCCTGGGACGCGGCGGCGCGGCATCTCGGCCTTTCGCTTGGCGCGCTGCTCGGCGATCCGCGGGAGGACGGCTCCGTCGCTATCGCCTGCGCGCTGCCCGCCGCCGTGCCGGGCGCGAAGGTCATGCGATCGGAACTCATGGCCCATATGGCGGACGGCGCGAATGCCGAACGCGTGGCCGAGCTCGCCGCGGCGTATGCGGCGCGCTGGGGCGTGTCGGCCTTCAAGTACAAGAGCGCGGGGACCGGCGCCGATTGGGACCTCGCCGCGCTCGGCGCACTGCGCGCCCGGCTGGGGCCGGCGGCGCGGCTGCGCTGCGATCCCAACGCGGCCTACGGCACCGAGGAGGCGCGGCGGTTCTGCTTGGCCGCGGAGCCGCTCGGCCTGGAATACCACGAGGACCCGACGGACGGCCTCGAGGGCATGGCGCGGCTCGCGGCGCAGATCCGGACGCCGCTCGCCACCAACATGTGCGTCGTGGCGCCGGAGCACCTCGCCGTGGCGGCGCGGCGCGGGCTGCGGATCACCGTCCTCGGCGACGTCTTCCTCTGGGGCGGCGTGGCGGGGCTGAGCGAAATGGTGCGCGCGGCGCGGCTGCTCGGCCTGACCACGCCTGCCATTCACAGCTTCTACGAGACGGCGGTGGTGACGGCGGCGAACGTGCACCTCGCCCTGGCGCTCGGCCTCGACGATCCGCATCCGATGGACTGCGGCTGGCCCGGCGTGGCGGAGGACATCGTGCCGCCGGACGCGCTGCGCATCGAGGGCGGACGGCTGTTCCGTCCCGCCGGGCCGGGGATCGGCGTGGTGCCGGAGCCGGATCGCCTCGCCGCTCTGGCGACCGCGGAACCGGTGGTGATCCGCTGAGTCTCAGCCGGCTTCGGCAAAGCGCGCCAGTACGGCCGGGTCGGGCTCGAGGCCGAGGCCAGGTCCATCCGGCACGGCGATGGTGCCGTCGGCCGCCGGGTCGAGGGCAGTGCCGTAGATCGGCAGTTCGGCGTCGAGGAAGTAGCTCTCCAGCCGCACATCGGGGCGACCCCAGGCTGCGATAAGATGCAGCGTGGCCAGGTAGCCAGGGCCGTAATAGGGCGAGTGCGGCACCAGCGTCGCGCCGTGCCGCGCGGCGATCTCCGCGACCGCGCGCATGGCGCTGACGCCGCCGACCTTGGTGACGCTCGGCTGCACGTAGTCCGCCGCGCCGGCTTCCAGCATGCGCGCGAAGTCCTCCGGGTGCCCGGCATTCTCGCCGGCCGCGATGGCGAGCCCGCCCTCGGCGCGCACGCGGGCGATGGCGGCGTAGTCCTCGGGGGGCCAGACCGGCTCCTCCAACCAGCGCACGCCGAGGCCGTCCACCGCGCGGGCGAAGGCGATGGCGTCGGACGGGCCGTCCCAGCGGCAATTCACGTCGATGGTGATCGGCACATCGGCGGGCAGCGCGGCGCGGGCGGCGCGCACCATCGGCACCTCCGCCTCGTGCAGCTTCACCTCGCGATAGCCGCGGCGGTACGCCTCGGCGGCGTTGCGCTCGACCAGCGCGGCGTCGCCGTAGCGCAGGAGGCTGGCATAGGCGGCCACGCGGGGCAGCGCCGCCTCGCCGGCGAGCAACCGGTGCAGCGGCTCTCCGGCCAGCTTGCCGGCGATGTCCCACAGCGCGATGTCGATCGCGGAGATGCCGAAGGTGATCGGCCCGTTGCGGCCGAAATTGTGCATCCGGCGGCGCAGCTCTTTCGTCAGCCCCGCGATGTCGCGCGGATCGCGGCCGAGGCAGGCGGGGCCGATCAGCGTCTCGATGGCGGTCCGCGTGGTGTCCACCAGGGTGAAGCCGAAGCCCTCGCCCCAGCCATGCACGCCGGCATCGGTCTCGACGCACACCAGCAGCGTGTCGAGGGTGCGCAGGTGGAGGTTGCCGCCTGCACCCCCGGGCGCGCCGTAGCGGAAGGGGCTGCGGACGATCGTGGTCGTGACGCGCGTGATCTTCACGAGGACTCTCCTCCGGTGGTGAGGGCATGGTCGCAGCGGCGGGCCTTGCCGTGAAGGGCGGGGCGCGGGCGATGGTGCCCGGCGCGCCGCCTCCCGACCGCTTTGCCTAAATGCCCTTCGGCACCGGCCCGCGCGCCTGTATCGGGGCGCACTTCGCAGTGACGGAGGCGGCGATCGTGCTCGCGCGCCTCCTGCGCGTGTTCCGCATCGAGCTGTTCGGGCGCGGCGCCGTGGTCCCGCGTGGCCTGGTCACCACGCAGCCCGACCGGCCGGTGCGCTCCCTGCTGACCGGCCGGCGGTGGGGCAGGGGCGGTCAGGCTGCCGCCGAGTCGTCGCGCAGCGCGCCGGCTTCCCGCAGTTCCGCGATCTCCTCCTCGGCGATGCCCGCCTCGCGCAGCACGGCCTCGCCGTCGGCGCCGAGTCGCGGCGCCGGCCGACCGAGCGGTGCCTCGCCGCCGGAAAGGCGGTTCGGCGTGCCGATCGCCCAGGTCGGGCCCTCGGTCGGGTGCTCCTCCTCGCGAATCATGCCGACGGCGCGGAGATGCGGGTCGGTCAGCAGCGATTCGATCGTGTTGTAGGGCATCGCGGGCACGTCGAGCCGATCGAAGATCTCCAGCCACTCGGCGGTGGTGCGGCCCTTCAGCGCCTCGGCGCGCAGCGCGAAGTACTCCTTGGTGTTCGCTGTGCGCGCGGAGACGGTGGCAAAGCGCGGGTCGGTCTTGAGCTCCGGCCGGCCGATCGCGTCGAAGAAGGCGTGCGCCTGCGCGTCGGTGTTGGCGGAGAGGCAGATGTAGCCGTCGGCGGTCGGCAGTGGCCGCGCCTCCGGGCTCAGCACGCGGTGGTCGCCGAAGGGGCCGATCGCGGGGCGGAAGGACATGGCGCCGAGGTGCTCCATCAGCACATAGGCGGCCATGTTCTCGAACATCGGCACTTCGAGCGCCTCGCCGCGCCCGGTCTTCTCGCGGCGGTAGAGCGCGAAGCCGATGAGCTGCGCGGCGATCAGCCCGACCGTGTGGTCGGCGATCAGCATCGGCACGTAGCGCGGCGCGCCGGTCGAGGCCTCGAAGCAGGCGGCGACGCCTGAGACGCCCTGGATCACCGTGTCGTAGGCCGGGCGCCCCGCGTAGGGGCCTTTCGTGCCGAAGCCGACGATCGAGCAGTGGATCAGCCGCGGCGCCGCTGCCGTCAGCGTCTCCGCGTCCACGCCGAGGCGCCGCTGCGCCTCCGGCCGCACATTGGTCACGAACACGTCCACCGTCTCGGCCAGCCGCCGCAGCACGGCGGCGCCGCGCGGGTGCTTGAGGTCGAGGCAGAGCGAGCGCTTGCCGCGGTTGAAGTTGAGGAACTTCCCCGCCATCCCTGGGCTGCGCCCCTTGCCGCCGAGCCGGCGCAGCAGGTCGCCCTCCGGTGGGCTCTCCAGCTTGATCACCTCCGCGCCGTGCTCGGCGAGGGCGCCGGTGCAGACCGGGCCGACCACGACCGAGGAAAGGTCGAGCACACGAACGCCCGCGAGCGGTCCACCACTCATGCCGCGTACTCCACCTCGAGGCGCA
>Ga0065720_1001062_pt1 | contig 12823 bp, 10 predicted proteins | sample Thericmetagenome_FD_59107 | JGI IMG/M metagenome (GOLD analysis project Ga0065720, IMG submission 59107) | Thermophilic microbial communities from the Joint Bioenergy Institute, California, USA of rice/straw/compost enrichment - eDNA_2 v2... | ecosystem: Engineered > Solid waste > Grass >... | reverse complement strand
TCGACGCGAGATGGTTGCCTTCCACGACCGCGTTGTTCCCGTCATACAGGACGACGTCGTACGCGGCGTTATTGTAGAACTTGTTCATCCGGATATGCACATTCGTATTGAGCATGCCGTTCTCGCCGTATCCGCCTTCCACATCGATGCCGGACTGGGGCGCAGTTCCGCTGATGTCATGGATGACGTTGTGCTCGATCAGCACATTCTCCGCGCCGCCGATCGTGATGCCCTGGCGGCGGTTGTGATGCAGTTCCGAATTCCGGACGACGACGTTCTGCGACGGCACCCGCGACCAGACTTCGATATACGAGCCGTTGCTGTTGGCCCGCTCGAACACCAGATGGAACGAAGCCGCTCCGGCGGGAATCCGGATCCGCTGCCGCACCTTCGCCTCCAGCTTCGAACCGATCATGTTTCCGGACGCGTCAAGGAAAAACAGTTCGAAATCGGCGGGCAAATTGATGTTGTTCGACAGTTCGAAACAGGGTTCTTTTTTGAGCATCTCGTGGTTGAGCGGCACCGGCGTTGCCGTCCGGATCTTTCCTTCCGCCGCCGTCGGCTTGCCGTCCGAATCGAAGGCGCCGGGGACAAAACTGCCCGCATACAGATCCCTCACCATATTGCCGAGGCCGCCGATCACGATCCCGTCGCCGGTGAAGTTGTACACCTCGACGCCCTCGATCGTCAGATTGCGCGCGCCGAGCGCCACGACGCCGTAGCCGCCCTCGTGCGTGCCGGCCGAGTACGGGTTATCCTTGCGGCTGTAGTCGTGCCGATCCCGGTCGCCGACATACTTGCCGCCTCTGATCGTCACATTGTCCACGCCATGACCGATGAACAGCAACTCGTAGTTTTCGGCGTCATTGGGCTCCTTCATCAGCACGGCGCCGTCCTCGAGCTCGAATGTCATGTCCGGCACCATGTTGATCCGCGCGTCCAGGCCGGGCTGCCCTTTCACGCCTTTCTTGATCATGTAGGTTCCGGGTGGAACGATGAATGTCGTGTATCCTTGATCGTGCGCCCACCGGAGCGCATCGTTGAATCCTTTCGTCGTCTCTACCGGATGCGTGCCATCCGTGTAGATGCCGAAATCGCCGGGCACCAGCCGATAGACGGACTTCTCCGTCTGCGCGGACGTCGTGCCGTCCGCCGCGATGGCTGCGCCGGCCAAGATCAGCAAGGCCGCCAGCAACATTCTGCCGACCCATCGTCTCATCGCGATCACTCCTTCCTTGCCCCGTTACAGTATATTGAGATTTGTTGGACAAGGAATGGGTACATCGCACGGTTCTTCTAAAAATAGGCGGACAAGTCCCTGATTCGTGCTTTATCGACACAGACCGCGCGACGGCCTCCCGTCATGCGAGCCTCGGTCTTGCCGGATCGCATCCCGGTTCCGGGACGAGGCCGTAGGCCGCCAGCTTCGTCAGGTAGTAGCATTCTTCGCGGAACATATGGTCCGGCATGAGCGGATGGATCCGGTCCAGGAGTTTCGGACCGATCTGCAGCTCCTCGATCTCCTGCAGGAAGCGCATGAACAGCTTCATTTCGAGGTCGATATCGGAGTGAAACTTCGCGAAGGCCGGGAACGTCCGGAGCGATGTCCTGAGATACCCCGCCATTTCAACCGCTTTCAGGAAAAAAGCGCCGAACTCCTGCTGGAACGCCCGGCTTTTCTCGATCCATCGCCGCTCGACCGGGTCCATGTCAAAGGACAGCTCGGCCGCATGGCCGATCGCGTCCTGCAGCCAGACCATGTCGTAGTGCAGCGGATGCCGGCGCGGCACCGGGCGCCCGGCCAGCAACTCTTCGAGAATGTGTTCGTATTCCTCCAGTTCGTTCACCATATGGTTCAGGAAGGTTGGCGTGAACAGCAGGTCCACCTTGCCGAGCAGCAGCCGCTCGAGCAGGCTGAGTTTGAATTGCTTGAGTTCCCGGGTCGCATCCTGTGCCTCCCGGTTCAGCGCCGCCAGCCGCGTCTCCGCGTCAAGCATCCGGGCGGCCGCGAGCAGCGCGTCGAACCGCGAAATGAACGATTCCGCCTGCCGGACGTCAGCCTTCTCGGCCGGCGACAGCGCCATCAGGATGAACCGGGCGTGGTCTCCCAGAATTTGCAGCCAGAACCGATGTTCGAACAGCGGCCCTTGCTCCGCAAGGCTCGCCATATTCATGGGCTTCTCCGCTCCTTTCCGGCTTCATGTCAACCGTAAGGAGTATATGCCCGCGGGAGAGGCGGCAGAACGGAGGCAAGCCCCGCGGTCTGCCGCCGGAACGAAGGCAAGACTGCGCCCGCCCTCCGGAACGGCGTATCCGTACCCGGCCGCCGGAGCGGCATCAGGAGCGCGGCTGCCGGACCAGCGACACTTCGACGAGCACGGCGCCGTCTTCGCCGAACGGGACGATGGACGCCTCGAACGCGCGGAAGCCGGCCGCCTTCGCTTCCGCCGCCGCCTTCCGGAGATCGNTCCGGACGGCGTCGCCGCGCAANTAGCGCACCTTGAAGCCGTCCGCGCCGGATGCCGCCGCNTCCTCCATTCTGCGCCTGAGGTCGTCCGCCGTCGCCGCCGTATGCTCCGGCCGCAGCCATTTCCACCCGAGCGCCGCCTCCAGCGACTCGTAGAAGCCCGCCCGCTCCGGGTCGGCTGTCNTCGCCGCCGCGACCGNCGCCGGATACGGGGTGTCCGCGCGCGGATACTCGCGCGTCCAGGCGTGATCCTTGCGCATCTCCTCATCCGTCTTCAGGTAGTAGCGATAGGACACGGCGCCGCTCCGGTCAGGCACCGGATCGTCCCAGGTCACGTCCAGGTGGTACCATCGTCCCGCCACGCGCACGAGATTCCAGGCGTGGTCGCCTTCGGGAACGGCGCCTTCCACGATCCGGGCGGGGAGTCCGGCGGCGGTGAGCATCCTGTAGGCGAGCAGGGCGTAGCCCTGGCAGACGGCCTTGCCCGTCCTGAGCGCCTCGTACGCGGTATAGCGGTTCAGCCCGACGTCGTAGGCCAGCCGCAGCACAATCCAGTCGTGGATCGCTTTCACCCGCTGATGGTCGTTCATTCCGGGCGCGATGAGCCGGTCCAGCACATCCCGCACCTGCCGGTCCACTTCCGCCGTCTGCTCCGGCGTCTCCCGATAGTTCAGCGTCAGCCGGATGTGCGACCGGCCGCTGAGCGTGCGGATGGAATAGTAGTAGGAATCCACGATGTATGACGTATAATCGTCGCGCTTGAGCGCGCGCATGATGACGTCCTTGATGCGGCCGGACAGCTCGCCGCCGTCGCCGGCATAGTCGATCTGCACGAATTCGCGGCGCTCGAGCATTGCGGCGGCGAATGCCGTCTCCAGCTCGGACAGATCGGCCGCCGCGGCGGCCGCGGCGGCCGGCCTGAGCCCGACGCCCCCCGGCAGCAAGGACAACGAGGCGACCAGGCAGATGGTGATACGGCATATCGTGCTGCGATTCACGGGCATGACCCTCCGGTCGAATGCATTTTGGCCCAAGTATAACCAGAACCGCCGAGCCTTAAGCCTCCGAAGCCCGCCACAGGCACAACACCGGTTTGCCGCCCCTCACGCCAACGGTCCGTCACATGCTCCGGGCAATCCATTCGGATAGACGAACACTTTCAAGCTCGTACGCTTGTTGGTCATGGCTTGGGTCAGCGCCTGTTCAGTGTGTTCCAGATCGAACCGGTCCGTCACCAGCTCCCGAATGCCCGGCAGACCGGCGGACATCAGGGAGATGCCTTGCGCGTAGGTATTCGCGTAACGGAAAATCCCGTAAACCTCAATTTCGTTGTCGCACAGATGCGGGATGTTGAACTTTACCTCGGGGTCGGCGGGCAACCCGATGACGGCCATGCGCCCGCCTCTTCGCACGGATTGGAAAGCCGTCTGGACGGCCATCGGATGTCCCGCCGTCTCCAGCGCGACATCGACCCCGATGTAATCCGTCGCCCGGCGAATTTCACGCGCCGCATCCTGACCCGCTTCGACCACGGCGTCCGCCCCGAGCTTCAGGGCCGCGTTCATGCGCTCCGCTTCCCGNTCGCATCCGATGACCAGCGAGGCGCCGAACGCTCTCGCCGCNGCCACCGTCATCAAACCGACAGGTCCCAGACCGATGACAGCCGCCGATTGGCCCGGATGAAAACCTGCGCGATTGAGGGCGTGAATGGNGACAGAGAAAGGTTCGATCAAGGCCGCTTCTTCGAANGACATGGAATCCGGAATGGCGAACAGGAAATCTTCCCGGTGGACGAGATACTGGACAAACGCGCCGTCAACCGGGGGCGTGGCCAAAAACCTGACATGCGGGCACAAATTGTAGCGGCCGGCCTTGCACAACGCACAGCGGCCGCAAGTCACGCCGGGTTCCACCGCGACCCGGTCTCCCGGGCGAAAGCGGGTGACCCCCGGTCCGCATGCGACAACGACGCCGGCGCATTCATGGCCGAGGATGAGGGGACTTTCCACCACATAGGGGCCGATTCGTCCATGCTCATAGTAATGGACATCGGAACCGCAAACCCCCACGGCCATGACTTTGACCAGCACTTCTCCGCTTCCCGGACGGGGAACGGGGAGCTCTTCCATTGCGATTTCCAGCGGCTTNTTCAATANGGCGGCTTTCATCGTGCGCGGAACNGACAACGCCTGAATCCCCATTTNCTTCGACCTCCATTCTTGTCGCGAATGTTGCTCAGGGCTCGGTTAATTCTCCCAGCTTCTCGCAGAGCAGCCGCTGGAACTTCTCCTGATGCAGAGCCGTCCGGTCATGGGCGGGCACGAGACAGCACACTTTCCCTTGCCCGTATGCATGCATCCAGCCGGCAATTTGCCGGTCTTTTCCGGCGAGAGAATAGAGGAAGACTTCCGTTCTGTCTTCATCCACCTCGACAAAATAATGCTCATCGAACAAGGTCATGATCGTTTCGCCGGTAACGGCGTCGATATAGTCNACGTTCTTCATCGGGGGATGNTGGAGAAACCGTCCCCGCAACATTTCCACATAGGCGCTTTCCTTCTCGTAGAAAGCAAGTCCCGAGTGCCAGGCCAGCAGCCTTCCGCCGTTTGAGACATATTGGACGATGGCTTGCTCCCCGGCGGGAGAAAGCCAAGCTTTCGGTTCTTCGTCCGGCCCGCCCATCGTCCTGCATCGGTAGATGATGACGGCGGCAGGCCGGCCGGCCAGTTGTTCCAGCAATTCGTTTTCCGCATCCGCCGAATGGATCCGGATATTCCCGAGGCGGCGCTCCGCGGCTTGCAGCGCTTCTTCGATCATCGCGCGGCTGTGCCAGTAATCTCCCAGGACGGCAACGAGCGGTTTAACCGTTTGTCCATCGTTCAAGGCAGTCTCCTCCGTCACCAGGGCAATGGTTTTCCGGTGTAGTCGATATAAGAGGGCAAATGGCCGATCTCTTGCGGCAGCAACACTTGATGAATGATGCCGGTTGCCGATTCCATGGCGTCAATATCCGCGTGATCGTCAAATTTCCCCGTGATGTACGAGCGCACCCATCCGGGATGGAAGTGCATCACCTTGATCCCGTAATCTTTCAGGTGCCGCTGGAGAATGGCGCCTTGCATGTTCAACGCGGTTTTCGACATGCAGTATCCATACAGGCTCGTTCTCCAGTTGTCCGCGATGCTGCCCGCTTCCGACGAAATGTTGACCAGCCGTTTGTCGTCTCCGTTGACGAGAAGATCGATGACCGAGTTGGTGACGCGCAAGGCGCCCAATGTGTTGACATTGTAAAGCTGGATCATGTCCTCGAAATACAGATCGCCGAAGATGTCGCCGGAACGGTCTTTCATGATGCCGGCATTGTTGATCAGAATGTCAATTTTGTCCGTGTGNTGGCGGATCGTTTTGGCCGCATGGGCCACCGATTTGTCGCTCCCCACGTCCACCTGGACAATGGTCAGGTCAGGTTCCTGCTCGGCCAACCGGCCGAGATCCGGCCATTCCGGCATGAAACTTCCCGCAAAAACCTTGTATCCCTTCGACAGCAGCACTTTGGCCAANGCCAATCCGAGCCCGCGGTCGCAACCGGTTACGTAAGCAACTTTCATCCTGGAAACCTCCGTTTCAAATTTTCGGGCGGCAAGCCTTGCCGAACCGCGGCTGACGATTCCGATCAACCTTTGATGGAGCCGGCCGTCAATCCGCGCACGAAGCTTTTCGATCCGATGGTGAACAGCACGAGCACAGGCAACGTTCCGATGGTAAGACCCAAAATTTGAGCCGCCAGATCGGTCCGGTACGCATCGCTCAGCGTCGTGATGCTCAGCGGAATCGTGTACAGATTCGGGTCGGTGATCATGATGAGCGGCAGCAAGAAGTTGTTCCAGGACCACAGGAAAACGAGCAGCGAGAGCGTGGTTATGGCCGGCGCAATGAACGGTACCACGATGCGGAAGAAAGCGCCGTAGTCCGAGCATCCGTCCAGTCTCGCGCTCTCCAGCACTTCATTGGGGACCGAACTGCGGATGAACTGCGTCATCCAGAACACGCCGAATGCGTTTGCGACCCAGGGCAGGATCAACGGAATGAGCGTTCCCGACAAATGGAGATAGCGCATTTCGATCACATAGGCCACGATCCCGAGCTGGGACGGGATCATCATGGTCAGCAAGATCAAGGAAAAGATTTTGCTCTTGTACTTGAAGTGATATTTCGCAAACGCGAATCCGGCGAAAGCGCTGACGAACACCGACAGTATGGTGCTCGTGGCGGATACGATCAAACTGTTCCAGTATGCCCGGTCGAACCGGCTTTCTGCGACCGTTTTCAGGTTCTCGAGCAAATAATTCCCCGGGGTGAGCACCAGATTTTTGAACAGGTCCTCGTTCTGATGGGTGCCCATGATGATCATGATGTAGAAGGGCAGCAACGAAAGCAGGGAAATGAAAGCGACACCCGATGTGGCCAACAATACGCGCAACTTGGGACTCACTCGGTCTCCTCCTTATGCATTCTAAAACCGAGGAATGAAAAGACCGCGATGATGACGCACAAGCCGTAGGCAATGGCCGCGCCCAGGCCGTAACGGGTCGTTCGGCCGAAAGCCGTGTCGTACATGTTCCAGACCGCCGTCAGACAACACCGATCGGGACCGCCGATGACGGCCGAAGATGACCCCATTCCGCTGCCGCGGAGCAGCAGCATCGGCTCTTCCAGCAACTGAAATCCCCCGATGATGCCGGTGATGATGATGAAGAACGTGACCGGCCTCAACATGGGCCAGGTGATCGAGACGAACGTTCGGATCGCGTTCGCTCCATCCACCTGCGCGGCTTCGTACAATTCCCTGGAAATATTGGACAGACCGGCCAGGTAAAAAATCATGGTATAGCCGAAGCCTTTCCAGACCAGCATCAGAATGATGACGACGCGGGCGTAGAGCGCTTCCCCAAGCCAATAAATCCCTTCCTCGATGAGACCCAGATTGATCAGCACTTTGTTGACGGTCCCGGCTTGCCAGTCAAACAGCAGGTTGAACATCAACCCCACCGCGACCGGCGTCACGATGTAGGGCATGAAATTTACGAGCTGAAACAGCGGCTTCCCCTTCACCCATTTGCTGTACAGCAGCGTGGCGACGAGCAGCCCGAGCATGATTTGCAGCGGCAGGGAAATGGCAACGAACAGCAGGGTATTTCCGATCGACCGGAAGAAATGCGAATCCGGATTGAACAAATAGAGGTAATTGGCGAACCCGACAAATGTCCGGTCCTTGATGCCATCCCAGCTCGTCAGACTGACGTAAAAGGAGAAAAGAATCGGAAACAGGCCGAACATCAAATAGAAAACGACATACGGCGAAAGGAAAACATAGGGTGTATACTTGCGCTTGCCTGACTCCATCCGCATGTTCCTCCCATTCATCCGGGCCGTAGATCCCGGTTTGCCCCGGTGCCTGAAAGAGGCGCAGCCATCCGGTTGAGACGGCTGCGCCCGATGCTCAGGAAACAACGATATCGGGATTCTTGGCCTTCAATTCCTGAACGATTTTCTCCATCGCCTGGTCGACGCCAAACGCTTCGTCCTTGTTCAGCGTTTGGACAATGATATTCATGACTTCGTCCAGGTAGTTGTCATTCACATTCTCCGGTACATCGGTCGTGACCGGCGAAATATCTTCGAAGAATTTCTCCCCGATGTTCTGATCGCCGAAATTGCGCCACGTCCAGTTGGTAAATTCCTTGTCTTCGTAAGCCGGTTTGTAGTGCGTGAAGACGCCGTCTTCTTTCTGGGCTTCGGCACCTTCCTGGGTAAGGGACATGAACTCGATCCATTTCCAGCCCAGTTCGGCATTCGGCGCGCCCTTGGGGATGCCGTGGGAGGAGCCGCCGCGAATGAAGCCTCCCTCGGGCGCCACCATCAACGCCCAGCGATCGTCCTCTTTGTCGTTGGGTCCGATGACATAATGCGGCATCCAGACCGGCGAGTAAGCGAAGATATAATCATTGCCGCCGAACGCGGCATTCCATGCCGGGGTCCATTGATCGAGCTTGCCGACGATGCCGGCGTCCCTGAATTGGACAAGACGAGCGACTCTTTCCCTCAGCACTTCCGTGTTCAAGGTGTCTCCGTCGAANAAGGATGCTTTGCGNTGTCCCTTGATGATCTCCCAGACGCTGCCCAGGCTGGAGATCATTTTGACCTTGCCGTTGCTTTTCCCGGTGACTTCTTTGCCTTTCTCGATGAAGACATCCCAATCGGTGAACATCGCTTCCAGCTCTTCGGGCACATCGGTGCCGAAATATTCCCGCGCCAACGATTTGATATAGGCCAGACCGGAAATCGCCATGTCATCCGGAATGGCAATCAGGTTGCCGTCCTTGGAAAACGCGGGAATGTCGTAATCGAACAGCAGCGAACGGTCGGCGTTGAACGGCGCCGTTTCCAGATTCTCCAGAATGTCCATGTCGAAGATTTTGGCTTTCTGCGCCCGCTCGATGCGGATGACGTCGGGCAGGACGCCTCCGGAGGCAATGGTCGTCTGCAATTTTTTCGTGACGTCTTCGGAGTGCACTTCGACGTACTTGATCTTGATGTTGGGGTACTTCTCGTTGAATGCTTTCAGACCTTCCGGATAAAGCTGCACCCATGACCAGAGCACGAATTCCCCCTTGTAGTCCTCCGGCGCTTTCTCGCCGGTTTCCGTGCTTTCGTTTCCGCCGGATTGGGCCGGTTCTTCGGTTTTGTTGTTGGCCCCGCCCCCGCAGGCTGCAACCAGCAAAGCGATCAGACCGATGATGAACAGAGAAGCGATTCTTTTCCTCGAATGTTTGCCTGTCATCGGCTTCCCTCCTTGTTTGGTGTTGTCTCCAACTATACAGGCGCCAAAATGTAAACGTAAACATGGCAAATCTACACTTTTGGTCGGGAATCTATGATCGTATTGAATCCATGCTGCCGGAGTCCTTTATAATGGGGATGCAGTACCGATGGCGACTATCACGAGGTGAGCAGGATGAAAGTTGTTGTGGTCGATGACGAACGCGTTGCCCTGGAAAATATCAAATCGCTGATTCCCTGGGAACAGCACGGATTTGAAATTGTTGGAACCGCAACCAATGGAAAGAGCGCGCTCAAGTTGTATGAGGAACGGCGTCCGCAAATCATGATCGTGGACATCCGCATGCCCATCATGGACGGATTGGAGCTCATTCAGACCCTGGCCGCCCGCAGAGACAATGTGAAATTTATTGTCATGAGCGCTTATGAAGATTTTGANTATGCGCGCCAGTCCATATCGTGCGGCAATGTTTCCTGCTACCTGCTGAAACATGAAGCCGACGGGGAGAGGCTGTTGGATGAGTTGTTGAAAGCGAAGAAAGCGTGGCAGGAAGAGGATGCGAAAAGGAGACTGGAGCTGGCCGACCGTCTGAAAAGCGCGGTACTGGGCGGACATTTCGGCAATTCGGACGATGCGAACGGAATACGGGGGAAACTGGGCATGCTGTTGATCCAGCCGGACATGCCTTTTTCCATCGTCCCCTCGCCGAATCTGCCGTTTGAATTCGCGGACGGATGGCTGATCGGAGAAGACGCCGGAACGGGCGGTGGCCAGGATTGGGAACCGGTCGGCTCGTTCATGCTGAATGCCGACCAATTGGTGATGATCTTCGCGATCAAGTCCCTTGTTCATTCGCCTGGAGAAACATTCAGATCCATCGCCGCCGATATCCTGAACAGGATGAGCGGTCAGTTTCGGAGAAGTTTCTCGTGCTTTTATACGGTGCAAGCCGGGGAAAAATCGGTGCAACAAATGATGCAACTGCTGACGGAAGCCTCCTCATACCGTGTGTTTTGCGGAAANAATGCNATTGTCTGTGCCGATGACCTGCCAATCCTCGCCCCGAAGGAGCCGATGGCATTCAAACCGCCCGCGATCCGGCTGGATGAATTGATGCAGGGCCTCAAACTGCGGAATCACGAGATGATCGAACACGGCATCAATCAGATTTTCTCCGGAATATGCGAACCGGTGTGGGATCTGCCGGGACTTTATGAAGCGGTGCACCTTTGCGCAAAACTGTACCAGGATTACTGGGCTTCGTCGGGCATGATGGATGCCGAGCCGCTGCGGTCTTTGTTGCCGGGGGAGGTCTACCATGTTCAGGAGATCAGACAGGGGCTGATCCAGGCCTTCCGCGATTTGATCGCGCAGCGTGTTCCGCAAACGCTTTCACCCAAACTGAACCAGGCGATTCGGTACATGAACGAACACTACATGGAAGACATCGGGATCGACGAAGTCGCCGACGCGGTCGGCATCAGCGTGTCCTACCTGCACCAACTGTTCAAGAAGGACTTGAACCGCACATTCCTTGATTGCCTGACGGAGATTCGCATCCGGAAGGCCCAACACATTCTGCTTCACGAAGATGCGAAGATGTTTGAAGTATCGGAGCGGGTCGGTTACCGCTCGCCCCAACATTTCAGCCAGGTGTTCAAGCGAATGACCGGAATGTCGCCCCATGAATTCAGAGAGGGTCGTCTTTCATGAAGCGGCTGGGTACCACCATCCTTCAGCGCATTCTCATCATCATTTGCGTCAGTTTTTCCGTATCCGCGATGTTTACGTATTATTACTTTGAAAAAATTCTGGTCGGTCAGATGCTCTTTGAAGATCAGACCAAGCTGGACCAACTGGTCAAACGATTGGAATACCTGTCCGATGAAATCGCCAACTTCGCCTTTACGCTGATTATTTCGGACGCCATCCAGACCTTCTATACGACTTACGCCGAACTGGACACTTATGACCAATTCGCCCTGTTTCAGAAAACGATCGATTTTCTGGACAACTATGAAGGACTGCGGAGGGAGGTAACCAGTTACGCGCTCGTTCTCAAGGACGGCGCGGCGTTCTGGAGCGAAGCGGGTTACGATCCCTACTTCGGCGNGAAAATGAAGGAACCGTGGTACGCCAACTTCGTCGAATCGNAAGTTCCGTATGCCTTTACGGAGCCGCACCAACTGCTGATCACGGCCAANTCCATTGTCGAAAGCGACATGATCAGTTTCATCGCGCCCGTAAAAAACATGAAACAGCCGCACGANCAGATCGGGCAATTCATCGTCAACCTGTCCATCGAGCCTTTCCATTCCTTGTTGCGCTATGAAAACGCCAACTTCGACGGGCTGGTCTGGATGAACGANNCGGGCCGCATTTTATACCATCACGAGATGTCGGATCAAAATATCGGGGCATTGCTGGAGCTTCGGGATCGTGAGCCGGANTTTCCGGAAAGGGCGATCCTGAACACGAAGGGCGGGTACTTCCTGGTCGACGCTATCGGGAAATACGGTTGGGAAATCGTGACTTTCGTGCCCATGAAATCGCTGATGGAAAGAAGCGAATTCATAATCTATTTGCTTTTGTTCTTTTCGATTGTCAACTCCGTCATCATTTTGCTGCTCATGATGCCGGCGATCTTCCGGATCACCCGTCCGATCATGCGTCTCTATCACGCCATGAACAGCGTGTCCAAAGGAGATTTGCACACGTCGGTCAACATCAAAACGGGGGACGAGCTGGAAAGACTGGGCGACGGTTTCAATCGCATGGTCACTCAACTGCGTCAGCATCTCGCGGAATCGATCAAGCATGAGAAGGAGAAGCGGGAACTTGAACTGGATTTGCTGCTGTCCCAATTGAACCCGCATTTTGTCTACAATACGTTGAACGCGGTCATTTACCTCGCGCGCAGGAAAGGGCACACGGACATCGTCAAGATGGTCAGCGCTTTCATTCGGCTGCTGCAGGATTCGACCAAAACCGGGGAAGAGAACCGACTTGTTCCCGTCCACAATGAGATTGCGCTGCTCGGCGATTACATCGAGATTCAGTCTTACCGATACGCCGGAATGTTTGAAGTCGAATGGTCCATTGACCAGAATGCGCTGGAATACCTGATCCCCCGCAATCTGTTGCAGCCTTTTGTGGAGAACGCCATTTTCCACGGCATCTGCGCGAAGGACGAACCGACGGGGAAGATTCGCATCGTTGTCGGCATCGACGGCGAGAACGTGCTCGTCAAAATCGAAGATGACGGAGTCGGCATTGATCCCGCCGTGCTTCCCCATCTGTGGGAAATGAAGAAGAAGAGCAGGAGCAGCGGGCTGCGCCATATCGGGCTCGCAAACACCCGCAGACGGCTGGAGCATCTCTTCGGTCATCGGGCCCAGTTGAAAATCGACAGCGCTCCGGGCCAAGGCACGACCGTGACCATTCTGTTGCCGCGACTCCTGTCAACGCCTTGACGGGCTGCCAAGGAGTCGTTTGTGAACGGCTTGTCTGTTTTC
>Ga0065720_1004356_pt1 | contig 12830 bp, 13 predicted proteins | sample Thericmetagenome_FD_59107 | JGI IMG/M metagenome (GOLD analysis project Ga0065720, IMG submission 59107) | Thermophilic microbial communities from the Joint Bioenergy Institute, California, USA of rice/straw/compost enrichment - eDNA_2 v2... | ecosystem: Engineered > Solid waste > Grass >... | reverse complement strand
GTCGATGGAGGTGTTCAACCGGATCGCGACGTATGCGTTGCAGGCGGAGGAGCGGCTGCCGATCGAGGCGACGCACATGCTGATCGCGGGCGCGATCGACTTCGTGGTGTTCATCGAGAAGCGCAACGACTACGCGCGCGGTGGCACGTTACGACGCTTCGTCTCCAGCATCCGGGAGGTCACCGGCTGCGACGGGCGGGTCCTGTCATCGGAGGTGTTCGCGCCGGGGCCGGACGGCCGCGCCGTACCGCACGCGCCGATCTCCTGCATCGAGGAGCTGGCCGCGCACGGCTACGACCCGGCGCTGGAGGTGTGGCGGTGATCCCCATCGAGCTGCTCGACCCGTTCGTAATGCTCGCCGGCGCGGCGGTCGGCGGCGGGCTGTTCCTGCTCGGCCTCGCCCTGTACGGCGTGCCCGCCCGGCCTCCCCGCCCGGCCCCGCGACGCGACCGGGGGGCGCTGCTGCGCGCCCTGTCCACCCGGACCGCCGTGGCGGTGATCGTCGGCGTGCTCGTCCTGGTCGTCACCGGCTGGCCGGTGCTCGCCGCGGGCGCGGTCCTGCTCGTGCTCGCCTGGCGCGGCCTCGCGGGCGGCGCGGCCGAGGAACGCGCCGCGATGCGCCGCCTGGAGGCGCTCGCCGCGTGGACCGAGTCGCTGCGGGACACGATCGCCGGCGCGGCCGGGCTGGAGCAGGCGATCCCCGCCTCGGTGCGGGCGGCGGCGCCGACCCTCCGGCCGCATCTGCGGGCCCTGGTGGACCGGCTGCACACCCGCGTGCCGCTCCCGGACGCGCTCCGCGAGTTCGCCGACGAGCTCGACGACCCCTCCGCCGACCTGGTGGTGGCCGCGCTCATCCTCAACGCCCGGCTGCGCGGCCCCGGGTTGCGCGAGGTGCTCGGCGCGCTCGCCGCCTCGGCCCGCGAGGAGCTCGACGTGCGCCGCAAGGTGGAGGCGGAACGCCGCTCCACCCGGCGCAGCGTGCAGATCGTCGTCGTGGTCGCGCTGCTGTTCGCCGCCCTGCTCATCCTGTTCAACCCGGCGTACGTGAGCGAGTACGACAGCCTGCTCGGCCAGGCCGTGCTCGTGGTCGTGGCCGGCCTGTTCGGTGCCGGGTTCGCCTGGATGCGCCGGCTGGCGAGGTTCGACAAGCCGCTGCGGCTGCTCGCGGCGCCGGCGGTGAGGAGCGGCGATGACTGAGGCGGCGCTGTCCGGGGCGACGGTGGGCCTCGGCGTGTTCCTGCTGATCCGGGCGCTGTTCCCGGCGAGGCCCGGCCTGGTCGCCCGGATCCGCGCGCTCGACGCGGTCCGGGAGGGCGACGAGGCGCCGCGCATGCGGCTGATCGCGACGAACGAGAAGGTGAGCGCGTTCCGGCAGGGGCTCGGGGAGCGGCTCGCCCGGCTCTACGCGGCCCGCGGCTGGGAGGTCCGGTCGGTGCGCGCCGACCTGATGCTGCTCGGCCGGTCCTTCGAGGGATTCCTCGCCACCAAGGCGCTGCTCGCCGTCTCCGGGCTGCTGATCTTCCCGGTGCTGGTGGCCTGGGTGTTCCTCATGGGCTGGGGCTTCGCGCCGCAGGTGCCGCTGTGGACCGCCGTGCTCGCGGCGATCGTCTTCTTCTTCCTGCCGGACCTGCAGGTGCGCCGGGAGGCCGCGGCGCGCAGGCGGGACTTCCGGCACGCGGTCGGCGCCTTCCTCGACCTGGTCGCGATGAACCTCGCGGGCGGGCGCGGCGTGCCCGAGGCGCTGATGATGGCGGTCTCGGTCGCCGACGACGGCAACTGGGCGATGGCCCGCATCCGCGAGGCGCTCGGCAACGCCCGCATCGTCGGCATCACCCCCTGGCAGGCGCTCGGCCGCCTCGGCGACGAGATCAACGTCGACGAGCTGCGGGACCTGTCGGCGGCGCTCGGCCTCGTCGCCGACGACGGGGCGAAGGTGCGCGCGTCGCTCACCGCCCGCGCGGCCACGCTGCGCCGCCGCGAGCTCGCCGAGATCGAGGGACAGGCCGGAGAGCGGTCCCAGTCGATGCTCGTCGCGCAGCTGCTGCTGTGCGCCGGGTTCGTGGTGTTCCTCAGTTTTCCGGCTGCGATGAAGATGTTGGGAGTCTAGATGCTCACCCCTCCGCCGTGGTTGTCCTACCTGCTGATCCTGCTCAGCGTGCGGCTCCACCGGGCGCGCACCGCCCCCACCAAAGGGGCCTCCGCGGTCGAATGGGTCATCATCACCGCGATCATCGCCGGGGTCGCGCTCGGCCTCGCCACCCTCATCAGGACCCTCGTCGAGGCCCGGCAGACCGAGATCGAGAACGCCTTCAACGGAGGTGGCGGTGGCGGCCACGGCACCGGCGCCGACGCGGGCAGATAGCCGCCGTGCCGTACCGGCCGCCGGGGGCGGCTCCGGGCGGCCCGGTACGGCGAGCACCCGCGACCGGGGCGCGACGGTGATCGAACTCGCCATGATCATGCCGATCGTGCTCGCCGTCGTGCTGCTCATCGTCCAGGTGGCGCTCTGGTTCCACGGCCGCCAGGTCGCCGACGCGGCCGCCCGTGAGGGGGCGCGCGTCGCGCGGGCCGGCGGTGAGAGCGGCTGGGAGGACGACGCCGAGGCGAGGGCCCGGCAGATCGTGCGCGCGGTCGGGCCGCGCCTGCTCGGCGACGTCACCGTGCGCGCCTGGGAGGAGGGCGACCTGCGCGGCGTCGAGGTGACCGGCGCGGCCGTACAGGTGATCCCGCTGCTGCCCGAGCTCGCCTTCACGATCACCTCCCGCTTCGGCGGCCCGGTCGAGTGCTTCCGCCCGGACGACGGCTCGGAGGGGTGCGGGTGACCGCCGGACCCGTACGCCGCCGCACGCCGCCCGCCCGGCCGCCGGGACGGGCGGCCCGGCGCGCGCACCCGCCGGGGCGGCGGCGTGAGCGCGGCTCGATGGCGGTGGAGACGGTGCTGCTCGCCCCGGTCTTTGTGATCTTCCTGCTCTTCCTCGTGGGCGCCGGGCGCGTGGTCGAGGCGCAGGGCGAGGTGAACGGCGCGGCCCGGGACGCCGCCCGGGCGGCCTCCGTGCAGCGCACGTTCGCCGACGCGCGGATCGCGGCCCGGAAGGCGGCCGAGACGGCGCTCGGCGCCGACTGCGAGCCGCGGGTCGAACTCGACGACGCGCGGTGGGAGGAGGGCGGGGCCGCCGCCGCGACCGTCACCTGCGAACTCGACCTGGCGTTCCTCGGGTTCGGCGCCACCCGTGAGATGACCGGCACCTCGGTGGTGCCGCTCGAACGGCTGCGGAGGGTGGAATGAGCGGCATCCGCGACGGCGCCCGCACCGGACCGGGCGCGGCCCGCGCCCGGCGGGAGGCGGGCGACCGGCGGGCGGCGACGCGCGGCCTCGGCCCGGAGGCCGCCCGCGCGCGACGGGCGGCGATCGCGGAGCGGGGAACGCGCCCCGCCCGGCCCGGACCGCGCCCGGCAGGCGGTACGGCGGGCGCGGCAGGTGACCGCGGCTCGATGTCGGTGTTCACGGTGATCTTCTCCGTCGCGGTGTTCCTGCTCGCCGGGCTCCTGGTGGACGGCGGCGCCGCGATCAACGCCCGGCTGCGGGCCGCGGACATCGCCGAGCAGGGCGCGCGGGCCGCGGCCGACGAGATCGACACCGACCGGCTGCGCGAGACCGGAGAGGTCGTGCTCCGCGGCGACGAGGACGCGGTGTGCCGCCGCGCCCGGGAGATCGTCGACGCGCAGGGGACGGACGGCGTGCGCATGCCGCGCTGCGAGGCCGGCGACGCCGAGGTGACCGTCGCGGTGGCCGTGCGCTGGGAGGCGTTCTTCCTCGCCGCCCTGGGCTTCCCCGGCGGCGAGATGGAGGCGAGCGCCACCGCCGCGCCCGACGCGGGAGGCGAGGCGGCATGACGAGGGACATGGCGGGGGAGAGCACGGGGCAGGCCCGGCCGGACCGGTTCGGCCGGGCCGGTGGTCCAGGGGGCATCCGGGGGCGAGGCTGAGACGACGGGGAGGAGACGTCATGGGCGCGCCACACAGGTCCGCGCCGCGCCGATCGGGGCCGCCGCGGGGCGCCCCGCAGCCGGTGCGCATCCGGGCCGGGCGCACGGCCGGTGACGTGCTGGCCGGGTTGGGGGCGCTGGTCCTGCTCGCCGCCCTGCTGGGCGGCGTCCCGTTCGCCCTGCTGCGCTACGCGGGCCCGCCCCTGCCCGCGGAGCTGCTCAACGCCGACCTGCTCACCCAGCGCCTCGGCACCGAGACGATCGTCGCGATCCTCGTGCTGGTGGTCTGGCTCGCCTGGGCGCAGCTCGTCCTGTGCGTGATCGTCGAGGTGTACGCGGGCGTCCGCAGGGTCGGCATGCCCGCCCGGGTCCCGCTCGCGGGCGGCACCCAGGCGCTGGCGAACAGGCTGGTCTCGGCGATCCTGCTGCTGTTCACGGTCTCGGCGGTGGCCGCCCCGATCGTCGGCACGGGGTCATCCGCGCCGTCCCGGCCCGCCGCGGTCGCGGCCACCGCCGAATCCGGCCGGGCCGAGCACGCCGCGGAGGCGGCGCGGCCGCCGCTCGACGTGCGCCGGGTGAAGAAGGTGTACGTGGTGCAGCCGCCGCTCGGCCGCCATCACGAGAGCCTGTGGGAGATCGCCGAGAAGTGCCTCGGCGACGGCCGCCGCTATCGCGAGATCTTCCGCCTCAACCAGGACAAGGTGCAGCCGGACGGGTCGCGGCTGCGCATGGCCGACCTGATCCGGCCGGGCTGGGTGCTCGACATGCCGGACGACGCGGTCAACGTGCACGTCGTCCCGGCGGACCAGGACCGCGCGGAGACGCTGCGGGAGCATCCCGGCAGGCCGGTCGAGGGCGACGGGGGCACCGTCGAGTACGGCGGCAAGGCGGGCGAAGGAGGCGAGAAGCGAGAACGCGACGGCGCGGCACGGGACGGGGCACAGGACGAGGCGGCACGGGACGGCGCGGCGCGCGGGGACGCGGCCGGGCGCGGCGAGTCGGCGGGGCGCGGTGACTCCGGCGCCGGGGCCGCGGACGCGGCCGGCCCGGCGGACGCGGCGGACGCCGCCCGCGAGCCGTGGCCGGACCTCCTCGACCACCTCGCGACCGGCTCGCTCATCGCCGCCGGGGTGCTCGCCGCGCTCGGCCGGGAACGCCGCCGCCAGCTGTGGCGGCGCGCCTTCGGGCACCGCGTCCCCCGCCCGCGGGGCGACGCCGCGCAGGCCGAGGTCGCGCTCCGCCTCGGCTCCGACGCGCCCGGCAGCCGCCTGCTCGACCTCGGGCTGCGGCTGCTCGGCAGGCTCCTCGCCGAGCAGGACCGCACGCCCCCCACGATCTACGCCGCCCACCTGTCCGAGTACGGCATCGACCTGTGGATCCACCCGCCCGAGCCGGACGCCCCCGTTCCGTGGACGGCGCACGACGGCGGCCGGGTGTGGCGGCTCCCCGCGCACGAGGGCAGGCGCCTCGACGAGCAGTCGCTCGCCGGGGTCGCCGCGCCGTACCCGGGGCTCGTCTCGCTCGGCACCGACGAGCACGGCCGGGTGCTCGTCGACCTGGAGGCCGCGTACGGGCTGATCTCGGTCATCGGCGCGCACACCACCGAGGCGCTCGCCGCGCTCGCCGTCGAGCTCGCCACGAACCGCTGGTCCGACGAGATGCGCGTCACGCTCGTCGGCTTCGGCGAGGAGCTCACCATGATCGCGCCGGACCGGGTGCGCCGCGTCGGCACGCTCGCCGAGGCGCTGCCCGAGCTGGAGGCACGCGCGGCGAACCTGCCCGGCCCCGGCGACGTGCTCACCGGCCGCGTCGCCGCGACCGCCACCGACCCGGCCTGGCCCCCGCACTATCTGCTGTCGGCGATCCGGCCGGACGCCTACGAGGCGCGGCGGCTCGCCATGCTCGCCCGCGCCGGCATCCGCACCGCCGCCGGGTACGTGGTCGCGGGCGCGGTGCCGTACGCGGCCTGGACCTGGGAGATCGGCGAGGACCGCGAGGTGCGCGTGGACGCCCTCGGGCTCCGGGCGCGGGCGCAGCTGCTGCCCCGCAGGCACTACGACGCCGTCGTCGACCTGTTCCGTACGGCCCGGCGCGAGCAGGGCGACCCGATCCCGGTGGCCGACGTGCCCCCGCCGGCCGGGCCCGCCTCGATCGAGGTGCGCATCCTCGGCCCCATCGAGATCACCCCGGCCGCGCCGCTGGAGGAAGGCCGCGCCGACCTCGCCCACGAGATGCTCGTCTACCTCGCCACCCACCGCGGCGGGGTGCATCCGGTGGTGCTCGGCGGCATCCTGTGGCCGCGCGGCGTGCAGCAGGACGTGCGGGACGCCACCTTCGCCCGGGTCGCCCGGTGGCTGGGGAACGACAGCACCGGCCGCCCCCACCTGTACACCGACGCCGCGGGCAGGCTGCGGCTCGGCCCCGAGGTGCAGACCGACTGGCAGATGTTCGCCGCCCTCGTCCGCCGGGCCCGCGGCGACGGTCCCGCCCAGGCCGAGCTGCTGGAGCGGGCGCTGGCGCTGGTGCGCGGCCCGCTGCTCGCCGACCGCCCGGAGGGCCGGTACGCCTGGCTCGCCGCCGACGACCTGGAGTACGACGTGACGGCGGCCGTCGCCGACGCGGCCCTGCGGCTGTGCGAGATGCGGCTCGCCCAGGGCGTGCCCGACGCGGCGGTGTCGGCGGTGCGGGCCGGGCTGCTGCTCGCGGCCGACGACGAGGGGCTGTGGCGGGCGCTGCTGCGGGCGGTGCACGCCACCGGCGACACCGACCGGCTGCGGGCCGTCGTCGACACGCTGCACCGGCGGGCGGCCGCGCACCACGGCGCGGGCATGGCGCCGGAGACCGAGGCCCTCATCGACGAGCTGCTGCCCACCTGGCGGCGGCACTCCCTGCCCTGCTCCATGCCGTACTCAATGCCGTCGGCATGAGGCACGAGAGGAAGGACCGCATGCTCTGCCGAATGCTCTGCCGATCTGTGCGCACCGGCGCCGGGCCGCGCCACGGCCCGCCCGGCGCCCGGCGCCGGCGCTGGGCGGCCGTCGCCGCGCTCGCGGCGCTGCCGTTCTGCGGGTGCGCGCCGGGCGCCGGCGATGCGGACACGTTCGTCCCCGGGGACGCCCCGGCCACGCGGGCCGCCCCCGCCGGGGCCGCGGCCACCGGCTCCGGCGAGGCGCCGGGGCCGCGGGTGGAGCGGGTGCGCCCGGCGCCCGGCATGCAGGTGATCGTGGAGTGGCCCGGCGGCCTGTCGCCCGAGCACCGGGCCATGATCAAGGCGTACCGGGACTACTACACCAAGGTGTGGGGCGCGATCGCCACCGGCGGCAAGGACGACTCGTACCTGACGACCCTGGAGGAACCGGCGAGCCGGAGCGGCTACGAGTGGGTGAAGGCGTACGCCGACACCGGGGGCGCCGCGAAGGGCGTGGTCCGCGTGTACGCGCTGCGGGTCTCGTCGGTGACGGGCCGCGGGGCCCAGGTGGACGCGTGCATCGACCGGTCCGGAGTCCAGGTGACGAACGCCGCGACCGGCCGCCCCGACGCCGAGCAGCCCGAGTGGACCAGGCCGCCGCGGTCCGTGCACTTCCAGGCGGCCGGGGTACGGCGCGGCGACGACGGCGTCTGGCGGGTCAAGGTGCTGCGCTACGCCGAACAGCCCGACGAGCGCGCCCGGGCGTGCCTGCGTTGACCTGCCCCGGCGGCCCGAGGCCGTGGGGTGCCGTACCGACGTCCCTGTGCCGTGCCGCGGCGGACGCGCCTCGACGGAGGCGCGCCGGCCGCGGCGAAAGGAGACACGATGCGACCTGACCCGGCGCGGCGCACGGCGATCGTGCTCGCCGTGGCGTTGGCGTCACCCCTGCTGCTCGCCCCCGCCGCGGCGGCGGCCGCGCCCGGCCCCGGCGGGGCCACGCCGCCCGCGACCGGCGGCGCGGCACGTCCGGGCGCGTCCGGCGAGGGGTTCCAGCGGGGCCGTACCGTCGGCGTGCAGCTGTCCAACTCCCGGATCGAGCTGCGCGGCGACGGCCTGCGCAACGGCAGGGGCGACGGCTACCGCCTCAAACGTCCCTGCTGGTACGAGCCGTCGAAGACCCCGGAGGAGATGCTCAAGGCGCAGGAGGCGGTGCGCGTCCACTGGTTCCGGTTCACCCCGGGCGCCACCGAGGAGAAGTGGCAGCGGTTCCTGCAGCGGTTCCGGGACCGCCTCGGCCAGGACGGCATGTGGTGGCAGCCCGGCTACAACCACCTCGACCCGGACGGCCTGTCCTGCTGGACGAGCCTCGACCCGTTCGTGTTCGTGCCGAGGGGCGCCACCCCGCGGGGCGGCATCACCGTCCGCGAGCTCGCCGACATCGCCCGCGCCGCCCTCACCGTCCCCGAACCCCGGGTACGGCTCAGCCCGCAGGAGAAGAGCTACGTCAACCTGCCCACCTGGGTCTGGCTGCCCGGCCCCGCCCGCGAGACCCGCTCGGTGACCGCCACCCTGCCCGGCGTGATGAGCGCCACGGTGACCGCGACCCGCTCCCGCGTGGAGATCGACCCGGGCACGACCGCGGACCGCGCCGAGGTGAAGGACGAGTGCGGCGCCGCGGGCCGCCCCTACACCCGCGACGCCACGTTCACCTGCGGCGTCCGGTACCTGCGCGCCTCCGTCGACCGGCCGGGCGGCGTGTACCGGCTCACCGTCACCACCGTCTGGGAGGTGACCGTCACCGCCACCCGGCCGCTCGACGGCGCGACCTTCACCCCGGTACGCGCCTCGGCCACCACCGAGGTCCCGGTGGGCGAGATCCAGAGCACCGTCCGCGACGCCACGTCCTGACCGTACGGCTGAGCGCGGCCGGGTCGGCCTGGCCGTGCCAGGGGCCGGCATACCCCGTGCCGCATGTGACTCAGATCCACAGGCCGGTGAGAACCGTACGGCCAGGGCCCGGCGTCTGGGGGAGTGTGAGACCGCGCAGAGACGACCTCCGGCGGGCCGACGAGGAGCACCTGGTGCGCCTCGTCGCCAAGGGGGATCGCGCCGCCTTCGAGGAGCTGTACCGGCGCACGTCGCCGTGGATCGCGGCACGCCTGCGCCGCCGGTGCGCCGACGACGCGATCGTCGCCGAGGTGATGCAGGAGACGTACCTCGCGGTGTGGCGGGCGGCGGGCGCGTTCGCCGGAATGTCGGTGAACGGGACGGCCATCGGCTGGCTGTGGACGATCGCGGCGCGCCGGCTCGTCGACGCGTTCCGCAGGCGGGCGCACCACGCGCGCGACGCGGAGGCCCTCCAGGCGCTCGGCGGGCCGGAACACGCGCCCGCCGCCGAGGACGAGGTGCTGGCGCGGACCGTGGACGGCGAGGTCGGGGACGCGCTGCGCGGGCTCGCCCCGGAGCTTCGGGAGGTGCTGCAGGCCATGGTGCTCGACGGGCTGACCGTCCGGGAGACCGCGATCCTGCTGGGCCTGCCGGAGGGCACGATCAAGACCCGCGCGCGACGGGCGCGGCTGGCGATGCGGGAGGCCCTGTCATGACCGAGTCACACGCGTCCGAGCGGCTCCTCGCCCGCTACGCCGCGGGCGACCGGCTCCCCGGGGACGGCCTGTGGGCGATCGAGGCCCACCTGGAGTCGTGCGCGGAGTGCCGGGGCAGGCTGGCCCGGCACGTCGGCGAGCGGTCCCCGGAGCTGTCCGCGCTGGTGGCGGACGTGTGGTCCGGGCTTGAGACACGGCTCGCCGCCACGGCCCCGGCGCCGCCCCGGCGCCGCTGGGTGCGGTGGTCGGCGGCCTGGGTGGCCCCGGCGCTGCCGGCGTGGATCGTGATGACGGTCCTCGTCACCCTGCTCGGCGTGCTGTTCGACCTGCTCCGCCCGGACTCCGCGGCCGAGGTGTCGCTCGTGCTGCTGGTGGCGCCGGTGCTGCCCGTGCTGGGCGTGGCGGCCTCGTGGGGCCGCGGCACCGACCCCGCGTACGAGATCACCGCCGCGACCCCGCGGGCCGGGCTGCAGCTGGTGTTCCGGCGGACCGCCGCCGTGCTCGTCGTGGTGATCCCGGTACTGCTCGCGGCCGGTTGGGCGACCGGCATGACCCCGTGGCTGTGGCTGCTGCCCTGCCTCGCCTTCACCACCGGCACCCTCGCCCTGGGACGCGCGCTCGGCATGTTCCGCGCGGTGGCGTCGCTGATCGCCGTCTGGGCCGGGGTGATCGTCGCGCCCACGCTGGCGCAGGACCGCGTCTCCTTCGCGCTGCGCCCGGAGGCCCTGCCGGTGTGGGCCGCGATCTGCGTGCTCGGGCTCGCCGTCGTCGTGCTGCGGCGGGCCGACTTCACCCTGCTCACGACCCGCCCCTGAGCCGCACCGGCCGAGGACTTCGAGAGGACCTGGAAAGACTTCGGAAGGACTTCGAAAGGACTTCGAAAGGACACGGAGATGACCCGTGCGGTCGGCGCGGCCGAGGTCGCGCCCACGACGTACGCCTGGGAGATCCACGCCAGGGACCTGAAGGTCCGCGCCGGGCGCACGATGGCCGTCAACGGCCTGGATCTCGCGCTCGGCACCGGGGTGCACGGGCTGCTCGGCCCCAACGGGGCGGGCAAGACGACGCTCATCCGCGCGCTCGCCACCGTGCTGCCCCCGGCCGGGGGAGAGCTGGAGCTGCTCGGCATCCCGGCCGGCCGGCACTCGCGCAGGCGCGAGCTGCTGCGGCGCATCGGCTACCTGCCGCAGGAGTTCGGCTACTACCGGCGGTTCACCGTACGGGAGTTCGTCGAGTACATGGCGTGGCTGAAGGAGATGCCCGCCCGGGACATCCCCGGCGCGGTGCAGCGGGCGATCGAGCGGGTCGGGCTCGCCGACCGGGCCGACCGCCGCATGAAGACGCTCTCCGGCGGCATGGTACGGCGGGCCGGCATCGCCCAGGCGATCGTGAACGACCCGCGGATCCTGCTGCTCGACGAGCCCACGGTCGGCCTCGACCCGGCGCAGCGGCTGCGCTTCCGCGAGCTGCTGCAACAGCTCGCCGCCGACACCTGCGTGGTGGTGTCCACGCACCTGGTGGAGGACGTCGCGGCGGCCTGCACCGACGTGGTGCTCGTCGCGGGCGGCCGGGTGGTGTTCACCGGCACGCCGGACGACCTCGCCCGGGCGGGCGGCCCCGGGCATCCGGGGGACAGCCCGATCGAGCGCGGCTACTCGGCGCTGATCGCCCCGGCGGCGGGTGAGCGGGGTGTCTGGTGAGGGGCGGCGGGATCCTCGGCCTGGAGCTGCGGCGGTCGGTGGCGCCGTGGGCGGGCGCGATCTTCCTGCTCGCCGCGGTCGCCTACCTCTACCTGCTCAGCGGGCCGTGGTGGAAGGGCACCACGGCGATGACGGCCCAGTGGACCTCGGCGGCCCAGTGGGAACGCCACCTGCTGCTGTTCCTGTGGCCGCTGGTCGTCGCGGCCGGGGCCGTGCAGGGCATGCGCGACCACCGCTCGGGGATGACCGAACTGCTGGCGACGACGCCGCGTCCCGCGGCCGGCCGGGTCGCGCGCACCGCCGGATCGCTGGCGATCGCCCTCGCCGCGGGATACCTGCTGCTGTTCCTGCACAACGCGGCCTGGGTGATCGCGAGCGGCGGCGCCTTCCACCTGGGCTGGCTGCCGATCCTGCTGGTCGGCGTGCTCGCGATGGTCGCCGGCGGCCTCGCCGGCATGGGCGTCGGGCGCGTCCTGCCGTCACCGCTCACCCCGCCCGCCGCCGCCGTGGTCGCGCTCGTCGGCCTGATCTTCCTTTTCCTGCTGCAGGTCCGGGGCGAGGAGGCCCAGGCGTCCGGGATGCCGGTCCGGCTCCCGCTGCTCTCCCCGGTGCTGCCCCAGGTGCGCGACGAGTTCGCCCTGATCGCGGGCCGGGTGCACCTCGGTCAGGCGGTGTGGCTCGCCGGGCTCGCCGCCGCCGGGGTCGTGCTCCTGCTGGCGACGCGGGCGCGGACCCGGCTGCTCGCGCTGCCGCTCCTCGGGGTCGCCGCGGCCGTCGCCCTGGCGCTGCTGCCCTCCTCCTCCGCCGCGATCACCACGGTGAACCGGGAGGTGAGCGGCCTGGTGTGCGAGGGAAGGGTGTGCCTGTCGCGGCTGCACCAGGCCCGGCTCGCCGACTACGCCGCCGCCGGGGCCGAGGCCCTGCGGCTGCTGAGCGCGATGCCGGACCCGCCCACCGCGGTCCGGGAGGTCCCGTCGGCCGCCGGGATCGGCGGCGCCATGCCGCGCGCCGCCGACACGGTCTACATCCGGCTCGGCGACCCGGCGCTGCGGTCGGCCGAGACGCCGAGGGACATCACCCGGGTGCTCGTCGCCGGGGCGGGCACCCCGGCCTGCCGCACCGACGCGCACCCCGATCCCGGGGCGCTCTACCGCGAGGCGGCGGCCCGGACCGTCGCGGCGGCCTGGTTCCTGGGCGACTACGCGCCGCTGCCGGGGGAGGGCGCGATCCGCGAGTACATCGATCCGTTCGCGCTCCCGGCCTGGGAACGGCTGACCGCGCTGCCCGCCGAGGAGCAGCGGGAACGGGTGGCGGCGCTGCGCTCGGCCGCGCTGACCTGCCAGGGCGACCTGCTCGACGTCCTGAACCGCGGTGGCGCCCGGTGAGCGGAGGGGGTGCGGCGGCCGGGGCGGGCGGCGCCGGTTCCGGCCGCCACCGGGGCGCCCGCCCGGGCGCGGGGGCGCTCAGGTGGCCGGTGCTGTACGCCCGGTCCCGGCACGTGCCGATCTCGGTGGCGGCCGCGGCGGTCGTGGTCGCCGCGATGACCGCGACGGCGCGGGGGCTGTCCGGCGACGGCCTCGACGCCCGGCTGACCGCGCTGGCGCTGGCGGCGGCGGTGGCGGTGCTCAGCATC
>Ga0065720_1020768_pt1 | contig 12833 bp, 14 predicted proteins | sample Thericmetagenome_FD_59107 | JGI IMG/M metagenome (GOLD analysis project Ga0065720, IMG submission 59107) | Thermophilic microbial communities from the Joint Bioenergy Institute, California, USA of rice/straw/compost enrichment - eDNA_2 v2... | ecosystem: Engineered > Solid waste > Grass >... | reverse complement strand
TCAATTCGGGTCACCGCGATGACACAAGCGAGGGTAAGTAGTGGGGTTATGCTCCGCCGTATCGATGGCACCCAGCGGTTGGGCCAGCGACTCTAAGGTCCTCACTATCCTCAATGAATGCCTACGGGAACGACTGCTATAATCGGAGATAAGAATGCTTGCTGGAGCCGGAGATCATAAACAGTAAAAAATTAGTACACACCTCAGAGAAGTCATTTCTTACCAGTGTTATGCCAGCGAAACATGTTGTTGCCCCGCTATCCAGTGGCCCAGTTAACCCTGCGAGCACCACAGCTAGCCCAGCATCAATTGTGACCTCGAGCGCCTGAAACGTCCAATCATTGGCAGCCCGTGCCTGGTGTAGCATTCATGAGTAACAAGAGATAGACCGAGCTAAACGCGATAAAAATAGGCGCGCGTTCAGCTAGCCGTGGCAGCCGCCGGAGATCGGTAACACAGTCTTTGATCTGGAGACGTGCTATCTGTTGCTAGACAACTGAACTGCGAAGACAAGATTGCAGTTTGACGCTAAAGCGTCTGCACTGGGCATGACGATAATAGATTGAACTGGCGAGAGGGAGCTCTGGCGGACCTAGCGAAGAACATGAGTACCAGAAATGTTCAGCCTTCGGAATGTCCAAGTTTTCCTGTCTACCTATGTCGAACAAGTAACACGTCACGAAGAGTGACCAGGAGGGAGCTGTGAATAGGTGTCATGGAAATTAAAATAGGATACAACTGAAGCCCGGACGAGCTGAACCCTTGCTGCTCTTGCAGGACTTCGAGAAGGGGGAGCGGAGGAATAGCCTACCTTGCTAGCAAGCTGTCGTCTAGCTTCAGATATTCGGTCGAGTACTGGAAGCGAGGCGGCTGAAGAAACAAATAAAACAGACAACATTACGATAGCGACGCTCATTCGGAGCCATATTGAGAGTGGACGCCGACCATCTCAGCGCTAAGAAGTTGGCGGCGCCAATACCACGGCACAGCGAACCCACCTTCGTCCTAAGAATAATCGTACCCGTCACCCAAAGTCTCGTTGCTTCTCGCGTACTATCCGCTGCATCAGAAGCTTGTACGGTCCAACCCAGTCTAGCTGTGAAAAGGCTAAGCAGCACAGCAGGACAGTCCGGTCCTGCGGGTCAAAGTTGCAGAGCAACACGGAACCTGGTGTTGTGACTTTGGCTTACGTTTTTAAAGACCAGCCTTACGTTGCCCCGTCTCTTATTACATGGAGCCAATTTGTTTTGGTGAGAAAAGGCTATCAAGGAGAAAAAGATAAAGGGAGACCTATGCGTGATGCGCCGTAGGGTTGCAGTCGACCTGTTTGGTAAAAGCTGGTAACCATGGTGGGTCATTCAAGTAAGTTGCAACTTTCTCAAACACTCAGCAGCTGCAGTAAGGTTTCACGGGACAGGTTGGGCGCTTTAGTATGTACCTAGCTATGGGGTCATGGAATTGGACATGGGCAAATATGAATGCTCCGGGTTTGAGGCTCTGAGGTCCATTCTCCAAGCCGATGAACAGTGACGTTGTATTACCAGACGGCTACCTAGTTTACATCGGTCCCTTAAGTCAGTGGCAATACGAGATGCCAAAGACACATGGATCTTGTGAGAAGACAAAATAATCATGAGAACATAGATGAAGATCATTTCACTTTATGCGAATCAAGTATCCTCCTGCTGCAACTCGGTTAGAGTTACGGATCTGTACTGAAACGGATGGTCGGCGGGGGGTTGAAGTTGTATGTGTACGGAGTGTCGTTGATTAATAGCTAAAGCTCTGAGATTGGATTACGGAGGTTATGTTTGGCAGCTGTTCAATGTATTATATATATATACGCCAAGACTCCCCTGCGGTTATCGATAACGGACCTTTCCCACTCAAACAAGCTTTCCCACCATCGAGCCTGACGCGCCTCGATACGCGTTGCTGCTTTACGAACAAGCAAAGAGCAACTCTGCAATTGTAGTTCAAGAACAATCGACTACGAACATGTATCAGTTTACTGGTTTGTGATCGAAACCGCTCATCACCAGCGAGTTGTGTCGATTTCCATTGCCTTGGCCCTTGGGTGTCTTACCATTCCGCATTCTTGTTATCCTTAAACATTATTTCTCGACAGCTGTCCATTAAATTTAGAAGTTATCAGCTTGCATAGGGAACGAGTGTGATAAGATTTGTCAAACACACACTCTGAGGAGTCTCGTGTCAAAAACTAAAACCCGTAACTCCTCGACCGCAGAGGCTGAGGACAAGATGGAGAAGAAAATAAATGAGTCCTCAGAGTTGCACAGCGCGGGCAAGTACAAAGAGTCAATGAAAGCGTCGTTGATTGTGAGTATACAACAAGAACCCTGTGGGAATTTCAGAAGCTAATTGATTGCAAGGCTATCGACATGTGTCAATGCGGTGTAGTGAACAATAGAAGGCCCCGTCATGAAAAAGACAAATCCTGTCACATCCAGCAATGCCTCAAGGCCCTTCTCACCCATGATCCTGAAGTCCTTGCTCAAGTTAGCAGGCGACCATGTGCATGTGGCTATGAGTGGCCGAGATGCACTCAGGCCCTGCATGCCACAGCACTTTACGGCCTTGCCGGAACACAGATGACGACAGGAAATTATATCTCCGCCTTTTCAACTGCGTTGAGCATAATCCGTCTGGACCCATCAGCCGCCCAGGGCTATGTACGTGCTGCCGAAGTTTTACGCGAGCTGCGTAAAGGTCTCAAAGCGGAGAGTTCGAGTTTGGCTATGTCTGCTCGTCGAGCAGCAGATGAGATTGTCCGTATGTCTGGACTCTCTTCAAACTCGGAAACATTGCCGCACCTCATGACTGCTTTCATAAAAAGTGGATTGCATAATGTAGAGCGTTATCGTCGCAGGGATTCTGATGAGTACGAAGTAAGTCGCTCCAGCTTGTTTCAGCGGACAAAGCAATAGAACTTGACTGACGACACGTCTTTAGGACTGGCTTCGTCGCTTGGGGCAGAGACTCGGGATTGTAGAGACACGAAAAGATCCCGTCAAAACACTCCCCCCAGAAGTTATTCACATAGTATTTTCGTTTCTTTCGACCAGCAGCCTGATGTAAGTGAAACAGGTTGACGACCAGAATGTAGGGCTCTAATACTATCACAGCTCCTGCCTAAGAGTGAGCAAGTTGTGGTACCAGACCATACTCCAAGATAAACTTCTCTGGACTGTAATTCGACTCGTGCATCCACGCAGCACAATGAAGCTACGAAGCTTCCTCAAGAGATTATCGCACGCCAAGAGTTTAATCATCCTCGAGACCGATGACTTCAGACTTACTCCACATAAAATGGGACAAATCGTCAACGGCCTACCTCGCCTTCAGCGCCTTCACCTGGGTTCCAGGAAATGGGAAAATCCTCCAGATGTGGGTAACGTGTTCCGAGGAAGGACCAGTGCAAATCTGACCCATATCTCATTCCATAACATCGATCTTCCAGTAGCTGGTGCTGAGTTGATCCAACTGTGTTCAAACACCCTCGAGAGCCTTGACGTCGTCAGCAGTCATGACTTCAGGTTTTGTCTCGGGAGTTGCTCGTTTCCGAAGCTAAGAAGGCTTCGTATCATCTCGACAAGGCTACTGAATTTCCCACTGGTAAGACGCACACTTTATACCCCTCAGCCTCCAGTACCATACGCAGCTATTGACCGACCCAGCTATCGATAATTCCTAGGACCCCTGCCCTGGAAGAGCTGTACCTAGACAATTTCGAACCGGAATGGGCACCGCACCCCGCTCATTTGCATCCAAACGATCTTCTACATGACTTTGCAGCAAACAGTCTCACAAAGTATGCGTGGCACAGCCTTCGTCGACTTGTTCTTGGGCCCAGAATTATACACCGTATGTCTCCTGGAGGTGTCATCACCGCCTCAATCGAAGGCAGGCGGTTCCCTCCACTACCATCCACACTCCAACACATCGAAATCCTCACCGACAACGTCGAACTTAGCCACAATATCTTTTTTGCACGAAACACAACAGACTATCCTAACCTATACCCCGACCCAATCACTGACTTTCCCCACCTCCCTCACCTCCAAACCTTCCGCTGCCGCTCCTACATCAAGCCCTCCCTCCTCAAGCCCCTCCTTGAACCAGCCGCCCAGAACGGCAGCCTTGAAGTCCTCGAACTAGCCATCGACCCAACCTTCAGATTCCCCAGCGACCCGCGCATTCGCCACCTCCTTCACAACGCAGAGCCTATCCAGCACCCCGCCACCGACCTATCCTTCGCACAAAGCGAGAACCTCCACACCCTTGGCCTGCGCGACTTCAACTGGGCTGACGCAGACAGCCACGGCTCGGTGCTCGCCAGTACATTCAACGGGAAACCCCTGCTCGATTGGATCGAGTGCTTCCCTAAATTGCACACCGTCATGGCCTACCCCGGCATGTACGAGCAAGCAGCCGGCTTTATGCTGGAGCTGATCCGACATCCGAGCGTCAAGGAGCTCCATCAGTCGGTACTATCTGGGATAATGTGGGATGAGGCTAAGAAGCTGGCAGCAGAGCATGGAGTCAAGCTTCATCATACTGTGAATTTTGTTCCGGCTGGATGGTATGAGTGGTACAAAGAAGGTTGGCAATGACCCAGTTGGGTGTGGTCTTCTGCTCGCCCAAGTTTCCTTCAGCGAAGGGTGGGGAAATGTCGTTGTTTATCAAGGTTTGGGGGGATTGGCAGAGCCAAGGCAGGGTTAAGCCTTTCGGTCGACGGATAGGACAGAGATTATGAAGACATGACGGTCTAATCGCACGACAAATGAGTATGCAGACCGGCAGGTGAAGAAATAGCATAAATTATTTTTAACCTCGAGGATGAATAATCACAAGTTTCCACTCCCAGCAAAGTGCTAAACAATCAAGACTAACCATCAGGTCTGATAAGCACCACCAACTCTCCTCCCTCCCGGTTGATCATGATAGAGATGATGGTGTACCCAGACCCAACAGCAGTTTGTCAAATAACAACGAGACTGAAACAAAGGTTATCCCGATATCCTTTAACAAAGCAAAAAGCCAACACAATCACACAATAAGAGGTCGCCGTTCGCGACAAAGCTGAAGCTAAGAATGATATGACTCCTCCAACATGTCGGGATGTTGTCTCGAGCCGTTGACCAAGACAACATAAGCACCATAAACAAAGTCAAACACCAATAAAATGATACAAGCCAATGTCATAAAACAACCTCGTATCCCCCAAAACTTAGTCCTTCCTGACTTCCCTCTCACGATGCTGGTCCCTCCTACGAAATGATTGAAACCCCCCCCCTTTTTTCCTACGAAAGGGCCGCTGATCACCGACCCTTTTGTTCCCAGAGTCACTTTTCGCCCCTCCATCACTTTTCGGGGCTCCCTCCACTTTCTGTTCTCCAGCAACCTCGGTTGTCTTAACACGATCGGTCGCAACAACAGACAAGACAACCTTCTCCAGGTGCTCGATGGCCTTCTTCGTCTCCTTTTGCTCATCTAGCACCTTCACGATCGTGTCCTTCTGCTCTCCCAAAGCCCGTTCTACTTTCTCTTCGTGGGATTGCAGAGCCTTCCGGGTCTCATCTCTGTGTTTTCCCAAGGCCTGTTCTACCAAGTTTTTGTGTTCATCGAGAGCTTTGCCAACATCATCATATGTTCCACTAACGACAACCTGAGTTTGCTTTTTGGGCCCCTCAACTTTGCCGTCCACAGGTTCTGGGGCAGGGATCTCTTTGATCTGTCCCTTAGAATTATTAGACTCCACACTTGGGGGTTCTTCAGGAGGAAGCTTTCGATCCTCAAGATTTTCGTCCTCCTCGGCAGCAGGAACTCGTCGACTCTGTTGTCCTCGGTTCATGTCACCTTGGTGCTGGACATTATGAGGCTGCTGTCCAGGAGCGATCCAACCAGCATGGACCGAAGCAACAACCCCAACTTGCTTCAGAACCTTCTCTGCTTCCTCCTTGGCCCTCCGCTCGGCTTCTTCTTTTGCCCTTCTCTCAGCCTCTTCTTTTGCGGCCTTAGCAGTTGCAGCAGCTGCAGCCTTGGCCTTGTTCGCCATCTCTTTCCATTCTTGCTGGGCTTTCTGCTGCGCTTTCCGTGCCTGCTCTTGTTGGTGCTGCCGCAGCACGCGTTGGGCTTGACGCATTTTGCATCCCAAGTGGTATCCGGGCTCGTTTTCTTTTCGCCACTCCAGCCACATCTCGTACAGCTGCTGCTTGACTGGGTCATGGTCACGGGGCTTCGTGGTGACGGGGAAGAACGGGCGCATCATCTGAGCCGTCATCGTTGGCTGAGTAATTTGTGAAGCGAGAGGACCTGTTGCATTTGTGGGAGAAACACCAGGGACAACCGGGACAGGAGCAACTGCAGGAGCCAACGGGATCGTGGTTGGGGGGATAGCAGTGCTTCCAGTACTCACGAGAGGAACCACACTCGGGTAGCCTGGGGCATTAGGTCGATCTGATGAGTTTGTTGACTGTCTTGCTTGCATGTTGACAAGATATGCCATCTGCTGGGCCGCCAAAGTTGTTGGCGGGATAAGAACTGGAACAACAGTGCCATCAGAGCGCACGCTGACAAAGTATGGGTAGGGAGCAGCTAGCGTTGGCGTGATGCGTGTGTTGCCAGTACTTGAGCCCCCCTGTACAGGATTGGCGGAAGCCGGTCGAGCTGATGTGGGTGTATTGTTACTCGACATCGTAAACTCGGGGGCAGCAGGATTGAGCCTTGATGACTGACCACCACTTTGCGAATGATAACCCGAGTCGGTCGAGCCATCAGATGCCCGCAATCCCGTCTGGAGGCTGATGGTCGGAACAGCCAGGGTCGGTCCAACCTTGCTTGACCTGTCGCTGCGGCGACCATAAACTGTCGGCTCTCCAGATGCCAGAGCATTGGCATGATCATCCCCAGACCTGCGGTTTACGTCGCGCCCTCCTCTGCCCTTGGAGCGAGTATCCTGCTCTTTGTCATTGGCATGGGCTTCTCCATCGCGCTCCTTTTTTAACGCGTCAAGCCGTTCCCTGAGGTAGTCGAGAGATTCTTGAGGAAAGAAATCCCGGTTCACTTCCCCTACATCCATTCCAGAGGTTGGAGTGGGTGCAGGAGGAGGAGCAGTAGACACGCCCATACGACCGAGAACCTTCTGAAAGCGACTATGAACCTCAGTCACCACGTTGCAGTAAGGTCTGCCAGTTTGCGCTCCGTTGGGCCCGAGGTCGTCAGCAGCGTGCCATGTCTCATGAACACGTTCAGAAAGCTGGGTTTTGGGAGATGTTGTGATGCCATCTCCCGCAGTGCTGGATTGCTCGCCAGGCTCACCTCCTCTCGAATCCACGTTTGTGGGAGGAGTTGGTCCTTGCATTTGACTAGATGCGTCTTCCGGGTACTTTGTGATATCGTCAGAGCGTCTGAAATCGTTCTCCTCTCTCCGCGCAGACCTGGCCTGCAACCTATCCGGCTCAACAACCGGATAGAGACTGGCAACGCGGGTTTGAGCGGAAGAAAGATCTGTTGGCCAGGTAGTTCGGCCCTCCCCTGCTGGTTTAGTCGACTCCAGGGGTCTGACAGGAGAAACTTCCACTGAGTATTGACGAGATGACTGGATAGCATCGCCACCAACCTGGGTCATGAGCGGCTGAACACTGATAACTTCAACCGGAACCTCGCCCTGGGCGACCAGAACACTGGTTGATGGATGATGTACACTATTTCCCTGGCGGTGACAGTAGGCTGGTACGCGAGTCGCGCCATCGTGATGACTGACATGATCTGTCGTCGTTGGATCGTTTGTTTTCTGAAGGTGGTCCGATTTGTTGTCACAACCTACAGCATTGCCCTCACAAGAGCTATCACCAATGAAGCTGGAGGAGCTGACCTCACGATTGCGTCCATCTCCTGGGGTGAACATGGATGTTGACTCGGATGAGCTCAGCCTGCGGACGGGAGCTGAGTTGATTTGCTCCCAAGGGACAAGCTCCTCCTTGGGGACACGGTACTGGATGGCGATATCGACTTCCAGGGCATCGTTATCGAAGGCCGTATCGCCATCAAGGATACTCGAATGAGTCTCCACAGAAGTGATGCTCGTTGGAAGACCTAGGCAAGGAGAAGATGCAGTAGCTCTCTCTTTACCCTTCTGTCCGGTGTTGATGCCAAAGTCAAATTCAAGCTTGGATTCTGGAGAGGTCGCAGATGACTCCTTCGTACGCTCCTCTTTTGAAAAAGTCGTGCCCTGAGATGTTCCTGACGAAGAGTCACTGCTATCTCTGGTCGTGGAAGCAAGACCGGTAGAAGCCTGGGCTCCAGCCTTCGAGCTATCTTGCAAGGTCCTCACAGAAGCCGTATCCAGCTTGAGTTGAGGAACGCCCTGCGCTAGGCTGGGGTGGTGTTCCCTTCGGGAAGGAGATTTAGCTGGTGATGTCGTCTTAGACTTTGCAGTGGGAGGATTCGAAATGTCAACGTTGGTAGTAGCCTTCAACGGTGTGGTGTTAGAGGACACTGTTTCCAGTTCACTAGTTCTCCAAACGCCACTGGCGGCTAGTGCCAAGTATACCTTCTCCAATACTTCGGGGGATGGAGTTCCGCCGAGCGCGCGGTTCTCAACCGTATTGCTCTTAGCTGGCCGATTCGGTGCCCAGGCAGAGGGAGAGAAGAAAGGAAGCCAGCCAGGGCGTTGGGCGTTGTGGAGTTTGGATTGCTCCCTGAGACGCCGGGTCTGCTCTTCCACTATTCGTCTTCCTTCTGGGGTGTCTAGGAAACGCTTTACTTCTTCCCAGACCTCGGAGTTGGCCTCCATTTTGGAATCGAAAAAGCTGAGATGACAGTTGACAAGTTAATGAGAGAATAGAAGTACGTTGGCAGGTTTCCTTAAATCATAGGGCGTCAGCACTGGACAATTTCCAAGATATAGGGGAGCAGTTTAACACACAAGAACGTACCTTAGAAGACTAATCGTGCTGCTAGTTGACTTGATTGGTGGTCACCTTGCAGTGGGTTCCAAGGAACAGCGTCCGGAGACGTGCTGGCCCAACGCTCGATGCTGGTGATGAGATGCGGTAACGCTGCCTCAGAGGAATATGTACAAGGTACCCAAAAAAGAGACTTAACGTTGTGTTAGTCTGGAGAGAAGACAGATGTCAACAGTCCAGACCAGTTCGCTGAATCGGCAACGCATCGATCCGGAAGTCTCAGAAAGGACTCACTGGCTGGCTGGTAGTACCAGATAGACGCTTGTTGACGCTTTGCCTTGCGGAGAGAGGGATGAAGGTATCCGCCGGATCATGAACCATATCCACAGAATAAGTGCTTGGATCCTTCCTTTCCTCATCCTATTGAAACATCTGTTATGGCAAGCTTAATGCTAGGACAAAGAAAGGAAGCGACATATGATGTTGAGACACCAGCATATAATGCCTTCCACGCTGGGAAGCACAACTCCATCGTGAAAATCAAACTTGTGGCACCCTCACTTGCCACATTTGCCTTCCGCTGTGCATTTGATATACATCTGAGTGCTGAGTACCTTAGATGCTCTTGGCTGATCAGCACGTGCAAGAAAGCTTTGAACGGCAAGTCTCCGGTCCTCAGATGTTGGGGGAACCCGAGCACGCAGGTACTGGAGCACATGAAAAAAAAAGGGGGAGCATGTAAACATGTTTTCCACAGTAACCGTGGACCGCAATAAGCGCCAAGCCATGATAGACGGCATCTATGCTCCTCCCCAACAAGCGCGGGGAACAGCCTTTGAAGAAATTGCGACCTTATTTCACGGGAAGTACGGGGGTGATCAGAATTTAAACTAGGCAATTTGGGCAGGGGAATAAACCAATTGTTAGTTTCTCCAATCAAGCCCACTGAGACTCAGCTCGCAGAGTTTGATAGGATGAACATAACCTCATTGCCGGTTAAAGCTTGTTGACAAACGTTGGAGACCAGTTGACATTGCTACATGAGGGGTACTGGTAAATAAACACAAACAGAATTGTCGCAACCGAGAACAGATAGATGAAGGTAAAGATATTAGATCGCTCATCATAACCAATTCCATCATCGATCTTTCTTCCCAAAGGACTTTCAATCCTACGCAGCTGGCTGCTGGCCCTGAATGTACGCAGCAAATGATTTCTGCAACCAGTCAGATACTGCTATTACCATAATAGACCAGATATTTATGTAAACCTACCGCATTCCTGGTTTGGATGAAGACAGTGCCCGGACCATGGAACTTGCACACCAGACCCTCTCCAGCAGCCATGCCTGAGATGAGACCACCTGATGCGACACGCTCAATAGTGTACTTGGTGTTCCAGGCAACAAGATGACCATTGTCGACGATGTATTGCTCGCCTTCCGCCAGCTGACGTGTGTGTTAGAGCTTCTTACACGGACAAAGTGTTGGGAGAATATAAACTTACATCCTTCCGAATGATGGCACCGAAGCTAGTCAACCACACCAGACCAGTGCCCGTGATCTTGTACACCCACAGGCCCTCTCCGCTGAAGATAGCTTTGCTCAGACCCTGACGCTTATAATCCTTGACAATATATTGTGTCGACGCAAGATAGGCGTCCGAGCTAACGCTCCATGCCTCGTTTCCGCCGTTGAGCCTCAAGCTGGTGATATCGCCCAACATATGCGGTGCAAAGAGGACCTCACCGGGTCCCGTAAATGTCGACGTGCCCATATCACCTCCTGCCAAGAACTTCTTGACGGTAATCTTGTAGTGACCCTTGAGTTGCACGCTGGGGGACATGGCAAGCATGGCGCCCGGCTTTGCATTGATGGGACAGCCAACGGCCAACTGGATGGTCAGCACTGTGTTGCTGTCGCGGTGGCTGATGCGATAGCTGCCGCCGTTGAAGGTGCCCACATCATCGACATATGTCGACGTGGCTCCCACGAATTGGGGCTGCTGGGTCAGAGTGGCCGCCGGTTGAGCAGGGGGCAGAGTGGCCGCCGGGGTCACTTGGCCTGGAGCAGGCAGCTGAGGAGCAGGTTGCTGCATCTGGGGCTGCTGAGCTTGCTGAGCTTGCTGCTGCTGCTGCTGCTGCTGCTGCTGCTGCTGCTCAGCCTGTTGCTGGGCCTGTTCCTGCTGCTGAAGCATCTTCTTTTCATCTGGATAGCTGTTGTCGTTAGGCTGTCCAGGATATGCAGGAGGGGGTGAGAAGGGCGGCTGAGGGGCTGGGGAGCCGGCGGTCGCAACAGATGCGGTACGAACGTGCGAAGGAAGAGCGCCATGCTGGAAGGCCTGAGGTTGGGGCGGTGGGGGATATTGTTGTTGCTGCTGCGTCGGAGACTGCTGAGGAGGAGGGGGAGGGGGGTATTGAGCAGGCTGATACTGCGGTTGAGGAGGAGGGGGGTACTGTTGCTGAGTCGGAGGAGGGGGATATTGTGCTTGGGGCTGCTGCGGAGGAGGGGGATATTGCGATAGCTGAGGGGGAGGGGGATACTGCTGAGGAGTCGACGAGTTGGCAGGAGGTGTCGGAGCGGGAGCAGCCTGGGGAGGGGGGGGATAGCTTGTTGGCGGCGGAGGATACTGCTGGAACTGGGTCTGGGTCGGGGGAGCAGACATGGGAGGAGGAGGGTATGACTGCGGGGCTGGTTCGCGATCACACAGTCAGCGTCGAGTTCTGCAATATCTGCTCTAAAGATGCGCAGTTGGACATACCTCCAGCAGCTCCAGGAGGGGCTGACAGAGGGCATGTGGCATTAGTTTTTAGTTCTCCTTCTGGTAGTTGCTATGTTTGTATACTCACGCGGATAATAACCCGACATCTTGTCTTTTGACACTAGACACTCAGAACGTAGTATATTCTTAGGAACTCCAGACTTCTTGCGAGATTCAGTGGCTGCCTGTTTTGGGAGTTGGAGTTCTCAGATCGTGGTAGCAACCCCGCACTCACGATCACGTTTGAGAGTACGTATAGCGTATGGACTCTTGTCGCAGACCAAGTCACTCAGATCCGACCTGGGCCGATAAGAACAACACCAAGCACTTCTGAACTCTGAAAGGTGGGAGGGACAGGAAGATTCAGCAGAGCTCAAGGGGCACGCGGCATGTCAACTGCTTTTGAAGTTGCAGGAGGAACAGTGGGCAGCGCGTGGCCCTTTGCTGGACCCCTGAATGCAGCAAGGTACCACATGGTAGCTAATTTGAGAATGATACAACGAGACAGCACGACGACCCAATCAACGATCTCCGGCACTGGTAAACACACGCGGGGTCTATGGTGTTGAGGGCGCTTAGGCGGGCGGGAGTTGCGGCTGGCGATTGGCCCGATTGCCACACCAAGCATCAACCCGCTTTTCCTGGAGCCCAACTTCGCTATTTGCATCGTCAGCCTCTCGCCAGAAGAGTTTAGATCGAGCATTTGTACCAATGCCAAGTTCGCCAATTTCCAAACGCGCCGACCAGTGCGAAAAGCGGCTGAAGACGCTAGTGGCTGTCGAAAGGCAGAATTATTGCTGCGGTTGCTGTCGGTGACTTGCCGCAGACAAGGAGCCCTTGTGGACGAGTGAATCATTCGATGGCGCGCTGAGTACACGAGGATGGATGGCAACTGCACCGCCTCTTGGCGTTCTGGCGGCGTGGGGTACCCGATCCTTCGCGCGCGAGTCCCACCCCGGAGGACAGAATTCTCCGATCTTCCGGCCGTTGGGAAGCATTGGCCAATGAGAGTTCACGCCACCAGTTTGCTTCGGGCTGGCAGCTCGCGGGCCATTGCATCACCGGTTTGCTTGTGGTTGGCCGCCGGGAGCTCGGAACGCATCGTCGTGGGCTGAAAAAAACGAAAAAAAAAAAAAAAAAAAA
>Ga0065720_1003921_pt1 | contig 12834 bp, 10 predicted proteins | sample Thericmetagenome_FD_59107 | JGI IMG/M metagenome (GOLD analysis project Ga0065720, IMG submission 59107) | Thermophilic microbial communities from the Joint Bioenergy Institute, California, USA of rice/straw/compost enrichment - eDNA_2 v2... | ecosystem: Engineered > Solid waste > Grass >... | reverse complement strand
CCTCCTCCAGCGGCTCCCGCCGGCGGCCGGTGAGGACGACCACCGCCCCCTCCTCCGCCAGTTTCAGCGCGGCGGCCTCGCCAATCCCGCTGCCCGCGCCCGTAACCCAGGCGATCTTGCCCTGCAACCGGCCCATGCCTAACTCCTCCCCATCCGGATGCCTGCAGGCTACCCTCTCCGCGCCGTCTTGTGGAGCGGCGAGCGGCATGCTTCGCTCCCGGCCGGAGGGAATGTGGGAGGAAGGCATGAAGATCGCCAGGGTCGAGACATTGCGGGCGGATGCGGGCTGGCGCCTCTTTTCCTTCCTGAAGGTCACCACGGATGACGGGCTGGTCGGCTGGTCCGAATACAACGAGAGCTTCGGCAGCACTGGCCTTTCCGCGGTGATCGAGGGACTCTCGCCGCTCATCATCGGCCGTGACCCCAGGCGGTTCGAGGAAGTGACGGCCTTCCTGCATGTGATGACCCGGCAGTCGCGGGGCGGGCTGAACCAACAGGCGATCGCCGCCATCGAGAATGCGCTGCTCGACATCGCCGCCAAGGCGCGTGGCATCCCGGTCTATGCCCTGTTCGGCGGCCCGATCCGGGAACGGATCCCGGTCTACTGGTCGCATTTCGGCAGCTACCGCGTGCGCAATGCCGCCTATATGGGCGTGCCGCCACTGACGGATTACGACGAGGTCGCCCGCCACGCCGCCGAGGTCAAGGCGCGCGGCTTCAAGGGCCTCAAGACCAACATCCTGATCCCCGGCGCGGATGGCAAGCTGTTCCAGTACTCGCCCGGCTTCGGCCGGCATGCCGGCTGGCCAGAGCTGAACTGGGACAACCGGACGCTCGCCCTGCTGCAGCGGCACCTGCGCACCATCCGGGACGCGGTGGGGCCGGAAATGGGCGTCCATCTCGACACCAATTTCCATTTCAGGACCGAAGGCTATCTGCGTGTGGCCGAGGCGGTGGCGCCCTTCAACCTGACCTGGCTGGAGATCGACACCCACGACCCGGCGGCGCTGGCCAGCATCAAGCGTCAGGCCCCCTGCCCGATCGCAAGCTGCGAGACCTTGCACGGCCGCCGCGAATTCCGGCCCTTCCTTGAGCACTACGCCATGGATGTCGCCATCGTGGACGTGATCTGGAACGGGCTGTCCGAGTCCATGAAGATCGCCGCCATGTGCGATGNCTATGAGATCAACTGCGCGCCGCACAATTTCTACGGCAATCTGTGCAGCATGATCAGCGCACATTTCAGCGCCTCCATCCCGAATTTCCGGGTGATGGAGATCGATATCGACAGCGTCTCCTGGCGCGACGAATTCACGCCCCCGCCGGTGATCGAGAATGGCGAGCTGGTGCTGCCGACCGGGCCAGGCTGGGGCGTCGAGGTGAATGAGGCGGCCATCCGCGCCCGGCCGCCGAAAGGCTGAGGGAGGGAGAACGGATCATGGCAAAATTCAAGATTGTGACGCCGGCCGGCGCCAGCTTCACCGTCGCCGGCGGTGGCTACGCGCTGGAGATGGAGGCGCTGGAGGGGCTGGATGCCGAGATCGTCGAGGCACCGACCGACGAAGACGGCTTCATCGCCGCCGCAAAGGATGCCGATGCGATCTACGCCAAGGCCATCCCCATCACCAAAAGGATCATCGACAGCCTGGAGAAGTGCCGCATCATCGCCCTCGGCAGCGTCGGCGTCGATTCGGTGGATGTGAAGGCGGCGACGGAGCGCGGCATTCCCGTCACCAATGTTCCCGACACCTTCATTGAGGAGGTGGCGGACCATGCCATGATGCTGCTGCTGGCCAGCTTCCGCCGGCTGATCGAGCAGGACCGCATGGTGCGCGAGGGCCGTTGGAAGGAAGGCCGCCCGGCCCTGCTGAAGATCCCCCGGCTGATGGGCCAGACCCTCGGCTTCATCTCCTTCGGCCGGGTCGCCCGCGCAGTGGCGAAGCGCGCCGCGCCCTTCGGCCTGCGCATGATCGCCTATGACCCCTTCGTGGAGGAGATGCTGATCTCCGACCATGGGGTGCAGCCGGCGACGCTCTCCGAGGTTCTGTCGCAGTCGGATTTCGTCTCCATGCATGCCCCGGCCCGGCCGGAGGTGCACCATATGCTGAAGGAGCAGCATTTCCGGGCGATGAAGCCCACCGCCATCTTCATCAACACTGGCCGTGGCCCGACGGTGGACGAGGAGGCGCTGATCCGTGCCCTGAAGGAAGGCTGGATCGCCCATGCGGCACTGGACGTGCTGGAGACCGAGCCGCCCTCCCCTGACAATCCGCTGCTGCGGATGGACAATGTGACGCTGACGGCGCATGTCGCCTCCGCCTCGGCCCGCTTCGACGAGGCACGGAAGCGGCGCGTCGGGCACGAGCTGGCGCTTGTGCTCTCTGGCAAATGGCCGATGAGCTGCGTCAACCCGGCCGTGCTGCAGGACACGAAGCTTCGCCGCTGGCAGCCCATCGGCATGGGCCGCGGCCCGAACAGCTAGAAGGAAGGTTTACCATGCCCAGCAAGATCGCGGTCGTCACCGGCGCAGGATCCGGCGTCGGCCGCGCCTCGGCCCTCGCCCTGCTCCAGGATGGCTGGTCCGTCGCCCTGGCCGGGCGCCGCAAGGAGGCGCTGGAGGAGACGGTGCGCATGGCCGGCGATGCCGGCCAACGCGCCCTGGTGGTGCCCACCGATGTCGGCAAGCCGGATTCGGTGGCCGCTCTGTTCTCCCAGGTGAAGGACCGGTTCGGGCGGCTCGACTTCCTGTTCAACAATGCCGGCGGCAATGTCCCCGCCGGCCCGCTGGAAGACCTGGCCTATGAGGACTGGGCGCGGGTGGTGCAGGTCAACCTGACCGGCTCCTTCCTCTGCGCCCAGCAGGCCTTCCGCATCATGAAGGAGCAGAATCCGAGGGGCGGGCGGATCGTGAACAACGGCTCCATCTCCGCCCATGTCCCGCGGCCGGATTCCGTCGCCTATACCAGCACCAAGCACGCCATCACCGGCCTGACCAAGTCCCTGTCCCTGGACGGGCGGAAATACGACATCGTCAGCGGCCAGATCGATATCGGCAATGCCGCCACGCCGATGACCGAGCGCATGCAGCGCGGCGTGAAGCAGGCGAACGGCACCGTGGCGGTGGAGCCGGTGATGGATGTGCGGCATGTGGCCGACACGATCGTCATGATGGCGAACATGCCGCTGGACGCCAACATCCAGTTCGTCACGGTGATGGCCAGCAAGATGCCCTTCATCGGGCGCGGCTGAGCCGCCGTATCGCGGTCAGGCCGCGTCCATCCGGATCGGGGGCGGCTCCCGCAGCGGCGCCTCGATCTCGCAGACCAGGCCGGTGGGGCGGAAGTCGAGCCGGACGCTGCCCCCCAATTCCCGCGCCAGCCCGTGCTCCAGCAGCCTGGTGCCGAAGCCGCGCCGCTTGGGTGGCCCCTGCACTGGCGGGCCGCCCTGCTCCACCCAGCGCAGGCGCAGCAGGGACGCCTGGCCGGGCAGTGTCGGATCCTGGCGCCAGGTCACCCGAATCCCGCCCTCCGGCCGGCTCAGCGCGCCGTGCCGGGCGGCATTGGTCGCCAATTCGTGCAGCGCGACGGCCAGGGGCACGACCAGGCGCGGCGGCACATGGATGGGCGGACCACCGATCGCATATCGTGCCCCCGCCGCGCCGGCACTGTGGGGTGCGAGGGCCAGGGCCACCAACTCGCCCAGGTTGGCGCCGCTCCACCCCTCGCGGGTCAGCAGGTCGTGCGAGCGGGCGAGAGCCAGCAGCCTCGCTTCGAACGCGGCCCGGGCCGCGGCTGGGATAGTCCCATCCCCGTCCGGGGATGCCCGCAGGGTCTGGGCAGCGAGGGACTGTACCGTGGCAAGGGTGTTCTTGACCCGGTGGTTCAGTTCGCCCACCGTCAGGCGGAGCCGGGCCTCGGTCCGCCGGCGCTCCGTCACGTCGGCGAGCACGCCGAGCACCTTCTCTCTTCCATCCAGCCCACGGTGCAGGGCGCCGCGCGCCTCCAGCCAGCGGATCTCGCCATCCCCGGCGCGGCGGATCCGGAAATCGAGCATCAGCGGCCCCGAGCCGCGGCGCAGGGCGCGGAAGGCCGCCTGCACCTGCCGCCTTTCCTCCGGTACCACATGGCGCAGGAAGACCCGCCAGTTCCAATGCGCCACCGGCCGCTCATAGCCGAACAGCGCATCATGGCGAGCGGAGCGCAGGACCTGCCCGGTCGCCGGATCCAGCTCCCAGGCGGCGAGCCCACCGGCATTCAGCGCCAGGCTCAGCCGCGCCTCCTTCTCCAGCAATTCGGCCGTGGCCCGGTCACGCCCTTCCGCCGCCTCCGCCATGCGGTCCAGCGCGCCGGCCAGCCTGGCGAGCTCCGGGGTGGAGCCATCAAGAGCTGGGGTGGCCCGGATCTCGTAGCGTCCCCTCTCCCATTGCGACGCAGCATCCAGCAACACCGAAAGCGGCCGCAGGACGAAGCGCCGCGCGCCAGCCCAGGCCGCGAGAAGGGCGAGCACCGTGCCGCCCAGGATGAGCAGCAGGCCGCGCCGCTCCGCGGCCCGCACCGGCGCGAGCGTCGCCCCGGCATCGAGCGAAACGGCCAGCCGCAGGGCGCCGCCGGTGCCGGGAACGAAGGGTGCCAGGCCGAACAACCGGGGTGCCCCGTCCAGGCCGGGAGCCTCGACCAGCATCGCGGCATCCGCCGGCTCCAATTCGGGGCCCGGAGCCGGGGCTGGCGGCAGCAGGCGAAGTAGCCCCGGTGGCGCCGGATCACCCGGCTTCAGGCCTTCCGCCCTGTCGTCCGAAAGGTACAGGACGATGCGGTCGTTCCGGTCCACCACCAGAAGCCTCGCCCCGGCAGGCAGTCCGATGGGTCTCAGCAGATCGGCCAGGACCTCGACGCCGACCGCGGCGCCGACCGTACCGGCCTGGCCTGTGCCGGAGGGGCCAATGATCGGCAGGCCGAAATGCAGGCTGCCGCCGGGCAGCAGCGCGCCCTGCTCCCACTCTCCCACGGCGAAGCCGCCGGTCAGCAGGGGCAGGCGGTGGAAGGAACGGTTACCGTTATAGAAGCTGCGTGGCGCCGTCCCGGCGGTGGTGCAGAGCACCCATCCATCCGGTCCATTGACCCCGAGCAGGATCTGGTCAGCGAAGCGCGCCTTGAGCTGCAGCAGCATGGAGGTGCAGCTGGCGGCGTCGCCGCTGCGGACCGGTGGCGCCTCGGAGAGTACAACCAGCGCCTCCCGCAGCCCCTCCACGAAGCGGCCGAGCCGGGCGGAGGCGTCGCGGGCAAGGCGGACCGCCTGGTCGCGCGCAGCGGCGCTGCGCTGCTCGCGCAGGTCGATCTGCATGGCGATCAGCAACAGGATGGCCGGCAGCAGCGCCAAGGCTACCAGCAGGAAGAGCCGGATGAGAAGGCTGGGCCGCGACTTCACCTCTCCGTTCTTATCAGCGGCCATGGCCACATCCCATACGGAAGTACTGCCCCGCGGCCGAAGGCCGCGGAGGCGGGTCCACCGCGGCCCACCCTCCCAGCCCGGTTGATGTACCGGGGCTTATCATTACCTTCCGGTGAAATGCGGTTTGCGCTTCTCCAGCATGGCGCTCACCGCTTCCCTGTGGTCCTCGGTGCTGTGGGCCAGGGCCTGATAGGCGGCGGAAAGCTCGAGCAGGGTCGGCAGGCGGACATGCTCGCTCTCCCGCAGCAGGCGCTTGGTCATGCGCAGAGCATCCGGCGGGTTGGCGGCGATGCGCCCGGCCAGCGCCCGCGCCGCGTCCATCAATTCGTCATGCGGAACGACGCGCGAGACCAGGCGGACGCCGAGCGCTGCCTGCGCATCCAGAACATCGCCGGTGAAGCTCATCTCGCAGGCGACGGACATGCCGACCACGCGCGGCAGCAGCCAGGCGCCGCCATCGCCCGGGACGATGCCGACCTTGACGAAGCTCTCGGCGAATGTCGCCTTCTCCGAGGCAATGCGCATGTCGCACATGCAGGCGACATCCAGGCCCAGGCCGATCGCGGGCCCGTTCACCGCGGCGATGGTCGGCGCGTCGCATTCATAGAGGGCCTGTGCCATGCGCTGCACGCCGCGGCGGTAATTCTCGCGCAGGTCGGCGTGGCTGCCCTCGATGATGCCGCGGCGGTCGCGCATCGCCTTCAGGTCGCCGCCGGCGCAGAAGGCGGTGCCGGCGCCGGTCAGGATCACGCAACGCACCGAGCGGTCCAGGTTGATGCGCCGGCAGGCATCCACGATGGCATCGCATTCCTCGAAGGAGGAGATGGCGTTGCGCTTCTCCGGCGCGTTCAGGGTGAGCGTGACGATGGGACCGTCCTGCTCATAGAGGATGTAGTCGGTCATGCGGAAATCTCCGTCTCGTCCCTTGCCGTCAGGTCCGGCCACAACGCTGCGCCGCCGCGGGCGAGCGCCGCCTGGCCGATGCGCCGCGCCCAGAAGCGCTCGGCGCCGCAGGCATCCCGCCAGGACCACATCCGGCGGGTGAAGAGGTGCAGCGGATGCTCGTCGGTAAAGCCGATGGCGGCATGGACCTGATGTGCGATCGCCGCGCCGGTGCCGGCGGCCTCGCCGGCCACCACCTTGGCGGAGGCGATCTCGAATTCCGCGCCGGCCAGGCCGCGCCGGTCGGCGGCGCGCCCGGCCTGGGCCACGGCGACGCCGCCCGCCGCGACCTCCGCGGCGCAAAGGGCAAGCTGCTGCTGCACCGCCTGGAAGGCGCCGATGGGCCGGCCGAATTGCTGGCGGGTATTGGCGTATTCCACCGCCATCGCCAGCACCGCCTCCAGCGCGCCGGCAATCTGCGCCGCATGCAGCAGGGCGCCGGCGCGCAGCGCCGCTTCGGGGCCAAGCCGGTCCGGCAGCCGGCCGGCGGCCTGCGGGGTACCGAAACTGGCCCGGTCCGCGGGCTCCCGCCCAGGGAGGCTACGACCCTGTTGCCAATCCAGCCCGGCGGCGGCATGCAGCGCCACCTGCCCCGCGTTATCCACCGTCACCACATGACCGGCCTGGCGGCCCCAGGGCACCGCCTCACCCGGCACGACCAAGGCGATGAGACCGGAAGGCGGCGTGATGCCGGCTGCGGCCAGCAGCGCCGCGGCGGCCATGCTCCCGGCCAGGGGCAGCGGCGCGCCGTGCCGGCCGAGCACCTGCCAGACCGCCACCGCATCCCCCCAGCCCAGGCCGGCGCCGCCCATCGCCTCCGGCACCAGGGCCAGCGGCAGGCCGAGTGCCTCCACCTCCTCCCATAGCGCCGCGGGCCATTCGCCGCGCTCCGCCACGCGCAGCAGATCCGGGCCGGAGCGGTCGGTCAGGAGCCGTTCCACCTGCTCCAGCAGGATGCCGCGCAGGTCGTCATTGGTCTCGCTCATGGCTCAGCGCAGCCCCAGTTGGCGGGCAATGATGCCCCGGAGGATTTCCCGCGTGCCGCCGCGCAGCGAATAGCTGCGCGCCACCATGGTGATGTAGCCCAGCATTTCCTGCACCTGTGGTGGCGTGCGGATCGGGTCCAGCAGGTCGCGCAGCTTCTCCGGCAGCGCCTGCTCGTAGTCATTTCCGGCATCCTTCACCAGCGCGGCCTCCCGCGCCGGGGCCTTGCCATCCTGCAGCATGCCAGCAACCGAGAGGGACATCTGCCGCAGCGTCGCGGCACGAGCCAGCAGGCGGCCGACGACTTCCGGTGCCGCCGGCTCCGCGCGCAGGTCGTCGAGTGCCGCGATCAGCAGCGGCAGGGAGGAGAGGTAGCGCTCCGGCCCGCTGCGCTCGAAGGCGAGCTCGGCGGTCGCCTGCTCCCAGCCGGCCCCTTCCTGGCCGACCAGCATGTTGTCGGGGACGAAGACATTGTCGAAGGTGACCTCGTTGAAGCCTTCCTCGCCGGCCAGGTCCAGAATGGGGCGGATGGTGATGCCGGAGAGGCGGCAGTCTATCAGGAATTGCGACAGGCCCTGATGCTTCTTCCTGGGGTCCGTCACCGGGCTGGTGCGCAGCAGGGCGATCATGAAGTCGCAGAGATGGGCGTTTGTGGTCCAGACCTTGCGGCCATTGATCCGCCAGCCGCCCGGCACCTTCTCCGCCCGCGTCCGCAGGCTGGCGAGGTCGGATCCGGAATCCGGCTCCGACAGGCCGATGCAGAAGGCGAGTTCGCCGCTGGCGATGCGGGGGAGGAATTCGCGCCGCTGCTCCTCCGTGCCCAGGCGCAGGATCAGCGGGCCGCTCTGCCGGTCGCCGATCCAGTGGGCGCCAACCGGGGCGCCCACGGCCAGCATCTCCTCCAGCACGACATAGCGTTCCAGGGCGGAGCGTTCATGCCCGCCATAGGCTTTCGGCCAGGTCATGCCAATCCATCCGCGGCGGCCGACCTCGCGCGAGAATTCGCGGTCGAAGCCCATCCAGGAATAGGCCCGGACCATGGGCGACCAGTCCTTCCCGGCCTCCGCCAGAAAGGCACGAAGCTCGGCCCGCAATGCGGGGGCCGTTGCGGGCGTGTCCCGCAGGTCGAAGCGCAGCCCGGCCATCCCGGTCCTCCTCCCCTTCCCTCTCCCCCATTGAGTGGCCGATTCCGGGCCATCGCGCCACCCCTCTCGACATGCGAAGCGGGGACGGCTTTCCTCTGCGGGACGCGAGACGGAAGGCAATGGGGATGGAAAAGTTCGGGATCGGCCAGCCAGTGCGGCGCAAGGAAGATGTGCGGCTCCTGACAGGGCGCGGCACCTATACCGACGACATCGACCGCCCCGGCCAGGTGCATGCTTATGTGGTGCGCTCCCCGCATGCCCATGCGCGCATCCTCTCCATCGATACGGAGGCGGCGAAGGCCGCGCCGGGCGTGCTCGCAGTGCTGACCGGGCATGACGCGGCAGCGGACGGGATCGGCCACTTCCCGGTGATGGTCGAGGTGCCGGGGAAGGACGGCAAGCCGCTCTGGCCGACGCCGCGGGAGATGCTGCAGACGCGGAAGGTGCGCTTCGTCGGCGACCCGGTGGCGTTGGTGGTGGCGGAAACCCGCGCCCAGGCCCAGGACGCGGCCGAATTGGTGATGGTGGATTACGAGATCCTGCCCAGCGTCACAGACACCGCCGCCGCCGACAGCCCCGACGCGCCGGTGATCTGGGAGGAGCGCGGGAGCAATCTCTGCGTCCATTGGGACAGCGGCCGGGAAAAGGAGGCAGATGAGGCTTTCACCAGGGCCGCCCGCACGGTCAGCATCGAGCTGATCAATAACCGCCTGGTCGGCAACCCGATGGAGCCGCGCGTCGCCATCGGGGAATACGACCCGGACATGGGCCGCTATACCCTCTATTCCCCGACCCAGGGCGTGATCCGGGTGCGGGATGCGCTGGCCAAGCTGATCCTGAAGGTGCCGAACGAGAAGCTGCGCGTCATCTCCCCCGATGTGGGCGGCGGCTTCGGGCTGCGCGGCAAGGTGCATCCGGAAAGCGGCATGGTGCTCTGGGCGGCGAGACGCGTCGGCCGGCCGGTGAAGTGGCGCAGCGACCGGACCGAGACCTTCCTCTGCGATCCCCATGGCCGCGATCATGTGACGCGGGCGGAGATGGCCTTCGATGAGAATGCCAAGATCCTGGGCGCCAGGATCCGCACCATCGCCGCCATGGGCGCCTATCTGCAGGATTTCGGCCCACGTATCCCAACCGTGGCCGGCGGCCGGATCAACGGCACCGTCTATGACATCCAGGCGCTGAACGTTCAGGTCCGCTGCGTCTTCACCAACACCTCGCCGACCGATGCCTATCGCGGCGCCGGGCGGCCGGAAACTGCCTATGTGCTGGAGCGGCTGCTGGACCAGGGGGCGTTGGCCTTCGGCATCGGCCGGGACGAGATCCGCCGGCGCAACTACATCCGGCCGGAGCAGATCCCCTACCGCAACGCCGCGGGCAACGAGATCGACAGCGGCCGCTTCGCCGAGACGCAGGAGATGGCGCTGAAGCTGGCTGACTGGGCCGGCTTCCCAGCGCGGCGGGCGGAGGCAGCACGGCGTGGCAAGCGGCGGGGCATCGGCATCGGCTACTTCATCGAGGCCTCAGGCGGGCAGCCGAGCGAATGGGCGCGGGTGCGTTTCGAGAAGGACGGCACCGTGACCCTGACCGTCGGCACCTTCAGCCATGGCCAGGGGCATGAGACGGCCTACGCCCAGATCCTGCACGACAAGCTGGGCATCCCCTTCGACAAAGTGCGCTTCGTCCAGGGCGATACCGAGGTGGTGGAGAAGGGTGGCGGCACAGGCGGTTCCCGTTCGTCGCAGATGGGCGGGGTGGCGGTGGCGCGGGCCTCGGAACTGGTGATCGCCAAGGGTCGGCGGCTGGCGGCGCATCTGCTGGAAGCTGGCCTGGAGGATGTGGAGTTCCAGGACGGACTGTTCCGCGTCGCCGGCACCGACCTGAAGGCGAGCTGGGAGCAGGTGATCGAACTGGCGCAGAATCCACCGGATGGCGAAACGCCGGGGCTGGACGAGCAGCTCCTCTACACCCGCAACACCGAATGCAACTTCCCCAATGGCTGCCATGTGGCCGAGGTCGAGATCGACGAGGAAACCGGCCAGGTGCAGGTGGTCCGCTACGCCGCGGTGGACGATGTAGGCAATGTGATCAACCCGCTGCTGGTGCACGGACAGTCGCATGGCGGCATCATGACCGGCATCGGCCAGGCGCTGCTGGAGCATGCGGTCTATGACCGGGAGAGCGGCCAGATCCTGACCGCCAGCTTCCAGGACTACTGCATGCCCCGCGCCTCCGACGCGCCGAGCTTCGATCTGGATTTCAATGTGGTGCCCTGTCCGAACAACGATCTCGGCGTGAAGGGCGCCGGCGAGGGTGGAGCCTGCGGCGCGCCGCCGGCTGTCGTCTCCGCCGTCTGCGATGCGCTCGGCGTCGCGCATATCGACATGCCGGTGACGCCGGAGAAGGTGTGGCGTGTCCTGGCCGCCCAAAGGAAGGCGGCATGAGCCAGGACTTCATTCCCGCCGTCTTCATGCGCGGCGGGTCCTCCAAGGGCGTGTTCTTCCACGCGCGGGACCTGCCTAGGGACCGGGAGGCGGTGGACCGCATCCTGCTCTCGGTGCTCGGCAGCCCGGATCCCTATGGGCGGCAATTGGACGGGATGGGTGGCGGCATCTCCTCGCTCTCCAAGGGCGTCATCATCGGGCCGCCGACGCATCCCGAAGCGGACGTGGACTACACCTTCGCCCAGGTTGCCGTGGACCGGCCCGTGGTGGACTGGAAGGGGAATTGCGGCAACCTCTCCTCGGCCGTCGGCCCCTTCGCCGTGGATGAGGGGCTGGTGCGCGTCGCGGATGGCGAGGCGCCAAGGGAAGCCTTGGTGCGCATCCATCAGGTAAACACGCGCAAGCTGATTCATGCCCGCTTCCCGGTCCGGAATGGGCGCGCGGAGGTGAAGGGAGATTTCGCCATCGCCGGCGTTCCCGGCACCGGGGCGCGCATCCGGCTGGACTTCCTCTCCCCTGGCGGGACGCAGACGGATGCGCTGCTGCCGACCGGGAAGGCGATGGACCTGCTGGAGATCGAGGGCTTCGGCCGCATCCCCGCCACGCTGGTGGACGCCGCGAACCCCGCGGTCTTCATCGCCGCCGAGGATCTTCGCCTGACCGGCACGGAATCGCCCGAGGCGCTCGAAGCTCGTCCCGACCTGATGGCGCTGCTGGACCGCATCCGTCGGGCTGCGGGCGTGGCGATGGGGCTTGCGGCGAGGCCCGATGCGGTCGGCCTCGCCAGCCCGCGCGTGGCGCTGGTCTCCGGCCCCGCCGCCGCGCGGACGCTTGATGGGGAGGTGCTGGATCCAGCCGGGCACGACATCACGGTGCGCATGCTGTCCATGGAGCGGCCGCACCGTGCCGTGCCGATCAGTGGGGCACTGGGCCTCGCCGTTGCCTGCCGCATCGCCGGCAGCATCCCGCATGCGCTCGCCCGCCAGGGCCCGCGGCCGGAGGAGATCCGGGTGGCGCATCCTTCCGGCACGCTGACCGTCGGCGCGGAGGTGCGGCAGGACGGCGCCGGCTGGCATGCCGACAGCGCGGTGGTGTTCCGTACCGCGCGACGGCTGATGCAGGGCCAGGTCGCGGTCAACCTCTAGCGCAGCAGGTCCAGCGCCTCGGGGAAGCAGCGCTGATAGGCCTCCCCGTAGGTCATTGCCCGCCCTGTGTTGCGGCCGCCCTGCTGGCCGCGGTTCAGCGCCACGCGCTCATAATAATGCCAGAGATGCTGCTGCGCCGGCAGCGCCTCGAAGGCAGCGCGCTTCACCTCCCAGACCGGGTCGATATTCAGGATCGCATCGGGGCGGAAGCCGCATTGCTCGGTCTGGTGCGGCTCGAACATATAGACCTGAGGGGCGTTGTAGGCGGCGTCCGGTCCCGGCTTGTGCCCGGCCGCCTGGGCGATTACCCGCGCCTGCAGCGCGAAGCGGTTTGCGGCCGGGTGGTCGAAATTGTAGGGATCCTCGGCGGCATGGGTCAGCACCACATCCGGCCGCAGGGCGCGGTAGGTGTCCACCATGCGCTCCATCAGCGCGGGCGTCAGGCCGAGCGGATAGTCGCCGGCATCGAAGAATTCGATCGTGGCGCCGAGGATGCCGGCGGCCTTCTCGGCCTCCGCCCTGCGGGCTGCCTTCACCCCTTCCAGCGTCGCGCCCGGCTGCCTCCAGGCGCCCTGGCTTTCGCCCCGCTCGCCAAAGGACAGGCAGGTGANATGGACGCGCCAGCCNGCCCTCGCATGGAGCGCGATGGCGCCGCCGGCNCGCCAGACGAAATCGCCCGGATGGGCGGTGACCACCAGCATCGTCGGCATGGACTTCCTCCATTCC
>Ga0065720_1003768_pt1 | contig 12834 bp, 14 predicted proteins | sample Thericmetagenome_FD_59107 | JGI IMG/M metagenome (GOLD analysis project Ga0065720, IMG submission 59107) | Thermophilic microbial communities from the Joint Bioenergy Institute, California, USA of rice/straw/compost enrichment - eDNA_2 v2... | ecosystem: Engineered > Solid waste > Grass >... | reverse complement strand
CGAGGTCGTCGACGGCCTGCCACAGGCGCCGGGACTCGTCCGCGGAGAGCACCGCGAGGGCGGGGTCGGCGTCGGGCTCGGCGGTCTCCGGCGGGGTGTGGGTCGGGGTGACCCCGCGGGCCTTACGGCACAGCAGCGCCGCCTCGTTGCGCGTGACGGTGACCAGCCAGGCGCCGATCCTGCCGGGGTCGCGGATGCGGTCGAAGCTCTCCACGAGCCGGAGCCAGGCCGCCTGGACCGCGTCGGCGGCGTCCGCGGCGCTCAGGCCGTAGGCCCGGGCGACCGCCCACATCCGCGGACTGAACGCGGCCTCGAGCTCGTTCCACTCCTCCTGGGTGAGGGGCAGCCGCGGGAGCGTATCGTCGTCGATCATGAAGATGACTCTGCGGGGTTGAGTGGCAACGGTGCGTGAGCACTCTAGCGCGACGGGTTTCCCGGAGGCGAGGGTTCGGGGAATCCGTGCGCGCGCTTCGTTTTCGACTTGGATACGCTACGGATGAGATGGAATAACACTATTGGTAGGCATGTTTACCGATCACCGTTGTGTCGAAGTAGACACTTGTCAATTGCGATTCGGTATGAACTTGGTCTGGTGCCCGCCCGCCGACGGACGGTAGTCTCTGTTCAAGTCACTTGTGATCATCTCGTGGCGAGGACGTTGGGGAAGGCGAACCTCGTCGAATCGGGAGGTCCGGTGTCTGCTCGTGGCGTGCTGTATGTCCACTCGGCTCAGCCCGCGCTGTGCCCGCACATTGAATGGGCGGTGGCGGGTGTTCTTGGCGTGCCCGTCGATCTGACGTGGACTCCTCAGCCTGCCGCGCCCGGATGTGTGCGGACCCAGGCGGAGTGGGTGGGCAAACCGGGCACGGCCGCCAAGATCACTTCATCGCTCATGGGCTGGCAGCGCATTCGCTTTGAGATCACGGAAGACGCCTCCCCCGGCGTGGACGGGTCGAGGCACGCCTACACCCCGACGCTCGGCGCCTTCACCGCCGTCATCGGGGCGAACGGCGACATCATGGTGCCGGAGGATCGCCTGCGTAACACGATGCTGAGAGCCGCGCAGGGGCGGGTGGTGCTGGAGGCGGAGCTCGAACGTCTCCTCGGCAAGCCGTGGGACGAGGAGCTCGAGCCGTTCCGGTACGCCGGCGACGGCGCCCCCGTGCGCTGGCTGCACGCGGCCGTGTAGCTCCCCGGTTCCGCCCGGCCGGCGGAGCTCCGTGACGCCCGCTACCGGCGGCGCATCGCCGCCTTCCTCCGGGGTAGGGGGCGTTTTGTGCATTTCGAGAACGACGATGTGAGCACCGAGGGTCACCCGGGCCCGACGCCGCCCGGCGCGGGCCCCACCCCTCCTCGGGGTGGCGCCGGCGAGGAGCCCAGGCCCGAGGAGGAGGCCACGGACATCCGGGCACGCCTGGAGGAGATCGACAAGCGGATCGCCGAGCTGCGCGCCACGATGGAGAACCAGCTCGAGGGGCCGGGCGACCAGGTGGACGCGGCCGCCACCCTCACCCTCCAGGACGAGATCATGATGATGATCGAGACCCTGGAGAACGAGAAGCGCAGGCTGCTCGACCGGTTGCGGGAGCGGTAGCCGCCCGGCACTTTGCGCACGAACCCGGCCGCAGTTTGTGAAACCGATGGAGACGGCCGTTTAGCGCGCGTTACACCGGTGCCGCCGGAAAGGCAGCCAAAAGGTTTCTTTTCCCGGAACTTGCGGTGACTAAACCTCTACTCGCCAAAGTCCCGAAAAATGCGGCGGGTGGCCGGGGATCAACGCGCCGCCGTGACGGCGAGTAAAACGGCATCCTCCGCGCGGCCGGCACAAAGATCACCGGCTTGGACGGCGAGCCGTCGCCGCCGGGCCGGTCCGTGCGGGCCGCTCCATGCGGGCGGGGCCGGTCCAGGGGAGGTTGCGCCGTTCCGGGCGAGCCGGGGGCGGGACGGGCCCGGCCGGGTGCCCTGCGGAGCACGCCCCGAGACCCGCATGACCGGCGACGGCTGCCGACCGGCCGTCGAGCGGCCGGGATCGACGGGGGAACGCGCCGACGGCCTCGGCGACGCTCCGGGGAACGCCGGCGCCCCGGCGGCAGGGGGGTGCGGGACGCCCCGCCCCGAGCGTCCCGCACCGGTCCTGTGCCGCTGAGCGGGGTGGCGCCGTGGCCGCCGCAGGAGCCCCGGCCCGGGCTGCCGCGTCGTGACGCCAGGCCGTCCGGACGGGAACGCCGGCGCCCGCACAGGAACCGCGGCCGCGCCCGCACCGGAAGGCTCGCGCCCTCGCCGAGGGCGTGGCTCGACGGCGCGCCGGAACATCCCGGCTCGCCCGCACGCGGGGCTCTGTCGCACGCGCGGCCGTCGCGTGCCCGATCGCCGTCGTGCCGCGACCGGCTCCGGAGCAGGCGCGCGAGGCCCGGCGGGGCGGTACCCGACGGCGTCGCTCACGCGCACGAACCCGCGCCCGGCCGAGGTGGCGTCGCGGCGGCCGCGGGGCCGGGCGGGTCGCCGGGGAACACGCCGGTCGGGCGCCTGCCCGACCGGCCGAGCGTGATCGTCGCCTGGCATCCGCTCGGGGCGCGCTCGACCGCCGCCGGTCCGTCATCGCGCGGTTCGCACGGCACCCGATGCGGACCGGCGACGGTCCGTGGGACGGCGGTCTGTCCGCGGCGGCCGGTCTCTCCGTCGCGGCTCAGAGGGTGGCGAAGGCCACCGCGACGTTGTGGCCGCCGAAACCGAACGAGTTGTTGATCGCGGCGATTCGGCCCTCCGGCAGCTTGCGCGGCTCGCCGTACACGATGTCCACCTCGATCTCGTCGTCGAGGTCCTCGATGTTCGCGGTGGCGGGGACGATGCGCTCGTGCAGCGCCATCACCGTGAACACCGTCTCGATGCCGCCCGCGCCGCCGAGCAGGTGGCCGGTGATCGACTTGGTGGAGGTCACCAGCGGGTGGGTGCCGATGACCTCGGCGATCGCCTTCGTCTCCACCACGTCGCCGGCGGGCGTGGAGGTGGCGTGCGCGTTGACGTGCTTGACCTCCTCGCCGGTGAGGCCGCCGTCGGCGAGCACCCGCCGGGTGGCCGCCTTGATGCCCGCGCCGGTCGGCTCCGGCTGGGCGATGTGGTGGGCGTCGGCGGAGTAGCCCACGCCGACCGCCTCGGCGTAGATGCGCGCGCCGCGGGAGGTCGCGTGCTCGTAGGACTCCAGCACCACGATGCCGGCCCCCTCGCCGAGCACGAAGCCGTCCCGGTTCTTGTCGAACGGGCGGGAGGCACGCTCCGGCTCGTCGTTGCGGGTGGACAGCGCCCGCATCGCCGCGAAGGAGGCGAGGTTGAGCGGGTGGATCGCCGCCTCGGTGCCGCCCGCGACGACGACGTCGGCACGGCCGGAGCGGATCATCTCGATGCCGTAGGCGATCGACTCCGCGCCGGTCGCGCAGGCGCTCACCGTGGCGTGCACGCCCGCGGTGGCGCCGAGGTCCAGCCCGATCCAGCCGGCCGGGCCGTTCGGCATGAGCATGGGCACGGTGAAGGGCGACAGCCGCTGCCAGCCCTTCTCCCGGAAGGTGTCGTACGCCGAGAGGATCGTGGTGATGCCGCCGATGCCGCTGCCGACGACGACGCCGAGCCGGTCGCCCTCGACCTTGGGCGTGCCGGCGTCCTCCCAGGCCTGCCGGGCGGCGACGAGGGCGAACTGCTCGGCCCGGTCCAGCCGGCGCGCCTCCGGCCTGGGGAGGACCTCGGTCGGGTCGACCGCGGCCTTGCCGGCGAACTTGACCGGCACCGAGTCGATCCAGTCCTCGGTCAGGCTGTGGATGCCCGACCGCCCGGCCAGAAGCGCCGACCAGGACGAGGCGACGTCTCCACCAACGGGCGTCGTCGCGCCGAGCCCGGTGACGACGACACGTACCCGGTCTTCACTCACTGCTGCGCTCCTTGCTGGTTCGGGGGGCGGGCCGTCCGTCGGCGTCGCACGGGTGGGGGTCGCCGCCCGCCGTACGCCCGCACCGTGGTCCTACGCGCGATGTCCCACAGGTCCCACGCTGCCCCACGCGGTCTCACCGCGCTGTTCCACGTGGATCACGTGGATCCACGCGGTCCTACACGAATTACTACGCGGTGCCCCGCGCCGGGTGCAATGTGGTGTCCCGCACTGTACCCCGTACCGTGCCCCACACTGTGCCCAACACTGTGCCCAACACCGTGTCCCGCGCGGTGTCCCGGCGGACGGCCCGGATCACGCCGCCGGAGACCACGTTCGCGGACGACCCTGCGATGCCCTCGGGTGCTGAAACTAGTTCTGGATGTAGTTGACGACGTCCTTGACGGTCTTGAGGTTCTTGAGCTGGTCGTCGGGGATCTCGACGCCGAACTCGTCCTGCGCGGCGACGGCGATCTCGACCATGGAGAGCGAGTCGATGTCGAGGTCGTCGACGAAGCTCTTCTCCGGGGTCACCTCGGCCGCCGGGATACCGGTGATCTCGTTGATGATCTTGCCGAGGCCGGCCAGAATCTCCTGCTCGGTCAGTGCCATGTCGCGTCTTCTCCTTGAATGATGATCTTTTCTGGTCGTACGGCGCAGCCGTGCCGTACCGTCTACGGGATCTCGATGACCTGCCCCGCGTAGGTGAGCCCGGCGCCGAAGCCGAGCAGCAGGGCGAGCCCGCCGGAGGGGACCTCGCCGCGCTCGATCATGCGGGACAGGGCGAGCGGGATCGAGGCCGCCGAGGTGTTGCCGGCGAGGACGATGTCCTTGGCGATGACGGCGCGCTCGGCGCCGAGCTTGCGGGCGATCGCCTCCACGATGCGCAGGTTCGCCTGGTGCGGCACGAACGCGGCGAGCTCCTCGGGGCGGACGCCCGCGCGCTCGCAGGCGAGCTTCGCCACCGGGTGCAGCGCGGTCGTCGCCCAGCGGAAGACGGTCTGACCCTCCTGGCGGAGGTAGGAGTTGCGGTCCTTGACCTGGATCGCCTCGGCCTTGTCGCCCGCGCTGCCCCAGGCGACCGGGCCGATGCCGGGGGTGTCGGAGGGGCCGACCACGGCGGCCCCGGCGCCGTCACCGAAGATCACGGCGGTGGTGCGGTCGGTCCAGTCCACCCACTGGGACAGCTTCTCCGCGCCGACCACGAGCACGTGCCTGGCCGAGCCGGCCCGGATCGCGTCGGCCGCGGCGGAGAGCGCGTAGCAGAATCCGGCGCAGGCGGCGTTGACGTCGAACGCCCCGGGGGCCTCGATGCCGAGCCGGTGGGCGACCCGGCTCGCGGCGTTGGGAATCTGCGCCTCCAGGGTGCAGGTGGCGACGATCACGAGGTCGATGTCGTTCGCGGACAGGCCGCTGTTCGCGAGGGCCTTGCCGCCCGCCTGCACGGCGAGGTCGACCTCGGACTCCTCCGGGCCGGCCACGCGGCGTTCCGCGATGCCCACCCGGGTCCGGATCCACTCGTCGCTGGTGTCCATGGTCTTGGCGAGCTGGTCGTTGGTGACCACGTTGGCGGGCTGGTACCCGCCGAATGCCAGTACCTTCGCGCCGGGGGCGCCCTGGATGTGCCTCACGTGCGGGTCTCCTCCTTGATCAGGTCCCGTGCCGCGTCGAGGTCGTCGGGCGTCTTCAGCGCGACGGTCCGGACACCGCGCAGGGCGCGCCTGGCCAGGCCGGTGAGCGTTCCCCCCGGAACGAGCTCGATCATGGCGGTGACGCCGAGTTCGGCCATGGTCGCCATGCAGGAGTCCCAGCGCACCGGGCCGGCCACCTGGTCGACGAGCCGGGCGAGGAACTCCTTGCCGCTGCCGACCACGGCGCCGTCCGCGTTCTGCAGCAGCCGGGTCCGGGGGTCGGCGGGGGTGATCGTCGCGGCCGCGCCGCGCAGCTGGTCGACGGCGGGAGCCATGTGGGCGGTGTGGAACGCGCCGGCCACCGACAGCGGGATGAGCCGCGCCCGCGCGGGCGGGTCGGCCTTGAGCGCGGCGAGCTGCTCGACGGTGCCGCCCGCGACGATCTGGCCGGCGCCGTTGCGGTTGGCGGCGGTGAGGCCGTGCCGCTCCAGCGCGGCGAGCACCTCGCCCTCGTCGCCGCCGAGCACGGCGGTCATGCCTGTCGCGGTGATCGCGGCCGCCTTCGCCATCGCCTGGCCGCGCTCGCGGATCAGGCTGAGCGACTGCTCGGGGGTGAGCACTCCGGCGAGCACCGCGGCGGTGAACTCGCCCACGCTGTGCCCGGCCACCACGTCGGCGATGTCGGCGATGGTCCGGCCGGCGGCGCCGCCGGGGGACTCCCCGTCCGCCGGAAGGTCCCGCACGAGGGCCTCCGCCGCGGCGAGGCCGGCGGCGACGAGGAGCGGCTGGGCGACGGCGGTGTCGCGGATCTCGTCGGCTCCGGCGGTCGTGCCGTACTTGATCAGATCAAGCCCGACGATCTCCGACCACGCGGACATGCGGTCGGCGAGACCGGGGATTTCGAGCCACGGGGTCAGGAAGCCGGGGGCCTGCGCACCCTGGCCTGGAGCAACGATGACGAGCACGACCTCCACCTTGCCCTGTAGGACTTCACCACACAGGTGGAGATCCGCACGAACTTTCGCCGCACCATCTTGTGCGATTCCTACAACGGGTATTTCGCGGACATTGCCCGGCGCTCGCCGCGTCACGGACCTAGTCCGGCGGCATTCCGGACAGCCGTCCGAGGATGAGCCCGACCTGGAGGGTGAACGCGGACCGGCCCTCGGTCGGCTGGTATCCGGTGAGCTCGGTGATCTTGCGCAGCCGGTACCGCACCGTGTTGGGGTGCACGAACAGCAGCCGCGCGGTCGCCTCCAGCGAGGTGCCCTGCTCCAGGTAGGTGGCGAGGGTGTCGAGCAGGGGCGTCCCCGCGAGCGGGCGGTACACGGTCTCGATGAGCTGGGCCCGGGCGTCCTCGTCGCCGTCGAGCGCGCGCTCGGCGAGCAGCTCCTCGGCGAGCACCGGCCGGGGGGCGTCCGGCCAGGCGGGGGCGGCGCGCAGGCCCGCCACGGCGGCGCGGGCCGACCGTGCCGCCGCGTGCAGGTCGGGCACCTCCGGGCCGATGACGACCGGCCCGGGGCCGAACTTCGAGATCACCCCGCGCGCCGCGTCCTTCACGCTGCGGGCGCCGCCGACGATCACGATGAGGCGGTCGCCCTGCACGCCCGCGAGCAGGTCGAGCCCGATCCGCCGGCCGCGCTCGCGCAGCCCGTCGATCACCGCCCGCGGGTCGTCGTCGGGGGCGAACCCGGCGAGCACCACCACCGGGGACGAGGTCCAGCCGAGCGCCGCCGCCCACGAGTGCAGGCCGTCGTCGACCTCGCCGCGCACCAGCGCGTCCACGATCAGCGCCTCCAGCCGGGCGTCCCAGGCGCCGCGCACCTCGGCCTCCCGGGCGTACACCTGGGCCGCGGCGAACGCGACGTCGCGGGTGTAGCGCAGGATGGCGTTCTCCAGCTGCTCCAGGCCGCCGGGCGCGGCGAGCTCCTCGACCTGGGCCTCGACGACCTCGACGATCACGCGCACGATGTCGACGGTCTGCTGCAGCGAGACCGAGCGTTTCAGCTCCCGCGGCGCGGTGCCGAAGAACTCGATGCTGGGCGCGGGCCGGTCGTCGGCGGCGTGCTGGAACCACTCGACGAACCCCGCGATGCCCGCCTGGGCGACCAGACCGATCCAGGAGCGGTCCTCCGCCGACAGGGCACGAAACCAGGGGAGGCGCTCCTCCATGCGCGCCATCGCGGCGGTTCCGAGCGCGCCCATCGCCTTCTCCAACCGCCGCGCGGTGTCCTCACGTACCCGGTCGTTCACACCCTCAAGAGTGCCAGGTCACGCGGGGCGCGTCCGCCACCCGGTGCGGCCGGAACCGGCCTCAGACCACCGCGATCGCCGTGATCACGCCGATGACCAGGTGCGTCACGGCGAGCAGGATCGCCGCGGGCTGCATCGTGGGCTCCTCGGTGAGCCGGCGCACGGAGATCCCGGCCACCCGGTCGAACGCGATCATGCCGACGGTCTGCGCGGCGATGCCGACCACGCCGAAGACGAGGGTGGCGATCAGCCCTTCGCGCAGGATCCCGCCGGACGACCAGATCGAGGCGGCCACGATGAGGCCGATGCCGGTGATGCCGGAGGCGGCGATCAGCGTGGCGTTCGGGTTGCGGTCGCTGCGCAGCAGCTGGCTGAGCCGCCCCGGGGTGACCAGGTCGATCATGTAGAACCCGGCGATGAGCAGGAGCACGCCGAGGATCGCGTACGCCACGATCGCCAGCGCGCCGTTGAGCAGCACGTCGGTGAACGGCATGGGCGGCGGGGCGGGCAGCTGCTCCGGCCGCACCCCCGTCACGTACGGCGGGCCGGGGACGATCGTGGCGGGCAGGGGAGTGGGCGCGGGGAGGGGTGTGGGTGTCATATCTGGATATCTCCGGCGCTACAGCGTGACTACAGCGTGACTACAGCGGGATGCGATGCGGGACGAACGACGACGTGTCGTCGGTGATCAGGGAGGAGGTCTCGCGGATGCCGAGCCCGGCCGCCTCGTCGTGCACCACCCAGGCGCCGAGCACCGGCCGCTGGCCGTCGAACTCCGGCAGGGCGAGGAACTCCTGGTAGACGTACCCCTCGGCGCCGTACTCGCCGGCGGTCCGTGTGGTCTGACCGGGCGTGACGACGGTCATCGAGGCGCCCTCGCGGCCGAGCAGGGGCTTGCGGATGTACCGGGTGAGGTCCCTCGGCCCGTCGAGGTAGGCGGGCAGCAGGTTCGGGTGACCGGGATACAGCTCCCACAGGATCGCCAGCAGGGCCTTGTTCGACAGCAGCATCTTCCACAGCGGCTCGATCCAGGTCATCGACACCTGCTGGGCCACCGCGTGCGGGCCGAACGGGTCGGCGACCGCCCACTCCCACGGGTAGAGCTTGCACAGCGAGCGCATGGTGCGGCCCTCGAGGTCGACGAACCGCCGCGCGTCGGGGTCCCAGCCGATGTCCTCCATCGCGATCGCCACCGTCGTCAGGCCCGCCTGGTCGGCGGTCTCCTGCAGGTAGCCGAGGGTCATCACCTCCTCGCCGGTCTCGTCCATGCTCGTCCAGGCGAAGTGCACCGGGCCGGTGGGGAGCACGAGCTGCTTCCACCGGTCGACGAGCCGCTCGTGGATCGAGTTCCACTGGTCGTCGCCCGGGTGCACGTCCTGCAGCCAGTACCACTGCACCACCGAGCTCTCCAGCAGGCTCGTGGGCGTGTCGGCGTTGTACTCCAGCAGCTTCGCCGGGCCCCGCCCGTCGTAGCGCAGGTCGAACCGGCCGAACACGTGCGGGTCGCGCCGCCGCCAGGACTCGGCGACCGCGGGGGCCACCCAGTCGGGGATGGCGAAGTCGGCGAACCGCCCCTCCGCGACCACGTGGTCGACCGCGGCGAGGCACATCCGGTGCAGCTCCTCCACCTGGTTCTCCAGGTCGAGGACCTCGTCCATGGTGAACACGTACTCGACGCTCTCGTCCCAGTACGGCCTGCTGAGGCGGGCCGGGTGCGCGGACCGGTGGAAGGCGAGCCCCTGGGACTCGATGATCTTCTCCCAGCCCGGCCTGGGCTCACTGGCACGTCTCTCCACCTGCGATCACCCCCCTTGATCGTCGTGCTCTCTCGCGCCGGCGCCGCCCGGGGCGCCCGCCGTACCCGGGGCGCGTTCCGCCGCCGCGCCGCGGCCGGTTCCGGGCGATCGCCGCCCGCCGCCGCGCGCCACCCCCGGCGGGACCTCCGCCCCCGCGGCCGCCGGTCGCGCGTCAGCCACCGCCGAAGCCGCGCCAGCCGAAGCCGCCACGCTGGATCGTGCGCCCGGTGCGGGTGGTGATGGTGGCGTCGGAGGGCCGGATCGTGGTGCCTCCGGAGACCCGGTCGCCCACCAGCCGCCCGCCGTAGTACCAGCGGTACGCCCCCCGCGTGGCGGTGTAGTGGGAGCCGTCGTCATCGTCGTCGCAGTAACGCTCGTCAACCACCCGGTACCGCCCGGCCGAGTCGACGTCGGTGAGCTCCACGCAGTCGGCGGCCACCGTTCTCGCGCTGTTCTGGGCGGCACAGAATCCGACCACCAGCGCCGAGAGCGCGGTGACCGTCCCCAGCTTGACCGCCTTCGACGAGAGCCGCGAGGGCGCTGCGGGCTGGTCGCGGGTTTGCCCGGGAGTCGTCATTCAGCTCCTAGCCTGTGTCGGAATCGTGCCAGAGTACCGCCATTTCGGTTTCTTGATCGTCGCGAAGTGATCGAGCTTCGGCCGCGACCCCCTCCAAACCGCTACAAACCAGTAGCCATAGGCGTTTCGGCGAACACGTTATCGGTTATCCGGCGTAGCGTCTCGGGTGTGAAGCGCGTCGACCGGCTGTACGCCCTCGTCGAGGAGCTGCGGGCGGTCCTCCCCCGGTGCGTGCGGCCGGACGCGCTCGCCGAGCGGCTCGGCGTGAGCGTCCGCACCGTCGAGCGCGACGTGGCGCACCTGCGGCGCTCCGGCCTGCCCATCGTGCTGCGGCCGGGCGAGGGCTACCGGCTCGCGGAGGGCATGGCCCTGCCCCCGCTCAACCTCACCCCCGAGGAGGCCGCGGCGATCGGCCGCGCCCTCGGCCGGATGGACGACGACGGCCTCGCCGAGCACGCGCGCAGCGCGCTGAGCAAGATCGCGGCGGTGCTCTCGGTGCCCGAGGCGGAGCTCACCGGCACGCCGCCGGCCGCCCGGGTCATCGAGCGGGCGCTGCGGCATGGCCGCGCGCTGCGCATCGAGTACGCCGACCGGACGGGCGCGGCGACCGCGCGCGAGGTGGAGCCGAGGATCCTGCTCGGCGGCCGGGGCGGGTTCTGGTACCTGGTCGCCTGGTGCCGGCTGCGCGGGGACGTCCGCGTCTTCCGCCTCGACCGCGTCGCCTCCGCCGCCGAACTGGACGAGCGCCCCGGAGGACGGCCAGGCAGGGGCGGGCGGCGCGGCGCGGACGCCGAGCGCGTCACCGGCGCCGCTTAGCCGTCCCGCGCCCCGGGCCGCGGCGCGGGCGGACTGTCGGCGGCGGGGCGTACGCTGCGCGGGTGAATCGCACCGACCGCCTGTACGCCCTCGTCGAAGAGCTGCGCGCGGTCTCCCCGCGCCGCAGGTCCGCGCGGGAGCTCGCCGCCAGGTTCGAGGTGAGCACACGCACGATCGAACGGGACATCTCCGCCCTCCAGCAGGCCGGCGTGCCGATCTACGCCGAGCCCGGGCGCCGCGGCGGGTACGTCCTCGACGCGACCATGACGCTGCCGCCGGTGAACTTCACCCCCGCCGAGGCGGTGGCGATCGCGCTCGCGCTCAGCCTCACGGGGGATCGGCCGTTCGCCGGGCACGCGCGCACCGCGCTGCGCAAGCTCGTCGCCGCCATGCCGCGCCCGGACGGCGAGCGGGCCCGGGACATCGCCGCCCGGGTCGGGTACGTCAGGCTCACCGGGCGGGCCGGGGCCGATCGGGCCGCCGCGGGCGGCGACGCCCGGCCGCGCCGTACCGGCCGCACGGGCGGGCGGGCCGAGGCGGGCCCGGGCGGGGCCGGGATGCCGGCGTACGGGGAGGGCGCCCGGGCCGTCGCCCGCGCGATCGAGGACGCGCTCGTGCACCGCCACGTGCTGCGCATCGAGTACGTCGACGGCGTGGGCTCGGCGTCCGTGCGCGAGATCGAGCCGGGGCTGTTCATCGGCGGGGGGAGCGGCCTGTGGTACCTCGCGGCGTGGTGCCGGCTGCGCGATCAGCGCCGGGTGTTCCGCCTCGACCGCATCCGCTCCGCGGTCACGACCGGCGAGCGGTTCCCGGCCCGGCCGCTCGCGCAGTTCACCGGCGATCTGCCGGAGTCCGTCTTCCTGGATCCCGTGTTCGACTGACCCGGCCCACCCGGCGAACCCGCCGGGAGCCTCCGCCTGGAGACCCCGCCGGGAGAGCTCGCCGGGAAACGCCGACAGGGGGTTGTCGCCGGCCCGCGGGATCGTGGGGGTGTCCGGCGGAAATGCCCGGCCGGGGCCGCCGGGGCGTCGCGTCCCCGGCCCGTGCCGGGACCACGATCCATGATCAGGAGGACCCAGATGAGCACCCCCGCGATCAACACCGTCGCCTGGTTCGAGGTGGCCACCGACGACCCGGACGGGGCGCAGCGGTTCTACGGCGACCTGTTCGGCTGGCGGTTCGCCCCCTTCGCGGGGTCGGAGGCGCTCGGCATGGACTACCGGCTCATCCGGTACGGCGAGGACGCGCCGCCCCAGGGCGGCGTCTACGGCACCGGGGGCGACCGGCCGAACCACGCCATCTTCGTCGTGCGCGTCGCCGACGTGACGGCGACGTGCGAGCGGGCCGAGCGGCTCGGCGGAAAGGTGATCAACAAGATCGTCGGGAACGAGGTCGGGCCCGAGTTCGCCTACCTGCGGGACGTCTCGGGCAACGTGTTCGGCGTCTTCCGGCCGCGCCCGGCCTGACCGGCGCCCGGCGGCGCGGCGCGCCTCCCCGCCCGGGGAGCCGTCTCGGCCGTAGGGCCGCCAAGGGCCCGGAGCGCCGCGCCGCCGTTACCCGGGGCCGGGAGCCACCGGGGCGGGCGATGTGCCGCCTGCGGGGCCGCCCGGAGGGCCGCCCCGGCCCGGCCCGCGAACCCCCGGAGACNGCGCGACGGCGCCGCCGTGCGCACGTGNGTGCCACGGGCGGCGCCGTCGGCCTCGGGTCCGTCAGGNCGCGGTCAGACGCCCATCGACTGGGTCTGGTTGCTCTCCGGGGTCGACTGCCCGCCGACCTCGGTGACGCCGTTCTTCAGGTGGTAGCGGGCGATCGCCTCGCGCAGCGTCTCCGGCTTGATCTCGCCGA
>Ga0065720_1020766_pt1 | contig 12848 bp, 12 predicted proteins | sample Thericmetagenome_FD_59107 | JGI IMG/M metagenome (GOLD analysis project Ga0065720, IMG submission 59107) | Thermophilic microbial communities from the Joint Bioenergy Institute, California, USA of rice/straw/compost enrichment - eDNA_2 v2... | ecosystem: Engineered > Solid waste > Grass >... | reverse complement strand
CGCCGGAGGACGCGGCCGCGATGGGTCGCTCCCAGCACGTGTCCGGTGAGGCGGTTGCGGAGACCACCGTGTACCCGACGGTGGCGACCGGTACCGGTCATGCCGGCGAGATCGTGGTGTCGACGTCGCTGTTCGGTGACGCGGCTCCCGCTCTCGGCGCGGGTACCGCCCTGGATGCGGCTTCCCTGTTGGAGTCCTACTCGGATCCGGCTGAGGGTGCGGCGGACGCCGTGGACGTGGCCGCGGAGGTTGCGACCGCGGCCGATGCCGCGGCCGGCGCGGGCGCCGCTTCACCGGCGGGCACGGAGGCGGTCACCGAGGTGGGTGTTGCCGCGGCCGCGGGCGCGGCCGGTGACGTCACCCCGTCGACCAGCCTGGTCCGGAGCGTCGCGCTCGCGGACGGCGCCGGTGAGGCACTGGGAGCGTCCCCGGAGGTGGCCGGTAGCGCCGCGGAAGCGGCTGGTGTGGCCAGCGCGGACGCCCCGCGCCCGGTCGTGGAGGTCTACGCCGGGGTCGCGGAGGGCGCGGCCGAGGCGGACCCGGTTGGTGTGTCCACCTCGTTGGTGCGGACCCCGGGTGTCCCGGCCGGGCAGGCCCACGCTGAAGCTCTCGACGTCCACCTGGCGGTGGAGCCGCAGCCCGCGGAGGCTGCCGGGGCCGCCGGGGAGCTCCAGTCGGAGGTGGTGGCGTCGCTCGACGTCGCCACCGGTGAGGCGGACTCCCCCGCCAGCTTGGGCGTGGTCGGTGGTGTCACCGACACCGCCGGCGGAGAGGGAGAGGCCGCCAAGCTGGGCGTGCACGCCGTGTGGCAGCCGATCCGGGCCGACGCCGACGGTGACGTGCCGGTGGCGCGGTGGGACGGCCGAGCACCGGTCGACTTCGCGTTCGGCACCGCGGCCACCTTCCCGGTGGCCCCTCTCCTGGCGTCGGCGCCTCCGCCGGCCGACGGTGAGGGTGACGCCCCGGGTCCCGACGCCAGCAGCATCGCGGTGGAGGACGCGTTCCCCGACGCCGCGGAAGGTGGCGGGGAGGCGGCGGACGCTGCCACGGTGGTGTCCGGTCTGCCGGAGCCCGGAGAGGGCGCGGGCAGCACGGGGCCTGCCGTGATCGTGGTGCAGGTGTTCCCGGGCACCGCGGACGGCGCCGGGGAGGCGTCCGGCCCGGAGCGGGTCGACGTGGCCGGTACCCCGGTTGCGGCGGCCGGATCGGGTGTGGCGTGGCCGGGCACCGCGGTGGGGCCGGGCGACATCGCCGCGTTGGAGGCTCTGGCCTCCGGTACGGCGCTGGCCCTGCTCTCCTCCGTCCTCGTGCACGCCGGCACGGCGGCCGGGACGGGCGCGGCCGCAGACCTGGGCGCCTCCCCCGTGCCCTACCTCGCCAGTGGCGAGGCGGACGCTCTCCCGGTCGCGCCGGTGGTGTCCGCGGCCGCCGCGGCGGCGGAGGGGTCCGGTGGGGCGGCAGGGCTCGAGTCGGTGGTGGCCGCGGAGCCCCCGGTGGCGGACGCGGCCGGCGACGTGCCTGGATCCGCGGCGGCGGTGTCGGCTCCGGTGCCCGACGGGGCGCTGGGGTCCGGACAGACCTACGTGGTGGACGGTAAGTCCGGGTCCGGCGCGGACCCGGCTCGGGGTGAGGGCGGGGCCTACGACCTCACCTCACGGGCCGTGGTCCATGCCGGTGTGGCGGCTGGTGCGGGTGACGCGTTCATGCCGATCCCGGACACCGACCGGGAGGTCCTGGCCGGGCAGGCGCTCGCCTCCGGCGTTGCTCCGGCGGCGGGTGCAGCGGTGTTCGCGCGGGCCGGGCGGGCCGATGGGCGCGGCCGCGGCGGTATCCACGACGTGGAGCTGTTCACGGAGGTGGAGGAGGCGGCTGCGGAGAGCGCGCTCGCCATCGACGTGCGGGGCCCGGACTCCTGGGTGCTCCCATGGCACGTGACCGCGGAGCGGCTGTACGACCTGACGGCTGTGCCGTCCTGACGTGGCCGTCCTGGCATGAGAAGGGGCCCCACCCTGCACCGGTTGGTGCTGGGTGGGGGCCCCTTTCGTCGTTGTCAGGCCGCCAGGTTCAGGTCCTTGGCCAGGGCCTCCAGGAGGGGCCAGGCGTCCTTGGTCATGCGCTCCATGTAGGGGGACTTGCCGGGGGTGACCACGTAGCCGAGGAGGTTCATGGCGGCGCGGTGCTGGCGGCGGGTGGCCTCCCAGGCGCTGTCGTCCAGGCGGTTGACGGCGTGGTCGAGGGCGACCAGCCAGTCGGCGCGGGGGTGCCGGGCGCGGGCCTCTCGCAGCTGGGCGTTGAGGGTGCGGGCGGCGATGCCGTTCATGCTGCCTTCTCTCTGTGGAGTTGGGGTTAGGGCCGGTTGGGGCGGCCCGTATGGGTTAAAGGTACACCCTCCCCGTTCCAAGTCAACATGCACCCCCTGTTGCTCTGCAACGCTGTTGCAGTGCAACACGCAGATCAGCGCCTTCTCCGCTTCTCCTTCCCCAGACCTGCGAGCACCACCCTGGACACGAACTCCCGGTACGACAGGAACGGGTCCTGGGCCTTCTCCACGAGGAAGGCGTCCCACAGCGCACGCCCGGCCACGTCGTTCACCCGCAGCGTCGCCGGCGGCCCCTGCCTCCGGCGGCTGCCCTCCGCGGCACGTGGCGGCGCGGAGGCCGCCGGATCAGGAGCGGGCGTCTCCTCCGGTGGGGCGGGTTCCGGCTCGGGCGCGGGCGCGGGGGTTGGCCGCGCCACCGGGGTGGGCGGCTCCGGCTCGCGCTCCCGCTCACGCGGCTCCGGCGCAGCGGCCAGCTTCCGCGGCTCCGGCGCAGCGGCCAGCTTCCGCGGCTCCGGCGCAGCGGCCAGCTTCCGCGGCGGCGGCGTCGGCTCCTCGTCGTCGTCCGGGAGCGGCTGGACCGGGCCGAGCAGGCTCCCGGTCTGGAAACGGGGCTTACTTGGCATGACGTCCCTCCCTCTGGGCCGCTTCCGCCACCCGCTGTAGCAGCTCGGTGGTCAGCGCCTTGTAGGCGTCGCTGATGTCCGGGTCGGCGCCCGGCTCCCCCAACACGGCACGGGCGAGCGCGGCGTCCTCGGCGGCGATCCGGCGCGGGATCCAGGTCTGGAAGGTCGGGAGCGGGCTCGCCTCGAAGTCGGAGAGGAGGCCGCGGCCGATCCGGGTGCGCGGGTCGACCATGGTGGCGACGAGCCCGAGGAGCTGCGCGCTCAGCACCTCGTCCTCACGGTGTCCGTCGATCCACCCGAGGAACTTGCGGAGCCCGTTGGTGGCCCACACAGTGGCGGACACCGGGATCACGATGTGGTGGGCGGCGACGAGGGCACCGAGCGTGAGGTGGGAGAGGTTCGGGCCCGTGTCCAGGATGATGAAGTCGTACTCCTCGTACGGGCCGCGGAGGGCGCGCGCGATCCGCTGCACCCCGGACGGGCTGACCACCAGCTCCTTGTCCAGGAACGCCAGGTCGAAGCTGGCGGGGAGCACGTCCAGCCCGGAGATGCGGGTCTGGCGGATCACCTCCTCCGTCGGCTGCCGCCCGGCGATGATGGACCGGAAGTCGCCCGCGATCTCGTTCTCCGGGATGAACATCTCGCTCGCGTTGGCCTGTGGGTCACAGTCCGCGAGCAGGACGCGGTAGTTCGATAGCGCCAACCCCGCGGCGAGGTTGACGGCGGTCGTGCTCTTCCCTACGCCACCCTTGAAGTTGGCTAGGCAGATCACTTCGGCCGGCATCCAGCGATCTCCTCAGTTGCGTTGTCGCACCGCTACGACGTTGCGGTGTAACGGCGGAACTTAGCACCAAGGCAACATTGTGACGCTGTTGCTGGGTCGCACCGTTGCAGCGTGTCTGTGCTGCTTAGACACATCGTGTCATCGTCGCACTGTGTCTCTGTAGCACTGCAACGGTGCGACAGGGATGCATCATCACATCGTTGCAGTGCATCAGTGATGCAGTGCACCAGTGATGCAGTGCGGCAATGCGTCACTGCAACAGTGCATCTCCGCAACGGAGCATCACTGCGTCACTGCAACGCTGATGCACTGCAACAGAGTGTCAGTGATGCAGAGACTCAGAGCGACTTAGTTGCGCTGACGCATTGATCCAGTGTCGCAGTAGGTCACTGTTGCTGTGTTGCAGTGCAACACACAGGTCAGAGGGTGTGCGACGGCCCCCGGTCGGGAGGTCGACCGGGGGCCGTCGGGCTTCAAGCTGGTGCGGCTAGGAGACGGCGGCGAGCTGCTTCGTCCGCTCCGGCACGTCGTCCGGGCCCTCACCGGGCGGGAAGATCCCGCGCTCCGCCAGCGAGGCCTTCACGGTGGTGGCGAGCCGGTTCCCGGCGACCACGCGGTCCGCGGCGGCGAGCACGGGGCGGCGTCCCTCCTCCCATTCTTTCCTCAGCCAGAACTCGAGCTTGGCGGACTTGGTGTCGCCGGGGAGCCGGTTGTAGCGGTCCTCCCACTCGGGGCTGCCGATCGGGTGGTCCGCCGGGTCGTGCACGTAGGGCAGGCGCGCGACTGGCGCCGGCGTGGCTTCCGCGGGCTCCTTGGGCTTGGCGGCCACCTCCTTGGCGGGGGTCCGCTTCTCCTCCCGGGCCGGCGTGGCTTCCGCGGGCTCCTTGGGCTTGGCGGCCACCTCCTTGGCGGGGGTTTTCTTCTCCTCCCTGGCGGGCGCGGGTGCGGGGGCGGGAGCGGGGCCGCGGTCGAACCGGGCCTCGAACCAGTCGGCGATGAGGCGGGTAACCCTGCCGGCCTTCCGGCGGGCGGCGGGGCTGGTCTGGCGGGCCAGGATGATCGCGTGCCCCATGCGGTAGGCGAGGGTGGGGAACACGATGCCGATCCCGATGCTCATGGCGAGCAGGAACCACAGCGCCACGGTGGCGGTCGGGTCGTCACCCTGGAAGAGCCGCTTGAGCAGCACCACGAGGTGGTGGAGCGTCACGTCCACGCTGGTCGGGGTGGGTTGACCGGCCGGGATGTTGAACGCGAGCAGCCGCTCCAGCGCGTTCCCGACGATGGACAGTAGGAAGAGGGAGCGGGCCGTGGAGCGGCCGTAGTCGCTGACGGGTCCGGTACCGCCCACCCACATGACGACACCGACGATGGCGCCGGCGTCGAGTGCGAGGAAGAGGGTCCAGGCCACTTCGTCGGGGATGCCCACCATCTGCATGAGCTTGGTGAGCGCGACTGCGGACATGGCGAATCCGGCGAGGAACAGCAGGCCGCCGAACCAGTACACGGACTTCCGTGCCCAGGTCGTGAGGGTCGCGGTGGAGGGGGTGTCGGTCATCGGGGTCAGGCGTCCTCGGGTTCGGTGGGCTCCGCTGTGTCGAGCTGCTGACCGACGTCGTGCCGGTACTGGACCACGGACTTGGAGAGGCCGAGTACCGAGGCCAGCTTGGCGTAGCTGTGCTGTCCGCCGCGGTCCGGCGTGAGCTCTCGGTAGACCCCGATGTTGAACCACTTCTGCGCCTCGGCCTCGATGTGCATGAGGTCGATGAGTGCTTGCGCTCGGCGCCGGCCGGACGTGTCCTCGACCATGGCCCGTAGGGCGTCCATCATCTTCCGGGCACGGGCGCTTGGTGGGGCCTCGGGGATGCGCAGTGGCTTGGCCAACGTCGTACTCCTAGAAGATCGCCCATGCGTACCGGCAATTGGTACGGCCGCAGGGTAGGGCATGGCCACCTCCAAGGTCGAGTCATGAGAGAAGGCCGGTCGCTGGACCGGGTGGCTAGCGGGCGTCGCGTAGGTAGTCGTCGCGGACGCGGGAGAGGAGCCGTCGGGCCTCTTCGCCGTGCACGGAGACGGCCCGGATGCGGGTGTGAAGCTCCGCGAACTCGCGGATGTCCTCCGGTTTCGTGCGCCGGCTGGTGCCCTGCATGGTGCCGACGATCACCGCGTCGGCGTCGTAGATGTGGAAGCCGTGGAGGGTGACGAAGTCCACGGGGGTACGGCCAGGAACGATCATGAGGTCGACGGAGGGCACGTACGTGAGCTCGATGAGGTGGGCCATCTGCTCGGCCATCACCTCCGGGCCGCCGACGCCCCAGAGGAGAGCACCCTCGGTCATTGCAAGCTCCCACCGGCGGGCGGGGTCGTAGAGCATCTGGTTGCGCCGCATCCGCTGCTCCACCAGGGCGTCGATCTCGCCCTGGGAGCGGCCGGGGCGTATCGCCATGAGGGTGCGCACGTAGGCGCGGGTCTGGACCTGACCGAGCACCATGGAGGGCTGGTAGGCGCGGATCAGGGCGGAGTCTTCCTCCAGGCGCGCGATCTCGTCCTGGAAGGTGACGGCACCGCGCTGGAGGACCACGCGGGCGTCGACGAACTCGCTGGCCACCTGCTCGGCCAGCGTGACGAGCCGGTCGATCTCCTCGGCCGGCACGGGAGAGTCGGGGGTGGAGCATGCCTCCGCGAAGGCGCGGACCTGGGCGGGCTTGAGCAGCCGCCGGTCGCTCTCCGCGCGGGACACCTGGGTCTGGGAGAGCCCGGCGCGTTCACCGAGGGCTTCCTGGCTGAAGCCGGCCGCTTTGCGGAGTCGGCGCAGCGACCGGGCCAGCTCGGCCCGGCCGCTGCCGTCGTGCAGCTCGTTCACCGGGATCACGCCGCCAAGCGGTTGGCGCGGTGCTCCTCCGGATGACGGGCCCACCAGGTGGTGAAGGGCTCGGCGTGCTCGAGCGCCACCGTGGTGGCCTGCTCGAACAGGCCCGGGTCGTTCACAAGCTCGGCGCCTTCGAACATGCCCTCGCGGCTGTAGTGCATGAGCACCACGGCCTCCCCGCCGTTGAGCATCCAGTAGTCCCCGGCCGCGACGAAGAGTTCCCGCTCCTCGGCGGTGAGCTTCACTTCGGAGAGGTCGAGGATGCGGACGTCTTCGCCGGCCTCGACGTTCGGTGCGTAGCCCCACTCGCACTCATACCGCAGGTAGGAGTGGGGGAGCGGGGTGCGGAGCACGTGCACGCGGGAGCGGCGCAGGCCGGCGTCGACCTCTGCGCGGAGGAGGTCCAGCCACGGGCCCTTGCGGGACATGTCGGGGCCGGGTTCTCCGCGCAGGTAGCGGCCGTAGTCGTTGCCGTCGGACGCGACTTCGTAGACGTCCAGGGTCTCCAACCGGAAGAGGGTTCGACCGGCCGGCTGCGGGTGGTGGGTGAAGTTCTCGTTCATCCACGCGCGCAGCTGGGCTGCGTCCATCATCACTGGTCAAACACCTCCGGTGCCAAGCTGCGGGGGATGCGGCCCAGGCGCTCGCCCGGGCCGATGTAGGGCGCGAAGTGCGCCAGCACCTCCGGGTCGGTCACCTCCTTGACGATCACATACCCGCCTTCCGGGTCGTCCGCGTGGATCCCGAACCCGGGGCACGTGTCGATGTCCGGGCACTTGTCGTCGACGCGGAGCATGGTCACCTTGCTGGTCTGCTGCTGTTCCATCGGGCTTCCCCTTCCCGGTGGCGGATATGGCGTGTTGAGTGTTCGCCACGCGGGTGGGGTCATGCAACCAGTCCCGGCATATGCACTCTCATGCGGGTACCGACCTGGTGGACGACGATGTTAGGCCGTGTCTTGCATCATGCCAAGTACTACGGCATAGTCGGTCGCACGCTGTGGCGGGCCGCCCGTCTCGGCCTTCCCCCCGGGACGGTCGGCGTCCGGCGCTTGTCAACCCCAAGGAGCAGCCCACCATGACCACGCCTCCACAAGCCCTGACGAAGGGCTCTCACCAGCCTGGCCCGGACCAGCTCGCCACGGCAGCTGATGCGCTTCGGAGCGCGCTCTCGGACGTCGCACGCGCAGCCGAAGCGATCCGGGAGGCGGGGGAGCACCTCCGCCCCCACGTGGACCTGCGGCAGATCGTCGAGTACGCCGACACCATCCGTGTCGACGTGGAGTTCCTGGGCCAGATCGTGTCGAGGCTGCGGGAGCGGATCCAGGAGGCGGCGCCGTGAGTGCCGTCATCTGGTGCCTGGTGCTGGCCGTCTTGATGATGCTGGCGCTGCGTGACGCGCCGATCGTGCGCTGGATACCCGCGTGGCTGTACGCCATCGCGCTGGGCTCCGCTCTCGTCGCGGCCGGGCTGAACGTCTTCGGGTGGGTGCAGTCCGCCGGGTCGATCGTCCTGGCGGTCTTCCGTGGCGGGCTCCACCTGATCGGGGTCAGCTGATGAGCGCGGACAGCGACCGCGACACCACGCCGGATCCCGCGCCGGCTCCGCCGCCGGACGTTCCCACCCCAAGGGAAGAGGAGACCCGGCCCGACGTGTCCCAACCGCGTCGGGCCGGGTCCACCGGGGGCGTGCTGGCGAATGTCCCGGCTCCGGCGCTGGCGCTTGGCCTGTCCGGGCTTTTCGCGACCGTCCTCACGATCGGGACCGTTTTCGGGCCAGCGGGCTGGATCGGTGTCGGGGCCGCCGCCGTGGCCGGGGCGGGAGTGATGGCGCTGCGGCGCCGCAAGGGCCGCGAGAAGGACACCTCGGCGCGGAGCCTGGCGCGTCAAGGCGCTCGCGCGCTCCGGGGTGGGCGGTTGTCACAGCTCAAGGACCGCGCTCGCGCGCTCGGTGGGAGGCCGCGCGCGGGCGCCGGAGGGGCGGCCACCTCTCGCCGGCCGGGTGGCCGCCCCGCCCAGAGCTTGTGGGGCCACAGCCGGAACCGCGGCGCCGCGTCGGGCGCGGGTCGTGGTCGCAAGCCCGCCGGGAAGGAAGGGCCCGGTGGCCCCCGCGCCGGAGCGCGCTCCGGCGGCCTGCTCGGCAAGAAGGGCTCCCCCTCGGGGGGCTCGCGCCGGGCGGGTGGGGGGAAGCCGGGCGGGCGTCTCTTCGGTGGGAAGGGGCGCCCGTCCGGTGGCAAGGGCCGCTCGGGCGGTACCGGTAGCCGCCCGGGCGGCCGGTCCGGCGGGAAGGGACACGGCCTCTTCGGCCGGTGGGGCGGCAATGGTCGCCCGACGGGGAGCCGTAGCGCCCGGATCGAGCGGCGCCCCGGCGGTGCGGGTGTGCTGTCCCGGTTCGGGTCGTCGATGGCGCGGCAGGGTGCCCGCGCCCGGGTGAAGGCCCGGAAGACGCCGCGGCCGCCCGCGGCTGGAGGGTCCGGGGTGGGGTCGCGGGTGGCGTCGGCGCTGCGGCGTCAGCGTGCCCGCTCCCGCTCCCAGGCCCGCCGGGAGGCGCGCTCGGGGATGCCGCGCGCCGGACGGGCCCGCCGCGCCGGCCGGTGGGCGCGCGGCATGGCTGGAGCTGCGTGGCTCGCCATGGCGGCGTCCCGGCGGAGGACGGCCGGGGACGTGTGGGCGAAGACGGCGAAGACAGCGAAGACGGCGAAGACGGCGAAGCAGCGCACCCGCTCCCGGTCTCGCTCTCATGGCGACCAGTGGTGGCGTCGCCGGTCGGCGTGGCAGGCGCGGGCCCGGCACCAGGCCGGGCAGTGGCGACACCAGCAGGAGCGGCTGCGGGACGCGATCGGGTGGCTGTGGCTGTGGCTGCTGGTGGATGAGCGGCTGGCGGACGCGTGGCGGGCGCGTCGCCGCCAGTGGCGGGCCCGGGAGCCGTACACGGAGCCGCAGCGCCGCCGCGGCCCCCGCAACCCGGACGGCACCCCATACACGGGGGTCGTCTGGGAGGGCGAGGTGGTGGACGTCCGCTACGAGGACGACCCGCGCGCCTCTCCGCGCGGTCCGGCCGCTCTGGCATCCCCGCCCCGCGCTCTCGACGCAGCCGCAGTTCCGTCGCACGCAGGAGGAGACATGAACGAACACAACCCGACCGGGGCTCCGCAGGTGCAGCCGACCAGCATCTTGGGGCCGGCGATGGAGCAGATCGCTCAGCTGGAGCACTGGGAGCCGGTCAACGAGAGCGGCACGGTCACCGCGGGCGCGGTGCGGCAGCTCCTTGCGGAGCTTCCCGGGTTTCTCGCGCTCTGCGGGAAGGTCCTCCACACCGTCGTCGACAAGATCAACGACACGGTGGGGCAGGTGGACGCCGGCCCGCAGGTCCTCGCGAACACCGCCGTGTGGTTCGAGGGTGGATCCGACGCGCTCGCCGATGTCGCGGTGGCGTGGGACGCCGTGCACCAGGACCTCGTGGAGCGCATGACCAGCGAGGACGAGAAGGACGCGGCCTGGGACTGGCGCGCCGCCCACGGCCAGTAACAGCACGACCCGAGCACGACCAGGAACGCAGGAGGAGCAGCAGGATGGCCGCGGCCAACCAGGGACACCACTCGGCGGGGTTCTACGTGCCACCGCTCTACGCGGTGGCGGTGTACGTGCTGCCCCTCCTTGCCCCCGAGCTGCCGATCTGGGCGCCGCCCGCCGTCGGGGTCGCCGTGATGCTGCTCGGTGGGATGGCCGCGTCGGCGGCGTACCCGGCGCGCATCCACGGGGAGACGCACAACCTCCTGGCGCGCGGCTGTGCATGGGTGACCGGTGCGGCCACCGCGGCGTGGCTGCTGTGCACCCAGCTTGCGGGCGGCCCGCTCGCAGAGCTCGGCGGCACTCCGATGTGGCAGTGGCTCCTGCTCGGCGCCGCGGTGCTCGGGGGCTGGTGGTGCCTGGTGGTGTGGCGCGCGGAGGCCGCGGCCTCCGCGATGGACGTGGCCCGGGATGAGCTTCCCGGGCCTCCTCTCGCGCTGCCCGCCGGGCCCGTGGACCCGCGGGCGGTCGAGTGGGCCGGCATCCTCGCCCGCGCCGGCGTGACCGGTATCGAGGTGGCGTCGGTGACTACCTCCGAGTCCGGGGCCGTGGAGACGGTGCACCTCCGCTCCGCCGCGCGGCCCGGGGAGCGGAAGGGGAAGCTGTCCACCCTCGTCAGCAAGATCGACGATGTGGTGGTCGAGGCGTCCGCCACGCTGGAGGTCACGCGCGGCATCGACGAGCTCGTCGGCGCGGACATCCAGGCGATCCCGGGGAAGAATGCGCACAGCTTCAAGCTGCTGGTGACGCTGAGCAAGGAGCAGCGGCAGATCCCGTACCCGCTGCGGTCGGAGCCGCGGGACCCGATGGACGCTCTCCTGCTCGGGGTCTACGCGGATGACCGGCCGATCAGGCTGCACCTGTGCAACGCCAATGACGGCGCCAGCCACATGACCGTGCTGGGTATGAGCGGCGCCGGCAAGGGCAACCTGGCGAACGTCATGCTTGCGGAGCTCACCGCCTCCACCGCGGATGAGGTGTGGGCCGCGGCGTCGGAGAAGCTGGTCCAGCTCGTCTACAAGTGGCTGGTCCCGTGGATCGAGGGCGTCACCGATCGGCCGGTGCTGGACCGGGTGGCGGGGGAGTCGCAGACCGAGATCCTGCGGATGCTCGCGGACGCGGTGCACTTCGTGGAGCTGTCGAACCGGCAGATCGGCCGGTCGCCGGTGCGGCCGTGGGGGCCTGGCCGGTCCAAGCTGACGATCGTCCTGGATGAGTCCTCCGAGATCCTGGAGAAGCCGGAGAAGATCGTCCTCTGGGACGGGCGGCGGATGAACGCGTCGGAGCTGTGGGCGCTGCTCAAGCAGCTGTCTCGGACCGCGCTCGTGTCGTGCGTCGACATGTCCCAGTACGGCCTCTTCACCTCCAGCGGCTCCCAGGGCTCCAAGCAGCGCCGCAACACCGGCGCGGGTGCGTGTGGGCGGCTGCGGCGCCGGCAGGACATGGGCTCGGTGATGCCGGGCATGCCGGCCCACGTCGACCCCACCCTCATCCCCAAGGGCGAGTTCTTCTTCATGCCCGACCTCCCTCAGGACGAGGTGGTGGCGATGCGGGGTCGGCCGTTCTCGATGTGGCAGGAGGTAGAGGTCACCCCGGTGGCGATCGCGCATACGAAGTGGCGGACGGGGCTGGATCCGGCCATCACCGGGCAGCTTCAGTGGTACGCGTCTCGGTGGTCGGCGGAGCGGCTGCCGGAGCTGGTGGAGACGGCGCGCGCGGAGGGGTTCGAGTGGCCGCGCTGGACGGACACCCCGCCGGTGGCGCAGGCTGAGAGCGGCCCGGCGGAGGAGCCGGCCGTCTCGTCCGCGCCGGAGTCTCCGGCGCCTGCTGATCAGGAGGCCCCCGAGGTGCCCGCCGAGGACTTCCCGGACCTTCCGGACCTTCCCGCCGGGACACTCCCGGACAACTTCCTGTCCGACGAGTTCGACGTGTGGGCGCTCTTCGATGGTGCGCAGCAGCCGAAGACCGATGCGGTGCCGGGGCTCCCGGCGCCGGACAAGATGCGGGAGGCGGCGCAGCGGTACGCGGCGCAGCTGCGGGCGGAGGCCGCGAAGGCCAGCGTCCCGGACCCGCTCGGGTCGGTGCTGCGGCTGCTCTCCCTGCCGGGCGCGCCGACGGATTGGGTGGCTACCGACACGCTGGCGCGGGCGCTGGGCTACTACGACGCGGACGCGGACGCGGAGACCCGGAAGCGCGCCACGGAGGCGCTGGGGCTCAAGCTGGCCCGCCAGATCGGGGAGCAGTCGGAGGACATCCCGAGGTCGGTGCTGCGCCGGTGGGAGCTGGAGGCGCGACAGGCCCGCGGGGAGCCGGTGGGTGGGCCGGTGGAGACGAAGAAGCGGCGCGGGTGGCAGGTGGAGCGGTTGCGGGCTGCGGGAGAGCGGCTGCGGCAGCAGGCCCGCGGCGCGTAGCGCTCCCTGACGTATGGAAGGGGCGGCACCGATGTGGTGCCGCCCCTTCCGTCGTTTTGTACTGGTTAACGGTACGACACCCGTGTTCTAAGTCAACATCAAAGGGGGAGTTGATGGACCCTCACCACCCTCACCAACGAACCCTCGGCACCCTCACCAACGAACCCTCACCACCCTCACCACCCCCACCACCCTCACCAGCCGGCTGCCGAGGGTTCTGACCAGCGCTGCCGAGGGTGGAGAGGGTGCGGACCCTTCGCGGAGCCCCATCGCGAA
>Ga0065720_1020765_pt1 | contig 12849 bp, 13 predicted proteins | sample Thericmetagenome_FD_59107 | JGI IMG/M metagenome (GOLD analysis project Ga0065720, IMG submission 59107) | Thermophilic microbial communities from the Joint Bioenergy Institute, California, USA of rice/straw/compost enrichment - eDNA_2 v2... | ecosystem: Engineered > Solid waste > Grass >... | reverse complement strand
TCCCCAAAAACCCACTCGCTCACTCTCGTGTTTGGTGGTTGCGCATCTGCTCCTGCTCCTGCTTCTGCTGTGCTGAGATGCTGCTGCTCCTCTCCGCAATCTCTCGCCCTGCATGCAGCATGCCCCTCCCAAAGCGCCGCACAACCACGGCGGCGTACGGCTGGGATGTCAGTGTTTGGGGCGTGATGCGCCCGTCTTCCACCGGCTTAGCAAGCCTGTCACTCACACCCATTCGCTTGGCGACCAGCAGCGCCCCAGTGCTTGGTTCATGTTTCCCGGGCACTGCTCAGCTGAGCTTTGCGGTTGCCCTCATCAAGCTTGTTGCTGTCGCTGTCATGCAGGCAACCACAACCTTTCCGGTCACCAACGGACAGCTGGGCTGGGCACCGATCTAGCACCCCTGTCATTTACGTTGCATTCCCGTCTTGGATAAGCTTCGTGGGCGCGGTGGTATGAGGCTCTACCCGGTGTTGCTGTTAGATCGCGCTTGTTGATCCCACTTTCGTGCTTTCTTGATTCTTTTTTTTTTCTCTCCCCATTGACCCAGTCCCGTGGTGCTTCTCGAAGCTTATATGATCGCGCTTCCTTTCGTCTTGTCTCGACAATTGCCGGCTTTGCTTCTGCGATCCCGCGATCCCAGCCCCTGGACCTTCACTGTTCCTTGGCGCACACCACGCCTCAGCTGTTGCCTCTAAACCGTTTTTGGCTCTCCATCTGCGGGCGCCTCGTCAGAGACTCGCTCCTCATGCATTCTGCTTGAATCCTCCTCCCACTTATCGCGCTTCAGCTTCGACGCAACAGCGTGCACTCTTAGCTGCCTTGATGGCGGCACGGGCGTTTGATGCATGAAGAAAAAGAATAAACTTGAATGAGCCGAACTTTCGAACCTCTAAGGCTTCTGACCGGGACCTCTTTCCCAACTGATTTACTCCAATTGGGGTTTGAGCGCCTTGACGACACGCGTACGCTCTTGACCAGTTGACCGAACTGTGGATATCCACACCTTTCCTTGATAGGATCTCACTCATCCGGGGTGCAAAAGCCATTACGCGTTTAGTACATACATCTGCCGGAACGATTGTCGTGGATGGGAGAGTGTAGGTGAGGGGGTTTCAAGATGGGGCTCGAAACGGAGTTGCAAATCATTCGAGAGCCGCAAATCTACGATGTGCCTATCGTGACCAAAGAACCCGAGACTCCACGCCCAGGAAGCGAGGAAGATGTCACTTACAACGACACCACATACACCAGCCATGGCATCGGAACGGCAGGAGGGGTTGATGACTCGACCGAAGACTTCCACGACTTCGTCTACCCAGAGGGTTGGTCACTTCATCCCTGAGTGAGAAAGTGTGCAGGGTGAGGATTGGTCTAACTTGGGTCTGATTGTTCAGAGCGGAAACTGGGAACCTGGTCGACGGCATTCCTCATCATCAATCGTGTTGTTGGGGCGGGGATATACTCAACCCCTTCAAGCATCGTTCACTCTGTCGACAGCGTTGGCGTCACTCTGATCTTCTGGGTCATTGGTGGATTTATGACTGTTTGGTGAGTGTTGTCGCAGCAAGCTTTCTTAAAACATGAGGCTAACTTGGCTGAAGTGGGTATGAATGAACCATTGCCTTTCTCTTTCCGTTAACATGGAACTCACAAGATCTCACAGATTATTTGTATATCTTGAATATGGAACTGCTCTTCCACGTTCAGGAGGGGAAAAGGTTTATGTAAGTCTGCCCCATTTAAAAGAACCATTCATCGAGCGCAACTTTTAACACCTTCCACTCGTGTAGCTTGAGCGTGTATACCGAAGACCACGATATCTAGCGACATGCATATTTGCAGGTTGGTTAAGTTATCAATATTCCTAATGATCAAATACTGATGCACCTACAGTCCAATTCGTCCTCTTTGCTATCTCTACCGGAAACAGTATTGTTTTTAGCAGCTATCTCTTGCTGGCTATCACAGGTGATGCGAAGAATGGGAGTTGGCTCAACAGGGGCATCGCTGTTGCCGCAATTTCTGGTGAGCTTAATACCAATGTCTTCTCTCAGGGGAGCCTTTGCTAACACATCTCGGCAGTGGTGTGCTTCATCCATGCTTTTCTTCCTCGCCTCGGGATCTGGTTGAGCAATGGCCTGGGCGCCTTTAAGCTTGTTCTTCTTAGCTTGGTTGTTTGTACCGGTTTCGCCGCCCTTTCAGGCAAAATGGCGGTGCCAAGTCCGAATAACTTCTCAAGCTTCCATGGTCCTGGTTGGCCTGAGTTGGGGATGGCGAACATCCCTAGCGTGACTGGCGGCTATGCCCTAGCCATGCTTCAGGTCCTATACTCCTACAGCGGTTGGGAGAATGCGAACTATGTCAGTTCATCCCAACTAGAAGACATCATAAATAATTCTGCTAACACTCAATCAGGTCTTGACGGAAGTTAGAAATGCGCCGAGAACACTGAGAAGGGCTGCGCCCATCGCCATCTTTGCCGTGACCCTCCTTTACGTGTTGGCTAACGTTGCATATGTGAGTGTGAAACGTCACTTCGTCACTTAGACGGTGATATTGACGATATCACAGTTCTCCGCCATGACCAAGCAGGAAATCTACGAGTCGAAGGTCGTCGTTGCCGCCAAATTCTTCGAGAATGTTTGGGGCAAGAGTGCATTCGTAAAGCGGGCAATCCCCCTTTTTATCGGTTTCTCGGCTTTGGGTAACGTGTTTGCTCAGTCATTTGCCATGCCACGCGTAAAGCAGGAGCTTGCGAAAGAAGGAGTCCTGCCATGGTCTCGCTTCTGGGCGAGCGACTGGCCGTGCAATGCTCCTAGCGGTGCTATTTTCCTTCACTGGGCCTTCACCACCACTTTGATTCTCGGGTCCCATACATCGGATGTGTATACTTTTGTCACGAATGTCTTTATCTACAGCGGTAACTGGATTAAGGGTGAGTTTCTCTTGCTATTCTCCTGTACAATGTATTCCTGAATATGCTGACCTAGGCAGTTTTCCTTGCCGCTGGCCTCATCTACCTGACGTTTGCCCCCTCGGAGAGGTGGGCAGAGCAACGAACAACCTTCCACACCTGGCCACCTCTGACCATTTTTTGGATTATTGGTCTGCTCTTCGTGCAGGCTGCACCATTTATCAAGAACAGTTTCCTCCACCATGTTCCATTCTATGTGGTGCCAACTATGGGCACCAGCCTGTTGGTCATTGGCACGGCGTATTGGCTGGTCTGGGCTAAGATCCTGCCGGCCTTTGGATACCAGATTCAGCATGAGGTTGTGCAGCTGCCAGACGGGAGTGAGAGAGTTAAGTATAAGGTGAGTTGAATCCCATAGTTACATCGCATGTGATGTCACATCATTCGACACAGGGACGATTAGACTAAAACTGTGGTTTCTGCAGAGGGTTAAGCCCAATAAACGGCGAAAGAGACCAAGATACCAAAACAGCCACCGGAATGTATGGTAAAGGACATGGGGTAGACACCAAGATAATGGGATTTAGGACCGTTGGTTGTTCATGGTGGGAATGGTATTTCTAGAATGATATCAGGGCGGTGTTGGATGGGCGTTTCGGGTGGAGTTAAGATTCTCTGTATCGTATCCGTAATGTCGTAATATTATTCCATGGAGAAAATTGGGAATGGCTCATGGGTCTTGGCATAGCCAACATCAATTGTTGTTAGCAATGTTTGTAGGTCAACAGATGGAGACAAACTCCAGGAGGGCTCAGGGGGGCCATGAGAAACGGATGGAAAAAAAAAAAAAAAAGGGGAATATAGCCCATGAGATCGCTGATCACTCAAAGGAGAAGTCGGTCAATGCCGAGCCGTCGTGGTGGGTCACAACAGGTGGGGGGTGGGGCGTGTTGACTAACGCAGAGCGGAGCGAGCCCCTGTGAGTTCCCCAAATGGAGAGGAGCTCTCTGGCTTGACGTCCACTTCCAAGACCCAAGTTGTCCTTTAAACGAGCGACGCGTTCGAGTCGACGATCGACGACTCAAACACTGGGTACTCAACGCTCCAGAACGCGCCGCTGCACCACGCACGACGGATCGAACGCGGAGGTGCAATCCCTGAGTCTGACTGGTCCCTTCACGTGCGTCTTGAGCCTCGACAAAGCGACGGCGACCTCGATTCGGCCACAGACACTCGACTGACGACGAAACGCATGCGGGACGACAGCCATGGTTCAGCTCTCGTTCATGCCTGTATCGATGGGATCTATTGTTAACCACAACTCTGGAGCTGGCCTCGAAAACCAATGAGTATAGGGAGCAGAGCATGCTACCTCCCTTCCACCGTCACTACTATCTGATCACCGTCTATACCTCCCCTGACCCCGTCACCCCCGTTGTCCTCGTTGTGCCAACGCCCGTAACTCCCTAGCACTCTATCCAATGTCTTGGGACCTGCTGAAGCGGTTCCTCGAGAGCGATGTCTTCAATCAGAACCCATTTCTCTCTGTCTCCTACCTCTCGTGCGTTCCCCCTTGCCCAATACGACATGCTCTGCGCCCCGGACTGACCCTTTCCGTCCTTACTGCTGTATAGACGATATGCCGACCACGTAGGAATTCACTATGTGCTGTGTCGCAAGCTGCGCGAGTTCCCCTATGAGGATATCGAGTTCTTCCTTCCGCAACTATGTCATCTCATCATCAGCATCAACAATGAGTCGATGGCCCTGGAGGAGTTCCTGCTGGACCTCTGCGAGGAGTCCGTCACGGCAGCGCTGCTGGTTCGCCATACCTCCCTGACTTCTGCTCATGAACTTCGGCCGCTGATACCCCCTCTATACAGACATTTTGGTACTTCCAAACATACTTGCATGATCTCGCGCCGAATCCCCAGACCGAGGCCTTCAGAACATGTCGCAGGGTACTGAATAAGGTGCAGCACATTTGCTTTGGTGTATCTGAAGCAGCGAGACACGAGAAGATCACAGACAACGTTCTCCCGGTTACGGTCCTAGGAAGCTTTGTCCTTGCAAGCGTCGGCTGCCCAGCATTAGCCCACTGGGCTGGCCCGCTGGCAGTTGCCCAAGCGCGGAGACCACGCCCAATCGCCGAAATCATTTCAGAAACGGCACTCGCAGCAAACAGGAACCTCCCATCGAGAGCACACACCGTCTCAGGAGGGAGCCCTCGCTCAAAGCGCACAAAAGAGGGGCGTAGCGTAAGCTCCCCAGATTCCAAGGGGCAGGCAGGCTCCAACGCGAGATTACATCCAGGACATATCGCATCGAAGTCGTCGGAAGACGTGACCCAACATTCACGATCATCGCCTTCGCTTGGATCTTTAGTAAGGGATAGTGAAGAAGTGGCCGTGTCCTCACGGCTAGAGGACCTATCTGTCGAAGGACGTCTCAGCACGGCATCCCTGCCCCTGCCGGAATCACGTCATCTGGCTATCACCAGGCCAAGCACACCTCTATCGGCTGGCCTGAGACATCATGAGACCTTAGCCAGGAGACACTCTCACAATGTGAAGCCGGTAGTCAATCTGGCTGACATGTCTCGTGTGGAAAAGATCCGGCTGCTACGACAACACTACTTCCGTTGTCAAACCGCGTTTCTATCGGCGTTAGAGGATATCTCGAACCGGCTTGTCGTGGTACCGAAGCCGGCTCGTCTGAGTGCCTTGCGCGCCGAGCTGGCTTTGGTTGCTCGAGATCTTCCAGCAGAGGTCGACATCCCCGTGATATGCCCTCCTGATCTCGTGGATGGCTCGCCGGCTAAGAGCCGACATCACCGGATCGTTAGGCTTAACCCTGCTGAGGCAACCGTCCTGAATAGTGCCGAGAAGGTGCCATACTTGCTTATGATCGAGATTTTGCGGGATGATTTCAATTTCGATCCTGATACGCCAGATAACCAGAGACTGCTGGCTACCCTGATGACTGAGCAAGGATCGCGCAGGCGGTTATTCGATTTGTCAGACGCACCGCATATGCCCCCGGCTAACAAGCCACCACCGGAAGTGGTCGTCGATAGTGTCTTCGAACCAGCCTCTGGTGACTTGGGCAGTTCTCCATTGCTCAGGCCCGAAGATGACGAAGAGTTGGAGAGGAAATCAGCACATTCGAGCCATGCGTTACGTTTACACAGCGCAAGTAACTCGGCGGCGGAAGCCAACTCATCGGCCAAGGCAACCCCCCGCAATTCGGGCAGTTCAGAGTCGTCGCATCTTCCTCGCCGGAGGATGACGCTGACCAACCCTCGCAACAACTCGGTCGACCAGCCTGACTTCTCAGCGTTGGCGATCCACATGAGAACGGCATCGCAGATGCTTGCTCAGCTCGATGCTACCAGCGGGAAGCGACCCCGCCATGAGGTGGCAGCCATCAGAGCCCGCATCATCGCGAGCATGCAGAGCCTAGAAGAGCAGAGCTTCGATCTGGACGACGGGCACGGGCCGACCTTCGACATGATTATGGCCAGGGCGCAGGCAGAAGGCGCCATGAACCCCGATGCCAACGATGAGGAGGGAAGAGAGGGAAGCGCTGCTGCTGCTAAGGTGCAACCGCCGAAGATCAACGTCAATGCCGGTATTGACCGGATGGAGAATGATATCAAGACAGGAGGGCTACATCGAAAGGGCGACCGCGAAGACCCCAGTGCGGCCGTGTTTGGTGAAGCGTGGGAGGCCAAGAAGGAGCGCATCCGCAAGTCTTCTCCGTACGGGTGGATGAAGAACTGGGACTTGGTCAGTGTGATTGTCAAGACTGGCTCGGACCTTCGGCAGGAGGCATTCGCCTGCCAGTTAATTCGGATGTGTCACAAGATCTGGCAAGACGCGGGCGTGCCCGTTTGGGTGAAGCTGATGCGCATTCTAGTGACGGGAGAGTCGTCTGGGCTGATCGAGACAATCGCCAACGGCGTGTCGTTGCACTCTATCAAGCGCAGTCTGACGCTGGCGTCGATCGAGGCCGGGCAGAATCCTCGTCGCCGAATCGCTACTCTCAAGGACCACTTCAACAAGGTCTTCGGCAACCCTGACAGTCCTGCCTACCGGGCAGGCGTCGATGCCTTCAAGCGCTCACTTGCCGCTTACAGCGTCATATCCTACATCCTGCAGCTTAAGGACCGTCACAACGGCAATGTGTTGATCGACAATGAGGGCCATATCATTCACATTGATTTCGGCTTCATGTTGTCTAACTCGCCCGGGTCGGTCGGTTTTGAAGCGGCCCCGTTCAAGTTGACTTACGAGTACGTTGATGTGCTCGGCGGTGTCGGGTCGCCAGACTTTGAAGAATACAAGCAGTTGTGCAAACAGGCTTTCCAAGGTATGTTGTCACCCTCTAATGGTGCTATCTTCCAGTGATACCTGCTAACAGGGGCCATGTGTAGCCCTCCGTCGCTCAGCCGACAACATCATCGACCTGGTCGCAATGATGGGCCGCGAGTCCAAGATGCCGTGTTTTGGTGCCGGCGTCCAGCAGGTCACGGCGGCTTTGCGCAGCCGGTTCCAGCTGCAGCTGAGCGCCGATGAGGCCGAACAATTCGTAGAGAATGACCTAATTGGCAAGTCGTTGGGTAGCTATTACACGCGACTGTGAGTTTCCCTTTTGTCATTCGTTGTTGGTAATGATGAGTCCCGACTAACATACAAACTAGTTATGACACCTTCCAATACCGGACACAGGGCATCTACTGAGGATGACGGAGAGGAACTGGGACAGCAGTAGATATGCAGGGAAGAGAGGAAAAGGGATAATGTGTTGTGCTTCTTTGTTGTTTCTAGGAGTTGGAGAGTGTAATAACTGTGTATCGATGGAGCAAGGGGAGATGTATCTCTGATTGTTCTCCAAGTGTCTGTCTTCGAAAACAGCATTTTGTGGCATCTCACAGAGGCGTTTTGTTGGGTCAAGGGCCATGATAGACTCGGGATGACTATCATCACCATATCAGCAGTAAAGAAGGGACTTACTGCCGCCTAGTTGTTTAACATCTACGCTATACCACACCATACATCTCAGTCTTGGTTGCCTGCATCTTGGCTTTTATGCTTGAAGACACCAGACGGCGATACTATTCGGTTGTGTAGTTTAGTCTAACTGCGATCGTGAGTCATAAGTTAGGTAGTTGTTAGGAACGAGAAGAGGTTTTTGTGTTCTTGAGATAACAGTCTTTTCCTTTTTCTCAAGACATCAGTCAACTTGCACCATTGTCTTCTTTTGCTCTCTTTTTCTTCCCCCGACGCCTAGTCCAAGTTGTGTTCTCAAGCTGTTCACTATAATTGCAGCTGCCAAAGATAGCAATACTGAGACATCCTTTATTGTCTGCGGCTCCCTCACCCTAGGAGGTAAGTGCCGATCCGTACATTGAGCGAGACTCGAGCCATGAATGACAAAATTGAGCTAGGAGGTGTCAACACCACCTTCCCGCATTTGAGTCCAGGTTGCTACTAGGCTAATACTTCAGATGGCAAGTCAAAAGGGGGGAGGGATTGAAGAGAAAGACGATAGGGGCATGGATTGGAATAAAAAAGCCAGATACAGCCACACCCTTTGCGCAGAAACTCCCGGCTCTTCAAGATGACGGTAACGATGTAGATGGACAAAAAGTACCGGCTTCTGGATAACATAATTGGCTTTCCATGTTGAGAGTCGAGAACTGTGGAATTAGGCGTGGGGATGCTACGGGGCAAAGGCGGGCGTCAGCTCGCGCTTTGGTCTGCCAATGGTGTGTGACAGCTGTAAGGCGCAGCAGTTACGGTAGCCAGTCACTTGTAAAAGTAGTGCCAACCTCGCGGATAGCGGGGGACACACAGTAAGCTTTGTCTCTTGGACGAGCCGGGACCGTCGAGCAGATGGAACGTTCGGCAGCCTCCTTCAGTTGTCCGGTTGATGCAGCCTTACCACTGCGCCGCTTGTCTTGATTTTTTTTCGTAATGGCAAAGGAGCATGACACCCTCCTACTCATTTGAGAATGACGATTTCTAGTAGCATCTCTGGCCTGTAGTCACTCAAGACAGGGCTGTAATGTGCCAAGTACGAGAGGCTTTTTGTTGGCTTCAAAATTCCTACCACAACTCAACAAGGCTTCGATCTTTTTGGGCCATGTCACCTGAATGCATACTAATCACCTGCTCGATCTACCCCACAGTTCAGGGCCACCAGTTCATGCAGAGCAAAAGAGGCTTCCCAACAATTTCGCGGGAGAGGCTTAGAAGACGTCCTTTGGGGCGACAGTACTGATCAGCAATGCAAGCTAGTTGTAAGTTCTCAACAAAGAGTGGTCATTCATTGTATGTAAAGTCCGCTGTCCGGTGCTACTGTAAATAATACCATATAGGTTTATGCTGTGCGTAATTGCAGCGCTCTGAGCGGCATGCTCTCCGCTTTCGTAGTCCTACCGTAACGTCGCAATAATCGCGAACACAAACTGACCGCCTATTTGTGCTACCTGATGATTTTGGTGCTTGCGAGCAGCTCTTTCGCTTTGCTTTACGGGTTGCCAAATCCAGAATCTCTCTTGACAGACCGCCGTTGGCGTGTTAGGGGCCGGGGCAATGGAAAGAAAAAAATTTTTTTGATGGAAACTACAGCCTCAGTGGCAAGATGCTGTCAAAACACTCGGAATAGCATCTCCGACAGGGGAATCAAGTGATCTCCTTGGGCATGGCGACGGGTTCACCGAAGGGAGAAAGCGTGGGTTATCTTCGCGAGGGTGTGGGGAGCTCTTCATTATGGCGCTTCTGACTGCGAAATATCTCTTACTGGAGTTTGATATTATTGTTTAGTAATAGCCTACGCAGCCATAACAACGCCAGGCTCTTGATTGCCCGCGGAGGTGGGGGAGGCACGATGGGGGGAGGGCGCTCTGATGACAGCCTGCTGCGTTTTTTGACCGAACTTCCTACTTCGGTAACCTATCTTCTATTTGTGCTTGCGCACGAAGTACTGGGTCTCGTGGTGTAGGTCTATGATGGAGTTGGAAGTAGATTTACTGCCATGCAAGCTTCTGTTGACTTTTTGTCGAGACAAGTATGACAGGTTACTGAATGCTTCAGTCGCTGTTAACGATACCTAGACGAAATACAGGATGCGATATTGAAATCTCTTCAACTTAAGTCTAAAGTCCAGAGTGTTAAGTAGTAAGTACTACGGCTTACGAGCAAAAACTCATTCTAATCCTTCAAAAAAGACTCCAAAACCAACTTCAGCTAAAGGAAGATACCTGTGCTACACCTTGCCAGTTTTTTGCAAATGAACGATTTTAAGTTTTGTAAGTCGGGTAGATGTTGACAATCCCAGCTCTGAGCCGTTCCAGGTGACAGCAACTTCCTCTTTCCCAGACCTATTCTGCCATTTCAATCTTGTTCCTCTTCTTGTCATCCAATATGTTTCATTTCCGAAGCCAACTTTGTCCCCACCATTCAGCCCATCTTAGTATCAGGACCGAGTGCAGAACCCTCAGGGACAACACCATTAGTAGAAGCCTGAGCACTAATTACCGGAAACCCGCGAGGAACAGGCGGAGGAACCGAAGACGGTGACGCCAACACAGGGGCCTGGGGCGGCGGCGGAGGAGGAGGAGGAGGAGGGACCAGCGAGGAGGGAGGAACCCCCACAGCCGGAGGGTGCACCGCACCGTATCCCCAAGGCATCCTCTGGCCAGGGGGAGCAGGTGTGTTAATCTGATAAGGCTTGTTCCAAATATCCACCTCGAACCGGGGAATGGCTGAATTGTCCTTCGCCTCAGCCCGAAGCATCTCCACAATCTTGGTCAAGTCATTCGTCCGGTAAGTCGACAGATCGTAAGGGTTACCGTCGATGGAGACGGATTTGACCTTAACAATAACGGAAGGTTGGATGCGTCGGTGAGGTGGGGGCATGTTATCCGCGTTGTTGACGTCTTTAGTGGCGGTTCCAGTCGTGGGATGAGCGGCGTTGTTGCTGTTGCCCGGCTGAGCTGGGAGGGACTGACGCCAGAGATAGCCCAGAGCGCCTTGTTCGATTGCCTTCTGAGAGAGCTCTGCAACTTGGCTAATTGTGCGGCGTTCAGTCTCGGTGCTGCCGTTATGATGCTTGATAACGAGGCAAACATCATGAAACCTCATGTGAGCAGACTGCGGCATAATCCGTTGAGGATGGGGGCCGAGAGGCTGAGTGTGAGGTTGTTGAGAGCCTGGGGAAAGTGGTGGAGGAACAGCCACACCGATCTGAGGAGCGGGCTGGCTCCCCAGAGGAGAGCGCGTGGCATAGGGGGTATGGGCCGTGGGGCGTTGCGTGATGGCCCTGAAAGGAGGGACGACAGATACTCGCGGTCGAGAAATCGAGCTAACGTCAGTCTCAAAATCGGAAGAGCTGGAGCTAGACGACGGAGAACGCGAGCGTGGCCTCCTCGATTTCCGGGTAGTACTCTTCTTAGTATATCTCCCGCGATGCTTGCTGCGTCGGCCATGTCCCTCAGTATTGGCTACTGAGGTTACGGAGACCGTTTCCTCATCGGAAAAGGCTTCATAGCCGTCGACAGTTGTAGCAGATGAAGTGATGTCTGAGTCGCTATCGTCGTTATAAACTTTATGGGACTTCTTAGATTTGTGCTTCCTGGCATCCCGCGCCACCCCATAGCCGTTTGTCTCGATATGGTCGTTGACGGCTTCGCAGGTCTCATCGAAGAGAGCCTGCAAGGCGTCGTCCTGGGATGCTCCTGATGCAGAAAAAAGCTTTGTTCTAGTGCGGCCTTCAGTTTTCACCACACTTGCCTTGTATTGCTTAGGAGCCTCTCTGGTCACAATAATCAAGAAGTCTGCATCTAGGTGGTTCTGCAGAAACAAGCAATTATCTACAGATGCAGCCAAAGATGTTAGCAGGCACTTATGCTATCAGATAGGCATATTTTTCAATGTTTCTACCTTTAATCTGAGCGCGCAGATCAACGGGACAGGAGAAAACGGGCGCCATTGTAATGAATGAAGTAGCTTCAGTTGCAGTTGGTGAAAGCTCGGATAGAATCAGGGGCACACGCATTGGAATACCTTAAGTCCGAGAGGAGAAAACTGACTGTCCGAGGGGAAAGTCCGGATCATCTAAAGGGGTGAGAGATGGATATTTATGCTGTTGCCCTCTGCGCTTTTTGAGACAGCATTATACATCAGCCTTGCATCAAGGCTCTGGCTCGGTGTTGGATAATCGTCATCCCGTGGGAGGGAAACACCTCACGGGGTGGCTGACTACCCTGTAAAAACGGTTGAAGTCATGTCCATGATGCAGTTACTTATTCCGCCTCGTTTTTCGCCTCATGTACATCCTGCGGTGTACTTTTGCCACGACTAAACACCATCAGTTTCCATGGGAGAGCGATCGGTCAATCCGTGGTAGAGTGGTAATATCATTTTCATTCCCCCCCGGTGCTGGGACGTTTAGTCACGAGAGGAGCGGTAAACAAGGTAATCGTGTATCCAATCGAGCTGGCACGAACAAATGTAGGTTTGCCTTGGTGTTCCGAGCTATTGGTTCTAAGCCCAGAGCTTAAGCAGCATTGGCTACATATGGTGCGGTGGAGAGATTGCTATAGGGTGAAAACTCATACAACGGAACAATACCCATGCTAAGGCATCAAAAACCTTTTGACGTCCGCCTATTACGGGAGAGGGGACGAGATGCGATTTTATATATCTGTGTTGCATCGGAAAGGTTCGAAAGGCTGTTTGCTTCTTACTATACATTGTGATCTCTCAGGATATAGAATATAACCAGAGATGGGGACGCTCAGATAAACTGCCTAAGGTATTGAGATTTTGTATGTATAGGACTCAGGGTTGCCCTCCTTTTGGGCGACTGCAGGATGTTGACGCTGGAGAGCAAGCAACTGCCAGCTGAAAAGCCATACAGAAATGACT
>Ga0065720_1020764_pt1 | contig 12851 bp, 9 predicted proteins | sample Thericmetagenome_FD_59107 | JGI IMG/M metagenome (GOLD analysis project Ga0065720, IMG submission 59107) | Thermophilic microbial communities from the Joint Bioenergy Institute, California, USA of rice/straw/compost enrichment - eDNA_2 v2... | ecosystem: Engineered > Solid waste > Grass >... | reverse complement strand
TCGATCGCCTTTCCCATGTAGAAATCTTCCATGGGAGGCGGTCCGACGATCGTGGTCGCGTAGATCGGGTCCTTGCGGTGTGTCACGCAAGTGACGTGAAAGACCGGGTACTCATCTTCGAGCGAATAGAATCCAGTATGGTCGCCGAACGGGCCTTCCGTGCGCAATTCCCCAAGCTCGACGTATCCTTCCAGCACGAGTTCGGCGTGCGCCGGGACCTCCAGATCCACGGTTTCGCACCGCACCATCTCGACGGGTTTAGAGCGGAGGAAGCCGGCGATCATCATCTCGTCCAGATCGGGCGGTAGCGGCAGGATTGCGGAATACATCGTGGCCGGGTCGGCGCCGATCGCCACCGCCACCTCCATGCGAGTCTTCTTCCCCTCTTTCATCAGCCGGCGATAGTGTTCGGCCCCCTGCTTATGCGTCTGCCAGTGCATGCCGGTGGTCTTGTCATCGTAGACCTGCATGCGGTACATGCCGCAGTTGCGCTTTCCGGTCTCCGGGTTGCGCGAGAAGACCATGGGCAGCGTAATGAAGGGGCCTCCGTCTTTTGGCCAGCAGTGAAGGATCGGGAATTCGCTGAGCGAGAAATTGTCTTTCCGGATCACTTCCTTGCAGGGGCCGCCGGAAACAACCTTCGGGAAGAACGCCCCTACTTCGGCGAGTTTCGGAAGCATTTTCAGCTTGCCGACAATGCCTTCCGGCATGCGCATCTCGAGGAATTCCGTAATACGCGCGGCAATCTCGTCGATGTTTTGAACCCCTAGGGCAATTTCCATCCGGTGCATGCTCGCGAAGGCGTTGATCAAGACGGGAATCCTGCTGCCCTTCGGCTTCTCAAAGAGCAAAGCCGGACCGTTGCGTTTCACGGATCTATCCGCGAACTCCGTAATTTCGAGGTAAGGGTCCACTTCGAACGGGATCCGCTTGAGCTCTCCGTTCTTTTCGAGAGCTTTGATGAAGTCACGCAGGTCGGTATAGGCCATGAGAACAGAAGACTTCTATTATGATTGATCTGTGAGTCATACAGCCTTCATCACTGGCGCAAGCCGAGGAATTGGCCGGGCCTGCGCGCTTGCTCTCTCAGAAGCCGGAATGCGCGTTGCCCTGGCAGCGCGGAATGTGGAGAAGCTCGAAGAGGTGGCGAATTGTATTCGCGCCGCCGGCCGCGAAGCCTACGTTGTCGCGATGGACCTGGAGTCTTTCGACTCCATTCGAGACGCCCTGGCCGCCTGCGCCCGGGATTTCGGACGCGTTGACGTCCTCGTCAATAACGCAGGCATCACGCGAGACGGACTCGCGGTCCGCATGAAGAAGGAAGACTGGAACGCGGTCTTAGAGACGAACCTGAGCGGCGCCTTCTACGCAATCCAGCAAGTGCTGCCCGGCATGATGAAGGAGCGCTGGGGGCGAATTATCAACATTACGTCGGTCGTGGGCGAATCGGGCAATGCCGGCCAGGCCAATTATTGTGCCGCCAAAGCCGGTCTTATCGGACTGACCAAGGCTCTGGCGCAAGAGATGGCGGCGCGGAACATTACGGTGAATGCAGTCGCCCCCGGGTTCATCGAAACGGATATGACCGCCGTGCTTGGAGCCGACGTCAAGGAAAAAATGACTGCCTCGATTCCTTTGCGGCGGCCGGGTCGTCCGGAAGAGGTAGCGGCCGCCGTCCGCTTCCTTGCGAGCGAAGAGGCCGGCTATATCACGGGGCACGTCCTCGACGTCAACGGCGGAATGTTCATGCGCTGAAACAAGGAGGGCAGCTGCCCTCTTTGGATCCGTCGGTTATCCGCCGTGAGCTTCTGCTAAGTGCGAGGTGCAATGACGGCACCGGCTAGCAGCGAGTGGAATCTCCCCAAGGCAAAACGGGCAGTTCTTGGTGGTTGGTTCGGCCGGGGCCTCAGGCCGCTTCAGCCGGTTGACCTGCCGGACGATCAGGAATACAGCGAAAGCGATGACCAGGAAGTCGACGATGCTGTTTAGAAAGAGCCCGTAGTTGAGGGTCGGAAGTCCAAGCGCCTTCGCCTCTGCCAATGTTGCTGCGGGCGTCGACGAGAGGTTGAGGAAGAAGTTTGACATGTCCGCCTTGCCGAGCAGCATTCCGAGCGGCGGCATGAGAACATCGGTGACCAGAGATGACACAATTTTTCCGAAGGCCCCTCCGATGATCACCCCGACCGCGAGGTCGAGAACGTTGCCTCTCATCGCAAATTCGCGAAACTCTTTCAACATGCCGTCTGAGACTCTCCTTCTGCAGTAGCGTATCACTGTGGCTGGCATCGTGAGCGAAAGGGCGTGTTAACTCAATACGCGGCGCCCTTATTCCTGCACGTCAGACTCCTCTGCGATCGCCCCATAGGTCCACGTGGAGGCGCGGACTGTAGCGGAAGCCTTCCTGCTTGCAAAGCTCCGCCACTAAAGCCCCTCGCTCATGCATGACGGCTGCCGTCCGCCCCTCGGGCATCAGCAATACTCGATCAGGGGTTGCGCCCAGAGTTTTGATGATCGCCCGAATTTCCGGCAAATCATTGGCGTCGACTACCACGAACTTCAGCTGATACTCGTACTCTGCCATCAATCGGCGCAGTACGTCAGGCTGGAAGCGGCGCTCCTCGTGACGCGAGGCCCACCGTCCGGCTTCGCGTTCATGGGGAGTCGAATTGGCGAGCTTCGGGCTGATGCTCATCAGGTCGCAGGCGACAGGCCGGTAGATGGTCCCCGCCGTCTCGATCGTAATATGCATCCCCAGTTCGCGGATCTTTTGCGTAAGCTCGACGATCGCTTCAGTGAGCATCGGCTCTCCGCCGGTGATCACAGCATGACGAATGCGCCTTGCCGTGGAAACAATCCGGTCCAGGAGGTCATCTGTAGACATCTCGGCGCCTTCCGGTTCCCAGGAAGTATACGGAGTGTCGCACCAGACACAGCGCAGATTGCACCCGCTGGTCCGAACGAAAACGGAGGGCACGCCCGCCAGGATCCCTTCGCCCTGGATCGATGCAAACAATTCGGCAATACGCATTCGCCTGACTTTTACTCTAACGGATGGCTGTCCGCGTCCGTTTCTTCCGGTTCGGCGTCGGCCTCCGGCTCGGCCGGCGGTTCGTATTCCGACCCCTCCACCGCCCGTGAACGGTTTTCTCTGGCTCGCCGGAGGGGCGGCGAATACGCTTTTCGTTCGATCGGCTTCGAGTAGACAGCTTGCGTTCCGGAATGTGACTGGCAGAGAGGGGGCTCTGTGCCGGAGATGAAGAATTCGCGGCTCCTGGCAGGGCAATAGCGATTGGCTGCTTGGCCGGTGGTCGAATCTATGGCTACTCCTCTGATGCCGGGAGGGGCGACAAACTCCCTCGTATCCTCGTACTCTGGCAACCTCTGGGCGCGCTTCATAAATTCGGCCCATATGGGCATCGCGGACCTGGCCCCTTCGAGCCGCAAATCGGTGTTGTCGTCGTAGCCTACCCACACTGCGCAAACAAGACTGGAGGTGAAGCCTGCAAACCAGCCGTCCCGGGTTGTCCCTGTCTTTGCGGCAGCGGGTGCGTGAAATCCGCGTCCAGAGAGGCCGGCTGCCGTTCCTGAACGCACGACGTCGCGAAGCATGCTGAGCGTGAGGAAGGCCACGCGCTCATCCAGCGCCTGCCGCCATTTGGGGACACTGACGTAGCGAAAGCGGTTGTTGCGGTCAACGATGGAATGGATTGCCCACGGCTGGACGTAGCGGCCCTGATTGGCGAATACAGCGTATGCTCCGGCAATCTCGAGCGGAGTGACCTCGTATGCGCCTAGCGCTAGCGAGGGCGTCGGCCGGATACGTCCCTGCATCCCCATGCGCGAAGCGAGATCGACAACGCGATCGTAGCCCACTGCTTCAGCGACTTTGACCGCTGCAACATTCGACGAGCGCATGAGAGCTTGCCGCAGGGTCAAGGGGCCGAAGAACCTTTCGCCATAGTTGCTCGGCTCATAGATCTTGTCCTCGAAGAAGAACGTGGTCGGCTCGTCCAGCACCGTCGTGGACGGCGTCATCAAAGGGGCGCCGCCTTTTACCGCGGTTTCGAGCGCAGCGGTGTAGACGATCGGTTTGAAGACGGATCCTGGCTGCCGCAGGGCGAGAATCCGATTCAACTGGCTGACCCGGTAATCCCTCCCGCCCACGATTGCGCGAATTTCTCCGGTTGCGCGATCCAGGGCTACAAGGGCAACTTCCGGCATTTTCCTCTGCCCCCGGGCCCTAAGGCGGCGCTCCACTTCCTTGAAGCCCTCGCGGACCGCCTCCTCTGCAGCTCTTTGCAAATTGAGATCGAGAGTCGTGTAGACGCGATGCGCAACGGTGTCCAACTCCGCCTGCGAGTACCGCCGCTGCAACTCCAGGACTACGAAATCAACCAAGTATGGGGCTGCGATTGCGGGAGGTGCGTTTTTGGACAGCGTAAGCGGACTTTGAACAGCCTCGTCATACTGCTCGTTACTAATGAATCCGTTGTCGCGCATCCGCAGCAGAACGGTGTTTCGGCGTTCTATGGCTGCTTGTGGATTCCGCAGGGGATCGTAGGTGCTTGGCCGCTGGATGATGCCCGCCAGAAGCGCCGCCTCGGGGAGGGTTATCTCAGTCAGATCCTTGTCGAAAAAAGCTCTGGATGCTGCCGCAAAGCCGTAAAGGTTTACCGGGCCCCATCGGCCCAAATAGATTTCGTTACTGTAGTGCTCGAAGATCTCTTCCTTGTTCAGCCGGTCTTCGATCTCGACCGTAAGGAGAATCTCCTGCACCTTGCGCTTCCAGCTCTTGTCGCGATCCAGCCACAGGGTCCGCGCAAGCTGCATGCTGAGAGTGGATGCGCCTTGCTCCTTCCTTCGCTCCCGCAAATCGACGTAGGCCGCCTTCAGAATACGCTGAGGATCAAAACCGGAATGACGGAAGAAATTCTTATCCTCGGCGGCTATCACAGCCTGCACCAAAACCGGCGGAATCTCCTCGAATCGGATAGGCTGGCGCTCGCGGCGCTCCCGCTCTTCGTAGTTGGTCAGCAGTCTTGGTTCGAGCAGGTAGCTCTCCAGCAGCTCCTGAGTCACAAGGTCGCGAATCCGGTCGGCTCGCCCGTTCTGAAATTCCACACGAACGGGTTTCTTTGAGGCCTGCGCCGTGGGGCCGGGATGGATTTCGACGACATCATCGCCCAGCAAGAACCATCCAACCTCTGAAGATTGCTGACGGTAACCGGCCGCGAATAGCTCAGCCGCCAATTCCTGCGGCTTCAAGGCTTCACCACGCCGCAGAGTGCGAGGAGCGGCATAAATATTCATGGTGTGCGGAAACGGGCCTTGCTTCAGCTGGTTGACGAGCTTGCCGTGCTTCTGGTGAGAATAAACGAAGAGGCCGATCAGGCCGTATCCGCCCGCCACCATCCCAGCCAAAACCGCGATTCCGGCGTGTCGAGTCAGGCGTTCGACCCATGCCCCCAAGAGTGAACCCCCGCTTTCATTGTCACACGCAGGGTTCACAGATTTCTGTTTGCTGCCTGGCTCAGGTGCGGTAGCTGGCGTTGATGTCGATGTAGCCGTGAGTCAGATCGCAGGTGTAGAACGTGGCTTTGCCTTTGCCTCGCCCGTTGATCACAAACCGGATCTCACACTCTGGCTGATCCAGTTTCTTCTTGAGACTCGCTTCATTGAAGCGCGCTGCCAGACCTCCCTGGCAAACCCGCACACCCTGGAGATAGATATCGACCTGTGACGGATCGAAGGCAACGCCGGAATATCCGGCCGCGGTAAGGATCCTGCCCCAGTTGGCGTCCGAGCCCGCGATCGCGGTCTTGACAAGCGGAGAGTTCGCAATCGCGCGCCCCATGCGGGCTGCGCTCTCGTCGTCAGCGGCTCCGGTCAGGTGAATTGTGATTAGCTTTTTTGCACCTTCGCCATCCTTGGCGATCTGGCGCGCCAAGTCCTGCATCAGGACGCTGAGGGCCTCCTCAAAGATCATCTCGTCCTTCCCGGTTACCCGGACGCCGCTCGCGCCGTTTGCCAGCAGTGCAAGCGTGTCATTTGTAGACGTGTCGCCATCGACGGTCAGGCGATGGTAGCTTACCTCGGCCGCTTTGGTCAGCATGCTGTGGAGAACCTTGGGCGAAATGGCGGCGTCGGTGAGGACGTAGCCCAAAGTGGTGGCCATGTTGGGCTGGATCATGCCTGCCCCCTTGGTCATCCCGGCAATTCTGACTACACCGCCTTGAAGCGCAACTTCCGCGAAGGCTACCTTACGGACCGTGTCGGTGGTCAGAATCGCTTGCGAGACGTCGTCGAAGCGGTCGGGAGAAAGTCCCGCGACAAGCTTGGGCAACGCTTTTGTGATCAGGGAGGCGTTGAGCTCCACTCCGATGACGCCCGTTGAAGATGGCAGGACCTGCTCGACCGGGCACTTCAGCCGCTTCGCGAGAGCGGTCGTGGTCGAAAGGGCAACCTTATCGCCGGTGCGTGTGGCGCAGTTGGCGTTGCCCGCGTTGATCAGAAGGGCTTTCACGCGCCCCTTGGACGCTTTCAGGTGCTTCCGGGACAGACGCACCGGCGCTGCCTGAACACGGTTCGTTGTGAAGATGGCTGCTGCTGCGGCGGGCTCATCCGTGACGATGAGGGCCAGATCGTCTCGCTTCACTTTGCGAATGCCTGCGTAAACGGACGAGTAACGATAGCCGAGTGGAAACGTCACGCGGTTTCTTCCCCTAATCTTTCATTGGTCTCCGGACGCTGGCCGTTCAGAAAGGCCTCGCCGGTAACTCTCTTCCGTCCTTCTAACTGTACTTCCAGGAGCTCCAGGGCCGAGTCCTGCCCGCACGCAACCAGGAGTCTGCGCTTCTGCGGGTGCAACGTTCCTGGCGCGCCGATCGATCGCTCCTCAACCCGGCGTGTCCGCCACACTTGCAGATGCTGACCACGAAAGGTTGTCCACGACCCCGGCCACGGCAGAAAGCCGCGGACTCGATTATGGATCGCCGCGGCGGGAAGGCTCCAATCAATGCGGCCGTCCTCTTTTTTGAGGATGGGCGCCAGAGTCGCCTCCTCGTGGTTTTGAGGTATGGGCTGAATGCGGCCTGCTTCAAGTTCTTCGAGCGCCTCCAAAAGCAAACGCGCGCCGAGATGAGCGAGGCGAGGGCTCAAATCGAGAGATGTCTCGTCGGGCCCGATGGGTGTTTCGGCTTGCAGCAGGATATCGCCGGTGTCGAGCCCGGCGTCGATCTTCATAATGGTGACGCCGGTAACGGTTTCGCCGTTCGCGATCGCCCATTGGATCGGCGCCGCGCCTCGATACTTGGGCAGCAGGGATGCGTGAACGTTTAGTATGCCCAGTGGCGGAAGATCAATAATCGACTGCGGGATGATTTGCCCGTAGCCGACCACTACCATTGCCTTGGCTTCGAACCCTGCAAGGCGCTGAACAACCTCCGGGCGGCGGATCCGCTCCGGCTGGTGCACGGCGAGCCCGAGCCTAAGGGCTGCCTCTTTCACGGGACTGGCCGCCATCTGCTGCCCGCGTCCCTTGGGGCGATCAGGCTGCGTCAGAACTGCAGCGACATCATGGCCTGCCGCAACGAGCGCTTCGAGCGTGGGAACAGCGAATTCAGGGGTGCCGAGAAAGACAAGACGCATTCAAGCTCGCGTCAGGCCCACTCCCCAGCCTTTACCAGCTTGCGGATCTTCCTGCGGATGAGATCACGCTTGAGCGGGCTGATGTGGCTGATGTACAGCGTGCCATTCAAATGATCGGTTTCATGCATGAATGCGCGGGCAAGGAGTTCTTCGCCCGTCATTTCGAAGACTTCGCCCTTTACGTTCTGGGCCCGCACGGTGACCCGATTCGGCCGGCTCACTGTTTCGCGGAAACCCGGAAGACTCAGGCAGCCTTCCTCGCCTGTCTGGATTCCCGAAGTCGCGATAATCTCCGGGTTGATGAGTACGATCTTCTCAGCAGGATTTTCGCCGGCGGAGCAATCAATCACGGCGATACGCCGGCTGATGCCGATCTGAGGGGCAGCCAGACCCACGCCCCGAGCTGCATACATAGACTCGAACATGTCCTCGATCAGCTTGTGCAGCTCCGGCGTGTCGAACTCTGTTACGTTCTCCGCTGGACGCTCCAGCACGGGGTCGCCATACTTCACAATCGGATAGATCATCAGTAATTCTTCACCTGCTCGAGGTAGCCGTTGAAGTTTCTCCTGGTCTCCTCGAGAGAATCGCCGCCGAACTTCTCGAGGAGGGCCTGAGCCAGTACGATCGCCACCATCGCCTCTCCCACCACTCCGGCCGCCGGCACGACGCATACATCGCTGCGTTCGTATGCTGCGAGAGCCGGTTCCCGGGTATCGAGATCCACCGATTCAAGCGGACGGCGGAGCGTGGAAATCGGCTTGAGGAAGCCTCGCACCACAACGTCCTGTCCGTTCGTGATGCCGCCCTCCAGTCCGCCGGCGTGGTTGCTGCCCCGATGGAAGGCGCGCTGCTGCCGGTCGTAGTGGATTGTATCCTGCACCTTTGAGCCAAATGAGGTTGCGGCCTCCTCGGCGAATCCGACTTCGACGCCCTTCACCGCCTGGATCGACACAATGGCCTGAGCCAGCCGGCCGTCCAGCCTGGAGTCCCAGGTGATGTGCGAACCGAGGCCTACCGGAACATTATGGGCGACGACCTCAAAGATTCCGCCGACGGTATCCCCGGTCCGGTACGCTTCGTCGACTACCTTTTTCATCTCCTGCTCGACGTCGGGATCGACGCAATTGAGCAGAACTTCTTTCTTTTCGGATAGCTGCTTAATCTCTTCCCATTGGACCGGCCGCTCCAGGCGCACGGACCCCACGCCAATGACGTGGCTCAGGACCTCGATTCCAAACTCCCTCAGCAGCGCCTTCGCGATTGCGCCCACGGCGACTCGGGCTGTCGTTTCCCGGGCACTCGCCCGCTCCAAAATGTAACGCGCATCACTGAAGTTGTACTTGATGACTCCAGCGAGATCGGCATGCCCGGGACGGGGACGCTTTACCGGTTTCTTCTTATCTTCCGCTCCTTCAATCTCTTCCACGGGCAGCGCCTCGGTCCAGTTCTTCCAATCGGCGTTTCGGATGAGGATGGCGACAGGCGATCCAATCGTGCGGGAGTGCCGGACTCCGGCAACAATCTCGGCCTTGTCCGTTTCAATCTTCATGCGGCCGCCGCGTCCGAATCCCTGTTGACGCCGCCACAGTTGGCGATTCACCTCATCTAAAGAGATCGGCACGCCAGCCGGTATTCCGGTCAGCGTCGCGACAAGACATTCCCCATGGGATTCGCCAGCGGTTTCAAAGCGGAACATCAGTAGTATCTATATCGTAGCGGTAGCGAAAGCGCGGGAGCAAGCGAAGAACCGAACGCATGCAGCAGGTTTACCGTGCTCTAAAGCCCTCCCACTATGCCGGCCTGAAGCGCCGGAAGCAAGAAAACATTAACTCTTCAAATTCTTGAATCCTGTTCGACGCTAGTGAATCAAGTATCTGAGATCCATATAAAATTGGTGTTTACATACGATAGATTCATATATCTTGACATGTAAACCCATAACTATTAAATTTTTCATGCAAAGCGAAGAGTTGATAGGTGATCGGCTCCGATGAACCTGGAAGAGTTGCGTTCCGCTGAAGATATGGACCGTTCAATGGATTCTAGATCATTCATTTCATTGAATTGAGGGACACTGCGTAAGTATCGGGAAGAGTCGGTCTGGAATACGACAGCCATTTAACTACTTGGAGACTACTTGATGAGCACGCAGCCATTCGAACCAAAAGCGGGAAGTTTAAACGGCTTGGTCCAGATTCAGGACCCCATTGAGAAAATAATCCAGGAGCGCTTGGCAGCGGAGCGTGCACGCCTGGAACGCGAGGCGGGGGTTGCCAAGCAGGAAGTTCACCACTTCAAACGGCCCGTGGAGAGGCCCTTTACGAAGGAGCAACGAGGACATACGACCCTGCTGTTTGGTGGTCTGACCTGGAAGCACGAGAAGCTGGTGCATGGTGCTCTTGAGAGCCTGGGGTATATGGCCGAGGCTGTCCCGACTCCGAATGTGGCCGCATTCCAGCTCGGCAAGGAGTACGGTAACAACGGGCAGTGTAATCCCACTTACTTTACGGTTGGGAACCTGGTTCAGTACCTGCAAAAGCTGGAGGAGCAGGGGCTCACCAAGCAGGAGATCATCGATCGCTATGTCTTCTTTACTGCGGGGGCATGCGGGCCGTGCAGGTTCGGTATGTACGAAGCCGAGTATCGCCTGGCCCTCCGCAACGCCGGGTTCGACGGGTTCCGCGTCCTTCTGTTCCAGCAGTCCGGCGGCTTGAGCCAGTCCGATGCCGAGGCCGGACTGGAGATGAACCTCGAGTTCTTCCTCGGAATTCTCAACGCCCTCAATTGCGGGGACGTGCTGAATGAAGTTGCGTACGCGATCCGTCCCTTTGAAGTCCACCCGGGTGAGACCGATCGGAAGCTCGACGAGATCATGGACTATATGCACGAGGTCTTCCGGAAACGGAAGCCTTGGAAGCTGGACGAGAAGCTGGCGGGCTTCCTCGGAGGCTTCAAGGACTCGGCAGAGTACATCGGCAAGTTCATCAATCAGCTTACCGGGGACGATATCACCTCGGCCCTCCGTCGCGTCCGCGACATGTTCGACGAGATTGAAGTCGACCGGTTGAGGGTGAAGCCGATCGTCAAGATTACAGGCGAGTTTTGGGCGCAGACCACGGAGGGCGACGGCAATTTCAACATGTTCCGGTTCCTGGAGCGTGAGGGCGCCCAAGTGATCGTTGAGCCGATCGGCACCTGGATCATGTACATGATTCACCAGGTGATCCAGAAATATAAGGATCTCAAGGGGCTTGAGGAGGGCGCTGTGCTGCCTCCGATCTGGCGGCTCGACAAGCGCATCCCGATCGAGGTCAACTTCCGGAACAAAGTGGCGAAGCTCAAGCTCGCGGAGGCGCTTTTCAAGCGCGAGTATCACCGCATTGTGGACGCTCTGGGTGGTGTCGCCCACTATCTGGTCGACCAGTACGAGCTGCAGCGCATGGGGCACCCCTACTACAACTCCCGCGCAGGCGGCGGCGAAGGCCACCTGGAAGTGGCGAAGAACATCTACTACAGCAACAAGGACCTCGCTCACATGGTCCTGTCCCTGAAGCCGTTCGGCTGCATGCCGTCAACGCAATCTGACGGAGCGCAGGCGGCGGTTGTGTCCGCTTATAAGGACATGATCTACCTGCCAATCGAAACCTCCGGCGAGGGTGAAATCAACGCCCACAGCCGCGTACAGATGGCGCTGGGCGAAGCGAAGAACAAGGCAAAGCGTGAGTTCGCCGAGGCGCTGGAGGCCACCGGATTGACGCTCGAAGAATGCCGTGAGTTTGTTGAGGCGCACCCTGAGACCAAACGGCCGATGTACAAGGTGCCGCACCGGAAAGGTGTTGTCGGCACAGCCGCCAACTTCGTGTATCACATTGCCGAGCGCATGAAGGCGGAAGGCTGGAAGCCGTCGGTTCGCGAAGCCGTCACGGTTTAGTCGGTTACTTGGTCCCCAGGAGAGGCTTATTGATGGAACGACACTTTCTGATCGGCATGGACGTGGGGTCCACTACGGTGAAGAGCGTAGTGGTGGACGCCGCAACCGACAAAGTGGTCTGGCAGGACTACCAACGCCATGACACCAAACAGCCCGAGAAGGCCCTCGAGTTTCTGAAACGCTTCGAAACGGAGATCGAAGGCTTTAAACCGGCGAACGCCCGGATCTTTATCACCGGATCGGGCGGCGCCGGGATCGGCCGGTTCATCGGAGCGAAGTTTGTTCAGGAGGTCAACGCCGTTTCGCTGGCGGTAGAGAAGCTCTACCCGGAATGCGGTTCGGTGATTGAGCTGGGCGGCCAGGACGCCAAGATCATCATCTTTAAGGAAGACCCGGAGACCGGCCGGAAGAAAAAGATTCCGTCGATGAACGACAAGTGCGCCGGTGGCACTGGCGCGGTCATCGACAAGATCAATGCGAAGCTGCGCATCCCGCCGGAAGAGCTCTGCAACATGGGCTACAAGGGGTTGAAGCTGCATCCCGTGGCGGGCAAGTGCGGCGTGTTCGCGGAGACCGACATCAACGGGTTGCAGAAGACGGGAGTTCCGGCCGACGAGCTGATGGCTTCGCTGTTTGAAGCCATTGTCATGCAGAATCTCTCGGTACTGACCCGAGGCAACACACTGCGTCCCGAGGTTCTGCTGCTCGGCGGTCCCAACACCTACATCAAGGGGATGCGGGACTGCTGGAAGCACAATATTCCCAAGATCTGGGAGGAGCGCAACTTCCCGCTGCCTCCCGGAATTCCTCCCGAGGACCTCATCAAGACGCCGGAGAATGCCCAGTACTTCGCCGCCATTGGCGCGATTGAGTTTGGCAAAACGGAAGAGGAGGGGGTCGGCCAGTATACCGGCTGGGAGAAGCTGCAGTGGTATATTGAGGTCGGCCGCGAGGAGGAAAAGAAGAAGAAGGGCGGATCAGGCGGCCTCGCTAAGAGCGCCGAGGAACTGGAAGCCTTCAAGGCCAAGTACCGGCACAAGAAGTTCATCCCGGCTACCTTCCAGCCCGGTGAAGTCGTGGAGGGCTTCATCGGTATTGATGGCGGCTCCACGTCCACGAAAGCGGTGCTGCTCTCCAAAGACAAGGATCGTCGCGTCCTGGCAAAGGCGTACCAGCTTTCGAAGGGCAATCCCATCGAAGATACGATGGAGATCTTTGCCAAGCTCCACAAGCAGGTCACCGATCAGGGCGCGACACTGAAGGTCCTCGG
>Ga0065720_1004045_pt1 | contig 12853 bp, 8 predicted proteins | sample Thericmetagenome_FD_59107 | JGI IMG/M metagenome (GOLD analysis project Ga0065720, IMG submission 59107) | Thermophilic microbial communities from the Joint Bioenergy Institute, California, USA of rice/straw/compost enrichment - eDNA_2 v2... | ecosystem: Engineered > Solid waste > Grass >... | reverse complement strand
AGGCTGCTTTGTCTGAGCACGCTGAGGAGGAGGCAAGGAAGCAGGAGTCTGAGATTATTAGATCTCACTCAAAGATTTTGGATGAAGGAGAAACTGGGACATTGACTCAAGCGGAGAGAGATAGATTGAAGGAGCTTGATAGACATCCGTCCTTGGGAGACTTTTAGGTTCTTCAAGGATTAAATTAAGCTTTCGAAGTAATTTTGAATTCTTTTTAGAAAATTTATTGCTGGCTTTATTTGTAGAGCCTGCCTTTAGTAGTCTCTCTAATAAGAGTTCAGATTTATGTTGGTTATTTGATAAAATGCATACTAATTGAAAGAAACTTACCAAAAAATTAAACTAAATACGCACTCACCCCTAAGACTAAAGTCTATAAAAAACTATGTCCTTTTTTCCCTCCCTTTTTCACATTCTCAGGCGACTTATCCCTCTTATTCGTTTCAGTCTTCTTAGTCTTCTTCAACAAGGGATTGTTATCCTCATCTGAAAGATGCTCTTCCTCCATATAGAAACTATTATCTCTTTTTCTTCTTCCCGCATTCTTTTTAGTCGGCTCATTCTCAGTCATCAGGAAGCCCTGAGACTTCTTACCCTTTTGAGTATTCTGTGTGGCTTTCTTGCCTTTAGATACCTGTATATTCTCAAATAGTTTCCCAAAGTCGTCCTGGAACCAATCTTTCTCCTCCTCTTCTTCTTCATCCCCACCCCTTGCGAAGCTAGGGCTCGGGACTGGGTCCTGATAGATATTTGGGCTTTTAAGGAATTGATATTCACGTTTAGGGTTTAGGGGGACTTCCTTTTCGAATCGTGTAGGGCTCTTTATTGGCTCTACTTTTTCCTTGGAGGGAGGGCTTCTATTTATCCTGGGAATATATTCAGTAGACTTAGCAGGGGATTTTGCATAATCAGAATCAGCTGCTTTGGATGGGCTCCTGGAGGAATCAAGGTATCCGCCAAGATTTTTCTGCTTTGGACCTTCGAGGAAACTTTGGAGTGTAGTTTGCTTTTTAGGTTGCTCTTCTGGCTCAATTTTGATCTTTGAAGCTGGAGCGGTACTCTTCTCTATGTATTCTTCTTCTGAATCCTCCATGAAGTTTGCATTTCCAATGGATTTCTTGCCTTTGCCTTTGGCTGCAGGTTTCTTCTTTGTTGTGGCTATCTCATGCTCTAGTTCAGCACGCTCTTCGTCTATCTTGTCCTCGAGCTTGATTGGATTTTTGCCAAGGACTTCAATGGATTTATTATCAGAGTATTCTTGAAGTTTTTGGGTCAAGAAATGAGGAATTTGGCTGAGTTGGAGGTCATATTCTTTATTCAGGGCAGAAATCTCGTCAAAGTAGGACTCGGTGTTCTGATAGTCATTTTCTGAGAACTCTATTTCTTTTGCGAGGATTTTCTTGGATACTGCCTGAATCTGCTGAGTCTTTTGCTGTAATAGCTTCGTACTGGCATAGTTAAGAGAGTCTGTTATATGATTATTGAGGGTTTGAAGAGTGAACTTCTGGCCACTATTTTGTGTGAAAATGGTATGATTGAAGAGAATTTTGGGCTTTTGGCCTGATTGTTGTAAGATATCTTCAAGCTATAATAATTACAAAGTATTGCTAGAATTTACCAGTCCTGAAATGATAGCACTAGAGTCTGAGGTAAGAGTCTCAAAGGAAATTTTCTGCTTCAAGCATTCTTCGAATCTTTGGTTGAGTTTCTCATTTTGTTTTATGTCATTTTTCCTTGATACAGTCTTCCTCCAGAATTTCAGCACTTCTCTAACCGAATTTATACGAGTAAAAGGTTAATCCTTACCCTTCATTGGCAACTTTGCCTAAGAACTTGGATTCAAGCTGTTTAATACGGATGATGTCGAACCCTGTATATTCGACTTTTATTCTTATCAAAGGAGGGACTTTCATCTTTCTTTCTAAGGCATACTTTTTTTCATGTTCTTCAAGCAGCTGCGCCACTTCCTCTTCAAGTTTCTGGACTATTTCTTTTTCCCTGTCTTCATTGTCGTCGTCGAAATCAAGTCTTTTACTACGTTTTACATTCTTATTATCAAGAAGACTTTCAAGTTCGATATTCTTTACATACAAGGGCCTTTGGTTCCTAAGTTTTATAGGCACAAACCTAAAGTTTTTCTTTTCGTAGATCTCGAAGAAGCCAACATGTTTAGGCAAGGCTTCTCCAGCGTTTAGAGAAGTAGCAATTGAGGATCCAGGCTGATAGACATAGAAGTTTTTAACAGGATCTTCAGTCAATTCATCACTAGCTTCATGCTCATTTCCCCAGATGATAAGATCAAAGAAATCTGGGAGCATATTTGTGTGAATACAGTTTTTGTAGGGAACGCCTGGCCTTATACCCTTGAATCTATTTTGATGCAGGATGAGAATATTCATATAGTCATTTCCAGGTGGCTCAGCAAAGTGAACTTTTCCCTTTTCAAAAAGATAATGCAATCTAGTATCCTTTATATGCCCAAGGCCATAAAGAGCAACCTAACATCTAAATTCAGCTAAGTATTCTAGTACTTTAACTGGTCCCTTCTCAAAAAGGATTGGCTCGATCCTCAATTCGTCTATATTGGGCATTTTTCCAATATAGTTTATCTATTCACATGAGGCATACCGCAAACATATTTACCAAATAACTGGCTTGGAGAAGATCAAGTGTAGAGATGTTTTCTCCAGAACTGGCAGGATAATCATGATTTCCGTGAATAATAAAAATCGGCAAGTCAATATTCAGATTTTCATTTAAATAATTTGCTGGATATATCCCTGTGAGGCTCTTAGTGGCAAAGGTAAGTTCCCCGCTTCCGTAAATGTATTTCTGGAGCAAGCTCATAGCTCTGTAGAGGCAGGATGGTGTGGGATTGAGCTCATGAAATAAATCTCCACCGAGTAAGAGAAAATCCACACTATTACGCTTAGCAATTTGAAGGATCTCTTCAAAGGCGTCGAAGGAGTCACTACCTTGGATGTGGTGATTTTCTTTGAAGCCTAGGTGGTTGTCTGTAGAGACTAAAATTCGAAAACTTATGCGCGCTTGTGACTGAGACATTTTCTGAGCAGTCTTGAAATAATTTTAATTCAATTTGTATCAGATACACAACAACTATTTATTACGAGGGAATATCTGATTAGGTTTCGCACAACAGGAAAATTACTAAGTACGATGTTTGCTAGCCATCATAAGTATAAAATACAAAAATTTACTTCAATTTGGTCCTACAAAGCGGACATTTGAAGCTCCTTCTAACCCCAACAGCATCCCAACATATCAAATAGGAATAAGGTTTTTCTATTTTTGATAATTTGTGGAACATACTCAGGAATATCAGAGTAAATTCAGAATGAAGATCTGTAAAGATGTAAAACGTACAGGTCGCCACAATCATTGCAAAAGTATAAGGCAACTTGTAGCTAAAATCAAGATTCCACTAAGGAAGAGTACCTGGCTCAGGAGACTCTTGCCTTATTCCCTGAAGTAGAGGATTGCCCAGGAAGCGAACATTTCAGACATTTATCAAGGCCACGTCCATTCTGAGGAGATATCGCTTTTTTCATGACATATTACTACTAAATGTTTGACTATGAGAAATTAACATGCACAGATAAAAAGATAGATATGATCTCTTGAATATTTTGTTGGTTGTGTCCGAGAAAATAGTTCAAATGAAATCAGATAAGAATCTATAAATCTATTATGAGATATGGAAATCGACTTACATATCTAAAAGAATGAAGTGGGCTGTTAAATTTGAAGCTTGGCCCTGATTAGGCATCTCTCGGCTTAATACAGGTCTTCTTTCGAATTATTTGTTATCACCGCGCACTAGCCTAATGAGGGTGCCTTTGTAACTTTTCTGTCATTAGAATAAAGAAAAGAAGATGAAATATATCCCTGTGGGCCAAATCTAGGACAATCTAGTCTGGTTTCGGTCTCTTCGACCTTTGATCAAAGAAGGCTCTTATACTCTTCAATTCTCCAATGATCAATATCTCGGAACCTTTGATAAGAGGACCGCTATCTTTAATTATGGGAGTAGAGCCCTAGTTTCAAAGTTATGGAGTCCATTAAAGTCTCTGCTGGAAATGGGCTTATTTGGATTTTTAAGGAGTGATTGTAAAGCTCTTTTTTATGAGTTGAGAAATTTTCCTTCAGTGTTATGACTTCTTCTGTGATTTCTGCTGAGATACCTTCTTTGCAAGAAAAATGCGATAACTGAAGTGTTGGATGCATCTGAACACCTTTGTTGTTAACATAGTTCCCATCGAATAAGTTAACACTCAAAGAAATCTGATTAATAGCAGGATTGTATTTCGTAGAGAAAATGATCAGCCCTTCTTTTCGATGGAAACTGGAGAAAAGATCTGTAATGTGAATTGAATTTGCATTAGATGAGAGTTTCCAGGTCCCTTCAAGGACTTTTCCACAAAAACAAGAAGCCAAGGGTTCTTCAGGTGATTATGAAGTGCTATTGATTTCTCGAGACCTCAGGGAGCTGAGACTGAGGGCCAAAATCAAGCAAAAAAATTTTATTTAATCTGATATCTCAAATAGGATACAAGAGAATTAATATTGCTATATCGATGTTTGATTACTATAGGGAAATTCAATAAAAGGGGGCCATTGCCTCAGTTGTACTACTCTTAGGAGATTTTGGCTGCAAGGCTTTAGAAATTCGATTCATTAGAAATCTATTATAGAGGATTTGGAAAGACAGTGTTAGATAGTTTTACTTTGAGAGATTGGAGATAGAGAAGTGTGATTATTCTAGGTATTAGTCAGCGGTTACTAATGTGGAGGTGATACGGTATTTATGCTTTAAATATAATAAATGAGATAATATGTCTCTATACGAGAAAGGAGTTCAATTACAGGACGGCCCACTATTTCACTCAGAAAGTATGCACGAACCACTTTTAAACCAATCTTACTCTGACTTCGGAGACAAAGGACCCAATTTGTCCCGCATGTACGGATCAGTAAACTATGATGAGATTGAAGATGATGATTCCTACATTGGCAGACTTAATAAATCCAGAAACCTTATGGGTCCCAAGAGAAAGTTTCAGAGTAACCTGACCTTCAAGGTCGAAGAGTTAGCACACAGAAGATACCGAAGTTTCGTAAAACAAAGAGTCACTTGGACATTTATTTTCATCATTGCACTGCTCATAGAGAGATTATTCACTGTGCGTCTTTATGAGATGGAGAATGACATAATCTACAAGATCCAACTGAAATTAGGGTTAAATACCCCTGACCCTGAGGGTGAACTAGCTGCAGCTTCGATCCTCAGTTATTATCAGTTCTCAGTGCTCGTCTTCCTCCACGTCTATGCTGCTCTTTTCTACATGAAAGGCCCAGTTATAGCTCTGAAAATCCTGGTTATGCATTTTCTTTCCATTGCCATTATTTGTACTCTTCAAATAATTTTGCAGGATCCTAGACCTTATTGGGATGACCCTCGTATTGCAGCAGCCAATTGTCCCAATTCCTATCCCTTCCCAAGCTTTGCGTCCTTCTCCTATATCTTTTTGTACTCATATGGTAGCTATTGCTTGAATGCAAATAAATATGACGACAAAAAGAAGGTTACCAGATTTCTTAGGAGAATACTCTTCTATACCCTCCTCATAGCACTCTGCAGCTATGAGGTGATCTCAGGGTATCTATACATATACCAGCTGGTCTTCAGCATCGGTTATGTGGTGCTTTTCTATTTCGTTATAACATCCTTCGATACATCGATATCCATCATCATGGAGAAATCAAGTCTGGATATCCAAAGTGCCAAAAGATACACCATCTTCTGGCTCGTCGTGATACTCCTGATGATTATGTTTATGACCATAATTTACAGAGAAAGCAACATCTATGTAGATACTGACTGGTACCAGAACTATTTTACTTGCATTCAGGAATATCACGAGTTAAAGGCTGCACAAGACGTCCCATATAGGAACCTACTAGGAGCTTGGGGATCCTTCTTAAAGACAACAGTTGTATATCTAGCCTTGGGAGCCATCTTTGGTACAGCCAAGACTTTCAGAGACTTTGAAGGACAGCTCTGGTTCAAAACAGATTTTGCAGATAAAGTTAAGATGACCCTTTTCTCTTGGATCTGTATAGCTCCCTCCTGGGTGCTCATCGTATATCAGTTTGAGTATACAGGAGGAGTCAGCAGTAGTGGGGTTGGAACATATATCATAACTGCATTCCACTATATCTGCCTTGGATACTTTATTTTTGGAGTCCTACCCTACCATGTATTCAGACGCTGCATGTGGACCAATAGAGAGAGAAGAATGACTTTTGTTAAGTAAGTCTGAAGAGTTATGTAACGTTTGAATATTATCTAAATTGATCCTTCCCTCGATACGGTTGTGACTTTTACATATGAGAGCTTATACAGACCAATGTATGGGATTGTATTTGTAAATTGAGGAAAACTTAGGGAAATTAAAAGCATGCAGTCCAATATACTCACAAAATACGATTAAGAATTTTCAAGATAAAAACCGATCTTTTCAAGGACATTCTTCTCGCTCAATGTGGCACTCACCTTGAGGATATATGGGGAGTAATGTTGTTCAATAACCTTCAATAATTCCTTCCATCTATTAAGTCTATTCACTTTATCAAAAGAATTTCCTTCTATTACCTATTAGTTAAAGCTGGCTTCTGGTCTTGGGGTCTGGTGACCAGTCTTCTGATGACATCTTCAGGTAGATCGGGGTCCATATGAGTAATATCGTATTCAATTCCAGTATGAGGATCGATTCTCTTATTCTCAAGTCTTTCTTCGGTGATTTCATCGGGGCATTCCAAGATAACTATAACTGTAGGCTGGATCTTCATCTCCTCAAGTAGTTGGATCTGCTCAATGGTCTTAGGGAATCCATCGAGCAAATATCCATGGATTTGGCAGTCAGGTTGCTTAATTCTGTTTGCCACCAAAGCTCCAATAATATCATCAGGAACTAAATCCTTAGCCCTCGTTAACAAATATTATACCTGAGTCTCCTTGAGCAATCAAAGGAATGCAGGCCAATCCAATATCAGTCTTATTGGCTGCCTGGTCAGCCAGAAGTTGAGCTGTGCTAACATGAACAAATCCATATCTCTGGCTTAATTTTGTAGCTAAAGAGCTTCTTCCAGAGCCTTATTGTGTTAGAGGACTTAACTATGACTATACCTGGAGGGCCCATCACGATAATGCGGGCTGATCTCTTGGGTGACTTGCTCTTGATTCTATATTTAACGAGTCTCTAAGGAGATTATTCTATAATACAAGGTGCTATACAGCCATTTCTTCAAGGAGATTCTCTTCAGATCCATGAGCGTCGATCTGGAAGAAATAATGTCCGTAGATTTCCTTGACTTGGGAAATATTTCTAATTATTTAAGGATCTAGAATCAAGCTCTATACAATTTATATTCGGTGGCATAGTCCTTGGGGACGTTCTTATTGTCCTTGAGATGGGCCCATCTTCCATCACTATTTCCAACTTTCTTTCTATAAAATAAGCTCTGGTAATTCTCAATAATTACTGAACACAATTAACGATCTCATCATCAGGAAGATTAAGAAGGAGGAAGGTATCAGGGATAATACCCTCTCTTTGGAGACTGAGGCCTTGGGTTCTAGTCTTGGGGAATCCTTCCAAGACAAAGCTCTTTTTGTCCTTATCCAAAGCGGATAAGTGCCTCTTGACCAAGTCTATAACAATCTCGTCTGGAACGTAATTTAATTTGTGGAAACACTCCTCAATGGTCTTTCCAAGATCGGTTTTCTTGCTGATTTCTTTATTCAATAAGTCTCCGACTGAAGAACAGGTATATCCAAGGTAATCGGCTAGTTGGAGGGCAAGCTCACGGACGTGGGAGCCTGGAGGACCGACAATAAAGATCTTTCTTTCTATTTTGTGAGAGAATTGAAGTGTTATTCATACGTTCAGGTTCGTTGAGCTTTTGAATCATGAAGTCAACGGGATCTTCGGGTTTGTTGATGAGGACTGCTTGTAAAAGCTCCTCAAAGACTTCATAGACTTTCTTTCCCTCTAAGTATTTCTCGACTTCGCGTTGATAGTTCAATTTATTTGCCTTATCCATCTTACCAAATAAGTTATAATTTTATTTGAAATTATTCCTCGGACTACTTTACAATACTCTCCTTCACATAAGAACAAGCCTAGATAACTCTCATTTTGCACCAAAATTTAATCTCCATAACGGAAATGAAGCCAGCTATATTTAAAATTTTCTATGAATCGATTATCATTTCGTATGAATAGTTGAAGTGCTTCTTAGCTCAGTATTAAAAGTTCATATCAACTTTCATTCTGTATTTCATTAATTACAGCAAGGAGTGCCTTCTATAGGTGAAATTCTTCTGACTAATGTAAATCTCTCATAAATGACAAACATGTGTGGTTCTCTTCATTTTGGTCCTTGACTCCTTCCTAAATTATTCTTAGGACTGAGATGAGATGGTTGATTCTTTGTAGATCTAGATCACCTAAGATCAATAGAGAATAGTCAATTACTCTGATCTTTAAACCTGAAAATCTCTTGAAATTGCGATGCAAGATCTTCTATAATGAGATGTGATCGTTTTTAAGGAATTGTCAAAAATGTAATCTCATTCAAAAAATGATTGAGAGAAACCGAGGAAAGGAGTTTTTCTGAATCCGTTTTTTTCTTGAGATATCCAAATTATAATTTATCGCAAATGAATCCAACAAAGATCCTTGTGTTCCTTGCTGTTCTTTCCATCCTAACCACCACCAATGCCAAGTATCTTGAACCCCTGAAGGCAGTCTTCCATGGAATCTGCTTCAGCCTTCGCTCAGAATGCGATATTAACTCAGTGCTTGATTGCTGGGAGGAAGACTCAGCATCTAAACTCCTAAAACATCTGACAACCCTCCCCCAAGAGGTATCTACCCACCAAAAAGAAGAACCAAGCAAAATTGTTAACAGGCACTTTACAATTGGAGGGAGAACCATGATGGGCTCTCTTTGGAAAGTTTGGAAATGTGGATCCCAGCAAAAATTCTCTCAAATGCTCAATGAAACCCTTGGTATGAATGTCTGGACAGAGCAATTCTTGATGGACGATATGGCCAAATATGCAGGATCCTTTGCAGTGGACTTCAGACTTTTCATGTTGACGATTGCTCACTTTGAAAAGAAAGGGAACTATGATGCTATTGGAAAGATCTTAGGTACCCTTTTCATGCAGGTCTCGGATTTTACTGCTGGATTTATGAAGCCTCCGACTCCTCTTGAAGAATCTGAAAGACCTACTGCTGTTTCTGAGGATTACTATGAATTCTTGTATGGATTTTGTACAGGTCTGGGATTGAACTGCTCAATGGATTCTAAGGACTGTTGGGATAACCACGACTCTTCGAGAATAATGCAGTGGGTCTATGAATTTAGCTCAAATATCGCATCTTTTCCTAAGAAAGATATGCAGGAAAGAATAACAGGATTTCTCAATATGGTACACCATGATCTTCTCAGACATGTTGACAAGCATACTTGGGACTGTCAAGCCCCAACTAATGATAGACACCTTATTGTGCAACGTCTTAAGGGCGATCCTTGGAGTACTGCTGAATTAATGAGCCATTATGCGATGCAGGCTCCTGATGATTTTTACTTCTTAATGCAAAATTTGTTGTCTTTTATGATGAGGAAGAATTATGAGGGAGCTGGACTTACCTTTGCCTTTATTGCTGATGAGCTGGATGAGTTTAGACATTTACAAAAAAAGAGATCTACCCGAAAAATGCCTAATGAAGATCCTACTCTTATAGCTAAACCTTACAATAGTGACCTCTAATTATTCCTCTCTTATCTTTCTATAATATATTTGTTTAACAATAATCATGTGAAATGTTGAACTACTGAGTGGAACTGATCTGACGAATAAGTTCCATCCAATGGAATTTACATTACTAAATACAAAATTTACAATCATCAATAAATTTAGGCTGACCTTTTCTTTTCTTCTTCCAGGGTACTTCTCATTTCCTCAGGTGTAAATCCAAAATAAATAAAAGGTTCCAGTAATTGATCTGTGATCTCAGCCTTTAGCTCAACACAAAGTTTCTTGACAAGTCTGTAGATGTCATCTTCCAACTTTCTAGAATGCAAAACTTTGGAAAACTCAATTATTTGGTAATAAGTCTTATTGAATTCCTCACTTTTTCCTTCAGTATAATAACAGAAGGCTAATAATGGCAAGACAAGTGCTTTTGTGGGGTGCAAAGGAGCAAAAGTCTTATCAGCAAATGCTTGTAGCTCCTCAAGAGAGGCTGTCAATCCCGCTTTCTTGGAGTTCTTCAAGATCTTGGTAATCTCTTCTTCAAGATCATCTGGAAACACATCAGAATCTGGCTTCTTATCGTGGATGGGAGAGAGCTTATCTAATGCAGCATTATAGTCTAAGATCTTGTATTCAACTTTAAATTTGGTAATATCATAGCAACCTCTGTAGCAGGCAAAGTCTCCATTATCATCAGGAGCAATAGTTCCCTTGCAAACTGGACANTTTATTCCCTGAATGAGAATGGATTTGTCCCTCCATTCTCCCAGGCCAGCACATCTCTTACATCCACATTGGAAGTTGTGTTCTCTTAACTTGATATTTCTGATCCATTGAGAATCATTAAAGTCCATGTACATGATACAGATTTCTTCTCCTTTCTTGATTGGTTTGATTGACTTGAGTAAGCACATATCTCCTTCGTTATATACTAGAGCATTGGGTTCACATGAGTGATTAAAATAACTGAGATAAGGATACACGTATCCCATTTCATCACTACTAAAGGAATTCAATACTACTTTCTGAAGGAATCTATCTGTTTCCTCTCTATCATACATTTGTGGTCTCAGCATGCGAAGCCTTAAATCATCATCAAAGTTTTCCCTCAATAAGTTTAGCTTTTCCTTAAATTCTTCTGTTAATACTGGAGCGATAGGCACTTCATCGTTAGGATAGAGCCTCTCATATAGCCTTCTCAGTTTGGAGTTCCTATTGATCTGATCAATAAAATCAAAGCATCTATCTAAAGGGAATTGGATACTCCTGTCAATTAATAAGGTTGTGCAAGGGGGAATATCTCTTGTTGCAACACACCCTCTTCCTTTGTTGGGAGCATCAGGGGTATCTCTCTGATCAAAGAGCTGGGTAACTTGGAAATATTGAGAAAAGTGCTGTCCTACGTCAAACTCTAGCCTTCCACAAAAAAAGCTCACAGTAGCCTCTATCATTTCTCTATTAACGGATTGTCCTGACCTAGACCTCTCTTCATTTTTATTGCTCTCTTCCTTTTTTCTTTGAGCTTGATTCACAAGAGATTCAATTTCGGCATCACCTGGTTTCAGTTCTAAAATCTTTTTCAAACTATTCTCTGCAAGTTCAAATTCCCCGTATTCCATAGCTGCTCTAGCTTGAGTTCTGTAGGCCTTAATGAGAATAGTATTCTCCTTTGCAGGGTATTTCTCTAGGAGTTGAATAGTTTGTTGACAGTGGTATATAGTCTCTTTCCACATTTTCAGATTCAGGAAGCAAACAGCAACTTCCATATGAGAAGATACTTGATGTTCTTGAATGAATTCTTCTTTTCTAGCTTGGAGCTCTGGATCTTTGTCTTGAATTAAGTACTCTGTTGTTTGTAATACTTGATAAAAGCTAGAGATGGCCTCTCTATAAGATTTTTGTTTCACAGCCTTTTTGGCCTTTGCCTTATCATCCTTGATTGAAGTTAAGAGCTTTTCTAAGGCAACTTTGTTAATGGCAGTGATGTACGTATTCATGACGAAAAGGCTTCTTATAGAATTAATTCTTTGTTATTAGTCATTGGTCTTGGAGATAACCTTAAATCCCAATAGAATGAAACTGTATTCAGATATTGATCCACATTGATAAGCACTTCTAAGATCCTAAAATAGGTATACAATTATATGGAGGTGTATCTATCTATCCTTAGTTCTACGGGTTTAAAAGAACTACTCTAAAACCACTTTTTCTATGCTGGGTGATGATGTATCCATAAAGGAAATACATTTTATCCAATTAATTTTTTTGGCCAATTGTTTTTCATGGACCTTTCTAATCACAACAGATTTAAATTTGGTTCAATTAGGTCCTTTATGAACCTTCCTAAAATTCCAAAATTAGCCTATAACTCCCTGGAAATAAGTCGGTAGGGGCTCTTTTCCATGGGTTTAAAAGAGCCTCTCCCGAACAATTCTGCTGATGCTCTTGGGAGATGTATCCACTGATAAAGTACTTTTAGTGAATTTAATATTTTGTAAGATTTAGGTCCTTAAGGAATGGTCCTACAATCTAAGATAGGTCTAATAGTAGGTGGAACTGAACCTGTCCGGTCATTCTTTCCCCTGGTTTAATTCTGCTACTTTGTTAGTGATTAGCAAATTTCATTTCTTTTGAATTACCTTTTTTGGACATAAGTCGACTTGCTACAAGGAAATATGATGTCGCTTATACGAGAATTTATTAAGGGCCTCTCTTCCTGAAGAACTCCTAATGAACTTTACTTATTAAAGCAGGACTTGTTGTATTAGAAAATATTATAAGAAACCGGACTTTCCATTGTCTCTATAACTTATAAATGAGATGAGTTCAGATATCATTAAGAAATGGGACCTAATCCAGAAATCCTAATGATGACACCAATCATAAGCGGCAAATCTTAAATAGCAACCTTTACTTATATCTTATGATTTTAATCTCACTCACTTAATAACGATCTAGCATCTTTTTAAATGAAATGCATTCTTTTACTATGATTTATACATTGAA
>Ga0065720_1020762_pt1 | contig 12856 bp, 21 predicted proteins | sample Thericmetagenome_FD_59107 | JGI IMG/M metagenome (GOLD analysis project Ga0065720, IMG submission 59107) | Thermophilic microbial communities from the Joint Bioenergy Institute, California, USA of rice/straw/compost enrichment - eDNA_2 v2... | ecosystem: Engineered > Solid waste > Grass >... | reverse complement strand
CGCTTAAGCAATCAAGAAGCAAAGCCATCGTATTCGTGAGCGTCCATACGCCTATCGGATGAACATCCTCGATCCATTCGAGCCGACATAACGGACGACCATCCTTCCGCGCGTCTACCTCCGTCACGTCACCGATCCCGATAGGGAAGTCGATCATATTAAGCCGGACATGCGGACGGAGGAAATCGCATGCTTTCAACGCCTTCAATACGTCCGCGCGTGTCTCTATGTTCGCCGTGATGATCGCATGCTCACATAGATTGTTTACTTCCCATCCATCGCGAGCATTACCCCATACGTCGAAGTAATTGACGACGCGCCATTTCGCTACTGCCATGTCGCTACTCTCCTTCGCTATTAGATTGTCAATGAACTAACTATCACTAAGTATAAACGACGTAAAAAGCATATGTCAATACACTTTTACCAACTTTTTTTCATTGTACCAGTTGATGCGGGAACTAACAATCCAGTTAGACGATCCGAGCTGGCGAGAGAGAGAGAGTGGGGAAGCGCGGTGTGATGGTGGGTAATGTTCGCCGTGTGGGGGAAGCGGGACTGGTTCGGTGTGGTTGGTTGTCTATATGTACACATGGATCACAAGTACGGTCGGTGGGTATGCGATAGGTGATCGAAGTATCGTTCGATCAACTATGTATGCACGTATGGTGGGTGGTGGGTGTGCGAGTGTGTCTATATAGGCATAGAGAGGAGAGGCGAAACTTACCCGGCGCTTCCTCCTCCTCCTCTCTATGTCTCTCTCTCTCTATAGGGAAGCGGGACAAAGAAAAAGGAGCGGATTAAACCGCTCCTGCTTTCTCCTTCTCCTGCGCGAATCGTACCAGCGACCGCGTTCCCATCGGAACATCCGTGTGTTCGATCACTTCGCCGCGCCAGTACGACCGGATACCATCACGCAACCACGTTTGAAGCTTCGACGTTGTAACGCTGTACTTAGTTCTGTTGACGTGAATCTTGTTGCCGTCGATCTCCGCCAGCGTCGTTGCGTAGTGGACGAGTCTTATCCGCCCGTCTTCCCCGACTTCGATTCCTGCCGCGCTCGCCTTACCTTCCGTCACCCTATCCATGAGAAACCTTCTAATCAGTTCTTCTTGCTTCATGTTTCGTTACTCCTTTCACTACTCGTTATGTAGTTACGATACCATTATACAACCGTTTTACCAACTTTGCAACACCTATGTTCCCGTTAGTACCTGTTATTAGTCGCCTGGACGAAAAGCGCTAGGAGAGCCGGAAAAGAAAAGAGCGGGAATTATTCCCGCTCCATCTTCTCGAACTCGTCGATATAGAATCTGTCTGGACCGCATACGAAGTATTCCCGCCCGTCCCCGTCTTTGTGAATCGTCGCCGCCTCGATTTCGATGTCCCCGTTGATTCGGAATGATGCAATGTTGCCGTCCCGCTCGTCGAGAACGACGTTCTTCTCCTTGTGGAACGCTTGCGGGAAGAATGAGCCGAGACATTCCAGCTTGAAGATTGGACGCCAGTCTTCCGCCTGATCGACTTCGATAACGTCTCCTATGCCGTTGGGAATCTCGATCATGTCCGCCGTTACTTCCTGCTTCAGAAGATGGACTTGCTTCAGCGCCGCAAGCACATCTTCCTTGCTCTTGATGTTCATTGCGACGTTCGTAATGTGCATCTTGTCATTGACCATCCAGCCGTCATTTACGTCTCTCCAAACGTCGTGATAATGCCAGACCGCCCATTTTTCCGTTATGCTCGCCTTCATGCGCGATTCCTCCCTATCGAATTGTCAAAGAGTCTATAGATAGTATAAGCGATCAATTACCAACATGTCAACATGCTAATAACACGTAAGTACCTGTTTACACAGGAACATATATCATGCTATAATGGGGACGTAAACCTAATAAAACCGAATGGAGGAGCCGGACAATGCACAAGATTGTCGTCAAAGAGCCGGGAAAAGCGCCGGAAGTTAGGGAAGTGCCGAAAGTCAATCTGGAAGTCATGCAGGAAATCGTCAATGGATATGTGCAGTACATACCGTTTCCGAGCCTCCCGCATCTTGATCTGTTCTGCAATGAGGAAGGGAAGCTTGAGGGATTGGAGCCGAACATCCTGATTGCTGACAAGAACGGACGCATCGTTGATTTCATTGTGGGAACTGTGTTCGTATGCAAGAGCAACAAGCGCGGAAACAGTATCGGACTGACTGACGAGGAAGTTGAGAAAGTCATGAAGGGATTGGAGCGCATGGACATTCACGATTACATGCGCCCGCATTACAAAAGAATCATGCAGGAAATGTTCGGATGATGGAGCGGAGCGATCCGCTCCTTCTCTTTTTTGTATGGCGCGCTCTTGTGCGACCGTGTGGCGTGGCGGGGTGATGGTTGGATCGGAGCAGGGAATAGTGGAGGAGGGGACGGTTTCCCGTGCTGGTGGGTGATTGGTTGGTGAATGAGTGAGTGAAACGAGCGGCAGACGAATGCGCATAATCGGGCATCTGTGATGGATCAATGAAGAAATTCGCGGATGGAATGTAGGGGGATCATAGGGAAGTAAGCGGAAACCATCTTATCGGAATTGATCCCATTTGACGGGATCGAGGGATAATTGCAGAATGATCTTTCGGATGTCGATGCTTATGCGCTCCGCTTGTGAAGCGGGATGACATTGGACGCTTTTTCTGACTTGCCGAATAACCTTCTGTTGTTCTCGCACCATTCCAGCCATTCCGCGCGCCTCCTCTCTCGTTCGTATTCTTCTGCCTTGTGCGCGTACCATTGTATCATGTCTTGTAAATCCTTGTGCAGTTCCCTCCGTCTTTGTGTGCTCCGTGCGCTGTCTACTGTTGCGACGTATTGGACGAATACGGGGACGACTTTGGAACGCTCCTGACGCCGTCTAGGACGCCGCAGGAGCCACTTTAACCAACTAACCAACGTGATCCCCTCCATAAACGGGAAAAGCGCGGACAAACGGACGCTCCGCGCTCCTGTATTCGATTAGGACCTTCAACCAACAGCGACAGCGATTTCGTTTTCTGCGTCCGTCTCGAAGACGGAGAGCGCGAGGATCAAATGATGTTGAATGTCGTCAGCACCAGCTTTGTTTACCATGCCCGCAAGCCGAAGCTCTCGAACCTTCATGATTGCCCGCTCAATGCATGTTTGCGCATAGACGCGCTTCGCTTGCTCTTGTGCTTCGCGTTTCATCGCAATGATCGAGACATCAACCGTTGCTTTTCCGCTAGTTCCACTCCGCAATTCTTCATCACTCCTTGAAATGTTTGTTTAACTAATACCTAGTATAAGTGCACAGATTGTGTAATGCAATAGGGGAAATTTGTCGAATATGTAATAAAACTTTGTATTAAATCGACATTTACTAAGTATTGACCAGCTTCTACTAGCTATGTTATAATTGCATTGTACCCGAATAAACGGGAACTTACATAGGAGGGATTCAGAAGATGGAAGTAAAAGCATATTGGACGTTGGAATTTCGGGAGAGCCCGGAGGACGACTATCCGCAATTCCTGTTCCAGAAGTACCCGGACTCCGCGACCGTGAATGTGTACGATTCGGAAAGCATGCGGGAAATCGACGTCTTCACCATGAATTACGAGGAAGCGCACGACTGGAACAAGTTCGTCGAAGCCTGTAAGGATTACGTGAAGTACCAGAAGGAACAAGAGGAGGACGCCTAAAGCGTCCTCTTTTACTATGTATTTCAACAGTTTGACATACTACTACAAAGTATGATACAATGACATTGTACCTGATATTACGGGAACAGGAGGAGCCGAATATGCCGAAAGCAAATGCAAGGAAGTCCTTTGAGTGGGACGCTGTAGAGTCGCTGGGATTCGTGGAAGTCACATCGCATAAGCAGATTGAAGTGTTGCGCGTCTGGAAGGACGGGAAGGAGTACGTTCTCCTTACTGAACTGAAGTATTTCAGGGATCAATGGAACCCCGTCAAGGGAATGACGATGACACCCTCCGCATTTATCGCAATCAATAACCTGTTGCTCGACTCGTTTGAGGAGAACCCGCCGCAAGAAGAAGAAGAAGACGAGGACGCGGAGGAGCCGGAGGAATAGCCCTCCGGCACTTCTTTTTTGTTGCGAACTTCTACCAACTATGATATACTATATACAGGAACAGAAAACCGAATAGGAGGAACGATCATGGAGCAAAGAATCGGCTTGAACGTGCGTTTCTACGTTAAGCACATGGGACGGTTCGCGAAGGAACTCGGGATCGGCAATGAGACGTGGGCGTTATACCATCGTTTATCACACACTTATCTCGCTCCCGCAACGTTCGATACGCCAGAAGAACTGGCTGACTACATACGGGAACTGAATGCTTGCGACCCCGAAACGTTCTGGCATACGATGCTGTTCGAGTACAAAGTGAGGATGCCGCATCGGGACGTACTGCGCGGACTGCGGAAGGATGACGGGTGGGTGGATAGCGAGGAGTTGTTGCAGACGCAATGGTACTTGGGGACGCAGAAGTTCTATGAAATGTTCCCGGACTGCTTGGTTGAGGAGGAGGTTGATTTCGATCTCGTGAACCGCGTCTACACGGCGGAAATGGAGCGGCGGAGACGTGAGGAGGAAGAGCGGCGGAAACCGAAACGGAAAGTGGTACTCGAAAATGGGCGTCTGCGAATCAAGCTGTTCAACCATCCGAACCCGTTCGCATACGCAAGATGAAAAGAAGGAAGGAAGGGGATCATACCCCTTCCTTTTCTGCTTGAAACCATTCGTCTGGATGTTTATCGCCGTTCGCGAACTCCATCCATTCGCCGTGATCGTATATGATGCTGAAGTAGTTCCCAGCATCTTCGATGTACCGTCCAATGCAACCGTACTGACTGCAAAGCCGTTCTGCGTAATCCTTCGCGTCTTTGAGACGACTGCCGCTGACGTAATGATCCCGGACCGTGCCATCTGCGAGATAGTACCGGATCGGGATGCGATAATAAGCGCCTTCCCACTTCGGACCCTTATAATGCTTTCCCGTCACTTCTGCCCGCAGGATTCGGATGCGTTTTGCTTTCATGTCATTACTCCCTTTCATGAATGTGTTGTACCTGTATTGTACCCGAATAAACGGGAACAGTCAACCATAAAATTTGTATTACTAGATTTGCGAATATGTATTGACGCGCTATTACCAGCTATGATATAGTCGAGACGTACCCGTTATGGGACAGCGCACCATGAAAAAATCATATCGAGAGGAGCGAAGTCGTATGACGACGAAAGTAGCCCCGAAAACCCTGCAAGAAGTCATTCGCATGTCGCCGGAGGAATTGCAATCCCTCAACGTTGAGGAATTGCAAGCCGCCCACGAGATCGCGAGCGGAGGGACTACCAAAGCCGCGAAGCTGAAAAAGGACATGATCGAGTGGATGATCGCCGCGAAGCAGAAGGAAGCCGCGAAAGCGAGCAAGTCCGAAGCTGTCGTAAATAGCGCAAAGACCGCAGGGAAGAAAGCAAGCTCCACGAAAGCGACCGCGTCGAACAAGCCGAGCGTGAAAGCCGCGAAGCAGACGCCGCCGACGCCTCCCGCGCCGCCGAAAGCCGCGAGCAAGGGGACCACTACGAAAGCGTCAAAGACGACGCCGAAGCGGACGACCGCGAAAGCGGAAACGCCGCAAGACGGATTCCCCGAAGTGATCGAATCGGAGAACTACAATTACCGCCGATTCGTGCCGGAAGACATCCAGCAACTTGGGGAAGTGCTTGTCTCCAATCCGTACGCCGTCTATGTGTTCATGGATGAGCGCGTGGACGACACGTTGACGCAATGTCTGCTCACGTACGCAAGCGATAAGCTTGCTCTGTTCGTGGACAAGTCGCGTCAGCCGGAAACGTTCCTGTCCGTGACGACCGCCGCAGGAGTTGAGCAATTTATCGCGGGGGAATACGTCCAGAAGGACGGGAAACAGTCCGTCAGCTTCCCTGTCGCCTTCTATCTGCGCGAAGCGCGGGGATGAAGACAGGGACCAGCGGAGAGCGCGGGGAACCAATTCCCGCGCTTCCTGCTGTCTGTACGGAGCCAGAAAGGAGGGAAGCCGGACCATGACCGCCGAAATGTTCAAAGCGGATGAAACCGCCTGTATTGTGTACAATACGACGCGCAAGAGAGTTTACGTTAAGCAGGACCGAGATCGGGACGTTATCTGCTTCGTCATCCTTCCGAAAGGGATGCTGGAGCTTCCTGCAAGCCTGTTCAGGGACAACAGGACGACACATGAGCTTGCGAAGCACGTTGCGGATATGATGACGGACCAAACCGTTCGATGAACGACGGGGAAGCCGGAGGATGCTTCCTCGACCTTCTACCAACTAACACAACGATCCAGAAGGATGGGCCCGATACTCCGCCTCAAACAACAACTCGGTTTATTCCGAACCCATACTGTGAACATGCGCGTAACATACAAGATTGACGAAGGTATCTGTTTCGATACGAAAGGTGATGTCGTCGAGAGCGGCGAAATGAAACAATCATGAATAAACCCCGGAAGGTGTTTCGCCGTGAGCGGTGACAATGATAATTCGACATGGAGGCGCTGTCCATGAAGATTTACGTGTGCGGAATGTGTGAAGTGAGGTTTGTGGAATGGGACAAACACCCGCATGTGAAAGTGAGGGTGCGCGGGAAGATGTTTCGCGCTCCCGTGTGCATGCCTTGCGGAACGAAAGTGATCTTGTTCAAGCGAAGCATGAAGCGTGCCGAACAAGCAGGGTATTCGGGTATATAATATATAGTATATATAATATAATATAAATATATAATAATAATAAAAGATACCGGGTGACATGCCCGGTATTTTTGTTTGCGCCCACCCGGAGGGGAGGGATGCGGAAGACGTTGAACCTGTTGGGGAGGAGCAGGGGAGAAAAGCGCCCGTGAGTTTGGTTCCATCATGTTCGTACATTTAATAGTGCAGGAAGGTTCGATGCGTAGATGGTCCATCAATGTGCGAGCGCGTTATATGTGTAGACGGCACGGCTGGTTGGTTGACGTGATACGTACGTGGGCATGTGGATGGACGGTCGGTTGGTGGCAAGAGACGAGTGATGAGGTGAGGCGTGATCCGATGATGAGGCGAAGGAGGATGAGGAGGCGTGAACCACCAAATCGGGTGCAGAGAAGGGAGCCTCACGCTCCCCTGTGATCCTCGACGATCTTCAGTTCCCCGTCCTCGTACTGGACGATCATCAAGCAGTCGCTTTTCTCGAAACCAACATCATCCATGTCCCAAACGACCCGCTCGATCATGATCGCACGACCCGGAAATTCCTTCGCGACTTCGTTCGCGCAATCGACCGCGATCTCGATTTCCTGCCGCAAATTGTACTTCTCGACGCGGGAGAAGTACCCGCCTTCCTGCTCGATCCAGATGTTGTACCCTGCGACGTATTTCGTGTTATTCATGTTCATCTACTCCCTTTCGATGTTTTCGTCCCCTTCGGACATCTTCATTGTATCACGCGCGCGCGTACTTGTCAACACTTTTACCAACAAAATTTTTAACTTTCACCAGCAAAATTTTAAGGGGAGCTTCACGCTCCCCCTCGCTCTCCGTACCTGTACTTCCTCATGCCTGCGATAAACTTCTCCGCGATTCCTTCCGACGTGACCGTGATCTCGTAAACTTCGATTTCCCTACCGCGCAGGAGCGACGCCCAACGTTCTGCGAATGCTAGCGCCGCTTCCTCGTCAAGCGTCCGCTGGAGGGGACGGAACCGGATGACCGATTCCTTCCCGTCCTTGATGACGATGTCGTTCGTTTCGCCGCGAATTTCGTAGATGACCATGTGATCTACTCCCTTTCGATCTAGTTTTGTCCCATCGGACATCTTCATTGTATCATGCGCGTATGTACCTGTCAAGTACTTTTACCAACAAAAATTTTTTCTTTTACCTGCAAAAAGTGCTTGCATTCTACGCGCTTGTGTGTTATTATAAAGATGCGGGACGGGAAACCGGACCGACAACAAACCTGAAAGGGAGTAGGGAACATGAAAACGATCATTTGGACGCCGGAAATTGAACAGGAGATCAGCAAGGACGGATCAATCGAGATTCGATGCGCTGAGTACCGGATCGCCGGAATGTGGGAAGGGACAATGCAATCGCCGCCGAGCATCCCGCAGGACGCGATCCAGAAAGCGAAGGAGCGTCGCGAGCAATTCGCGGAGTGGATCGAGGAGATTCAGGACCCGCGCGGACGGAACACCACGCGCTATCAAGACGACGCAAGACAGTCGCTAGAGTCCCTTTTGATGTTCGGGATTTGCCGGACCAGCAACCGCCTTGTCACGCGGACGATTCTTGCGAAGCTTCGCGAGTTGGGGATGAAGCCTTATGCGTTTCACGTTATGAAGTTCCACGAAGGGGAGTGATAAACTCCCCTTTTACCTGCAAAAAGTTCTTGCAAACCTGTTAGAAGTGTGCTAGAATCAAAGTGCGGAAGGGAACGGGAGTACCGACCGGACCGCATAGACCAACCTGAAAGGGAGTAGGGAAAAATGCAAGTGTACGTAGTCCAGCCGGGAACGACGATCCGCATGACTGCGGAGTATGGAGTACGGAGCGAGAAGTACCGCAACTGTATGCGGGACATGACGCCGTGGACGTGCCGCCTGAAGTACCAGCGCAGACAGATGACAACCCCGTTTTTCATGGGGAGAGCGTTGTCCGGGGAGCCGGAAGTCAGGGACGTGCTGGAATGCCTGTTCCTTGACGCGAGCGCCGGGGAAATGACGTTCGACGAGTTCTGCCGGGAATTCGGATACGACACGGACAGCCGCCGCGCATACGATGCATGGGAAGCCTGCCGCCGTACCAGACGCAGACTGAGGAACCTTCTCGGGGATGACTACGACTTGATTCGTGCGCGGATCGAAGGACGCTAAACAGTCGCTACCCTCGGGGGAGTCTCCCCGCTCCCCTCTCGAAATCCATTCAGGAGGGAGAGGATACCCGCAAACCCTGATGCCTGATCGTTTGTTGTCTGTCGTTTTATAGTTTATCATAGGGAAGTAAAGCGGACCATCGGAGGGGAGCTAATTGCTCCCCTCTCCATATAAAATAGAGTAGAGGGGAGTGCTTTACTTGAGTCGGAGAAAAGACCCTGCGAAGCGTATAGCGCGTCTGGAACGTGCGCTGGAACGCTTCTATGCGGAGCGTGACGCAACGCGCCAGACGTATTATGCCGCGAAGCGTGAGCTTCAGGAGCGCCGGAGAAATGGAGAACTTACCCCTGCTCAATACAGCGACGCCTTGCGCGTACTCCAATTCCCCTACTACGAGAAGATCGACGCCATCTTTGATAAGATCAGACAATGCAAAAAGGACATTGAGGAGTGCAAGCGTTCGCTGTCTACTTCATCGCCTCCGTAAAGAGACCACCGCCGCGTTAGTGATCGCGCGACGACCTCGTGACCGTAATCCAATGACCCCACCCACCCCTAATTGTCTCTTGACGATTAGGGAAGTGCGTCAGATAAAATATTTTGTGGGGAGTTTTTGGTTAGGTGTGGGAGAACTTTTACCAACTATATCTACCAATACCAACTATGCATGGGACGTGCAGGGAGCGCGTCCCTCTTTATTTTTCCCTATCATTTGACAGGATATTTCATAGATGTTACACTTTTAATTGATAAAACCTAGCGAAAGGGAGTAGATAGATGTCTATCGTTCGTTGTTGTCGTGTGCCGGGGAGTGGGAAGTAATGGAGCCTGTCTGGAGAGCTGGAGGGAAGCGCTGGACGTGGGAACTGTACCATGACGAGCCGATCAACGGGAAACCGACCGTCCGCCTCGTGTGCAACCGCTTCGGATACGACCTGATCGGATACCGGAACAGCGCTGGAGTTATCGAGTGGATGAACCGGGAGACGCACCAAATTGGAGTTCGGATGAAGTGGATCGGAAGTACGATCCCGCAATACGTGACGAAAGCCGCGATGAACATTCTTCGCGGAAACGTGCCGAACGTACCGCCCAAGTACAGCCGGACGAAAGTGCCGTTTCGGACGTTCCCAGCGACGCGCGTCTTCAAGCCGGGAGACAAGATCATCGTCAACGAGACGGAATTCCTTGTCGAAGGATCAGCGAAGCCGCATGTGTTCGTGCGGATCGACGAAGTGAAGATTTCGGATCGCGTGTTTATCACGGGGATCGTTGCGCTCGCGGAAGACGTGAAAGAGTCATCGAATTGATGGGAGGGATACGATGCTCCAAGAGCCAAACATCAACTTACTGGAACGTCTGTTGTACAGCCAATTGGACGAAGACCATGCGTTTTATGAAGTCATCGTCCACTTGCGCTCGTGTATTAAGGTGATCGACGAGGAGCTTTCCAAGTTCCACGAACTTCTCGACATCAACCGTTCCGAGCACAATGAGGACATGCGTTATCTGACGCTGGAGACCTTACAGGAGTACATCGACAACGTCAAGAAACTTGCGGAGAAGTACGACGTGAGCGAACAAGCGGAAACTCTGCTTGACATGTACCGTGCGATTGCGAGCCGCAGGGAACGCCTCCTGAAGCAACACGCGCTCTTGTTCAACGTGGAGTCGGACGACGTCTTACTTATCAAGAAGCTCGTCGTGGAAGAAGTGGAAGTGTGACGAGGAAAGGCACATCTTCGCGCCTTTTCTTGTTGTTTTACCAAGTAATTTGACGGTATCTCAAACTTATATTATAATCGAATATTGGAGAAACCGAATAATGACTGATCGGATAATATGAAGGGGTGAATGTGCAATGAATTGATGAAGCTGTCAGATGGTGCGAAAGGAAGGAGACGAGAACAATGTATAAGGTGGAGGACGACTGGCGATGATGACTGATGTTTTTGGAAGATGTCTGACATGCGGAAAACAACTTGGAACGAACGCTGTTTGCAATCATAAAAATGTTGTTATCTGGACGTTGAATACTTGCGACACGAAGGTTCAGTTTCCCGACTGGACGAAAGCAAACGAAGGAGGACGACGGGAATGAGTGATCGGGAAAAGAAGATCGCAGAGATACGTAGGATGAAGGACCCTGTAATTGAACGCGAGCAGTTGTTGGAACGCACGATCAGGATCGATCACCCTTTTTACGAAGTGATCGAACATCTTCGCCGGGAGATCAGGATCGCGACGGACGACATCAACGACCTCGACATCGTCCTGCTCTTGAACGACGAATTCGGAGAGAACGTGAGCCACTTGACCGTCGAGGAGTTGAACAACCTCGTCTCCAGCGTCGCATCGTTGGAGGAGAAGTACGAAGTCTGCGGGAAGAAGCTGATCGACATTCGCAAGCACATCCACGATTACCGGACCCGACTGCTGAAGCAACACGCGCTTCTCACCCGGATCGAACACATCGACTTGAACGTCATCGAGTACCTGAATCCCTGCACGGAAGCGGAGGAATGAGAGAGGTAAGCCGACATGTTGATTCTCTATGTCGTCTTCGGATTCTTTCTACTCATCTCGATCTTCATCATTGTCGAAGTGTTTCGTATCAGCAGACAAATTCGCAGAATGGATTGGAGGAGAAGTCTTGGAAACGAAAACGCTGTGGGAGAGCCCGAATGGGAAATGGAAGATCATTCAGGACGCGGAGCCGGGAGTCATTCTCGTTGACTGTAGGAGGGGGCGCGAGATTCAAGAGCGATGGACCGTTCGGGAAGCGGCGGCCATGACCACGTACCTTCCGCAGTACGTGAAGGACGAATTGGTGAAGTATTTGCCGAGCATCGACGAGATCATGCCGGACGAAGAACCCGCTTCCGAGTCCCCGGAACCGCCTGCCGCCGAGCCTGCGGACGACGATATTGATCCCCGCCTCCTCCCGCTCCGGGACCTGAAGGATCGGATGTTTGGAGACGCGCCGCCACAGGATACCGGGATCGTGGAGGAGACCCTGTCGGAGACGACACCTCCTCCTCCTCCTCCGCATGAGCAGTTCGTTGGGTATGCGCAGATGGACGTGGAAGTGACGCACCAGATGTCGGAATCGTTCCGGGAAGCCAGCAGGATTCATGAACCCGAGGAGCCGATGCCGGACTTCACGATCACGGAGAACATCATGCAGATCGACCCGTTCCGTGTCAAAGTGGAGATCAAAGGGAAGTGGAAGAAGGGAACGGTCGTAGGAGCGTACATGAACAAGCCGTGGCATCCGTACCTGTACCATACGTACCACATCATCTTCGACGACGGAGTACGGGATTCGATTCCGGCGCGTTCTTGCTATCGGATTTACGATCAACCGTTCCGCCGCGAAGCCGTTTCATCGAAGGGAGGAGCCATCGACCCGAACCTGCATTGCTTCATTGATGGTGTGAGGACGAGGATCGCGAATATCCCGGACAGATCGCTCACCGTTTCCGACTACCGTGAAACACTCGCAAATACGCAGGGATTCAAGGAGCTTATCCCGAAACTCTCGACTCCTGCTCTGCTGTATGCGGTCAGGAATATTCTGGAGAACTGTCGTTACGAGTCTGACGCTACATATGACGGAATCTTGAAGTCTGGATACGTTCCTGAACTGATACGGCGACTGGAAGAAGTCACGGAATGATTTGCCAAGCTGTCTTCATACTTTTACCAAGTATGTTTGACAGCTATTCCTTTTAATGTTACCATGAGAGTGTGTAGAAATTCATAGAGAAAGGAGGATAGCTAGCTTTTACTTACCAAGTTTTACATGTTAAAAGTACCTTACCATTGGGGAGAGTGTCAGCATGATAAGAGCAGACATTTGGACGCCGGAAGAAGACGCATTATTAGTCGAGACGATGTTGAAATACATTTCTCAAGG
>Ga0065720_1004980_pt1 | contig 12857 bp, 11 predicted proteins | sample Thericmetagenome_FD_59107 | JGI IMG/M metagenome (GOLD analysis project Ga0065720, IMG submission 59107) | Thermophilic microbial communities from the Joint Bioenergy Institute, California, USA of rice/straw/compost enrichment - eDNA_2 v2... | ecosystem: Engineered > Solid waste > Grass >... | reverse complement strand
AGGCCGCGAGCTTCTCCACCACCGCCGCGAACGGCGGGTTCGTCAGCGCGGTGCCGTCGGGGAACCGCACCGTGGGCACGGTCTGGTTGCCGCCGTTGACGCTCTCGACGAACTTCGCGGCCTCGGGATCGCGCTCGATGTCGATCTCCTCGTAGGCGATGCCGGCGCGGTCCAGCTGCAGCTTCAGCCGCCGGCAGTAGCCGCACCAGGTCGTCGAGTACATCGTCAACTGCGCCATGCCCACATCAACAGCGGTCCGCGGTGATGTCATCCCCGGATGCGAGACTGCGGTTGTGACGCTCGACGGTCTGGACGAGGAACAGCTGGCCGCCGTCACCGCTCCCCGGGGGCCCGTGTGCGTGCTCGCGGGCGCCGGAACCGGCAAGACCCGCACGATCACCCGCCGCATCGCCCACCTGATCTCCACCGGGCACGTCGCGCCCGGTCAGGTGCTGGCCGTGACCTTCACCGCCCGGGCGGCGGGGGAGATGCGCACCCGGCTGCGCGGGCTGGGCATCGGCGGGGTGCAGGCGCGCACGTTCCACGCCGCGGCGATGCGGCAGCTGCGCTACTTCTGGCCGCGGGTGATCGGCGGGGAGCCGTGGCGGTTGATCGAGGGCAAGCTGCGCGCCGTCCAGCAGGTGGCCAGCCGGCTGCGGGTGAACACCGAGACCGAGACCCTCCGCGACCTGGCGGGGGAGATCGAATGGGCGAAGGCCAGCCTGGTCGCGCCCGACGCGTACCCGAAGGCGGCGGCCGGTCGCTCCACGCCGCTGCCGGTCGAGCAGGTCGCCGAGGTCTACGCCGGCTACGAGGAGCTGAAGAAGCGCGTCCGGGTCCTCGACTTCGACGACCTGCTGCTGCACGTCGCCGCGATCCTGGAGGACGATCCGGCCGTCGCGCAGGAGTTCCGCGACCAGTACCGCTGCTTCGTCGTCGACGAGTACCAGGACGTCACCCCGCTGCAGCAGCGCGTGCTCGACGCCTGGCTGGGTGAGCGCGACGACCTCACCGTCGTCGGCGACCCGAACCAGACGATCTACACGTTCGCCGGTGCCACCGCGAAGTACCTCCTGGAGTTCCCGCGCCGCTTCCCCGAGGCCGTGGTGGTGCGGCTGCGCCGCGACTACCGGTCCACGCCGCAGGTCGTCGCGGTGGCGAACACGCTCATCTCCGGCGCCCGCAACCGCCCCGCCGGCGCCCGCACCGCGCTCGTCGGGCAGCTGCCGCCGGGCCCGGACCCGACGTTCGCCGAGTGGGACGACGAGCCGGCTGAGGCGGCGGCCACCGCGGCGAAGATCCGCCGGCTCATCGCCGACGGCACCCCCGCCAGCGAGATCGCGGTGCTGTTCCGCACGAACGCCCAGAGCGAGGTGTACGAGCAGGCCCTCACCGAGGCGGGCGTGCCTTACCAGGTGCGCGGCGGTGAGCGGTTCTTCCAGCGCCCTGAGGTCCGCCGGGCCATGGCCGCGATCCGCACCGCGGACGTGCCGGGACCGCTGGTGGACGCCGTGCGCGCGGTGCTCGCGCCGATCGGGCTCACCCCGGAGCCGCCCGGCGGTGCGGCGCAGCGGGCGGTGTGGGAGTCGCTCCTGGCGCTCGTCGAGCTGGCCGAGGAGCTCGTCGCCGTCGAGCCGCAGGCGGATCTGCGCCGCCTCGCCGACGAGCTGCAGGTCCGCGCCGACGCGGCGCACCCGCCCACCGTGCAGGGGGTCACGCTGGCCTCGATGCACGCGGCCAAAGGCCTGGAGTGGGACGTCGTCTTCCTCGTCGGGCTCACCGAGGGCACCCTGCCCATCCAGCACGCCGACGGCGACGAGGCCGCGATCGAGGAGGAGCGGCGGCTGCTCTACGTCGGCGTCACCCGGGCGCGGCGGGTGCTGCACATGTCGTGGGCGTTGTCGCGCCGACCCGACGGCGGACGGCGCAGGCGGCGCAGCCGCTTCCTGCACGCGCTGATCCCAGAGCACCACCCGGCATCGCGGGTCGTCGAGGACACCGGCCGCGGCCGCGCGAAGCCGCGCTGCCGGGTGTGCGGGGCGCCGCTGGTCGGCAGCGCGGCCGCGCTGCTGCGGCGCTGCGCCGACTGCCCGTCCGACGTCGACCTGGACCTCTTGGAGCGGCTGCGGCACTGGCGCAGCGAGGTGGCCAAGCAGCAGCGGGTGCCGGCGTTCGTGGTGCTCACCGACCAGACGCTCACCGCGATCGCCGAGCAGCGGCCGACCGACCGCGCCTCGTTGGTGGCGATCCCGGGCATCGGCGCCCGCAAGGTCGACCGGTACGGGGAGGACGTGCTGGCGCTCGTCGCGGACGAGTGAGGCGGCGCGACCAGGCGGTTCACCTGGAATTTCGTTGATCTGAGAAGTTTCCCTTAAATCGCTTGTGCGCGGGTGGGACCCCACCCTACGGTGGGTGCCACGACGAGCGCTCCGCCCGTCGTCTGTTGTGTTCGAGCTCCTGGAGGAGGTGCGCCCGATGATCTCGATCGACCTGGTCTTCGCATCGGCCGCGGCGCGCCTCCGCACGCCCATGGGTAGCGCCTGGGCGACCGAGCGTGGGCTGAAGCAGCTGCTCCCGTCCGTGATCTTCGCGGACGGCGTCGCCGTCGATCACAACAGCACAGGTGTGTCCGCAGCGGAGCATCGCTGGCGTCCCTAGACGCCGGCGCCGGCTCCGAGAGATCCGAGGCCGCGGACCCCACGAGGGATCCGCGGCCTTTTTGTTTGGTCCTCCCTGATCACCACGACGTCGGAGGTAGACGTGCTAGTGCGATCCGTTCCGTTGGACGGCGGAACGATCACCCCCGGTTCGGCCGGCGGTGGCCTGGGCACCTTGCTGGACAGTGCCCCGGACCACGGGCTGGAGCTGCCCTGCCGCTCCGGTGACGCCGACCTGTGGTTCGCCGAGTCCCCCCAGGATCTGGAGCGGGCGAAGGCGCTCTGCGCCGGGTGTCCGATCAAGGCCGAGTGCCTGGCCGGAGCCCTGTCCCGCGGTGAGCCGTGGGGCGTGTGGGGCGGCGAGATCTTCGACCGCGGGGTCGTGATCCCGCGCAAGCGTCCGCGCGGCCGGCCCTCCAAGGCCGACCTGGCCCGCGACGCCGCCTACGCCGCCGCGATGTCCGCCTGATCCGTCCTGGATCCCGAACCACTGGAGTGCCGAATGACCCCGCAGCTCGCCGCCGTAGCCCGAACCCGACCCACGCTCGACCCCGGCGCCGGAGGAAACGCCATGTTGATCCACGAAGCTCTATCGAGAACGCGAATGCACGAGGCCCAACGGGCCGCTGCGGAGTGGGCGCTCGCCCGCGAGCTGACCGCCGGTCGCCGGTGGGAGTGGCTCGCCCGCTTCGCGGCCCGGCGTGCCGAGCACGCGCGCGCGGCGACCGCGGCGCGGCACGAGGCCGCGGCGGCCGCGCGCAGGCCGAGCAACGCCTACTGACGGCGTCCGCTCAGCCTGCAGGTGGTTGCAGGAGAGCCGCTTCCCCGCCCCGCCGTGGCGGGGAAGCGGCTCTCCTGCGAGTGCTCAGTCCTCGAAGATCCAGGGCTGCCACCGCTGCACGATGGCGCGCAGGGCCACGTCGGCGTCCAGCTGGCAGAGCACGCCGAGCGTCCCCAGCGTCACCCGGTGGACCAGCAGGTGCTGCGGCGGCAGGTTGAACTCGCGCCCGGTGTGGAACTGCGGACTGCGCAGGTCGCCGATGCGCTCGGCCTGCGACTGCAGCCAGCGCCGGTTGAACCGGAAGACCTCGGTGCGCAGCGGCTCGGTGAACGGCGCCAGGAAAGCCAGCGCCTCCTCGCCGGTCACCGGGGTCTGCGGCAGCACGAACCCTTCCTGCCGCATGAGCGTGATCAGCTCCTGCGGGCGGTCCTCCAGCGCGAGCTTGGTCATGTCGGCCAGCGCGCGGGGGAGCCCGTCGGGCAGCCGGGCGACGGCACCGAAGTCGACGACCAGCAGGCGCCCGTCGTCGGCCATCTGGAAGTTGCCGGGATGCGGGTCGGCGTGCAGCAGCCCCACCCGGGCCGGCGCCGAGTAGTGGAACTCCGCCAGCAGCGCCGCGGCCGTGTTCCGCTCTTCCTGCGTGCCATCGGCGATGACGTCGGACAGCTTCCGCCCCGACACCCATTCGGTGACGATCGCCTTGGGCGCCGACGCCACGACCTTCGGGATCCGCACCTGTTCGTCGCCGTCGTAGGCCGCGGCGAACGCGCGCTGGTTGTCGGCTTCGTCGCGGTAGTCGAGCTCCTCCTCCATCCGCTGGCGCAGCTCCGCGATCAGCGGCTTGATCTCCAGGCCAGGGGCCAGCGGCTGCAGCAGCCTGCTCATCCGCGACAGCTGCCGCAGGTCCGAGCGCAGCGCCTCGTCCGCGCCCGGGTACTGCACCTTCACCGCGACGACGCGGTCCGGTGCACCGCCCCGGCCCTTCCAGACCGCGCGGTGCACCTGGCCGATCGACGCCGACGCGGCCGGGGTCTCGTCGAACTCGACGAACCGGGTCACCCAACCGCGGCCGAACTGCTCGGCCAGCACCCGCGACACCTCGGAGAACCGCATCGGCGGCGCCGAGGTCTGCAGCTTGACCAACGACTCCCGGAACGGCTTCGCGAACTCCTCGGGCACCGCGGCCTCGAACACCGATAGGGCCTGGCCGAACTTCATCGCCCCGCCCTTGAGCTCGCCGAGCACCGCGAACAGCTCCTCGGCGCTGCGCTGCATGATCTGGGCCGAGATCTCGTCGCGCTCACCGCCGACGAGGCGGCGCCCCCACCCTGCGGCGGCACGCCCGGCCGCGCCCAGCGGGAGCCGGGCGAGCTTCGCGGTGCGCACCGCGGTGCGCCTCGGGATGTCGGTCACCCCTCGATTGTGGCCCGAGATCGGCCATCCGTGCGCGGGAGATCAGCGGCGCCGCACCGGCACCCGGGCACCGGTTGCCACGGACGGCGCACGATCGTCCCGGCCGCGGCGTCGATCTCCAGGCTCGCCTCCAGCGCGCCCGGCGGCGGGGTGCTTCCGGCGGTGCCGTCGACGGCGGCGACGGCCTGCGCCACGGACAGCCCGACGGTGGCCGGGACGCTCGCGGGATCGGCCGTGCCGCGGCGTCCGGCCAGCTGCGCCGCGACCCGCGGCCAGCTCGGTTCGCAGGCGCTCCGCTGCAGCTCAAGGCACTCCAAGCAGGCCGTGCGGCCGGGCAGCACGAGCGGCCCGACGACGCCCACCCCGTCCCGCAGCCGGACGGGCAGGTGCGCGATCCCGCCGACGACCAGGTCGGCGCAGACGACCGGGTCCGGGTACTCGTCGGCGAGCACCACCAGATCGGGCACGAGCAGCCGCGGCGGACGGCTGACTCGGGCCTCTGGAACGGTCCGCGCGGCCGCGTCCGCGATCGCCTCCAGGCGCGGGCGACCGTGATCGGCATCACCCAGTCCGGTGCCGAGATCGGCACCGGCGACCGTCCCGCGCGCCTCCACGTGCACGGCTCCGATGCCGGCCGCGCAGAGCCCGATCACGACGCCGACCGTGAGCGGACCGGTGCCCCGCACGAGCACCGCGGCGGCTGCGCGGTGGGCGGTCATGCGCGCGGCGGCCGCACCGTCGACCAGTTCGCCGGCGTCCCGGAGCGCGTGCAGCAGCGTGTAGGCCGTTTCCGCGGGGACGCCCCGCGCGGCGGCACGCGCGGCGAAGTCCTCGGGCGCGACCGGGCTGCGCAGCTCGTCGACCAGCTCCGCGAGCGGTGGCGCAAGATCACCGACCACCAGCGCGGCCTGCGGATCCAGTCCGATCATCCGGGTGGAGGCATCGATGTCGAACACCGATCGCCAGCGCGGGAGCATGACCGTGGCGGGCAGCTGATCACGGTTCACGCCGGCATGGTCGCGCACCGCGACCGTGTCCGTGGGGGTTTTCACGGACGCGGGTGCCGGCCGACGGGCGTCCGAGGGGCTACGCTGGGCCGATGGCGCACCCCGCGGTCGTCGAGGTCCGACGCAGTGATCGCCGCAAGCGAATGGTCAGTGCCCGACGCGAGGGTGACACGGTGGTCGTGTTCATCCCGGGTTGGATGAGCGAGTCCGAGGAACATCGCTGGGTGGACGAGATGGTCCGCCGGATCGAGCGCAGCGAGGCCAAGCGCAGATCCCCCGCCCGCAAGAGCGACGACGCGCTGCTGCAGCGCTGCACCGAGCTCTCCGAGCGCTACCTCGACGGCAAGGCGGTGCCGGTGTCGGTCCGCTGGGTGCCGCCGATGCGCACCCGCTGGGCGTCCTGCACCCCCGATGACGGCACGATCCGCATCAGCGAGCGGCTGCGCGACGTGCCCGGCTGGGTCGTGGACTACGTCCTCGTCCACGAGCTGGCGCACCTGCTGGAGCCGGGGCACGACGCCGCGTTCTGGGCGTGGGTGCACCGCTACCCGCGCACCGAGCGGGCCATGGGGTACCTGGAGGGCCTGTCGGCCGCTGCCGGCCTCGGCTTCGTCGGCACGGACGGCGACGCAGAGGCAGAGGCCGAGCCGGGTGCGGCGGCGGCCGAGATCGAGCCAGCAGCCGAGGCCGCCCCCGCCTGAGGGCCCGCCGCCCCCGAGCTCGCGAGCCGCGGTCTCGCGACGGCGAGTCGCGGTTCTCGTGCCGGCGAGTCGTGAGGTCGTGACGCGAGTTGCCCCGCGGAGCACGCCGAGTTGTCCCGCGGGGTAGCGCGAGCTGCCCCGGGANGTAGGGCGAGTTGTCCCGCGGGGTAGCGCGAGTTGCCCCGGGAGGTAGGGCGAGTTGTCCCGCGGGGTAGCGCGAGTTGCCCCGGGAGGTAGGGCGAGTTGCCCGTGGAGCGCGGCGTGTCGCTCCGCGGCGCAGCGCGCCGGGCGGCCGGGGACAGCGAGGCACGGACGACGTGACGCTGCGCGGCTCCTGCGCCTCGTTGTCTCGAGGCCCCCGTTCCGCCGTCATGGAAACGACGACGACTCTCCGTCAGCAGAGCCGGGCTCGGGGGCCTCACCGCGCGGAGCGACTCCGCGCCGGGGCACCCGCGCCAGCAGCCCGGCCCGTCAGGAGTTCTTGTTCTCCGGGTCCTCGGGGTCCTGCGGCGCCGGCTCACCCGCGAGCTTCTCCAGCTCCGCGATCGGGTCGGCCGCGTCGGAGCGGGCGACGAAGGCCGCCGGGTCGTCGAGGTCGTCCGCGGTCGGGATCAGGTCCGGGTGCGCCCAGAGCGCTTCACGGCCGTGGATGCCCCGCTGTTCGCCCAGCAGCCGCCACAGCTCCGCGGCGGCACGCAGCTTGCGCGGACGCAGCTCCAGTCCCACGACGGTGGCGAACGTCTGCTCGGCGGGCCCACCGGTGGCGCGGCGGCGGCGCAGGGTCTCGCGCAGCGCCTCGGCCCCCGGCAGCCGCCCACCGACGGCGGCCGCGACGACTGTGTCGACCCAGCCCTCGATGAGTGCCAGCAGCGTCTCCAGCCGTGCGAGCGCGGCCTTCTGCTCCGGCGTGGTCTGCGGCTCGAACAGCCCGCCCTGCATGGCCTCCTCGATGGCGGCAGGGTTGCTCGGGTCGATCCCGCGGGCCAGCTCCTCGAACCGCGCCGTGTCGACCTTGATGCCGCGCGCGTACTCCTCGACGGCCCCGACCAGCCGCTCGGACAGCCACGGTACGTGCGCGAACAGCCGGTGGTGCGCGGCCTCCCGGGCCGCGAGGAAGATCAGCACCTCGCTGGCGGGGCGGTCGAGGTCCTTGGTGAACCGCTCGATGTTCTCCGGCAGCAGCGCCGCGACTCGGCCCTGGCCGACGGGGAACCCGATGTCGGTCGACGTGAGCACCTCGGCGGCGAGCTTGGCCAGGCCCTGCCCGAGCTGGGAACCGAACGCGAGCCCGCCCATCTGGCCGAGCATCGCGACCATCGGCCCGGCCGCGGCCTTGACCTCCTCGGGCAGCGCCTCCACCCACGCGCCCGCCATGCGCTGCGCGACCGGGTCGCACAGCCGCTTCCACGTCGGCATGCTCGCGTCCACCCACTCGGACGCCGACCAGCCCTGCGCGGTCGTGGCGCCGGCCGGGAACTCGGTGGCCTCGTCGAGCCACAGCTCCGCGAGCTTCACCGCGTCGACGACGGCGGCGCGCTGCGATCCCGTCAACGACGACGTGGTGGCGGCGAGCTGCTGACGGGCCAGCTGCGCGGCGAGGTCGTAGTTGACCGGGCCGCTGCCGGGCTTGCTCTGGCTCAGCATCTGCCCGAGCTGGGTGAGCATCTGCCCGAGCTGGGACATGTCGAAACCGCCCGCCCCGCCCGGGAAGCCGCCCACACCGCCGACACCTCCCGGCAGCCCGAAGCCGAACGGGCCCTGCGGGGCGCCGCTGTCGCCGCGCTCCTCGTCGCCCTTGTCGTCGGGATCACGGTCCGCAGGTCCGAATCCGAAGGGGAGGTTGCTCACGTCCCCCACGGTACGCGGGATCGCCCCAGGTCGTGTTCGCCGATGGTGGACTGGATCGGTCAGCGGTCAGCAGGTCGGCGGATCACCGCCGCGGCCGAGCTCCTCCACCGCCGCGACCGCCTCATGCAACGTCGACACCTTCGCCAGCTGCAGGCCCTCTGGCGCGTTCGCGCGCGCGGCTTCGCAGTTGTCGGCCGGGACCAGGAACGCCGTCGCCCCGGCCTCGCGCGCCGCGAGCATCTTGTAGCGGATGCCCTCGATCCGTCCGACCTGCCCGGTGGACGTGATCGTGCCGGTGCCGGCGATGAACCGGCCGTTCGTCATCTCGCCGGGGGTCAGCTTGTCGATGATCGCCAGCGTGAACATCAGCCCCGCCGACGGACCGCCGACGTCGCCGAGGGAGATCGAGACCTCCTCGCGGTCGACCGGCCGGGCGCCCGGGTAGATGCCGAGCACGCCCTGCTGGGTGTCCGCGCGGCCGCCGAGGCGCACGGTGAGGTCCTTCGGCTGCGGGTCGTCGCCGCGGCGGACCGTCACTGTGATCTCCTGCCCGGGCCGCGTGGGCGCCAGCGCGTCCATGATCTGCTGCGGGGTGCTGACCGGTACCCCGGCGACGGCCAGGATCGTGTCCCCGGTCTCCAGGATCCCCCGGGCAGCGGACTCGCCCTCGGCGAAGCCCTCGACGACCGCCACCGTCGGCAGCCCCAAGTAGGCGAACGCGGCGCCCTCCGCGCTGGCCTGGCTGTCGGCGAAGTCCTGCTGGTTGCGCTGGTTGATCTGCTCGAGGGTCTCGCCGGGCGGGAACGGGATGCTGCGCGGCAGCACCATGTAGTCCGGCGACAGCCACCTGGCCAGCGCGTCGACGGCGCTGAGCCCGTCGGTCACGCTGACCGTCGTCATGTTGAGGTGACCGGAGGTGGGGTAGGTCGGCAGGTTCTTCACGGTCACGACGTCCTTGCCGTCGACCTGACCGAGGACGTCGTACGTCGGGCCGCGGCCGATCGACACGAACGGGACCGGGACCAGCCACGCCGTCAACACCAGGACGGCCATCAGCAGGGTGCTGAAGGTGGCTGCCCACCTACTGCGACTCACCAGCGCACCCTACTGCGCGGCCGGAGACGCCCCTGGTGGGCGGCGGATCGGCGCCCTCGGTTGCGGCGCGAGGAACCATGCGGGCGAGTTGTCCGTTTCTGCGGCACGGCCTTCTCCACCTCCTCGGCGTCGGGCCCGGACGGGAACTCGGCGCCGCGGCCGTAGAGTTGGGCCGATCGGAAGGCGCCGCGCAGGTAGGTGGCGGCGCGTGACCCGTCCGAGACTGGAGCGTGCCCTGTGGCCATGCGGCCCCCGGTGGGACCACCGACGTTGACCCGCCGAACGAAGATCCTGCTCGTCGTCGCGGGCGTGCTCATCCTGCTCACGTTCGTCGGCAACTTCCTCATCAACAACTACATCGACTGGTTGTGGTTCGGTGAGGTCGGGTACCGCGGTGTCTTCACCACGGTGCTGTTCACCCAGTTCGTGACCGCGCTGGCCGGTGGGTTGCTGATGGCCGGTGCGTCGTTGCTGTCGTTCTGGCTGGCCTACCGGTCGCGGCCGGTGTTCGTGCCGGTCGGGCGGCCGGACGACCCGCTGGTGCGCGTGCGCAGCCGCATCCAGGAGAGCCTGCCCGTGTTCCGGCTGGTGCTCGGTGGGGTCACCGGCATCGCCGGAGCGATGGTGGCGCTGGGGGACTGGAAGACCGTCCTGCAGTTCCTCAACTCCACGCCGTTCGGGATCACCGACCCGGAGTTCGGCCTCGACGTCGGGTTCTACGCGTTCGACCTGCCGTTCTACCGCTACCTGCTCAACTGGCTGTTCGCCGCCGTCGCGATCGGGTTCTTCATCGCACTGGTCACCCACTACCTGTTCGGCGGCATCCGGCTGACCGGCCGCTCGGCCCAGATCAGCACCGCGGCCCGTACCCAGCTCGCGATCACCGCCGGGATCTTCGTGCTGCTCAAGGCGGTCGCCTACGGGCTGGACCGCTACGAGCTGCTCTCCTCCGACCGCAAGGCGGGCATCTTCTACGGCGCCACCTACACCGACCTCAACGCGGTGATGCCGGCGAAGCTGATCCTGCTGATCATCTCGATCATCTGCGCGCTGGCGTTCTTCGCCGCGGTGTTCCGCAGCAACCTGCAGCTGCCCGCGATCGCGACGGTGCTGCTGGTGCTGTCGAGCATCCTCATCGGCGCCGCCTGGCCCGCCGTGCTGGAGCAGTTCGTGGTCACCCCGAACGCGCAGGAGCGCGAGTCGGTGTCGATCCAGCGCAACATCGACGCGACGAAGGCCGCGTTCGGCATCGGCGACGACAGGGTCACCAAGGTGCCCTACGACGCGGTGCCGAAGGTGCCCGACCAGGTCGTGCGTCAGGACGAGGCCACGCTCAGCAACGTCCGGCTGCTCGACCCGGCGAAGCTGTCGGCCACGTTCACGCAGCTGCAGCAGCAGAACCGCAAGTTCTACGGCTACCCGGACAAGCTGGACATCGACCGCTACGAGGTCAACGGCAAGCTGCAGGACTACATCGTCGCACTGCGCGAGCTGAAGACCTCCGAGCTCACCGGGCCGCAGGCGGACTGGATCAACCGCAGGCTCGTCTACACGCACGGTGACGGCATCGTCGTCGCGCCGGCCAACCAGGTCGGCCAGGTGCTGTCGGACAACAGCACCAACGGCGGTCTGCCCAACCTGACCGCGATCGACCTGGCCAACAAGGACAACCCGAACATCCCGGAGAGCCTGCGGGTCGAGGAGACCCGCACCTACTACGGCGAGCTGATCGAGGGCTACTCGATCGTCGGCGGCAGCGACGGCGGCAAGCCGCTCGAGTACGACGCCGACGGCGCACCGCGCTCGTCGTACGCCGGCAAGGGTGGGGTGCCGATCGGCAACCTGTTCAACCGGCTGGTGTTCGCGCTGCACTACAGCGAGCGCAACATCCTGTTCAACAACTCGATCAACGAGAACTCGAAGATCCTCTACGTGCGTGACCCGCGTGAACGCGTGAAGAAGGTCGCGCCGTGGCTGACCACCGACTCCGACCCGTACCCGGCGGTGGTGGACGGCCGGATCACCTGGATCGTCGACGGCTACACGACGCTGTCGAACTACCCGTACGCGCAGAGCGTGGAGCTGGGGGAGTCGACCGCGGACGCCCAGCAGATGCTGCAGCGGTCGGTGCAGCCCGACCAGCGCATCAGCTACCTGCGCAACTCGGTGAAGGCCACCGTCGACGCTTACGACGGCACGGTCACCCTCTACGAGTTCGACGACCAGGACCCGGTGCTCAAGACGTGGATGAAGGCGTTCCCGGGCACGGTCAAGCCGAAGTCGGAGATCTCGCAGAACCTGAGCGAGCACTTCCGCTACCCGGAGGACCAGTTCAAGGTCCAGCGCGAGCTGCTCACCCGCTACCACGTGGAGAGCACGGGTGACTTCTACGGCGGTGTGTCCTTCTGGGACGTCCCGTCCGACCCGACGGTGACCCCGACGACCCCGATCCCGGGGGCGAACGCCCAGCCGCCGTACTACGTGCTGGCCGGCCCGCCAGGGGCCACCGGGGCCACGGAGGCGTCGTTCCAGCTCACCAGCGTGCTGACGTTCCGCGGCCGCGACAACATGGCCGCCTACGTGTCGGTGAACTCCGACCCGGAGGAGTACGGCAAGTTCACGGTGCTGCAGCTGCCGCCGGACGGTCGCATCTTCGGGCCGCGGCAGGTGCACGACGCGTTCAACAACAACGGCACGGTCTCGAGCCAGCTGACGGTGCTGCGCAACCAGAACACCGCGATCGACTTCGGCAACCTGCTCACGTTGCCGGTGGCGGGTGGGCTGGTCTACGTGGAACCGCTGTTCCTGGAACGCGCGGGTAGCGGCACCACGTACGCGCAGCTGGCCCGGGTACTCGTGTACTACAACGGGCGCGTCGGGTTCAGCCCCAGCGTGAAGGACGCGCTCGACGCAGCGATCGCCGGCAGCGGCACAGCCCCACCCGCGGCCGGTCAGCAGCCGGCCCCGCCGGCGCCGCAGCAGCCGCCGAACCAGGGCGCGGCTCCGGCCCCGTCGGCGCCGTCCGGGCCGCTCTCGCCCGAGGCGGCGGCTGCGGCGACCGAGTTCGCCAGGGCCTACGAGCAGTTCAAGGCCGCGCAGCGGAACAACGACTTCGCCGGCCAGGCTGCGGCCCTGCAGGCGATGGATGCCGCCGTGGCGAGGTTCCAGCGGGCGACCGGCTCGTCCGCGGTCCCAGCACCAGGCGAAACGGGTGGCTGAGCACATAACCACCCCCCCGCTGCAGACAGGTTTCGGGGAGGTGTAGAGTAGGTGGCACAACGCGGGGTGGAGCAGCTCGGTAGCTCGCTGGGCTCATAACCCAGAGGTCGTAGGTTCGAATCCTACCCCCGCTACC
>Ga0065720_1020760_pt1 | contig 12861 bp, 19 predicted proteins | sample Thericmetagenome_FD_59107 | JGI IMG/M metagenome (GOLD analysis project Ga0065720, IMG submission 59107) | Thermophilic microbial communities from the Joint Bioenergy Institute, California, USA of rice/straw/compost enrichment - eDNA_2 v2... | ecosystem: Engineered > Solid waste > Grass >... | reverse complement strand
GCGGCCAAGCAGCAGAGCTCAGGTCGACGTTCGAGTCAAACGAAAGTTGAAGTCGAGAATCGAGAATTCGATTGTCGACGATACAGTTCAGAAGAACTTATGAAGAAGGAGCAGCATCAACTCCCAGCTGCTGCAAAGTCAACCACAATGGACCACAGCGAACAAGGCGGTCAGACGGTGAAAATAAAAAACAGTGACGCGTGGTGTGCGGTGCGAGGCGAGGAGTCGTGGTGTAAAAAAAGGATGGACAAATGCCTGTCGGTCGAGGGTGGAGCCAGCAGGTAGTCCCTGAAAGGCAAAGATTCTTGCTGGGCAGGCTAGTCCTTGGCTGCAGCGGTCGTGGCCCATGCAGCTGGGACCCTCTCTGTTGGGGCTTTTGGATCTCCAGATTTCAATTTCCACCCATCTGCTGCGCCCTCCAGTGGTCTCCTTTTCTTGTGTCTGGCCACTCATGGCACCACTCATAACACGTCCCGTCCGCCCCTCTTGAGAAAGCGGAATCCTGATGTGCTGGACTGGCGATGGCTATGCGCACTACTGACGACACGTCTACGAATGTCTGACAGCCAGGTTGTTGATAGGCACTCGCTTCGTCGTTGAACTTTGTGTCGGCTTGGCAGGGACAAGACCCGTTCTCATCTGCAGCTTCATGCAGAATTACACGTAAACAGACAGTACTCCACACTGAGTTGGCATCCCGCACTCCGACCTTCCGCGTAAAGGACTGGCCCAGTTTAGGAGCAGCCCATGTCAAATATCAAGATACACGGTCTGTTTAGCAACCTCTTTTGATGACAGTGACCACTCATGGACACCCCACTCGAAAGGAACTGGCGGACCCGACACCAGGAATGGCACAGGCCGGTAGGAATGTGATTGGTGTGCCCTTGACATCATCACCATGTCTCGATCTCTTCCAGCTCAAGCCTTGTTCCGGAATGGCCTTCGGATCCGATGCGGGAATCGGAAGACGGAGGACGGCAGACGGGAAACATCGGCCGATGTGATGACGTCGGTGCCCGCGGGACCCCGAGGTGAGATGGTCATTGGGGCCGGTGTCCGGGTCGATATTTCGAGTTGCTGACCTCCGTTTTGTCCGAGCTGTGAAAGCAACATTTTGGGTAGAGGAAGGATTTGTGAAAGAAGTTATCATTACTTGATACTTGGTTGGTATCTCGAGTCTCAGTGTTCGATTCAACCTTGAAAGCTCCCTCAGGCTAAGCTCTCGCTTTGGGATCCTTGACTTGATGGCAACGATAGGCCCTCTAGTGCTCTCATGATCAGAACGCCTCTTAGAATTAGGACGCATAAGGAAACCCTGCAGAAGCGAATCCCAAAACCACTGTTTCAGATATCTGAGATCACTAGCAGCTGACAGACTCCTGACAAGTGGGTTGTTTCCCTTGACTCCAGAGGAGCCGGGGCTCACACCATTCCTCCACAAGAGACGATACCAAAGACAATTGAAAGCGTCACAGTCACTCAATCTTTTGCCTTGACTTATTTGACAGATCAATGCGAGCTACGGTTCAAACAAGTGTCAGCGAAGCCGTGGCAAAACTGTGACCCTGACCTAGCTCATACATAACCCGAACCCTAAGCAGTCCATGATGTGACATGCCAAATCTGGCTTGGGGTCTTGGCAACTTTTGCCCTGAGGAGCTGCCCCGCCTACCCTTCCCCTCCTCCCGGTCGCTGGCTTTGCCCCCCTCAATTTTTTCCTGGGCTCCCAAAACCCACCTTTACGCTTCTGACAAGAACCCTCCCGCCGCGTTTGATCTCCGTCCATCTCTACCCTCTACTACACACCCTCAGCCAGCCGTCAAAATGATCATCTACAAGGTACGATTGCTGAATTAAAAAGTTTGCGAAGGCGGTTATCGACACCACGGCTGCTGTGATGTTGCTTGGTGATAAGGACTGTTCGCTGACACCGCCTGTGCTGCGCATAGGACATCATCACCGACGATGAGATGATCTCGGACTCGTTCGACCTCAAAGAGGTCGACGGTGTCGTCTATGAGGTCGATTGCCAGATGATCACTGAGGGCAAGATCGACGTCGATATTGGCGCCAACCCCTCGACCGAGGACGGCGAGGACGAGGGCGTCGAGGACAAGGAGATCAAGGTCAACAATGTCGTCTACACCTTCCGCCTTCAGTCTACTTCTTTCGACAAGAAGTCCTACCTGACATACCTGAAGAGTACGTTCTCTTTCCAGCCATCTCGTCTTCATTTGAAGACGGAAAAAAAAAGCAGATGCTGACATTCCCTAGGCTACATGAAGGCTGTCCGCACCAAGCTCCAGGAGGCCGGCAAGTCCGAGGAGGAGGTCAAGGACTTCGAGACCAAGGCCGCCGCCTATGCCAAGAAGATCATTGCCAACTTCAAGGACTGGGAGTTTTACACCGGCGAGAGCATGAACCCCGACGGCATGTGAGTATCCCTTATCACCATCTCTGATGACTTGGAATAGAGGCTGATGGTTCTCCAGGATCGTCCTCCTCAACTACCGCGAGGATGGTGTCACCCCCTACTGCGTCTTCTGGAAGCACGGTCTCAAGGAGATGAAGGTCTAAAGGGGGCGGTCTTGTTCAGCAGAACGACCCCCTTTCCGTTTATTTTCTCTCTGTCTGTCTATATAGGCAGTCAAATCGGTCTGCGACCGAACGAAGAGAAAGACGAACCCAAAAAAGAAACTCGTTTCCAGAATTTCTTCCATCACCATAACGATCTCACCATCATTTCCATGTCGATGCATGCAGATGCTGCAGCGCCTTTGCATACCCCCGATCCTCTTAGGTACCTCGCAGCAAACATGAACGATGAGTCCTCCCGCTGTCCAATTGATGGTACTTGTGTTTCTCTTGCTGTGTGATCCCATAGATATGCCCTATTTGTAACAAGATGAGTGTACAGAAAGGTATAATATTACGCATTTCCATCCCGGAGCTCATGATGCCCATAGACACCAGATATGCTATATACATACATACGCTTCCATCTGCACTTATATCCCCCCATATCACATCCTATCTATAAACCGTACAGACTCCACTCATCACCTCTAACCCCGCTCTCAGGCCATTCAAAACGTAGGCCTCGTAGCAAGCGGAATAGGCGGCGGCGCCTCTTCTTCCGCCCCAGCATTCGCCCCAGAACTACTCCCCCCAACTGCCAAACTAGGCTTCTTCTTCGGCGGCGGTGGAGGGGGCGGCTTTTTCTTTGCCGCCACAACCGCCGCTACCCCCCCAACACCTGTCGCTACTGCAGCATTCTGCTGCCCAACAGCCCTCGGCGCTGGAGGAGGTGGCGGAGGCGACCTCACCTGCCCTTGCTCGGTTCCGACCGAACTGCTGGAGGTGATGGATGAGCGAGAGGAGGTATTCAACCTCGCCAGACGGGACTGCAATTCCGATATCGCTGTTCCTTGCTGCTGCTGCTGCTGCTGCTGGCTGTTGGGTGTGATACCCAGCCCTGGGACGTTCACCCCCCTCGCCGCGAGACGGTTGAGCGCGCTTTGGTTGAGGAGGTCAGGGCGGGAAGAAGACGGAACTGGTGGTAGTGGGGAAGATGCCGTAGAGGGGGTGACGAAGGAGGAGGAGGAGCGGAAGGGCCGGGTTGGGAGAGGCGGGTTGGGGGTTGTATCTGCCGTCGATGTTGTCGTTGATACTGCTAGGGCTGAGGATGTGGTTGTGGAACTGGCGGTGTTTCTCCGGGGAGGTAATCTCGGTGGGAGAGGGGGCTTTGCTTCAACCCCTGGTGCTGATAGTACTGGCGTCGCGGCGGTGGCGGATGGCCTTGGCGGCGGGGGAGGGACGGGACGTCCATCTGCGCCGTCGAGACGTTTTGGAGGGGGAGGGAGGTTGGCTGTGGAGAGGCCGGTTCGGTCAATGACCCAGGGTTTGGGCGGCGGGGGAGGCTCGTTGGGGTCGGATTCGGGTTCAGTAGCCCGGGCTGGGGTTGAGTCCGGCGCGGGGAGTGCTGCTGGGACAGAAGGAGTGTTGGTGTCGGAGGTCGTGGGGGTCCTAGTAGCTGTGCCTATGGCGTTGGGATACCGTTTTGGAGGAGGCGCGAAGGTAGAGGGGTCGCGGAGGGAGGAGAGAGGGCGGACATGGCGGGTCTCGGCGCGGTTCTGAGGAGGGCGTTAGTATCTCGTGAGGTCAGGGAAAGGTATAGGAAGTGTCGAGAGAGACATACATCATCACCGCGGCCCATAAGGCTTTTCTGGATCTGCGGTTAGCCGGTGAGTCCTTGAGGCGAGGATGGCAATGGCATGAGAGAACGTACGGTCTTGCCCTTCACCTTGTCCTTGATGTCGGACATGGAGAGGTCCTTTTCGGGGTGCCACCCCTCTTTAAGAATCTTTTTGTAGTCCGGCATGGTTGGGTGACTGCGCGCTCATTGCGCGCTGGAGATGAAGCTGAGCCGAGATATCGACGAGCGGTTGTTGTCGGGCGTGGTGAGAAAAGTGGGTTGGGTCTATGAGAGACTCTAGTCGTCGTCCTTGGGTAAGTCTTTCTAAAGATCGTTTGATAAGGGGAGATCTGATGTGTTTTGCTTGCGCTTGATTCTTTGATCCGAAGCACTCTTATTCTGGCTTCAAGAGGATTCCGCCTAAGGCCTAGGTCTAAATCGGCTTGTCAGCCGCTCTTGATTGATGCTGAGCCGCCCAAGTTCTCAGGCTGGTGTGTGGTTGAGTGTTGACCGGTGAGAGGCTTCGAAGAGTGAGATCGCGGTCCAGATGGGCGGATTTAAGCGCGCTGGCGCTGTCATTGGTCGGCCCACGATTAAAGTGGGGTCTCGCAACCAAATGGAGCCATTGTGATTTGACGGACCCCCTTATCCAGCCTGATGCCATTTGGACCACCTCTCGCGAGGGGCCCGGGGTGAGAGATGAGGCAGAGATGGCTGCCTCGAGGGCGAATCCTTTAAGCAAAGATGGTCGTTTGGATGTCTCTCTGGAACTCAAACGCATGCGGCCTCATTTCGAGCGGTCAAATAGAGTTAGGGAGACATATAAATAATAATCCTTGAGAAATCCTTCGTTTGGAGAATTACACGTATTTCCCTTAAGTTGCCAGAGGTTGTACAAAGAAACATTTTTATTGTCCTATAGTCCTGTTCCAAGCCAACGCCCCATCCTACCTACAATATACTACTCGCCCCATCCCCAATAGGGCTAACCATCGACCTCTCATCCGCCAACCCGACACTCCTCAACAACCCGGCACTCTCCCCCTCCCCATCCTCCCTCGCTGCACCCCTTGGTCCCTCGACCCTGTCATCTTCATCCTCCCCATCCCTTCCTATACCCCCGACAATCCCACTCGTCCTTCTTGTCTCCTCCGCCCCGTTCAGCACATACCACACATCCTTCTTCGTCAACAAGCCCTGCAGCGCCCCGCGCTCGGTAAATAAGACATACCGCAAGCCCAGCTTCTGAAAGTAACTAACCGCCAGGTGCAGCCGACATCTACTCGGCAGCGTCAGCGGCGTCTGGTCCATCCAGGGACGGAGGTCCAGCGTCGCGGCGGGGTCGGCGCCCAGGGGAGGGGCCACGAAGAATGCCTCCGTTTCGGGGGGGAGACAACGCGGAGGATGCCGCGCTGCGTGGAGGGTGTACTCAAGCTCGGCACGGGAGATGTAGCCCAACAGAATGGCGTCGCGCGGGTCAGAGATGACGGGAAAGCCGCGGTAGGGATGGGATTCGAGGATGGCGGAGAGAGAGTTGATGGTGTGGCCCGTGGCGGTGAGGACGACAAGGTCTTCGACACGGGTCATGACCTGAGACGCGGGTATGTCCGGGATCGGGGTGGTGGCTTCGTCGCTGTGGTCGAGGAAGGGGTACTCGTTGAAATGGATCCAGGACTCGTAGATGCCGCGGCGGGAGAAGGCGTCGCCGACCCATTTGGATATCATCACGGCCACCATGATGGGGAGGACATAGGTCAAGGCGCCGGTTAGTTCGAACATGATGACCACGATGGAGACGGTCATGCGGGTGACGCCGCCGAGGGCGGCTGCGGCGCCGATGATAGCATATGTGCCGGGTGTGACGCAGGGGATATCGGGCTCGCAGGTGCGGAAGGCGATGAAGCCGGGGTAGTTGCGTTGCCAGATCTCCATGATGATGCCTATGGCACGACCGGTCAGCGCGCCGATGGCCATGGAGGGCAGGATAATACCGGCTGGGACCTGAAGACCGAAGGTGATGGCTGCTAGGAGGAAGGCCAACACGGCGGCTAGAATAAGTAGCAAGATAGTCCGGGCAGATGCAGCTCCTGTCTTACAGAGGCCGAACAAGTCTTCCGAAAGCTTGCCGCACTCCGAGAACAGGTTGGAGACTAGGTCAGAGTTCTGAGAGCGCATAAAGTGGTTGGGGTAGTTGATGATCGCGGTGAGACCGGCCACGAGAACGACCTGAGTCACTGGTCCAGGAAGCCAAGGAGTTGACTTTCTCCACCTGGCCACCTTCATGTTTGCCTTGATGAAGAGGCCTCCATAGACACCACCTAGGATGCCCAAGAGGATGAAGGGTACCCATTCAAAGCCGTGCCAGCTGGTGCTGTATGTCACTTGGTACAAGACCAACTTGCCCGACCGGAACGGGTCAAAAGCTTGCAGCACGACGGCTGCCGTCATGGCACACACGAAGCTCTGCCACATTGTCTTATCAGGGAAGTAGTATGAAAGTTGCTGCTGAAGTCAGAAACAGGAGCGTCCAGTCAACGGGGGCTTCCACTTACCTCAAGACTGAATAACACCCCGCCAATGGGCGAGCCGAAGGCGACGGATATGCCCGAGGCTGCGGCCGCTGATAGCACCTCTCTCTTCCGGGCTGTAACTGTTAGCGACAGTCTCTAAGCACACGCTCGCTGGCTGACCTACCCTCATTGTTATTAATATTGGGAAAGAGTTTGATAAACAAATTGGCACAGCAGCAAGCAACATGGACCAAGGGCCCTTCTTTGCCGAGCCACATGCCCGATGCCACCGCGAGCACCTAAGCTGTCAGCGGTAGTCCCTTGTAGAGAAGAGCAGTGACCTACCAAGCCCAGCGACTTCGTGATTAACGTCCAAACCCCCAAGAACCTCCGTATCACAAACCCCCCCAACACGGTCTTAATCTCCGGTATACCGCTATGCATCGCATAGATCGCATACTCCTTGACCAACACGGCCGCTGTAAACGCGAAAACCACCGCCAGCACCAAGTACACCACCCCTTCAACCATCCACTTCCCCGCTCCTCCCCCAACCCCAAACGCGTCTCCCCACCTCCGCCACCCATTACACAAACTCCCCTCATCATACCCCAAACAACAAGCTGTCTTACTCAAATAAAACCTCCCCCCATCTACCCCGGAACAATACCCATACTTTACATCTCCCAACCAGTCTGTCGCGACATCGATTGCCGCCGCGACCGCGCCGACCGCGATCCCGCTTAGCACGAGCACAATCCACACCTGAGAGGCATCAAGTAACAGGCGAATGGAGCCGAGAAGCGCTAAGATGGGGGAGTCGGCTGCCGCGGAGGTGGCGCTTGCGCGCAGGGAGCGTTGGCGCTGACGCTCTTTGGTGTACTCGAAGATCCAGTCAATGGCGGTCAGGTCTTCGTAGCCGACGCGCCGGACCGGGCCTTCGAAGTGCCAGCTTTCTAGGCTGTGGGCGTCTTTTGTAAGGCCAGAGAAACCTGGGCGGAAGGACGGGTCGGTAGGGGCCTGGTCGGGGGAAGCCTGTGCTGGGTGATCGTAGGTTTCTTGCGATCGGTAACCGCTACGGCTGCCAGTGGTGCCGGATATTGCGGACCAGAAACGGGCGGCCGGACCCAGGAGGAAACCGCTGCCACTACTGGGGCGTTTGTGCTTACGCTTGAAGGTCAGCGGGGGAGAGAGGTCAGGGGAGTGGAGGGGGTCATCGCGCAGAATGGTGGCTGTGTCGTCGTCGGCGGCATTGCCATGGCTGGCGGCTGGTCGGGTCAGAGAGTCGTCGCCTAGGAGGTCCAGCTCATCTGCGTCGTCGTAGTGGCTCGGGCCTCGAGTATAGGAGGAGCTGCTGCGGCCGGCTTGGCCGTGAGGGGGTCTGGAAGAGGACGTACGGCTGCTCATTGCGCTGATCGAGGGCTTCGTGTGTGCGACTTAATTGGGAAGCTGGAGGAGGGTGTGTGGGCGACCCTCATTGTATCATGACCGGGTTTCATGTGCCCAATGCGCGGTCCGAATGCCCGCTCCCCAATAGTGGTCTTTTAATCGCAAGTTGAATGTGTTGTCTGTCGGTCGCAGGCTGCTGCTGTCGTGATGCGGCGGGTTGCGGTCGGTTGCTTATCTTATCAATGAGTTGATCCTCCGTTCAACCCTCCCCAGGGACCTCCGGCCAAAAGTGGATCCAGTTGCGGAAGCTTGGCGGATCCTTGTCTTGGCATCGATGACATGTGTGGACCCACTGCTTGGTTTCTTGGAGCTCAGATGAAAATAGAACCTGACAGACTGAGTAACTTTACTTCAATGAATGATATAAAGATTGCCAGAAATTTCGAAATATGATTTCTGGATGCGAAGGAACGACTGGATTAATTTCTTGTTTCCCTGAAATTTGCAGAAAATATTAGCGAAGGTGTCAGAGGTGAGCAGGCTCAAGGTGAACCTGCTCTGGAGAGAGCTCGGTCTCAAACCAAGCAGACTCAAAATCGAACCAGCTTCCAACGACAACACTCAAACCAGTCCAAAGACAATATGAATCAGAGTGAAAATTCTCAGCAGCCCCAACTAGCCTCCAACTCGAAAGCTTTAATTCCGAAGATCAAGACACTTTTGGGAGCAAAGGACGATACATCCCGTTTTGTTGGGCTTGCGTTGCTCAAGTCGGTCCTTGACAATACTCCAGAACTACGAAATAACGAGGAATCCGTTGCAGCTCTTTGGGATGGCATATCACCCAAGTTTCTGGATAGGTTGATCCGGACGGGGTCTAAGCAGTCGCAGAAGCAACAACAGACTGAGGAGTTATCGGAAAATGGACAGAAGAAAAATACCAGCGATATGCTGGACTTGGCTGTGTCCGTACTGCATACCTTCGTGAGTCTGTTGCCGGACTATGCAAAGCGCGATGACAAGATGGTCAACAGGATACCCCATCTTGTCTCTTCGTTGTTGTATTGGTATGTAAATCCCTCACCCTCAAGAACCTCGAAAGACCATTGTATTAATCTAGATAGCTCTAAGGAGACTTCGAAACTCGCTCTAGAGACACTGGTCAGTCTCGTGAGCCGTCCCCAAGGCGCTGAGGTCTTCGTGAAGGTCGAGGACATCTCCCCCCTAATTGAGATGGCCCCATCAGAGCCTCTGGTCTTGGACGTCCTGTTGTATGCATGGCTGAATGCTGTCGCCACAGTGCAAGACAAGTACAGCTTGCAAACCAAGATTGACAACACAATCGGAAGTCTGGTTTCATCCTTCAAGGGCACTGATGCAGTAACCCTACTAAACTTCCTAGCTAACCTCCTCCCAAAGCTAGATCCAACTGTCAGTAGCATCCTTTACCCTTGAATCCTCTCAAGACCAATACTCACCAGGATCTTCAGATCCTTCCTCACGATCCCAAATGGCTTCCAGCCATCAGCAAGTTCATCCGTCAGCTTGTCGCCAGCCGTCCCACCTCAGCTGGCCGCACAGCCTTCACCAACCTCTCCGCCGCCCTCCTTGAAGCCTACCACTCACAAGCCCCTCGTCTCCTCTTTGCCGAAAAGGGCGAGACCAAATCCTCCGACAATCCCTTCTCCTACCTTCTCATCAACCTCCTTCTTGTCGACCTCCGAGCTACCCTTCCTACCCTCCTCGAAACCCTCAACAGTCCCGAGTACTCCGAGACTTCCCGCCGTTTGGCCTCCGCTTTCAACGTCGTCTCCCATTTCATCGGTTACCTCGTGCGTTACCTTGACTCCGACCTCGACGACTCCTCATCCTCCGCCATCCAGTGGGTTATCTCCCCTGACCTTCTTCTCAAGCTGCGCAAAGCCATTTCCGAGACCATGTCCCTCACCACCGAGTACCTCCGCGACCGTTGGGACGCCGCCGTGTCTGGCGCCTTAGGCCTGCACCCAGACGCCCGCACAACCAAGGTCCACAGCGACTTTGGCGCGCGACACACCGTCGCCTGGGACTCGGCATCCGACAACGCCCCCGAGGACGCTCTGATCCTTGCCGCAGTGCGTGCCCTCGCCATCTGGCTGCGGGAAGATGATAACGATACCCTCCGTAAGGAGGCAACTGGTCTAGCAGATATGCTCCTCGACTTGTACCGCGTCGGCGGCCGGGGAAAGCTCGACTTCCGTCGCGCAGTGCTAGTCGCTTTTGAGGGTATCATCGTGTCTAAGCACGGGATCAGCGCGTTCTTAGAACATGGTGGCTGGGAAGCTCTCGCGACAGATCTCCTCTCCATCCTAGAGCAGAGCTCAACAGTCAGCGACGAAAACGAAGCTGCCCGCGGCGTGGAGATCGTGCGTGTGCTGCTGCAGGTCGCAGAGGCTGAGAGACCTGGGCCGAGGGAGGCTTGGATGGATGTGGTGACGAGAGTTGCAGCGTGGTGGGTGCCGGATGAGAAGCAGCCATCAATCGTGGAGGAGTGCCAAGTTGCTGTGCTGCAGCTTGTTACAGCGCTCGTGGCAAACTCGCACCCGGGGATGCAGAAGCGATATGTGCATTCGACGAGTGCGGTTGTGGGGATTGCGGAGCAACTGAGGGGGAAGATTAAGGGGGATGCGGGGTTGGAAGAGGCGTTGGAGGATGTGTTAGTTACGTTGTCGAAGCTGAGATGATTTGGGAGACATCGGTTGACTAAAGCACGACTGAAACTGGAAGTCATCAAACATGATAAGGTTGGGGAAGCTGGGCAGCTCTTTCCAGAGCATAATGCCTACAATGCTGACCTCGTGACACACACATTTAACATCACCTCATCACTTCCTAATGGGAGCCAACATCCCCCCTATTTTCCAAAGTCATGTCATCACCTCAGTGTTCCTAAGTCCCCTAGAGTCGACAGCATCTATACCCCTTAGTTAACACAAAGAACCTGATCGTTGCTCAGCAGCGGCAATTCCTTGAGACATCCTAAAACCCTGCGTCCCCTTCAACATGCCTCTCTTCCTCCCTCCTAAGCACCCATCTACGAGCGTTACCGTCTACACGAAGAGGCGCGGCTTCCTACACAGCCTCAAGAAGGAGAAATATAAACCATTTCAAGATAGACCAGAAGAGCGACACGCCTCATCTGTCTCTCTCCTTCTTTTGGAGGATTCCACCTCGAGACCCGATCGTCGAGCTCTGGGCATTGGCAGCATCAGCGAAATCCAGCTTTCTGCCAGTACTTGGAATGAGAGTAGTGGGGGTTCCTCGCCGAGTTCTTCGCCGACGACACCGCCGAGGACGAACACCACAACCAGTAACTCCTTTTCCTCTCCTCTTGCGCTGGACACCAAGGCCCTTCTTTTCCTCTCCGACTCAATTCGGTCTTCCTTAGCATGTCGATCTCACCGACGACCAAACAGCACCCTAATACATCCTCAGGATGCGGACTACCTTGACACTTTCCTTTCCTATGCCCTATCCTCTTCGACTTCTGTCTCCTTCCATACCGTCAAGGATGCCCATCTCGACAAGCTTCTATCAGACCTGATCAGAATGTGTCCTTCCGGATGGGTTCGCGGAGTCCAGACCAACATGCGCCGAGTTCTTCTAAGGGCCAGAAAACTGGAACGTGTCTGGAGAGAGCGTTTTAGAGATCGGTATTTTATGATTGATGAATTGAGGAGCTTTGAGCTGGAGGAACGGTGGCCCCTCGATGGAGATGCAGTTTTGGAGGCACCCAATATTGCACCATCGCACACGCCATGCAAGATTAGATCGTCCCCGATCGATACTGACAAAGAGGAGGGATGGTTTGAAGTTGGATGGTGAGTATCATCCGTCCTTTATGGCTGGTATATGACTTAGGTGCTGATTTGTCTCTTCCCTCATTTAGCTAGTGGCCAACCATAACCTGTGCCCTCCTAGACGGGGTTGTCTCGACTGACAAGGAGAAGACAAGCCTAGGCCGGGACACGGTCATGACCGTACCTTTCCTGACCGGCAGGGAGCTCCGCGCAGACTGTAGCCGTGTACGATACACCCGCGAGGGAACGCTTGCAGACATGCACCCAGGGCTGCTCTCGTTCACTGGACGGCGGGTTCGGGTGCTCAGAGGCAACCTCCTGCACAGTGATTTTGCCCCGGCAGCTGGTGTGAGGAACGACGGATTGTAAGTACGCCCGGTTCTAGAAACCCAAAGTTCTTCGTCCAGGAATCGGGCAATTTTCATGACCTGACTAACTCCACCGATCAGATACAAACTCCTACGTTACAGTCAAATCCTGAACCCAATCACCGGCCGCTACCATCTGGAGCTTGACCTCGAGCGTATCCCAGGCCAGCCTCGCATGCATGACTTGGCGAAGATCCCAAATCCCTCACAGATGGATGACTGGCATCTATACCAAAAGCTCATTCTGAAACGCCAGGGCAAGAATACAACACCAGCTTCATATTCAAACTGGCTGAGGGACAAGACCGGGAGATCAACCATGGAGGGCAAGGTTTCGGGAGAAGCAGACCGGTCTCAAAGCAGAAAAGATTATATAGCCAAGGATAGAGATAATATACTGAAAGAGGACAGGGCGAGGACTACGGATGTTTCTGGGAGAGGGAATATCCGGGCGAGGGAAAGCAAGAGAATGACGGAACAACAAGAGAGGGGGGTTTTCGAGGTGTCAAGGTTGAAGTGGTTGTGCTAAAGGGGCGCTGAATGTTTTCTCGAGCCTT
>Ga0065720_1020758_pt1 | contig 12867 bp, 16 predicted proteins | sample Thericmetagenome_FD_59107 | JGI IMG/M metagenome (GOLD analysis project Ga0065720, IMG submission 59107) | Thermophilic microbial communities from the Joint Bioenergy Institute, California, USA of rice/straw/compost enrichment - eDNA_2 v2... | ecosystem: Engineered > Solid waste > Grass >... | reverse complement strand
TCTCAGCCGGGGCGGGCGCCGCGGCGGCGCTGAAGGCAAGGGCGAGGACAGTGAAGATGGTGGTGAACTGCATCTTGACGGTGTAGGACTAAAGGAGCGAAGTGATTATTATTAGAAAGGAGCGGAGATGCTTGTATTATTCGAAGGCTGGGCTGACTGCTGAAGCTGCTGAGGCTGCTGTGTGCTGATGATGCTTTCGAGGTCGATGAGGGAAGGATGGAGGTTGTTTATATAGACGACTCTGACCCGTTATTCTCTCTTCGGCCATCATGGACCTCCCCATCACTCTTCCGAGTCAGGTCCCTGCTCTGCTTCCGATCATTGCGCCGCACGGTGATCGGTCATCGACAGCTTCATTTCCGCATTTGCAATGCGATAGGCGTAGTCGTTGGTATTGAGCGCTTCCTGACTTTGCAGGTGAAACACCAGTCGACGAGATGCCGATGATTTCGAAAGGCGGTACCGACCTATGGCCGGTCTACTCCCCTGGTACCTGCGTTCTGCAGGCAGAGGTTGTGGGAGGGCGGACTCGGACTCGGCTGCAGTGTCGGGTCGGGAGTATTCCGTGACTCGGGCCTTTTAGGATGATCTGGATCTATTCTCCATGTTAGCAGAGTCGCTGGTTGGTTTCTCTAAGCACTGTATGTAGCCGGTAAATTCACTGAGATTTTCGTCTGTGTCAGTCATTACTTTCTCCGTCAAGTCGGGAGATAAGGAACTTGATCATAGACTAAACACGGCTGTCCATTAAAAGCAGCTCTGACGAGACTAACTTATCGTCTCCGCGTTCTCAATCTTCCCGTATTTAAGCCCGTGCAACCCAGAAGTATACGCCTTTGCACAGCATAGGGGCCACACGATCCATCGCGAGCGACACCAGCCGGGTGCACCTTCGCCCCGTCAATGCTTCAACTATCATCGTTCACTTTCCTCGTGCAAGATGTAAACCGTATGTGGGAGAGTCGAGCCTCAGGATTAACTGCGTGAGACCGGGACGATCCTTGTCTTCCGCGAAGCTTAAAAGACTGGGGAAGGGCCGATCAGGTTGCACAGGGCTGGCCGCAGGAACGACTAGCCGCCACGCGCAGTGGCATACTCAAAATCGCATGACTTTGCGGAAGCTCGCAGTTTTGGAGGACTTCTATCCAGGATTATTGGGACCTAGCGTCTGTGCTACGATTTTCTGGCAGCTTCAGGGCTTATGTTGACTGTTGGTAAGGGCGAATATGCATATCCTATCCATGCTGATGGTCGTATTGATTTATGGCCGCCAATCTTCTGTCAAATCCCCTATCTGTAAGTTGAGCCTTTGGCGAAAACACATGGTATCATGCCAATTCCACACTGCAGACGTGCGGGAGGTTGTCCTTAATTGTCATGGTGGTCACAATTTCGCGAGCATTACACAGCAGGTACCAGAATTGTCCATTCTGCACTTTGACTTGAAATTCGATGTTACACTAGAGCTGTTCTTCTGGCCCGTATTTGGGCTGTGAATGCAGGCATAGGGATAGTTTTCGCCGTCATAGAACTATAACTCATTTTGTTAGCCATTTGAGTGTAACGTAGTCGTGCCTCCATAGGCCATGATCAGCAAAGAAGGCATTGCTGAAGGGTCCTCGATGTCTCACGAGCGCGCGATACCCCACAATCTCTTGCTGACTGTCTTTCATGTAAGGCGGCCCAACGAGGTCAGAGCGTTGAGGCAAGTGCGTGTCTTACATAAAGAGGTATCTGAATGTCTCTTGCCAAGCCAATACAGCAAGAATTCTGCCAAAGGCTCGTAGATGATGCAAACCTACGCAACATTGGATTGCAACATTCGACGTCTCGATGTTGTCATGCAAGCATAGTTTTAGATGGCAGCACCAGAACCACGTCCCCGGGTCCTGGAGCAGATATTCGGGTCTCAGAGGGAGGATAAAGCTCCATAAGTTTTCGTCCAAGTGATAGCTTAAATGCAGATTTCCTTGTGTAAGAAGATCGACCTATATCGCCGATAATCGAGACCAGTCAATCTGCGGTCCTTCATCAAACAGGAGGCGGAAGAGGGGCGCTTGCGGCTTGTTTTCGTACAGCAGTCAGCTGAGTTTGGAGCCTTCGAGATGTGTCTTAGTCATGAACCTCAGTAGTCGCCGGCATAATAACGGGAAGCTGAACGGACCAGGGGCGCCATCTAGAGCTCGGCGTCAAATCGACCGCCATGACTTGTATCTCGCCGGAGACGGAATCACCCGCAGGAAGACTAAGGCGACTACCTCCAGTACTCCTCACCTTTGAGGGCCTCGGCTCCCCACCTCGTCGACGATCACGGTCTCAAACGTGGCAGTTCATGTCGTTGCTAGCCTGGCTCCAGGGAGAAAACTAGCAACATCATTCTCGTCCCCACCAATGAATTGTTGACCGTGATTAACCATCACCGTGATTCGGACCGAGCCAGATGTGCTTGCATTGATTGATGGCCTGGATGTGGCGTGGTTAAAGGGGAATTGGAGATCCGGGGGAAACGAGGAGGTAGGCTTCTCTGTCGATTGGCAAATCGTTATTGCAGCAAACCAAGGACAGCGCCGAGGTCTGGGGTATAGCCTCGAAGATCGGCACGGAATTTGTCCGGATAAGGTCTATTCTGATCTTATTCAAGTCTTCAGGTGACGAAAAGCTTGTTGTCAAACTGCTAGCTGCCATGCCTAAAAGCATATTTTTCTCGTTGACCACTCTGTATCTCACTGGAGCATTTTCAGATGTCAGGTGTCTCCGGGATGCATACATGTGACAATGGCTAGCTTCTGCCAGGAAAATGAGATTACTGGGGAAGAGCGCGCCTTCCAACGATGTTAGTACAAATTTTGAACCATGTTGACTGAGTCTTGAGAAATTTGCTGCATGGGACGGAAGTCGAGATCTACACCGTGGGTTGTGCTATAATATGTGGTTTAAGAGACCCATAGGACAAGGTTCTATGGTGTAGCGGTTAGCACTTCGGATTCTGATTGAGGTTCCACCTCACTACAGAACATTCCGACAACCCCGGTTCGAGTCCGGGTAGGACCTGACACCCTATTTACCTTTTGCCTTAGCAAGCAATGTCCACCTCTCGCACCCTTTTTGTCTCGTTCTCTTCGTTGGTGGTTTCTGATCGCATGAAACTTTTTACCGATTGTGGTTGCCCCTTTTACGCCAACATTCTCAGTTCGCACTGTATTTTACCGTCATTTCAGATCTCAATACAACGGATTTGTCGTTGCCTTTGAGATCTTCAAACATATCATCCTCCACATAAGTACAAATCATGTCAAACATTTTCTTCCCGTTTTCACTGCCCTTCTCAACAAAGAACTCGCGATAGCCAGTTGGCACAAAACCCAGTCTTCGAAACGCTCTTTGTCCGTTCTGTGTAGCAGTCAAAGCTTCGATTCATACGTCAGCATGCTCTTGACAAAGCAGGATCCTACACAGATGTGAGGCCCCCAAACAATGCGTGTGAGAGCAACCTACCTGACTGCCCCAAAACCCTCCACCTCCTTTTCTCCCTCTCAACCCTCCCCATCACCTCATCCAATGCAAACTCTGCAAACTTCTTCCCTTTTAGCGCACTCTTCCAATCCTGCTTCTCCCTTCTAGGCACAGCAAACCGCTCAATGTGGTAAACGTGCAATCCCACCTCAACTTGTTCAGCTCTCTCCTGTTCCTTGGGAAACATGGTCACAGGATCGATCTCTGACTCTTTCAGCTTGCCTTGGAGTAGATCCAGCCAGTGATGTTTTAGTAGGGGGAGGACAATGATCACTCCTGCTACCGCGATCTTGCCATCTGAGCTCTGGACGGCGGCGGAAGTAAAAGAGGTACTAGAGCCGGTGAGCTCCGAGGATGGGTCTGGGTTTGAGTCTGTGGATGGGTTTGTGCAACCCGACTCTGCTAGGTCTGAATAGGACATAGCACTTGCCGAGGAGGCTTGTGGATCCTGGAAGACGAAGCTCATTGAGAGCGAGGGAGTTGTTGCCGCGACCCAGGAGTGCAGACGAGAGTAGGGAAGGTTGACCGGGTACATTGCCTGATCGGAGGAATAGACCTCCTGAAGGATAGCATCGCTGATGGGAACTGTCGCCAGGATTGGGCATGACTGACAGAGCTGGGAATCGCTTTGCATTGTCTGTTTCTTTTCACCGTTCTTTGTGTGCCTTGTTATGGTTGTAGAAGTGTTGGCTTGTGGCTGTGCATAGTAAGACGAGGGGTTGATGAGCAGCAGGAGTTGTCCACAAGTTGATTGTGGTGGGGTCTCCACTCGGGCGTAAGTACCACCTTAACGTCGAACTACATCCCAGCCGTCACAAAGAAAGCGAATAAAGAATGCTGTGCCTGTTAATGCTTTTCTTGGAAATATATCAAGTCAGAAACCCTTTGGAATATTTGGTAAAATCTTCTTAGGAAACCAATACAGCTGGAAATGCGAGCACTATCTCAGCAAGGTAGCTAAAATGTACAGCGAAGTAAGTCATGACTCATGTCCGAATATATCTACGGACATGGTCGTGCAGCTTGGAGGGACTGTAGAACCAAAAAAAAGGTTTGTACAAGGCTAATGAGATTTCTCACATGAAATACCACCTTCTTTATGTGAGGTGTTGCTCGGCCGAAGGTCGGAAGAGATTTACGTTGATACTTTAAGCATGATCTGGGAAAATGTTGACCCTGAAGTCTCAGTCTCGGGGGTTTAAAGTACTTCAAAGGAGGTAATATCGAACGTAGAACCCCGTATATAACGCTGGTCCTCAACGATAGCCTGTTAAAACAGTAACTTTTTGAGTGACTTGAATTCGATTTATCATGATCTGACCCATGAGCTTACCAATGAGGTGCCTTACGATTATCAATGTTGCCATCTGGATGGGTGCAATTGGCATCCTCGCAACACCACCACGCCCGTGCAGGTACTGTGATCCTGCCGAAACTCATCAACCTCACTCTGAAGCCCTGATTCCTCACACCCAGCCAGGCAATGGGTTAGCGCCGTAAGTCTCCTTGCTAACTCTTGGTAAAAGAAGAGTGTAAGGATGTACTGAGCAGCTTGGTTTGCTGGTGGCGATAAGTCAACCCACAGAGTCGCCAATAGTAACTGCTCTAGCACGGCTCCCTGGTGACGAAAACCCAATTGAGGCCAAAGTCTCTCCAGCGGTGTGCTACACCGTTTGTTTAGAGAACCAAGAGCCATTTTGTCATGAGGGATGGGTAAGTCTACAGAGGAAACTGATGCAGTGCTTGTTGATCTCAGAACGGGGCTAACATATCTATCAAAGACGGCGTCCCCTTTGATGGTAAGTCCTCACTTACTCGACTGTTCTCGAATGCGTTTGGACAAAATCTTGACAATGAAACGCAGTTGTGGTGCTGGTCTTGCTGCACAAATCTTGCTTCGAAAACTACTGTGACCCCGAATACAGCTTTAGGCCAAGCATGAGAAACGTTTTCGGGTGGTTATAAGATCAAAATGTAGATGATGGATTGGCTGGTCGGCTCATGGAGGGATTATTGTGTGTAGTGCGGTTAGGCATTCCTTTCAGTATGCGACATGTAACAGTTGCCAGAGTTGCAAACGGTGCTGACCTGAAGTTCTTAGTCACATGTTTATGATCTTGATGTTTTAGGAGAGGAGATAACTGCAGTAATCCGTAGCACTTGCATACACTCAGGGACGTGTTTTGGCCAGAAACGGTGGTGTGATCCGGTTTCTCCGTTTGCTCCAAACACTAAAGTTTTCCTGGGCTAATTCACCAGCACACTCCCTAAAAATGGAATGGAGCAGCCTTGAGACGGTGAAAGTAAAACTTTTGTTTCCTGATTCACTTTTTTTTTGTGTAGGCTTTAGGGCAGAACACTCAAAAATCAAGAGCTTGAAGAGTCCATAAACCCAAGGTCTTTGGATAAACAGCAGAATGATGATACTGCGGTACAAGATTGCCATGCACTCGTCATCGTGCTAGACTATGCCAGAAACGCAACGCTGCAGACAGCCGAACGCATCATGGGCCTCTGTGCAGTCATTGTGATGATGGAAGAAGTATACGAGCTGTCAAGCAAGATCTTTGTCAACATTTGTTATTTATATAGTGGGATACTCCAACAGACGAGGAGCTTGAATCTCCCAACTGCCAGCAGACTTGGCCCATTAGAGCTCAACATGGATCTCCACAAAAGATTTGTCTCTCGCGTGTTAATACCTTCCATCGCAAAGGGCGTCAAAGATGCAGCATTTGTGCTGGTCTGTTGGGTTTCTGCACTTCTAATCCTCTCAATAATCACCACCTACCGTGAGGGCCGTGAGGGACAAGTTTCTTCGCTGAAGGCTTCTCTCGATGACAACATGCGCCGCGTGTCTGCTAGCCTTGCCCCCTATGCCAGGAAATATTTACCTTTTCTTTATACCGAAAAGCCAAAAGCCATCGAGGACTGGGTTGAGGAGCAGAGGGCTGTTGCCAACTTCAGCTTCGCACATGGCCATGATGACCTTGAGACACGGTTACGGCTCCGGGCTGACATAAATCGCCGTCTTGAAAGAGCCTTGTGGATCGATAACTCATTGACAACTACCGATGTCTCTCATCACCGGGCTTTCTTAGCATTTTCAGCACGCCTTGTCAACGATAAACTAGCAAACCGGGACTGGGAGAGATTATACGATGTGGCAGTGGGATTTCTCAATGCTGAGCTTGAAAGAACAGACAAGATCTCACTGGCAGAAACTGTTCGTTGCCTGTGCCTAGCGGTTGTGCTCTTCGATAACTTCGGCCTTGACATCTCAAAAACCTCCCGGCAGAGCCTTGTGACCATCACAGAGGAGATCAACATCCAGTGGTTGAGATCGAAGTGTGATCCACAGGTCGGTCCATCTCCGATCCTTGACAAGGAGATATACAACTTGAACGTGACCTATGGGAATCTTTATAACAGCTTCCTTCGACCTGGCCTGCCTATAAAACCGGCCGTCAAAATTCTCAGTGTCATCATGCCGCAGTATGAGACCCTTTGGCGAGTTGTCTTGCTGACCTTCGTCACGGCATACCACTCCCAACGGGATCTGGCACATGCAGACGTTGTCAAGCGCACTGAGACTGTCCCAAGCTGCCTTGGGAAGCCATCAGAAGAACGCGAAGCACTCACAGTGGCCATGGTGAGTTCCCTGTTCTGCATCCATCACATCCCGCCTGACTAACACCACCCCCCTATCCAGGAGGGCCTTCGCCTCTACCCCTCTAACAAACACCTCTACCGCAGCTGTCCCATCACCAAAGCTCCCTCTTCCACTCCCATAAGAACCCAACTTAGTTGTGCCATCTCCGCACTCCACAGGCACCCCTCCATCTGGGGCCCCTCCGCACTTCACTTCCTCCCCTCCCGCTTCGATGACTCGCCTTCTTCAACCGATAACGACGTTAACGACAACTCTTCCAACACAGGCGGACTCACACCGCTGCAAAAACGGGCCTATATCCCTTTCTCCATCCGGCCGCATCAGTGCCCTGCTGCGGGGAGACACGGATTTGGATACAGGATGGTAACTATGTTGGTTGTTGCGTGTGGACGGGTGCTGGGTCCAGAGAGGGGAAAGGTTTTATTAGGTGGGGAGGGTCTTGAGGATCTGACGGAAGAGTTGAGGACGGGTAGGGATGAGTTGGAGGAGTTGGTTTGGGTTAGGAGCGAGGAGGCCCGGAGTGAATGAGAAGGGGAGGGTTAGGGTTGGATGCAAATGGAAGAATCAGAAAGATAAGCGTCGGAGAAGAAACAATACTTTTGATAAAGAGATACTGGATATGAAAATATGTCAAAATTGATGCATCACGAGAAATTTACTTGTACACTTCGATTGCCATCACCTTTATTGGCTCCAGCTTCAATGGCGGTGGAAAACGGAAAATTGGCGCAGCTCGATACTCATACATGAGCAGCATCAGGGTTAGGGTTTTGCCTCACTTACTATGTAGACCCTAGATACCAGTCCATCCATCAACATACGGGTGACTCGTCTAGTGGTTAGGACACTTCGTTGTGGCTCATTAGGAGACATGACGACCGAAGAAACCCTGGTTCGATTCCAGGGTCACCCACATTTTTTGCATTTTTCCTCGATCGTTACTAGGCACTTTTTCGCAGGAATTCCTCTTCCCAAGAAAATGATTCCGGCGGGCTTTGTTTCCACCAAAACGGAACGCCCTCCACGCCCCCTTGCATCCAAGATCAACATCATGCACGCCGCTGACATCAGGACGACCCACGAGAATGGTACGTTGCAATCACAACGGTACGTCCGAGCGAAGCGAACCCGCGTTCCCAAAGTATTTTGAGCCGCATGAATGATGAACATTGTGCTGAGTAATCGCCATAAGCTAGCCTTGCCGGCACGCACGATATTACACATCCAACTGCGGCCCTAGAGCCTGACAGAGAAGGTGCTCAACTCGAGCCAAATAAATGGCTAGAGTTTCGCACCTAATAATGCTACCTACCACGATGCCCCCCCTATGTCGCGTTGCGGCGGTGCTACGGGTCAGGTCGGGGTCTGTTCCTGAGCTGAGGGGCAGCGCGATTCTAAAGTCTTGGGCGAAATCTTGATGGAGATTGGCCAATGGCTGCACCACGTGTGGGCGCGCCAGATCGACCATTCGCCAAGCATGTCCATGCGAGGAACCAAGGATAGCAACGGCTCATCAACGCTTCGGGAAGTTCAGCCGCTGCGCGGGGAGAGAAATCTGTCTCATTGTGCATTGCTTGTATGCAGCTCGCCAATCTCCGCCGATAGCGGGCCGTTCCCGATCCATATCGGGGCAAAAGAATAGGTGTATAAAATCTTGATGTCGGCAAAACGGTTAAGATGGTGCCAGGTTGTCTCTCCTGCCCGTCCAGCCAGCGACCCCCAACTCGCCTTCGGGATTAGTCTGGTCCTCACGCCGTCAAGATTGTGAGCTCCCTTTCATAGCAAGCTATGCGGCGGTTCCTCTCCCTCAGCAGTGGCCTCCTAGCCGCCTCGCTTGCTAAGGCCACCTCCTCTTCCTATGAAAACAACCTAGCCTACAGCTCCCCCTCACGCCGGCACCCCAGCCTCGGCGTGCCTCTCTCACATGTAGTGAAGCGTCAGGCGGAGCTGTTCACCCCCGAGGAGGTCGAGTTCACGCACGGCATTGCCTCCGGTGATCCCTACGAGGACTCGGTCATCCTTTGGACGAGGCTTGCGCCTACGGAGGATAGTGTCGCGTCAGAGTTTGTGCCGGAGGGGGTTGTGCCGGTGTATGATGGGACGGAGGGGGCGGTGCCAGAGACGAAAGCAGCTTGTGTGGAGTGGAGGATTGCGACGGATGAGGAGTTGAACAATGTGGTTGATCAAGGAAGGGGGTATACGACGAGCGATGTGGATTATACGGTGAAGGTAAAGAAGATCGAGGCGATTGATGTGACCAGCGATGCTGACGGAGTGCAGTTTGAAGCCAAAGGCCTACAGCCTTTCACTACCTACTACTACCAGTTCAACGTCTGCGATTCAGACAAGGTCAGCCTGGTAGGACGGACCAGGACACTCCCAGCGAGGAGCCAGAAAGTCCCGCGTGACGTTAACTTTGCGGTCTACTCCTGCTCCAACTATCGTAAGTCCCTCTGCAAAAATATGCAAAGACAGCATCTAACTTCTTCCAGCCGAGGGATACTTCAATGCTTACGCCAATACCGCACGCAAGGACACCATCGACTATGTCCTGCACCTAGGCGACTACATCTACGAGTACCAAGACTCCTCCCACCTGCGCACACCCCAACCCGACCGGGAGACCTACACCCTCTACGATTATCGCCGCCGTCTGGGCACCTACCGCACGGATGAAGACCTCCTGACCCTCCACTCGATATATCCCTTTATCACGGTGTGGGACGACCACGAGGTCGCCGACAATTCCTGGAAGAACGGCTCCCACAATTCCGAGGGGGATGTTTTTCTTAAGCGGAAAGAGGCTGCCGTCAGGGCATATTTTGAGTGGATGCCGCTGAGACAGGTAGATATGGATGATACGTTGAGGATTTGGCGGAACTTCTCTATTGGCAACTTGGCTGATCTCATGATGCTGGATACCAGGCATTATGCGAGGGATTTGACTGTTGTCGGGGGGATTATTGGCATTGGACCCGGGGGGAATATCGGCGATGTGGAGGACGTGGTTGATGACCCCAGCCGCACGCTCATGGGGTTCAATCAGGAAGCCTGGTTCTATGACCAGCTGAGCCAGTCCTCTGAAAGGGGGGCTCGGTGGCGGCTGGTTGGGACGCAGGTCGTGTTTAGTCACATCGGTCTCGGTATCTTCAACAACCGGCCTTTCAACCGTGACCAGTGGGATGGTTACCTCGCGAACCGCGACCGCATCTACCAGCACTTGGCTGACCACTCTATCAACAACACTATTATGCTAGCAGGCGACTCCCATGCGTCGTGGGTCTCCGACCTCGCCTGGATCAACAGGCGTGACTACAACAAGGACACCGGGGCGGGCAGCTTCGGCGTTGAGTTTGCGGGCACCGCGGTATCCAGCCACTCTGTGCTAGGCAGAAACTTCCCTAACTTCCTGAGCAAGTTGCTTTCCAAGTGGCTGGTGAGCGCGAACCCGGAGCTGCAGTGGCAGGATCTGTATTATCGCGGATATTTTGAATTGAGTGTCGGGTATGAGGAGGTGAATGCACGGTTTTATGGAATCCCGGATCCGTATAAGAGGAAGAATGACGATGAGATATTGTTGGCCGAGTTTAAGGTTTATAGTGGGGAGAATAGGCTGGCGAGGAATCCGACGGTTGGTGGGGGGGTTGCGAAGGCGGGGGCGTTGAAAAACGGGAAGGTAGTGTCGCCTTAAGGGGTATGTGGGATTTTGATGGTAGATTTTGAGGAGTGATGTATATATAGTGATGTTTCGCATACGACTCATGTCTGGCAAGACATGGTCATCATGATGATGATTTAATTTACCGTTGCTCACAGTTTACAGAGATAAAGGGAAGGCGGCCTTCCCAGAACGGCATTCGTTCCCGATACAGGCACAGAACAGCCGAGTTGTCCTCCCCGAATCTTCTACGCCCGACTACCCCATCTTGGTCGACAAGGTCCAGTCGACCGTGTGTTGTGCTCAATAAACGGTTTGTCATTTCCGAATCCTCACAAAGAACCTTCTCAACACCTATTACATTGCACTCCGCTTCAGGCTTAAAGCGCTGACGCATCCGCAAGTCTGCAGGTTTCGTCCTGTAAATGCTTCGAGGCTTGCCACTTCCGCCAAATAAACACGTAGCTTGCGGTATCTCTGTGCCCTCTCTCCTATCACGCAGGCATCCGCCGTACCATTGTTGGCTAGACTTCCGTGTGTCAGACAGCAAGCTTTGACCGGAATCTGCAGAGCAGGCTTGGATAGATGTAGAAGAATAAGACAATGAGACAGGCAGGAGGAAAAACACTGTGAAATGCAGAACCGATGTGGGTTGCCTATCTAGTACTGAGGTGTTAGGCCATGGGGGGATTGCTGAGTTGTGTTTACTTAAGCGGTCAGTCTTCTGTCTCCTTATTGGGATTGTTGAAGCTTCTTGATCCATCCAAAAGTTCTTATTCATCTCTTTCTCTCCCTGGCACCTTAACTATCCATCGGGGGGAGCATTAACTCCTGATCATGTGCCGAGGTATTTTCATTTGACTTCGCTGACAGCAATCGTTTCCAATAATCACATATCCCTACAAACCCTTCATAGATCAAGAGTTATTTTTTTTTTCTTGTTACTGTCCCATTTCAAGGAGCGTCCGCAAGCGTTGGTTTAAGAAGACGGATGATAAGAACTCGGTTCGCCATAATTGTAAAGCACTTGCCATTGCCTAACCAGTATGATGTGTGCTGGCTCTCAGTGGTTATTGCTGACAAGCTATTGATGGTACCACCCATCACTAAACAAGTTCACCACAAGCAGATACTGATGGGAAAACTCATTTGCACACGAAAACCCAACCCAGTCTATTACTCATCATCAAACATAGAACAACAAAGGTAGGTAGAGGTAATGATAGTACTACAATACAGCCTATCCATCCATTCATCCGTCCATCAGGCCAGTTAGTCCTTCTAAGTCAACGAAGCAAAGGCTAACCAACCCACAATTCCATAACCCAAACCCTTTCTCATCCATCCCGGTAGAGACCCCTATATCCTTCCTCTTCATTTCCTTACTCCCCCTTCAACTTCTCCTGCTTCACCGAAAATGCCATCTCCAACAACTCCTGCTCCTCCCGCACGTGATTCTTCTTGACACCTGTAGCCGGCGAAGCACTCGGGTTACGACCCGCATACATGACATGCTTGCGATCATGATACTTCGTGCAGTTCAGGAGGGTCTCAATGCGGGGCTGGGTGTAGCTCCAAGCGCCAGCATTAAGCGGCTCCTCCTGGGCCCAGACGATGGTCTTGGCGTTGGGATACGAATCCAAGTTCTCGCGGAGCTGCTCCCACGGGAAGGGATGCAGCTGCTCGATGCGGGTGATGGCGACGTTGTCGAGGCCGTTGTCGGCGCGGTACTTGACGAGGGCAGCATAGACCTGGCCGGAGCAGAGGATCAGGCGGTCGATCTGGTCGTGCGGCTTGATGGCACCCGTCTCGTGGGCAGGGTCGGGGATGATCCAGCGGAAGGAGGACTCGCCGATGAACTCCTCGATGTTAGAGCGGGCGATCGGGTGGCGCAGGAGGGACTTGGAGAAGAAGAGGATCAAGGCTGCACAAGTTAGCATCATTCGCTTTTATTCATAGACCAGTGAGAGGGGGAAGAGAGGGAGAGGGGGAGGGGAAGAGGAAGAGAAAAAAAAAAAAAAAA
>Ga0065720_1020757_pt1 | contig 12869 bp, 11 predicted proteins | sample Thericmetagenome_FD_59107 | JGI IMG/M metagenome (GOLD analysis project Ga0065720, IMG submission 59107) | Thermophilic microbial communities from the Joint Bioenergy Institute, California, USA of rice/straw/compost enrichment - eDNA_2 v2... | ecosystem: Engineered > Solid waste > Grass >... | reverse complement strand
CCCGCCGGTCCTCGCCGCGCTGCGCCTCGGGCTCTTCCAGCTCGCCTTCCTCGACGGCGTCGCCGCCCACGCCGCCGTCGACGAGTCCGTCGAGCTCGTCAAGCGCGACGCGCCGCGCGCGGCCGGGCTCGTCAACGCCGTCCTGCGCCGCGCCGCCGGCGAGGCGCGCGAGGCCGTCGCCGCCCTCCCGGACGCCACCCCCGAGGAGGCCGCGATCGCCCACAGCGTCCCGCGCTGGCTGGCCGGCATGTGGTTCGAGCAGCTCGGCGCCGACGAGGCGCGGGCGCTGCTGGCCGCCAGCAACCGGCCGGCCGAGCACGCGCTGCGGGCCAACGCGCTCGTGCTCACCGCCGAGGAGCTGCGCCGCGCGCTCCCCGTCCCCGCCCGCGTCGGCCCCGAGCCGCCCGAGGCCGTCGTCGTCGACGCCCCGTTCGACGCGCACGGCTCGCCGCTCTTCGCCGCCGGGGCGCTGCTGCCGCAGTCGCGCGCCTCGCAGCTCGTCGCCCGCGCGCTCGACCCGCAGCCGGGGGAGTCCGTCCTCGACCTGTGCGCGGCGCCCGGCGCGAAGACGACCCACCTCGCCGCGCTCATGGGCGACCGGGGCCGGATCGTCGCCGTCGAGCGCCACGCCGGCCGCGCCGAGCAGCTGCGCGAGACCGCCGCCCGGATGCACGCCACGATCGTCGAGGTCCGCCACGGCGACGCGGCGGCCGGCACGCCGGGGGAGACGTTCGACCGCGTCCTCGTCGACCCGCCGTGCAGCGGCCTGGGGACGCTGCGCAGCCGGCCCGACCTGCGCTGGCGGGCCGGGCCGGCCCAGATCGCCGAGCTCGGCGCCGTCCAGCGGGCGATCCTCGACGCGGCCGCCGCCGCCACCCGGCCGGGCGGGCGGCTCGTCTACTCGACCTGCACGCTGTCGGCGCTGGAGAACGAGCGCCAGGTCGCCGCGTTCACCGCCCGCCACCGCGACTTCGAGCTCGAGGCGGTCCGCACGACGCTGCCGCACCGCGACGGAACCGACGGGTTCTACGTGGCCACGATCCGTAGGCTGTAGGGCGGATGCCCCAGGAGCGCCCCGTCGACCTCGGGTTGGAGTGCCCGAACTGCCACGAGCCCTGGCTGCGGCCGACGAACCTCGCCGGGCGCTACCGCTGCGTCTACTGCCTGCACCGCTACGAGCTGCGGTCGGTCTGCCCGAACTGCGGCGAGCACTCGACGATCGTGCGCATGTCGTCGACGGCGACGACGCAGTGCGCCGCCTGCGGTGACAGCATGCTGCTCCCGATATGAGCGAGATCCCCCGCGGCGTCGCCCCCTCCATCCTGTCGGCGAACTTCGCGCGCCTGGGCGACGACGTCCAGCTGCTGCTCGACGCCGGCGCCCGCACGATCCACTTCGACGTCATGGACGGCCACTTCGTGCCGCCGATCACGATCGGCGCCGACGTGGCCAAGGCGATCGCGCCCGCCGTCCACGCCGCCGGCGCGATCCTCGACGTCCACCTCATGGTCGAGCGCCCCGAGCGCCACGTCGAGGCGTTCGTCGAGGCCGGCGCCGACCGCATCCTCTGCCAGGTCGAGGCGACGCCGAACATCGCCTTCGCCGTGAAGGCGATCCGCGAGGCCGGCCGCTCGCCCGGCGTCGTCATCAACCCCGGCACCCCGGTCGAGGCGGTGACCGACCTCGTCGACGACGTCGACGTCGTCCTCTGCATGACCGTCAACCCCGGCTGGGGCGGCCAGCGCTTCCTGCCCGGCTCCCCCGCGAAGATCGCGCGCCTGAAGGCGCTCGTCGGCGACCGGGCCGTGATCGAGGTCGACGGCGGCGTCGACGCCGGGACCGTCGGCGCCTGCGCGCGGGCGGGGGCGGAGATCTTCGTGGCCGGGTCGGCGATCTACGGCGCCGCCGACCCCGTCGCCGCCTTCCGCGAGATCTCCGAAGCCGCGTTGTACGGCTAGCCGCACCCGGCCCGCCCCGGGCGTGGCCGATACTGACGACAGCCATGGCCGTCACCGTCCTCATCGTCGACGATCACCCCAGCTTCCGCGCGACCGCCCGCCTCCTGCTCGAGGTCGAGGGCTACGACGTCGTCGGCGAGGCGCGCGACGGCGCGGAGGCGATCGAGCTGGCCGAGCGGCTGCGGCCCGACCTCGTCCTCCTCGACGTGAGCCTGCCCGACATCGACGGCTTCGAGGTCGCGGCGCGGCTGACCGAGCGCGCCAACGGCGCGTCGGCCGGCGGCCCGGCCGTGATCCTCACCTCGAGCCGGGACCCGTCCGACTTCGGCCCGCTCGTGCAGGAGAGCGGGGCGCGCGGGTTCATCCCCAAGGCGGAGCTGTCGGGCGCGACGCTGGCCGCGCTGCTGGGATGAGGCCGCGCCGCCTGCTGTGGGCGATCGGCGTCGCGGGCGTCCTGCTCGGGACCGCCGTCGCCGTCCTGATCGCGGTCAGCGACATCGTCGACGACCACGCGTCGAACATCATGGCCGCGCTGCTCATCGGCGGGTCGTTCCTCGGCATCGGCCTCTACGCCTGGGGCACGCGGCCGCGCAACCGGATCGGGCCGCTGATGGTCGCCGTCGGCTTCGCCTGGATGCTCGGGATGCTCCAGTGCTCCGACCTCGCGCTGCCGTTCACGATCGGCCTGCTCATGAGCCCGTCCGCGTTCGCGATCGTGCTCCACCTCCTGCTCGCCTACCCGACCGGGCGCCTGGGGTCGGGGGCCGCGCGCGCCGTCGTCGCCCTCGGCTACGTCGACGTCATCGCCGGCTCGCTCGCCTACGCGATGCTGGCCCGCAACCCGGACGGGATCGAGAACGCGCCGCGCAACCTCCTGCTCGTCGAGGACGCGCCCGGCGCCGCCGACGCCGTGCTCACTGCCGTCACCGTCCTCGGCCTCGTCGCGATCGTCTCCGGGGCGCTCCTGCTCGTCGCCCGCTGGCGCGCCGCGAGCACCCCGCGGCGGCGCACCCTCGCCCCGCTGCTGTGGACCGGCGCGCTCCTGCTCGCCTTCGCCGCCGTCATGCTCGCCGCCGACATCGCCGGCAGCGAGGACCTCGAGGACGGCTTCTCGGTCTTCTCCGTCTTCCTGCTCACCGCCGCCCCGTACGCCTACCTCGCCGGGCTCATGAGCTCGGGCTGGGCGCGCGGGCGGACGATGGGCGACCTCGTCAGCGGCCTGAACGCGGCCGACGCCCGCCCGGGGGTCCGCGACGCGCTGGCCGAGGCGCTCGGCGACCCGACGCTCGCCGTCGCCTTCAAGCGCCACGACCGCGACGAGTGGGTCGACGCCGACGGGCGGCGCATCGAGCTGCCCGCCGACCGCGCGGTCACCGAGATCTCCCGCGACGGGGAGCTGATCGGCGCGCTCGTCCACGGCCGCGCCCTCGCCGACGACCCCGTCCTGCGGCGCGCCGTCGCCGACACCGCCGCGCTGGCCCTCGAGAACGAGCGGCTGCAGGCCGAGTTGCGCGCCCGGGTCGCCGAGCTGCAGGAGTCGCGTGCGAACATCATCTCGTTCGGCCTGGCCGAGCGCCGGCGCCTCGAGCGCGACCTCCACGACGGTGCCCAGCAGCGGCTCGTGGCACTCTCCCTCCAAGTGAACCTCGCCCGCGCGAAGATCGACGACGACCCCGCGACCGCCGCGGCCCTGCTCGACACCGCCCGCGACGAGCTCGCGCAGGCGCTCGACGAGCTGCGGGAGCTCGCCCGCGGCATCCACCCGGCGATCCTCACCGACCAGGGCCTCGGGCCGGCCGTGAGCGCGCTGGCCGAGCGCTCGCCGGTCCCCGTCGAGATCGGGCCGCTGCCGGACCAGCGGCTGCCGTCGCCGGTCGAGGCCGCCGCCTACTTCGTCGTCTCCGAGGCGCTCGCGAACGTGGCCAAGTACGCCGGCGCCACCCACGCGACCGTCCGCGTCGCCCGCGAGGACGACCGCGCGGTCGTCGAGGTCGTCGACGACGGCGTCGGCGGCGCCGACCCGGCCCAGGGCACCGGCCTGCGCGGCCTGGCCGAGCGCGTCGCGGCCCTCGACGGCCGCCTCGAGATCGTGTCCCCGACCGGCTGCGGCACCGTCGTCCGCGCCGACCTGCCGTGCGCGTCGTCGTAGCCGAGGACTCCGTCCTCCTGCGCGAGGGCCTCGTGCGGCTGCTGGCCGAGGGCGGCTTCGAGGTCGTCGGCCAGGCCGGCGACGCCGAGGACCTCCTGCGCAAGGTCGGCGCGCACAGGCCCGACGTCGCGATCGTCGACGTGCGGATGCCCCCGACCCACACCGACGAGGGGCTGCGCGCCGCCGCCGAGATCCGCGAGCGCCACCAGCAGACCGCCGTGCTCGTCCTCAGCCAGGTCATCGAGACCGGGTCGGCGCTCGAGCTGCTGACCCAGAGCGCCGAGGGCGTCGGCTACCTGCTCAAGGACCGCGTCGCCGACGTCGACCGCTTCCTCGAGGCGGTGCGCCGCGTCGCCGAGGGCGGGTCGGCCCTCGACCCGGAGGTCGTCTCCACGCTCCTGGGCCGCCGCCGCCGCGACGACCCGCTGGCCGCGATCACCGCCCGCGAGCGCGAGGTGCTGGCGCTCATGGCCGAGGGCCGCTCCAACCAGGCGATCGCCGAGCAGCTCGTCGTCACCGAGCGGGCCGTCGAGAAGCACGTCACCTCGATCTTCGGCAAGCTCGGCCTCGCGCCCGCCGCCGAGGACCACCGCCGCGTGCTCGCGGTCCTCGCCTACCTGCGCGCCCCCTAGGCGGCCGAACCGCAAGAGTGGGGTTACCCGAACGACGGCGGGGCCGCCGGTCGGCGAAGCTATCCCCATGACCAACGCCCCCATCGTCTCCGCCACCGACCTCGTGCGCCGATACGGGGAGGGCGAGGCCGCCGTCACGGCGCTCGCCGGCGTCACCGTCGCCTTCGCCCAGGGGGAGTACGCGGCGATCATGGGCCCGTCCGGCTCCGGCAAGTCGACGCTCATGCACTGCCTGGCCGGCCTCGACCGTCCCACGAGCGGCTCCGTCGTCGTCGACGGCGTCGAGCTCGCCCACCTCGACGACCGGCGCCTCACCGCCCTGCGCCGCGACAAGATCGGCTTCATCTTCCAGGCGTTCAACCTCCTGCCGGTCCTCACCGCCGAGGAGAACATCCTGCTGCCGCTGTCGATCGCCGGCCGCAGGCCCGACCGCGAGTGGTTCGAGCAGCTCGTCGCGACCGTCGGCCTCGGCGACCGCCTCGACCACCGGCCGTCGGAGCTGTCGGGCGGCCAGCAGCAGCGCGTCGCCGTCGCGCGGGCGCTCGTCTCGCGCCCCGCCGTCGTCTTCGCCGACGAGCCGACCGGCAACCTCGACTCGAAGGCGTCGGCCGACGTCCTCGAGCTGCTGCGCACCTCGGTCGACGAGCTCGGCCAGACGGTGATCATGGTCACCCACGACCAGGACGCCGCCGACGTCGCCGACCGCATCGTCACGCTCACCGACGGCCGGATCGTCGAGGACCGCCGGACCCAGGCGGCGGTGGCCTGATGCTCACGCTCTCCCTGCGGAGCTTCGGCGTGCGCAAGCTGCGCGTCGCGCTGACGCTCATCGCCGTCGCGCTCGGGGTCGCCCTCATCTCGGGCACCTACATCCTCACCGACACGATCAACCGCTCGTTCGACACGATCTTCACGACGGCGGCCAAGGGCGTCGACGTGTCGATCACGCCGCGCGACGCGATCGACGACGCCACCCAGGACGGGATCGCGGTCACGACGATCCCGGCCTCGTTCCTGGCCGAGGTCGAGCGCCAGCCCGGCGTCGCGAAGGCGGTCGGGACGATCGACACCGCCAACGTCGCCCTGTTCACGGCCGACGGGGACCGCATCGGCGGCAGCGGCGGCGCCCCGACCCAGCTGTCGTCCGACACGCCGCCGCCGTTCAGCGCGATCACCTACGAGGAGGGCCGCGCCCCGACCGGCATGGGCGAGATGGCCGTCCTCGAGCAGACCGCCGAGAGCGAGGGCCTGAAGATCGGCGACCGGCTGAAGGTCGTCGGCGCCGGGCCGCAGACCGAGCTCGAGCTCGTCGGCATCGCCCGCTTCGGCGGCGTCTCGTCGATCGGCGGCTTCACGCTCATCGTCACGAGCCTCGAGCAGGCCCAGGCGCTGGCCGACCAGCCCGACGCCTACAGCTCGATCCTCGTCGCCGCCGACCCGGACGTGACCCCGGGCGAGCTGCGCGACCGGCTGCGGCAGCTCCCGTCGCCGACCCCGGTCAACGTCCGCACCGGCCAGCAGCAGGCCGACCAGAACACGGCCGACATCCGCGAGGCGCTCGGCTTCCTGACGACCGCGCTGCTCGTGTTCGCCGGGATCGCCCTGTTCGTCGGCGCGTTCATCATCTTCAACACGTTCTCGATCACCGTCGCCCAGCGGATGCGCGAGTTCGCGCTCCTGCGCACGCTCGGCGCCTCGCGGCGCCAGGTCATGGGCCAGGTGATCTTCGAGGGGCTGATCATCGGCCTCGTCGGATCGATCCTCGGCCTCCTGCTCGGGCTCGCGCTCGCGCCCGGCCTGCGCGGCCTGTTCAAGGCGATCGGGGCCGACCTGCCGTCCGAGGGGACCGTCGTCGAGCCGCGCACGATCATCGTGTCGCTCGTCGTCGGCACGCTCGTCACGCTCGCCAGCGGGCTGGCGCCGGCGATCCGCGCCACCCGCGTCCCGCCGGTCGCGGCGCTGCGCGAGGGCGCGGTCCTGCCGCGCGGCCGGGGCGCCCGCTTCATCACGCCGAGCGGCGCGATCCTCGCCCTCGGCGGCGTCGCCGCGCTCGCCGCGGGCCTGTTCGGCGGGGCCGGGATCGAGCTCGTCGGCCTCGGCGCCGGCCTCGTGTTCATCGGCACCGCGCTGCTGAGCCCGAAGCTCGTGCCGCCGCTGGCCGGCGCGATCGGGCGGATGTTCCCGGGCGTCGTCGGCCGCCTCGCGCGCGAGAACTCGGTGCGCCAGCCCGGCCGCACCGCCGTGACCGCGTCGGCGCTTGTCGTCGGCGTCACGCTCGTCGCGTTCGTGTCGATCTTCGCCCAGGGGCTGAAGGCGACGATCGCCGAGGCGGTCGACACCGCCGCCCGCCCGGGCACGCTCATCGTCCAGAACACGGCGATGGGCGTCCCGCTGCCCGCCGCCGTCGCCGGCGGCCTGGAGCGGGTCGACGGCGTCACCTCGGTCGCGTCGGTGCGCTTCTCCGTCAGCCGCGTCGAGGGCGTGGGACGGACCGCGGTCACGAGCGTGTCGCCCACCCTGCCCGACGTGTTCGACACGCGGTGGGCGCAGGGCGACAACGAGCTCCTGCGCGACCTCGGGCGCGACCACGCGGTCGTCACCGACCGCTGGGCCGACGACCACGGCGTGGAGGTCGGCGACGAGCTCGCGCTGACGACCCCGACGAACGAGCGGCTGCGCCTGCGCGTGACCGGCATCACCGACGACGACTCCGGGCTGTTCGCGCCGGTCACCGTCAGCAACGAGCTGGCCCAGGAGGCGTTCGGCGAGCGCCAGGACGCGATCGTCTTCGCCGGGACGAGCCCCGACGAGGAGGCCGCGGTGAAGGCGCGCGTGGACCGGCTGCTCGAGCAGCAGTTCCCGCTGGCCGAGGCGCTGACCGTGCAGGAGTTCAAGGACCAGCAGGCCGGCCAGGTCAACCAGATCCTGGCGCTGTTCTACGTCCTGCTGTCGCTGTCGGTGATCGTCTCGCTGTTCGGCATCGTCAACACGCTCGTGCTCTCGATCTACGAGCGCACGCGCGAGCTGGGGATGCTGCGGGCGATCGGCACGTCGCGCCGCCAGGTGCGCCGGATGATCCGCTACGAGGCGGTCATCACCGCGCTCATCGGCGCGACGATGGGCATCGTCCTGGGCCTCGTGTTCGGCGTCGCGGTCACCGTCGCGCTCGAGGACGAGGGGCTCGTCCTGTCGATCCCGGTCGGGCAGCTCGTCGTGCTGCTCGTCCTCGGCGGGCTGGCCGGCGTCCTCGCCGCGATCGCGCCCGCGCGGCGCGCCTCGCGGCTGGACGTGCTCCAGTCACTCGCGTACGAGTAGCGCCGCGAGCGCGCCGGTGGCGACGACGTAGCCGACCTCCGCGCGCAGGAGCGGGTCGTCGACCACCGGCAGCAGCGTCCAGACGACGAACAGGGCCGCGACCGCCGTCCAGGCGGCCGCGGCCCGCGTCGCCTGGCCGCGGGCGAGCTTGGCCTGGTTGAACGTGCCGGCCATGAGGTGGAAGCCCATGCCGAGCCCCAGCAGCGCCAGCCCGACCCGCCCGTAGTCGTACTCCTGGCCGAAGACGAGCGACATCACCCACGGGCCGATCGCCAGCAGCCCGAGCGCGACCGCCAGCCCGAACGCGCCGATGGCCAGGACCGTGACCCGCACCGCCCGCGCGAACGCCTCGTGCCCGGCCGTCGCCTCCAGGCCGCTGAGGTGAGGGAGGAGGGAGGTCTGCACCGCCTGGAACAGCTGCAGCGGCGCCCGCGTGATGAGGAAGACGTTGAAGACGATGCCGGCCAGCACCGCGTCCCTGGCCGTGATCTCCGTCGTCAGGACCGCCGCGTTCAGCAGCGTCTGCTCGGCGAGCATGACGAACGCGACCGCGACCGCGAACCGGGTCGAGCCGCCGGCCGACGCCCGCTCCGCCGTGCCGACCGGGGGGTCGCGGCGCGAGAACGCGATCGGGACGACCAGCAGCGACAGCGCCGGGGCGGCGGCGATGCCGAGCGCGACGGCCTCCTGGCCGGAGGCGATCCCGACCGCGACCGCCAGCGGGAACAGGAAGCGCGAGATCGACTCCATGAGCACGAGGCCGCCGTAGAGGCCGAACCGCTGGTGGCCGGCCAGCCAGCCGCGGGCGAAGTACGACGCCGCGTAGAAGAGCGTCCCGGCCGTGAAGACCCAGTAGAGCGTGTCGGAGCCGTCGAACAGCTCGTCCTCGAGCGGGTCGCGCAGGGCCAGCGCGCAGGCCAGGAAGACCGCCGCGAACGCGCCCTGGATGAGCAGCGGCGTGCGGACCGCGTGGTGGTGGACGCCGAGCGCCCGGTTGCGGGCCAGCATCCGCGACAGGAGCTGCTCGATCGGCCGGTAGATGACCGAGATCACGACGAACATCACCGACCAGAGGACGTCGAGGCGCTTGGCCTCGACCTCGTCGACGACGTGCGACGCGACCGCGAAGTAGAGGAACGTGAAGAGCCCGGTGGCGGCGATCCCGACGCTCAGGACCCGGGCGCCGCGCCCGTAGCTCTCGTTCGCGCCGTCAGAGCCGGACAAGGAGCATGGTCCACGGGAACGGGGAACGCGCCTCGACGACGGTCCCGTACTCGGAGAGCAGCGAGACGAAGGCGCGCTTCGACCAGTGGTTCACATGCCCCGGGGTGTTGCCCAGGTCCTTCAGGTAGGCACCCCGCGCCATGTTCAGCGCGCGCCACAGCGGCTCCCGCGGGACCGAGACGATGAGGTGCTCCGAGGCGCAGCGCGCCATCTCCGCCAGCGTGTGGCGCGGGTCGGGGACGTGCTCGAGCACCTCGATCGCCGTCGCCGTCGTGAACTCGTCGTCGGCGAACGGCAGGTTCTCGGCCTTCATGATCCGGTACTCGAGGTTCGGCACCTGCCGCTTCTCCCACTCGGCCTGCAGGTGCGGGTCCTCGAGGTCGATCCCGACGACGCGGCCCGGGATCCGCTTCGCCCACTTCTCGACGAGGACGCCCTCGCCGCAGCCGACGTCGAGCAGCGTCCGCGGGGCGGCCTTCGCGAACAGCTCGTCGAGCGTCCGCTCGAAGCCGGCCATCAGCCGCCGGACGACGGGGTTCGTCGACCCGTACTTGTCGTACGTGTTGCCGGTGACGGTCCCTTCGGCGTCAACCGTGACGGACGGCGGTGTCATACGTCTCCCCGGGTTCGTAGTGCGACGGCGGGATGCCGAGCTGCAGCTCGATGCGGCGCACCCGCTCGAACGTCCGCTGCTGCATGACGCGGTTGGCGTGCATGAGGTCGCCGAGGACGCCGAGCGCGCCGAGCAGCAGCGCGGCGTTGAACAGGACGGCGCCCAGGATCAGCGACTGGACGTGGCCGGCGCCGTCCCCGTCGATGTAGAAGTAGAGGTAGCGCCCCCAGACGGCGAGCGCGGCCACGCCGACGATCGCGGCCAGCGTCCAGAAGATCCGCAGCGGCTCGTACTGGCTGTAGATGCGGAAGATCGCCAGCGCGTTGCGGCGCACGTAGGACCACATCGACGGGAACAGCCGCGACTCGCGCGTCTTCGGGTTCGTCCCGATCGGGACGTGGTCGGTCGCGACGAGGAGCTTGCCCGCCTGGATGATCGTCTCGAGCGTGTACGTGTAGCGCGACACGACCGCCATCTGGAGCGCCGCCTCGCGGTTGTAGGCGCGGAAGCCGGAGGTCGTGTCGGGGATCGTCGTGTCGGAGGCCTGGCGCACGACCCACGAGCCGAGCCGCTGGAGCATGATCTTCAGCGGCGAGAAGTGCTCGATCGTGTGCACCTGGCGGTCGCCGATGACCATGTCGGCCCGCCCCTCGAGGATCGGGGCCACGAGCTTGGGGATGTCCGACGCCTTGTACTGGTTGTCGGCGTCGGTGTTGACGATGACGTCGGCCCCGAGCTTCAGGCACGCGTCGAGCCCGGCCTGGAACCCGGTGGCCAGGCCCTTGTTGTTCGTGAGCCGGACGATGTGGTCGACGCCGTGCTCGCGCGCGACCTCGATCGTGCGGTCCGTCGAGCCGTCGTCGATGATCAGCCACTCGACCGTGTCGAAGCCCTCCACCCGGCGCGGCAGGTCGGCGAGCGTGGCCGGGAGCTGCTCCTCCTCGTTGAAGCAGGGGATCTGGATGATGAGCTTCATCGGCGGCCCTTGACGGTACCGTGCCGGGGCCATGACCCGCCGTCGACGCCTGCGTGAGGAAGCCCCGTATCTGGCGCTGCTCGCGCTCATCCTCGCCGTCGGGCTCTACCTGCGGATCAACAACAACGACTACGGCCTGCCGTTCGTCTACTACGCCGACGAGGGGTCGCACTTCACCAACCGCGCCGTCGCGATGTTCGGCGGCGACCCGAACCCGGGCTACTTCCAGAACCCGTCGGCGTTCACCTACCTCGTCCACCTCGCCCTGCGCCTCTACTTCGGGCACGGGATCCCGTTCGGGAGCTTCGACCACGTCGTCGAGCTGTACGGGGACAACCCGACGCGGATCTACCAGATCGGCCGGGTCATGGCCGCGCTGCTGTGCGCGGCCGGGGTCGTCGGCGTCTACGCGGCGGCGGCGCGCCTGTGGGACCGCCGCACCGGCCTCGTCGCCGCGGCGATCCTCTGCTTCTCGTTCCTCGCCGTCGCCTACTCGCGGATCGCCGTCACCGACACCGGCACGCTGCTGCCGGTCGCGCTCGCGCTCCTCTGCGCGATCCGCCTGCAGGAGCGGCGGACGTGGCGCTGGGCGGCGGGGGCCGGCGCCGCCGCCGGCCTGGCGATCGGGTTCAAGTACACCGCCGGCCTCGTCCTCCTGGCCCCGCTCGTCGCGATCGCCTGGCCGCTGCTCGAGCGCCGCGACGCCGCGACGCTGAAGCGCGCCGCCGCGCACCTCGGCGCGCTCGTCGGGACGACCGTCGTCGCCTTCGCGATCACGACCCCGTACTTCTTCCTCGACTTCTCGACCGCCGAGCGCCAGCTGCGCGCCCAGGCCGACATGGCCGGCGGCCTGTCGAAGTACGGCCAGGAGCACGAGAACGGCTTCCTCTACTACGGCGACAGCCTCACCTGGGGGCTGGGCTGGCTGGCCCTGATCGCCGCGCTCGCCGGCCTCGTCCTCCTCTGGCGCCGCCACCGCGCCCGCGCCGTCCTGCTCGCCGTCTTCCCGCTGGCGCTGTTCGTCTACCTCGCCCTCCAGCAGCGCTACTTCGGCCGCTGGCTGCTGCCCGCCTACCCGGCGCTGGCGCTGCTGGGCGGCTACGCCGTCGTCCGGGCGGTCGCGGCGATCCCGCGGCTGCCGCGGCGCCTGGCCCCGGCCGCGCTCGCCGTCGCGACGATCGCCGTCGTCTGGCAGGGCCTGGCCGCCGACACCCGCTCGATGGCGGTCCTCGGCCACAGCGACACCCGCGAGGCGGCCCGCGACTGGCTCGTGCGCAACGAGAAGCCGTCGCTGCGGATCATGATCGAGCCGGCCGTGCCGAACCGCTGGTTCTGGCGCTACGCGGAGGACGGGCGGCCGCTGGCGCGCACCCGCCAGTTCGTGCGCGCGCTCATGCGCGACATCAAGGTCACCCGGATCGAGTACGGCCGCACGCTGCGCCCCGAGGTCATCGACACCTACCGCGAGCACGGCTTCTGCCTCGTGATGACGATGAGCCTCATCCGCGGCCGGACGGTCAACGCCCGCAACCCCGACGCGCTCGCCTACTACGACCGGCTCGAGCGCGAGGCCGACCGGGTCTTCCACGTCAGCCCGTTCCGGGCCGACGCCGGGCCGCAGGACTTCAGCTTCGATCTGTCCTACAACTACTACTCGCCCGCCTACGAGCGGCCCGGGCCGGAGATCGACATCTACCGGCTGCGCGACTGCGCCCAGCAGTACGGCACGCTCGAGGTCGGGGCCGGGTCCTCGCTGGCGGGGGCGGCGCTGCAGTGACGGCGCGCGTGCGGCCGGAGTGGCCGGCGCTGGCCGGCCTCCTCGCGCTGGCGCTCGCGCTGCGCCTGTGGAACATCGACCACAACCTGCCGTTCGTCTACAACGCCGACGAGGAGCTGCACTTCGTCCCGAAGGCCGTCGACATGCTCGGCGGCTCGCTGAACCCCGGCTACTTCGAGAACCCGCCGGCGCTCACGTACCTGCTGCTCGTGCTCTACCGGCTCC
>Ga0065720_1020754_pt1 | contig 12873 bp, 14 predicted proteins | sample Thericmetagenome_FD_59107 | JGI IMG/M metagenome (GOLD analysis project Ga0065720, IMG submission 59107) | Thermophilic microbial communities from the Joint Bioenergy Institute, California, USA of rice/straw/compost enrichment - eDNA_2 v2... | ecosystem: Engineered > Solid waste > Grass >... | reverse complement strand
AAAAAAAAAAAAAAAAAAAAAAAAAAAACTCATCACAACCCCAAAACCCGTCCTGCAACCGCCAACAAAATCACCAATAGAACAGTAAATACCCTCCACCACTCCCCCCGAACACCCGCTTTCGATCCAGCCGAAGGAAAGTGCGCCGAACCAGGGAAATTGCACGTCAGCCCATTTGTGGGGTTATACTTGGCATAATTCCCTTCGAACCCAACTGAACCAGGTACTGGACATCCAAACCCGAGCGCAGCAGGACAGCTTTGCACAAGCTTATAGCACAAGAAGTCGCACGGCAAGAGTTCTTTGTGGGGACCCGGGCGAATAAACTCATCAATGTGCGTGCTCCGGCTGTTGTTGAGGGCCTTTGTGAGCGGCCTTAATTTCTGGAGCGTGATCTGGTCTAGGGTCTCGCCGTTGGGGAAAGGATGTATCACGGCGCGGGGCTGTAGGTAAGAAGCGTTGTTGCTGAAGTCTTCACAGCGTGGGATCGTGACGGTGCAGAGCCAGTCTTTGTAGGCCTCGGCGCAGTCATTACAATTGCGAGCAAGAGAATAGCGCTGAGTGGGTGGGGCCTCGCAGGCAATTTGGGCCAGAGATTTGTTGAAGTTCGCATAGATAGCGGCCGCATAGGAGTCGTAGAACTTGGCGAGCTGAGTGGTGTTGCCAAAGCTGGGGTTGAAGGGAACCGAATAGGCAACTTGGTCACAGAACTCGAGGTCGACGATCAGGGCACAGTTGCCATGGTCTGGAAACCCATTAGTAAAGGAGCAACCTTTCAGAAGAGATTAATTGGCTTACCAGACTTGGTGCTGAAGGCGGTAGCTCCAAACACCGTGATTCCGCCGCTGCTTTGCCCTGTCGTCTGTCTCTTCAACAGTGACGGTCCGTCTTTCGCCAAGATGCCGATATACTCGGAGCTAGAGTTGAGCCCACTGAAAAAGAATTGCTGCTTCGGATGGCTCCCTTGTCCCCTCTTTGTCATGCTTGTCCGAACCATGGTATCGTGCCTACCATTGTTGGTAGCTGCCATCTGAGCGTACTTCATGAGTCCGCAGTATGAATGCTTCAAGCCATTGATGGCCGCATCCTTTTTATTGTGCGCAAAGAGTACATAAGGAGGGTTGTTCATGATTGCCTCCTCCGTTACACCAGGGGGTATGGTTAAGTTGTGAGTGATCAGGAGAGCACCCTGGGAGTCGCTGTCTACCCAAATTAGCTGCTGTGCGTCATCTTCGTACCTGAAGTAGTATGTGTCGATCGACGCCGCCACCTCGAAGTTGTAGATACCCTTGAACACACTTGACACGTTGGGGGCATGGATGCCAATGTATACATCTCGATCAGTGGTGATGTTGTACATGACAGCCCCCTCCTTAAATGGAATCTCGGCTTGCATATCCGGATTGGCGAGAGGGTTGGGATCGTCATTATCCGGTGAAATAGAAACGTAGAGTGTTAACTGAGGAGGGTCTACTGTCGTCTTGACCGGATCAATCGGTTGTGGCTGCTGGCAGGTGTTTGCAGAGATGTACACGGTCCGGGAAGACTGCCTGCGCGCCAGCTTGCGCGTCAGCTGAACCCCCTCTTTGTCCGGAGCCATCTCACGAACCGCAGCGCCAGTGCCGGGGCTTAGTATCTCCGAACTGTTCCCATTCTGTTCGCTCCTCAATTCCAAGCGCTTCTCCTCACCCACAGATTCCGAGTCGTCGGACAGGATGAACACAAACCGCTGTGTCGACCCCGCCTCAACATTCATAGGCACAGCCTCATTATTCGTCAACGGCGTCACTTCAGCCGGCGCGCGCCCGATAATGGTCCTCCCGAACGGCATAAATTCGGGCTCATACGTTGGGTCAAGCAGGCTGCGGGCAGCAAGCGCCACATCGTTTGGGGAGTAATCCAGCGGCTCATCGAGGGTTCTCCCAAGTATTGATAACGACGGGTCGGCTTCGATCTCGGCGGCATCGGCAAAGTTGGGAGGAAACAAAAATAGGTAAAGGAGTATCAGCAGGATGGTAGCAGCGAGAGACCCTACGAGTCGCGATTGCAGAGGTGTGAGCCCCATCGTTTGCGTGCGATCACGGCCCCGGGGGGCCGCGGACGGACGGCTGGCTGATCAATTCTAGGATGATGGAACCGGTATTGGAGGAGCTGGGATCGTATAGTTTAAAGTGGTTGTCAATCTATTCCCATCGATCAGATCGTTGCCAGCACCACTGCACACGGTCAACCGGCGAGTCCCCTGCTTGGACGTCGAATTGGCGACTGACACTTTTCCAGCCCGTTATGGACCAGTTAGTATAGGAGGATGTTATCGTAGGACCATGATCTTCTGGAAGTCAAATTCTGCTTCTCTCGGGAAGTAGCTCTCGGGAAGTAGCAAAGTCGAGAAAACTTGATCCAGCAGAATCCGGAGCAAGTTGAAAGTGGAAGTTGGGGTGTTGTGACACTTTGGGTGTTGCGCGGATGCGCCTTGCAACCCTTGCCAGCTGAAGGCGCGCTGCAATCGGTGGCCTTCGGTCCCGATTTAGCGGGTGGCAATGGGAGCAGCCCTGACCCATTGAAGCCCCCTGCAGAAGCCAGCGGGGTCCATCTCCATCAGTGGGCTCTGGGCAATGCCAAGAATCTCGTGCTAGAGTCATCACCAGAGCCTTACCGAGGAGAGCAACATTCGGGACAAATGCCGAATCTCACAGAATGTGTGTATCGGGTGAGCTCTACTGTGCACGCACGTTGTTACATAACCGAGGAAGCGATCAGCCCATATAAGGGACCTAGAGTTTTGAAAGTGTGACATTGGACTCCATCCACACTCCTCCCACCGAGTGCCCACAGAACATAGAGAACATCGGGTTGAGTTTGTGGCCAAGACACGTACATCAACGTCAACCTTCCATCACACTCATCCTTCACGATGAAACAAGAACAGAGACAGGGCGCGCTAAGGGCACAACCGGCACACAAGCAAGGGACATTCCGAACCCATCTCTATTCCAGGAGAACACGATCCAGTCCAGAAAGGCCACATAAAGGAAATCCACGCCCATATACACCCGTCCCCTTAACCCGTGTAGTAAGAAAAAAAAGGAAACACGTCACACTGCTCCCACTTTTTCCGGTAGCTCCCGCTCCCGCCGTTGGTTTTGTGGTCGTGGGTCCTGCCCAACGCCGGAGGGAGCCTACCCCTCCCCCACGTCCCCTGTAATCGGCTCGACACCGAGACCTGATTGGTATTCAAATAAACGGGCCGCTCTTGAAAGCCCACGAGCTTTTCCTTTGACGCGAAGAACGTCCCTAATCAGCCCGAGCTTTGTTTATTCGGTGTGGAGAGCATCGGCCTTCGCGCGTAGACCACTGGCAGTAGAGCCGGGGGTCTGGAAGTAGCGGCCAAGAGCCGGGGCAAGGAAGGAGCGGAAGATGAACTCAGCACCGCTAGAAACATTTGTTAGTCTACAGAAGAAGCGACAGCGTCGTCTCACCGCGAGGGCTTACCGGAAAGCGGGCAGAGACAGCCACAGCAGGAAAATAAACTTGAAAGTGTAGTAGAAGGGGAACCAGTAGACGACACTAATCAGGCTCTCCACAGTACTGTGATGTGGTTAGCTTACAGTCCGGAAGTCTGGTGCTCTGAATGCAAAATCTAGTCTTACGTGAAGAGAGCAAAAACAACCCAGTACTAGCCAGAAGTTAGCAATTTAAGCCCAACAAAGTGGACTTGAGAACCACATACAGTCAGCCACTGCGTGTCGTCGGCCTTAGACGGAGTAAACAGGGCATTGAGCGAGTAGTAGCACGGGATACCGAAGCCGGCAAGGTTGGTGAGGAGCTGACCACCAAGATTGAAAAGAATCATAAGGAAGTACAGCGTAACAGCACCGACAACGGCGTAAGCCTTGGGCACCGAGGTCTGCTTCTCGATTTGGTTGAGGATAGGATACTTAGACAGCTAGAGATGGATATATCAGTCAGACCCAGGGTGTTTTATGAACAGTTGGGAAGCAAGCAGGTCGCTTTCGGCAATCCAGGGCGCACCTCTTTATCGAGCTGTCCAATGTACTGCTGGACACGATCCTGGGGAGTAGACATGGCTGAGGATGTGGTAATTGGGCTTGAAAGCTGTTGCGCAACCTGGAAGGCGTCAGAACGAGCTTGGGATGGGCAGAGAGCTGGCAGTCGGTGTCGGTGTGGGCAAGCAGAAGAGTGTTAATTGTGCGCGTTTGTGTTGGCAGCAATTCTGGAGCTCTCGGCAATCTCGGCGAGACCATCGGAGCTGCCCTCACCAACAACTGGAAGCTGGACGTTGACTGCTGATAAAGAGGCTACTCACGTTGGTGGAGCTGGAAAATACAGCAAAATACTGTTGGTTGGCTGATGCACAAAGAGGCGGCCGAGTGGACTTTGAAACAAGGGAGGTGGGAGAAGCGGTGGTCGAGGTGGAAAATGCCCTGGCTTTAAATATTGTATGGGGCCTGATGGACCTCTCTGGTGCCGCTGCCCGCTCGCTGGTCGCAGGTTGGCAGGTGGATGCAACAGGCCTGGCGAGGCAATGACGATTGATACGTGTGCACAACCAGCCCCCGGTCAGAAGCTCCAGCCCTGGCAGGTCTTGGGACTGCCCACACACCCAGAACTGCAGCACTCCTGGTTTTGAGCCCCTCTGACCCCTCTAACCCCTCTGACTCCTCCTCCCACCCCCTCTGCTGTTCAAACCGACACACAAGAAAGGGGAATGACGCAGCAGATAAGGGGTCATATCACGTGACTCTTGTGGCTGGTGACCTTTATTAAGCCTTCCCAAGCCACCTGCTCCTAACCAAGTGAGGAGGTCCGATGGTGTAGTTGGTTATCACGTCAGTCTAACACACTGAAGGTCCCCAGTTCGAACCTGGGTCGGATCAAATTACTTGTTCTTTTGCACCTTGATAGTCCTCCCCTAGAACTTCAAGGGCGTCTTTTGCTGCGTTGTCTTTTTGCAATTCGGCTCTTGTTCTACCTATCACCGGCCCAATATAACACATGCTGAGTTTGACTAAACTTGGGTATTGGTGGCAGGAGCTCATGACACCGTGTGCCAGCTGACAAGTCAGGTTGAGTCACAGACCGGCGCCGAGCATCGACTTGGTGGGTGCCTTGGAGAAGACGTGAGTATCTTTGTCGTCAACCCTCCCCGTTAGGTACCGAACATGTGGCCTTGAGGGATTCTTTATCTTGCGGCCCAACCTGAACTGTTCGTGCTTGGGCCGTCGACCTAAGGAGGTAGAGATAGCAACTCAACTAGAATCGGGTCATTGTTTCGTGGAGGGACGGTTTTGTTTGACCCTCAGACCGTTCATCGGGCTGATCCCGTCTTTTGTGGAGGCTCTGTGGTACGCGGCAAGAAACCAGTGAGGGCATCAGTGCCGCTGTTAGGCATTCCAATTGCTTCTTAATCTTACGCAGGCTTGTATATGTAGATGTATGTAACTTGCTCGTGTACAAAAGGCAAATGTGCAGCCTGCTGATGTGCAGAACGCGGAGCACTTGGCTTCGGTGCATGCAAGATTGGGCAGCAGCAGACGAAAAGCCATTTCAGACAAACAGAATTGAGGCACGTAGAAAGAATCAAGAGCAGTGGATATTTTGGATTGAAGTGACCGATCGACCTTTACGAGACGAAGACTCCCAATTGCAACGCACGCCCCCAAGCTCCCACAAAGCTCGCAGAGCTCCCCTCCCAACGGCTGTTTGCCTGCATCCGGCCAAGGCCACCAGGCTGACCAATGGCAAGCCGGAGTGCCACAGAGTAGCCGCGCCACATGCCAAGAAGAAGCCTGTGGACCCGTGGGGGCTGGGGGGTGGTACGTGCGGGGCCCCCCAATGGCGCAGCGCATTGCCCCGGGTAGCGCCCGTCATGTTTGTTGATTTCTTCCTCTTCTCCAAGGAAAATGTGGAATTGACCTGAGGCACGTCCACGGACCGACCGCGCAACGCCTGGCTCCGCCGACGACTGTCCATGTGCCGCCTCGCCCTAGTTAACTGCCCGTATTTATATCATTCATTGACATTTTTTTTTACGGATTTGGTGCCTTGCGGGACGAGCACTAGTTTTGACTTGGTCGCATTTTTGTCGCATCCGGTCGTGTCTTGAAGCAGGCGCCTGCAGTGTTTTGCTCACCCTCTGTCTCTCGGCCATGGCAGGAGTGGCAATGGACCCGGGCCACGGTAAGATGCCATCCCCACACACCGATCGATCATGATTTTCAAATCCGGGATCGCACTACGGCCCGACATCCCCGCTTGTTCTTATTTCTTTATCATTCTGCATGGCTCCCGGCCCTGTGCTTTGTTGGTGTTGATGTTGTTGATGTTGTCGTCATTGTTGTGCCGCCGATCGACCGAGCAACTGACTTACTGACGGATCATTTTTACAGATCCCCTCGCCTTAGGCAAGACTCGAAAACGTCCGCGTTCGCGAGGCTCGACGGCCAGCATTCATAGTGCCACGACCCAGGGCAACCTCGAGCACAGCTTTGCCGAGTCGGCCGACGTCTACTCGTCTCAATGGCTTCCGAATGAGCCGTCTCATCAGCGCGAGCTCTCCAATGGATCGTCGCAAATGACCCCCGAAGACCTCATCTTGGCCTCGCAACTCCAAGCCAGCCGCGACTTTTCCATGGACCCTGCTGCTGTCAACGCTGTCAGCCAAGTCAACGCAGTGAGCTCGGTGAGCGCGCCCATGCAGAACACCATGCAGGGCGTGCAACCAGTGCAGAGCGTCCAGAGCGTCCAGAGTGTGCAAAGCGTACAGAATGTATCATTCCACGGTCATACCATGAGCCGCCAGTCTCTGTCAGCCGACTCGTTCGCCGGAAACACCAGCTTCGCCGACGACAGCCAGATGGACCGTGACGACCAAGACGACCACAATAACTCGTTCCAGCTGACTGCGCCGCCGCGGTCCAGCTCGCGGTCCAATGCGAACAACGAGCTGGAGATGCGCCAGCTGTTCCTTGCAAACAAACACCGCACTCTCCAAGAGGTTGCCGCAGAGCTGCATGGCAATGAGCGCGGCCCCAACAGCGAGCGCACACGTCAGGTATTCGCCATGCTTTGGATCAGCCAGGTGTGCTCAACGGGTAAGGGCTCCGTTCCCAGGGGTCGCGTGTACGCGAACTACGCGTCACGATGTGCTACAGAAAGGATCACCGTCTTGAATCCGGCTAGCTTTGGCAAGCTGGTGCGCGTCCTATTCCCTGGGCTCAAGACACGCCGTCTGGGTGTCCGCGGCGAGTCCAAGTACCATTATGTCAATTTCCAGTTGAAGGAGGAGCAGCCAGACATCCGCGAGCCCCCGTTACCGGCCCCGTTACCCATGCCGGAGAACGGTTCTTTCAACCAGTCTTTCAAGTAGGTCCTCCCTGTCCCGACAACAAAGCAGCAAGCAACCTTACCAATGCATGTGTGGATGTTAACTCGAGCTCTGCTGCAGCTCTCTCCCTCATAACAACAATAACTCGGCATCGCGACCTGACAAGCCCCTATCAACGCTTCCCCCGTCCCAACAATCAGACATGAGACCGGTGCGGTCAAATGAATACCAGCACAGTCTCTATAACCAACCACAAGTGGCCAGCTATGACCAGCTACAAGCTACAACGACCAAGACACCTCAATTACTTCGTTTCTCGACAGAGCCGGAAGAGCCGTTCAGACAATCAGACCCCATCGTGTTGCCGAGAATCGAGCCCTATCTCCCCAGTGGTACTGACCCAGACGCGGCAAAGTCGCTCATGGCTCTGTACCGTTCATACTGCACATCGCTTGTTGAGTGTATTCGGTACTGCAAGGAGAAGACCTTCTTCCACTTGTTTACATCCTTCCAGGGGACCCTCACAATGCCGGTGCAGAAGCTGTTTGCGCACCCGTCTGTCGCGCCATGGATCGAGGAGTGTGATTTCATTCTGTACCAGCGCATGATGAAGATAGTTTCCGGATTAACACTCCAGGTTGTGCCAAAGCCGGTACTTGACACGCTGCGCAATATCTCGGAACGCCTTGTCTCACACATCCGAGAAGCCTTTCAAGGACAGCCGCAACATGTTATCCGAGCCAAGGAGGCGCCAGCGACCCTCTTTGCGGGATTACTCGACCGCGCCCTGAGGGTTAACCTTACCGCTCACGCTGCTGCCAACATGTTATCCAATCCAGCGAACCGTGATCTTATGTACATGGAATTCATCTCCATGATCAATGTCCGCAAAGTCGCCGAGTGCATCCCGGCACGGGGGATGGATGATGTGGTCAACATCCTGCTCAATGAGATGCGGGATCTACTCGACCCGGTCAACGTGCCTTGGGAGATCGAATGTTTGACGATGCACGGAGAAGTAGCACTTCGTAATGGAAAGCAACCGCAGGAAGGAGTGAATGGGCAAAGCGAGAACAGTAACGTGTTGGATCGCTGGGTTAATTTCCTGCGGTCCCTGCCCAACCGGTTTCCCTATGCGTCAGCGACCGACCTTGTCTGGGGTGTCCAGCGGCTTGGTACAGCCATCTTGAGAGACCTTACGATCGGCCAGGGTAAGAGCTTTGGGTCGTGGTGGGTGACCAAGTGCTGGGTGGACGAGATGATCCAGTTCATGGCCGAGCAAGGAGGGTTCATGCAGCAGAGGTCGGCTCAGATCCCCCTCCATGTGCCCAAACGGCCTGCGTCCGAGAAGGAGCTCAGCAATGCCGGCTCGCGCTATAGCAGTGCCAGCGAGGCTGACTTCAACATGTCCCGCATCTCGGAGCCCCAACCGGATCGTGCGCCGTTCCCCTCGAACCCGTCACCGACGTCGACGACGGCGACGGCGAACAACCCGCAGACGAATCATGATGACAGTGGAATCGGGATTAGGACGCCCGATGAAGATCTGCCTGGCGACAAGTTCACGTTGACCCCCGCGAATAGTCAGGATCTATTCGCTGGCACGGAACTTCAAGACCAGATGAGCGGGATATGATAAAGGGGTACATTCTTTTTCTAAGATCACGACTCCCGTGTTATTAACAACTGCTTAAGGGGGGCTGAGCCAACTCAACCTGAGTTAGCAGCGGCGGCGTGTCTGTCATGCGGGATCAGTATACCGGGTGGGGGATCGTTTTGAATCTCCACATGTAACGATGAGATGATTGGAACGATGGACAAGCGATTGCGGTTTCTGCGGGCTTGTTTTCTTGCTATCGATCTACTTCATGGCTGTCGGGATAACAATGAAGGTTTCTTTGTTCTGGTTCGATGTACTTAATATGTTCTGTACGGATTTTGTCTTCTCTGGTCGGGCATTGTTCTCAAGGAAAAGGGGGAAGAGGGATCTGGAGGGAAGAAAGGAAAGGGGGGTTCGACTGTTTGGTTTGCTTTCACCCACAACTACCTAGGTACTAGTAGGACCAGCTCAAGCTCTAGGTTTTGTCTTGCTTGGGGCGGTGGTTGGTGTTAGGGTTGGCTGACTCTCTCACGGGCTGCTGCTGCGACTATGAATTTGCAGGCATCCGTTAGCACTGGCTGGAATCATGCATGGCCGGACGGCGGTTAGGCAGTTATATTGCTTGCTGTATATCTCTTGCTTGATATACCTTTGTCATGCAGCACCTATTGGGGCAGTTCGTCCTTACTACCTTACCTATTGCCTAATGACAAGTTATGTTTGACAACTTTTTTTTTTCTTTGCCTTGTCGGGCGGTGTGTACTTTGTAACTGTGGTTGACGAGGTCCGAAGGCTGAATTGTGGCGCCATGACTGGCGTGGTATTGGTGTTGGTGGCATGGAGCATGTGAATGGCGTCGTCCCGAGGAGGGCAGAGCGGATCTGGGAGGGACCTAGCGACGCCCACCCAGGGGATTTTTGGGCTGGCGTGGAACGCCCAGAGCCATGCGTCGTCCAGGCCCCCAGATCCTTGGTGTCTAAATCCCTTCTTGGAGAAGAACCGCTCACCTCCATTCAACCTTCCTCTCTGCCTCTCCATCCATCATTGATTTTTTCCGTCGGACTCTGGCCTTCCTCAGAGTCCACTCCAGGTCGCCTTATAAATTTCTTAGGTAAGAGAGCTGCTGTTCTTTGTCTGCAACCCCTCTAAGACTGCAGTGGCCCGTATAACACACCCAACCTGAGGACCTCGGATGTAACACAGTCTTCACCAACAACTTCCACTCAGCATAGGTATATCATAGACAGTACTTATACTTCACGGGCATTGCATCGTCATCATTCGTTCACTTCAAGCAACTTAGTCGTCTCATCAGTGACTTTCCCCTCTGCAGCACTCTTGTTTCATCGAGTCCATCTTTTTCTGCTGTTTGTCTCACTTGTCAGTCTAACCGCCACGCTTAGCGCAGCGTCACACGACACCACCACTAACCTGAAAACCTACGCGATCGTGATACCGTCACGCCCAAAGTTAGAAAAAAATGGTAGTCGAAAAGGAAGGCACCTTCACCGTCGACAATGTAGCCCTGTACTCCAAGTCTTGGCTGGTATGTTTCTCGTCTGAGGCCCTCTTCATCATGCTCAATCACATGCTGAATTTGCCACTAGCCGGACACCACCACCCCAACCAAAGCCAAGCTCCTCTTCATCCACGGCTTCAGCGATCACATCAACCGCTACAACCGCTTCTTCGCCGCCCTCGCCTCACGTGGCATCTCCGTGCACGGCATTGACCAACGCGGCTGGGGCCGCTCGGTCTCGCACCCGCGTGACCGCGGTAACACGGGCCCGACCGAGCGCGTCCTCGCCGACATGGCCGCCTTCATCTCGTCGCACCTCGACGACAACCCGGACAAGCTCCCCGTCTTTGTCATGGGCCACTCCATGGGCGGCGGGCAGGTACTCACGTTTGCCTCGCATCCGAAGTATCAAGAGAGTGTGGTGCGGCGTGTAAGGGGCTGGTTGCTGGAGTCGCCGTTTATTGGGTTCTCGCCGGAGGAAAAGCCAAGTGCGCTCAAGGTCATGGCGGGACGGTTAGCGGGGAAGCTGTTGCCTAAGCAGCAGATGCGGCATGCCATCTTGCCGGAGAATCTGAGTCGCGATCCAGAGGTGGTGCAGAGTATCAAGGATGATGAATTGATGCACAACACCGGGACGCTGGAGGGGTTGGCTGGGTTGCTGGATCGCACGGATGCGCTGGCAACCGGGAAGGTTAGGCCAAATGGCGGCGCGGTAAAGAGCTTGTGGTTAGGTCACGGCACGCAGGACAAGACGACATGGTTCGAGGCGAGCAAGAAGTACTTTGAGGAGTGCTGTGGGGAGATTCCCGATAAGGAGTTCAAGGCGTATGAGGGTTGGTATCACCAGCTGCATGCGGATGGAGAGGTTAGCGAGGAGTTTTATAAGGACGTTGGGGACTGGATCTTGAAGCGGTGTGAGGAGCCGGCTCAGGAGGGAGCTGCAGACAATGGGGGAAAGGTCGATGCCAAACTGTAGGGATGTGAGCGCTAGGGAGATCACCGTGAGACTTGAAGCACAGCAAGCGAACGTTAGAATTTTGTTATTGCTTCTTATTGCATCTTTGGCTTAATATGGCTTCTGTATTGGTATACGGCGATCTACATACCCTTGAAGTTACAAAATATTCCACCCGTCCCTGCGGCTTTGGCAGCCTCGAAGCCACATGACGGGATCTATGGACTTTCAAACGACATCGGTGTCCGTCAATCAAGGTACATGATTTCGTTGGAACCATCATGCTGGTTGTCTATTTTCTGGTGTTCAGCTCTGTACTTGGCTTAGATTTATAGTCTACATATATACAATCTATGCAATCGTCATGTTTGCATACATTGCCCACTTGTATCCGTACTTTCAATCACCTTTGCATTTCAGTAAATTTGAGGCACAGAGATTAAAGTATGATTTATTTTGGTTGTAAGTTTCTTTTCCAGGCAGCCAAAAGAATTGCCGTCAATTTGACTCGCTTCTCGTTTTCACGGGCTGCAGAACACCCAAACACCACAACTGAGGTAAAGACAACGAGTTCAGGGCAACATGCATGCACTGCAATCTCATCTTCACAACAGGAACACTGCCAATTACCTCATTGAATGTTATATCAAAAACAATAAATCTTTATTCAATGCAAGCCCAAACTGCCTCCCTCTCTAAGAAAGCAAGAAGACAATACCCGTCTAAAACCAAAAACTGCCGCCCAGCTATATGCACTACAGTAGGTAGGCACTTAACAACCCCAGCCAAGTCATCTCATCTCACCTCAAACATCCAGCTCCTCCCTCACCTCATCCGAGGGCAGGGCTGAGCCGACCGCATGCATCGGCAGCACCTCGCCCTTCTCAAACATTGGCCCCGGGCCAGCATAGCTCGGCAGCGGGACGGTCGAGCCAGGCCTCGAAGCCCAGGACTCGGCGATGGTCGGCGAAGCGGGTACCTCCTCCTCGTTGCCAATGCTGAGAATCCTGTCGACGGGGCTCGGCTCGAGGCCCTTGCCAACGACGGTTGTGACGACGGGTTTGACCGGCATGGGACTGACGATGGGCGTGGCGGTATCGGCGCGCTCCGGCTCGGCCTTCTCGATCAGCTTGTGGTGGACAGGCTCAGCGCCAAACTCCCTCCTGCAGTTCAAACGATGGTTAGCATCATGTGTTCATTCCTCTGTCCAATTTGAACGCTCCCTCCCCAAGCAACAGCCCAGTCTGCATGGCAGTCAACTTGTGCAGTTGCTCGGCAGGGTCCTTTTACGTTGCCGTCAAAGCGGGGCGGAGCAGCATACCCAGGCAACAGGTTGTTAGCCTTTTGGAGGAGTTCGCACGGACAGTCCGCCGGCGACCACTGAACGCCATGGACACATACCCACTCCTGCGGCGCACTCGGCACCGTCGCCGCAAACGCCTTCTCGTCCT
>Ga0065720_1020753_pt1 | contig 12873 bp, 11 predicted proteins | sample Thericmetagenome_FD_59107 | JGI IMG/M metagenome (GOLD analysis project Ga0065720, IMG submission 59107) | Thermophilic microbial communities from the Joint Bioenergy Institute, California, USA of rice/straw/compost enrichment - eDNA_2 v2... | ecosystem: Engineered > Solid waste > Grass >... | reverse complement strand
AAGGGTTTTTCTATGACTCCTAACTCTTGAGCAAAAGTCTCTAATTGCTGCCAGAAACCATCATTTGGATAGATAATAGACCTTTTTGATTTGACAAATCTTCGAGCCTTGATAGGGGTCATCCTATGATATTTGACCAAATATGCCAACACAGACGTTGTGCTTCTAGAAATTCCCCAAAAACAATGTACTAGAACTTTTCCTTTCTCGACTTCAATGGCATTATGAATGAAGTCAGCAATTTGATGGAAGAAGGTCTTTAATTGATAGTCTGGGCTGTCAAAGGCAGGGATGTAGAGATATTTATAACTATTTGGATACAAAATTTTCAGTTCAGCTCCAACTGTAACAATATGGGTGATGTTGTTATGCTTAAGAAAAATCTGGTTCTTAGCGTCAGCATATGAGCCTAAATAGAGGCTATCTAGTATCCGAGACATGACGTTCTGTCTTGAAAATTACTTTTGATAACTCTAAGAATAACTTTTATTTTTGTTAATAACGTACTAAATTATGTCTGAGCTCTTCCTATCATATTAAGGCACAGTTCTTTTCTACAAACCCAGGGATATTTTCTGATAAGCTCAATTGAAACATGTTTGACAGAATAACCCATAAAATAGGTAACAATGAGTCTCTGAAAATAAACCAGTCCTACAACTTAAGAGTTCACTTGGTGAGACTCATCATATTTTTTAGAGCTCAGCTTGGGATATTAATTTTATTACAAAAGTAAAAAAATGAGTTCATACACATATTTATTTAAGTACATTATCATCGGGGATTCGAGTAAACTCAAGATTTCATTCAAGAAACGATAGGTGTTGGAAAATCTTGTTTATTATTGCAGTTTATTGACAGAAGATTCAAATCAGATCATGATACTACCATCGGAGTGGAGTTTGGCTCCAAAAATATAACTTTAAAAGGAAAAACAATTAAGCTTCAAGTGTGGGATACTGTAATTAGAGATAAGATCATTATCTAACAAACTAGGCAGGACAAGAGTCATTCCGTTCAATCACAAGATCTTATTATCGTGGGTAATTATCAATAATTACAATAAGTGACGATGAATAGTTCTATTGGAGCACTGCTAGTATATGATATCACTCGAAGAGAGACATTCGATAGCTTGAGCAGATGGCTTGAAGAAACAAGAACACATGCAAATGACAGCACAATGATTGTTCTAATTGGAAATAAAAGTGATCTCGACACTCAGTAAATGAGAGTAGATTGTATATCTTAATATTATTAAGGAGAGAGGTCAGTTATGAGGAAGGAGAAAAATTTGCTAAAGATAACGGCTTGATATTCATGGAGACATCAGCTAAAACAGCTTATAACGTCGAAGCAGTGTTTCATAAAACTGCAGAAACAATACTTGAGGCTATTGAAGAAGGAAAGATTGATCCCACAAATGAAGTAAATCATTGAATAAATTTTCTTAGCAAATAGGCAATAGGAATAAAAATGGGATCACAGGCCTCAGAATTGATTTTAAAAGAGAAAAAAGAAAAAATTAACAAAGAAAATACTGGATGTTGCTAAATTTCATGAGATATTTTTTGTCAAATTTATAGACTAGTAAAGTTTTGTATAAATAGCTTCCATTATACTTGATAAAAAGTCGACGAAATAAATTTATTGCTTTTTTTTCTTGCATTATTGATAAATCAAAGAAATGAGCAAGTGTGGAGTTTGTAATGAGGAATACTCGGAAGAATTTAAAATGCCTAAAATACTGCCATGTGGGCACACTTATTGCATTTTTTGTGTCGTTGGTATTTGTAAATTTCCTTTGGAACCCATTTGATAACTATGATAGTTCAGGCACAACAAGTCTTTGTCTGCCCGGATTGTAAATTCGTTATTAAGAATCCAGAATTGATAAAGACCCTCCCTAACAACTATGCGATTATTCAATGCATTAGAGAAATGAGAAATCAAGCATCAATGTCTTTTTCGCCCTATAATTCACATCCATTTTTGCAGACTAACAGTATGCCTTTACCAAATTTTTCGAGCTCTGCTAATTCACCAACCTTTTCTCCAAACACATCAAATTTTAACATGAAAACCTTCACACCAAAGCAGGATTCATTGTAATTATCTCAATAAATCCCTTTAAAATATTTTAGCAGCTTCTACTCTATGAAGAAGTTTCTTGATGAAGCTAATGTACATAACAAGGATCTTTTTAGAAGCTTCAGTGAATAATATTGTGAATGATTATTAAGACGATTAGCACCGAAAAGAGATAGGACCTCTGTTTCACCTAGAAAGATTGATGACTTTGAGATAAATGAAAAAGGAATATTTCGTGAAAAACCATCCACTCCTATTCAAAGTAAGTGTTCAAAGTCCTCTTTTTCAATCTAGAAACTTCTGAGATGTGTATTGCGAAAAATTGCTATAATCAGAAGATGTATTACAAGGGGAGCTATTATCCATTTTGTAGTCCTCAATGTGAGGCCACATACTATCAAACTGCACAGACCATGGCACCAAAGAGTCCAATAAATAAATCAAAACTAGGAACAAATGTGAATTTTCCGATTTTTTCTTCGCCAATAAATACAAAAAGTACTGATTTTTATGGGAATCGGACTCAAAGAAGTCCAAGTCCAAGTAGTCTTTGCATGAAGTTATAATAACCAATTTAGGTTTATCTCAACGGAAAAATCTGAGTCCAAATAGAAACTCCTTGTTTCAGAGTCCGAAAAACCCTATTAGTTCCCCTCATCAGTTCGGAAAAACAACTAGCTTTGAGCTGCTAAAATTTTATGAAAAATCACCACAAAAAGCCAATAGCCCTCCAACTAGTAAACAACAACTTCTCTAAGCTCAAACAATTTAGGAATGAACTCAATGGATTCGAATTTTCTTCAATCACAAAACAGCTTCCTTTCTCAGAGTAGCGATACAAACAAAAGTTCGATGACTTTTTCTCCTCATAAAATTGAAAATCAAAATACCTTTCTCAATAACAATACATTGCCTGAGAATAAACTGGAGTCAGATAGATGTGTCATTCCTGGGTGTAGCAATAAAAGATTTCAATTTCAAGGTACCACATACCCGTTTTGCAGCATGAAGTGCTGGAAAAAATGGCCTACTTTTCCTGAAGGGCAGCCACAAGCCCAATTTTAATCAAATCTGCTACCTACTGTTTTATTGTAAACTCACAATTATGATTTCCACTTAACTTAGTTGCTATTTTTATACTTAATTAATATAAATAAAGAAGATTGAAAAGAACAGGCGTAATGAAAACATCAGTCTTGATAAGTTTGGCTCTGATATCTGTACTTATGGGCATTTCCTTTGGATTAGAGGAAGATGGATCATTGATTTTAACAGAACTTGATTTTCATGATGCTCTTGAGAAAAATCAATACCTTTTTGTCAATTTCCATGCATTATGGTGCAGATATTCCAAAAAGCTTAAACCCGAGTGGAATAAACTAGCTAAGACTGTGGCTGAAAGGAACTATCCTGTAAGGCTTGCTAAAGTTGAAGCCTATGACGAGAAGAAACTGGCTGAAGAATATGAAATTGAAGGTTATCCTACAATTAAGTTGTTCATCAATAAAGTTCCACACCCATATAATGGTGAGAGAGTGGAGTCTCATCTTCTCGAATTTCTGGAGAGAAAACTTAAAAAGGATTTGTCCGAAATCAGCTCAGTCGAATCCGTTGAAAGTAAATTGAAGGAATATGAATGGATCGGGTTGTACTCTGGTACAAATAATGATCACCTTAGAGCCATAAAAGATGTTGCCTTCGAATTAAATGATGTTTTGTTCGTAAGAACTTCTGATACATCTGTGAAGAACAAATATGGACTAAGTGATGATACCTTTGTCTTGGTCAATAACATAACTTCCAAACATTACAAGTATGATGGATCATTTTCCTCAGCTGATCTAAAGAGTTTTATTTTGGATCATAAATTCCCAGAAGTCCCTCGTTTCAGCAAAGGAACAGCTGAAAGAATATTTTTAAGTGAAGATCCTTCTATGATCCTTTTCAGAAAGAGAGATGAAAGAGGAAATTCCGCTGAAGCTGCTTTCAAGGAAGCTTACCAAGCTTTGAAGTCTGAAAATATTTTCTTGGCTATTGCATATTTTGAAGATGAAATTGGAAAACTCCTTGCTGAAAACTTAGGAGTCCGTGAAAATGAATTTCCAACTGTATAGCTTCATCTTAGGTGATTAATATATTAGGTCAGAATTGTCAGAGCTGACAAAGAAAAGATTAGAAAGTGGATGATGGAAGGGAACGATATATCTAAAGCCTCAATCATGAAATTCTATCAAGACTACAAAGACAGAAAAGCAAAAAGATACTATCTAAGTGAAAAAGTCCCCGAGGAAAATAAAGACCTCGTCCTTGTAAAAATTAGTTATAACGAAACTCAACTAATAGAAAGTTGTTGGCGATACATTCAAGAAAGAAGTCCTCGATGCTGACAAAGATGTCCTCGTACTTTTCTGGGCCCCATGGTGTGGACATTGTAGAGCAGTAATCATTAACAGCTAAATCATTCTAATATCGATAGATGATGCCTGTTTACGACAATGTTGCTAGAAAGACAAAGCCTGTTCCTGACTTTGTTGTGGCTAAAGTTGATGCTAGCGTTAATGAGATGGATGCCTTTGGAATAGATATTGTTGAATACCCAACTATCTTGCTTTTCACTAGAAAAGACAAGCAAAACCCAATTGAGTTCAAGGGAGAGAGAAATGAGTATGCATTCAATGACTTCATCAGAGCTCATGCCACGTAACTTAGATTGTAATTGTGTCCTTACTTTTTAGGGTTAACTTGGCCAAAATGAAGGGACCAAATCCATTCGATAGAAATGAACTTTAAATACATAAAATTTGACTGTAGCTCTATGTTTCCTAAGATTGATAGTTATGATATCTACATTGTGATAATTGCACAGTAAATTAAAATAAATTTGAAAAACTACTCCCACCTTACTTGATTATTTTTATCAATAGTCACTATAACTTGAGGATGTCTTTCCTCTAGGCTTGAGAGTTTAAAAAACAAGTATTTTGAATATAGGAAGATGCCTCTCATTTTTTTAAAATCAAAGGTAGTCTTGAAATTATTAATATTTAACAAGTCGATCAAAATATTGGATAGTTGTTAAGAAATATCGCTAAATACTTATGTAAATGACTGAAACAATGAATGAGAGTATAAGAAGATTAATTGAGAGTGTTGATGAGTAGGATGATTGAGTTAGTTCTTGTGAAATTGAGATTTCATAAATACTACAATCAGTTCCTTTATATCCAGGATCACAATGACAATTGCCTGTATCGCATTCGCCTAGCCAGCTTAAGATTTATAAACGAATTGTTTACCATGTCCACAACAATCATTTAAACAAAAAATGAAATCACAAGTATTACCGCCTCTCTTGGTTGCAGTATCACACTGACAGACACTTAATGGATATTCATTTAAACAATTGGCAACTGTGGAAGAATTTGTGTTACTGCAATTATTTATACAATCTAATGCTGAACAATCCTAGTAATTCAGTTAACAAAAGTACGTAAATACATCTCCTGTGTACCCCTCTGAACAAATACAAGTACCATTTGCACAAGTTCCTATTAAATTAGACAACTCTATAACAGAAATAACCTCGACCTTGGCAATGGATACAAGTTTCTGTCTCAAAACTGCCAACTTGCTGATAACAAAAAGAGTTTGGACATTGTTTCTCGCTACAATTTTGTCCCCAATAACCTGCTGGGCATTTCGATCTAGTATAAGAGGTCAGTGCTTAAATATGATACTTTCCCCAGAAGCAGTCTCCAGGATTGGGATTTGGAATTCCACAAAAGTCCTCTCCATAAAACCAGAAGGCTAAGGAGTAAGTTATATTATTATCTGATTACTGTTATTAATGATAATGCTGTGTTCTTCTCGAAGCAAGTCTGGTAAAGTATTATCAAAGCATATATTCCCTCCTGAATCAATGAAAGCTTGAGCCCATTTTGTAGTCAAACTATCAAAAATAGTTAATCCAAAATTTGAAATAGTTGTTGAGCATTGACTTAAATAATTAGTCTTCTGAGTCTGCAGTGTAGAGTCTAGACCTTTTTTCGCATATCCCCCACTAACAAAAACGACTCCATTCTTGGAATGATAATTACGAAACAAATAGTTACTTTTTCAATGGAAGATAAGGTCATTCCTTTAACCACTTTGGGATAAGGCTGAGAAGGGGAAAATGGCAACTGATTGACTTTCACCCATTTCTCGAGATTGTAATTAAAACCCCATAGATCATTAGCCTGAATAGAATTGGAAATTCCTGCAAAAGAGAAAAAGTATTTATAGCTGTCTCCTTGGTATGTCTAGAGTTAAAAGAATGAGCTATCTTTAGGTTACTGTAGTAGCCGAAAAAGAAAGCGAATTAGCTTCTTCTGTTATTGGAGAGCTCACTTTTTCCCAATAAGAATTTGCTAAGTCAAACACCCAACTTTCTGAAAAATAAGTTTCTAAGATGAGTCTAGAGGGAAAACTTAATAATACCAGAGGTCAGATCAGACTTATATCCTCCAAATATATAAATCTTATTTGCTGATATATCAAGCGTCATCGAAGCATAAGCCCTGCAACTAGGAACAGTACTGTCAATAGTACAATCAGAAGTAGTAATATCTTCCAGAGTAATGGTATCTCCGGGCTAAATGGTAATTCAATAATTCCTATCTACCATACTTGTCGGTCTTGGGGATTAACTTGTATAGATTGAACCTGTCCATCCCAAGTTCTTATCTACCTTATTAACAGCTGTATAGCAACATTACATCTCGTTGGACACTTGCGATTTTCTTGTATAGAAATTTTGTCCATGTATTTGTGCTAATACTATATTTCCATAGATCGTTTGTATAGATTCGTTCTCCAGCTATTTCAGAAACCCCACCAAAGATGTAGATGTTCTTTACTCTTAAGCCAATGAGAATGAAGGTGTACATCAATATTATCCGAGGTCATTGAGAACCATGCTCTTCTTCCTGGATCACCTGATGAGGGGAGGACTTGCTCCCAATAATTTCCTCTATTGATTTTCTAATGCATATCATAAAGGTACCTTTTCCAGTAACCTGCATTTTCTGGATAGTATCTCATAGGAGCCCAACTAAGAATGTCAATTCAATATTTCTTTTAGATACGGAATTTCATATCTCCAAAAGTCGTTACACAACCCTGAACAACTGTCGCTAATTCCACCATATGTATAATAATATTTGCGTATAATCTGGTCTGTTCCAATAGTTTCACTGAGTTCAATGTAGGCTCCTTTATGACCATATCTACAAAATGATGGAAGATAATTGTCGCCTTATTACCTTGCAGATGGAGCCTGAAAAGTGGCATAAAGATTTTGATTATTTGCATACTTCACGGTATATACAGTATTTCTTAATATTATTCTCTGATAATACAATGTACCCTTGGTAATCAATGAAAAACATATTATTAGTGATATTTCCTTGACATGTTGCATCAGAATCTCTTTGGAAAAACTCAACTTGAATTATCAATTTTGATTGAAGCAAGTTACCTTCGCACTTGTCAAATAAGTATTGATCTTGATAGGTCGGATCGAACTCTCTTCCACCAAAGATTAAAATATACTAAAGCTCATTATTATTGTTGCAGAATATTTGTACTTGTCTGTCTATGCCAAGAGAATTTCCATTATTATTTAAGGTTCTAAGACAGTTTTCTGTTGCACAACAATTATCTGGACAACTTGGACTTGTATTATCGAGACCATCAGTTGTTCCTATTTCAATTGTTCATCCTTTAAAAGCCAAATACCAGACGGCGGAGGTATTGAAGAGTATATATTTCTGGTATGAGGAGTATTACAATGAGGAAGTCCACTAATATCACAATAGGGACCGCAATAATTTGTATTACAGAGCTCATTAGCCTATTGAATAAATAGACATATTAATTTTTCAACATCACTTTGGGACCAGGAAGTAAAAGTGATACTATCAGCATAGAGTCTTGCATTTAATGAAAAAGAACTTATGGAGTTTTCTTTTTTTTTATGATAGTAATATTAAATATTACCACTCCATGTTTTCCATGTATAAACGATGCATAGATGAAGAAGCAGCAGAACACAGGCAAGATGAGTCATCTTTTCTAAATAAATCTGTACAGAGAATATAAAATTTATTTCAACATTTTCCTCAGGACCACCTCGAATGAGATGGAGTGCCTAGTTAGTGGGCTAACAAAAAGAGAATTCAAGAACTGGAAAAGTTTGTTCCAGAATTTTTTTCAAGATAGCATTTACAATTACATAATAAACAGAGAGGAGGGACTATCATATTTTCTAAAGGGACTTTTTTTTGATGAAGGATTCCATTGTGAAAAAGATCATATCTTAGCTGGTGAATACTTTCAAAAAGGAGCTTTGGATAGAGATCCTCTATGTCTCTATAAGCTTTATGAGATATATTCAGGAAAGAATAATTATGGCGTCACCCCTAACGAAGGATTTTCTCTATTATATCTTGTTTGGAGCATAGTTTATTCTCTTTTAAAATATGGAAGTCACATCCTATTGGATTTTGACATGGAATTCCAGTATTATTATAAGAATGTTGCAAAGCAAGATAAAAATTTTGTTCTCAATATCATAAAAGAAGCTGAAGATGGAATATTCAAACAAGATAAGGAATTTGTTATAGTTGTTTTTGATTATCTATTAGAGTCTATATCCCAAGCAAAATCTGCCTCTTCTGTACAAATGTCATATAATAACACAATTGACTGCCTTATAAGATTAACTGAAAAAGGCTTCAAGTATCCTACTATATTATTGTTTCAGCTGTCGATTACTGAGTTTCAAAATATTACAGATAGGAGACTGGGTGAGATTCTACAAGTTCTAAGAAAGACAAATATTATCTATATTTACGATAACTTCAAAAATCTGTTTGAAATTTTGAATATCATTAACCAAAAACATCCAATATTTGCTAAGCTTTTGAGAAATACAGCAATCGAATTATTTTGGCAGATAAAGTCTCATCCCCTAACGAAATCAATGAAAATTCGAGATGAATTTTGTTATTTCATTGCAGAGAACCTTTTTAAACACCTTCATTTAATTGATAGTCTGATCTCCAAAATAGAATCGATAGGACTGATGGCGAAATGTTACCAAAGTGGTATTTTCGTTGACAGAAATTTGAAAAAAGCAATAGATGTATTGGAGATTACAAAAACCTGCCCCGGATATACAGAAGATTCTTTTCCTTATTTCGAGGTTGGCAAAATTTATCAGAAATTAAAGAATAAGGAAGAGATGACTCATTTCTTCAAGAAATGGTTTGAGTATGCCCAGTTCAAGAAAGATCTACCACATAAATTTTTTCAAGAAGGAGTACTTCAAGAAATTGTGAACCAAGATATTCAAAAAGCAGTTGACTCATTTATAAAAGGGTTATACAGTCCAACTGCACTTACATCATTTCAACAAGAATTATACAAAATGAAATGTCAGAAAAAGTTGAGTAAATTGATTGTGAAATATCCTCAACTCAGGGCTCAGCTAAATGACCATTTACAAGAGAGTATAATTGAAAATTCTACTAAAAAAAATTATATGTAAAGCCTTGTGAGCATTAGTTTTAGGAGATGAAAGAGCATTTGATCAACGATATCACACAAGAAATGCCTCTATAACTGATGCGCATTTGTCTTGTTCTTATATTGTATTTATGTATAGAGTGTACAAAAGTTGAATAAAAAAATAATTTGCAACACATGTCTTCCGAAACAGGAGGCCTTGATTTCACTGTCAAGACAAGGAAGGATAAATACTATGATGAACTCAAGCAACTAGCCAAAACTATCAATGTAAACGATGTTCAATTAGTTGTTTCTGAAAAGAGGAGAAGTTCCTTTAAAGCATTTGACAGTCAGCAAGAAGTTAGTGTTCATAATAAATATGAACTTGCAAAAAAAGTAGATATGAAATGAAGAAATATAATCGTAGATACCTGATATTAAAGAAGATGAGATAGGAGGAGAAATTGGTCCTAGACAAACAAAGAAAATTATGAAACATATTAATGATTTCAAAGCCAAAGGCAGACTTGAAAATTTTATGCTTAGGCAGACCCTAAGAAGATGGAAGAGTATGAGCTAGATCTCTTATTCAAATTCTTTTAGATACTGCGATGGAACTGACTAAAAAGAAAGAAATAAGCAAATTTGTAACTTTAGTTTCGATAGCTTTAAAAAGCATAGGGCAACAAACTTGATGAGGTGTCTAAAGTTCAATATCACCGAGCGGAATTGACTAATCAGTAAAGCCAATTTGTGTTAATAACAGTTTAGAAGAAACAAAAGTTTCAATGAACAAAAGGGCTTAGTTATAAGTCCTGATGAAAGAGAAAATAAGGACGAACAAAAGAAAGAAAAAGAATATTCAAAAACAGAAGTTCAGAAAATTAGCAAGGTTCCAGGATCTGAACTTAAGAAATATATTCCTTTTTGCAATGATATCATTCTAATAAATGTTCAAAAGAAAGCAGGGTCCAAATAATCATTTGCTTAACTAAGATTTATTCTGAGTTTCTATGTTTCTATAAATGCAGATAGCAAGTTTTGATGATTACTTTTCTAGTATTCTATCTACACACATTTATAGTTGATAAGTTTTAAATAGATGAAAGTTATTCAATTTTTGTGATGAATTTCCTTCCAATAGTAAGGCTTTTCGAAGGCTCTAGGTGCACTCCAGACAGTGTTGATAAATCTGTTGTAGATATCACCATCAGATGATCCAATAGGAGAATTCAAAACACCATCAGGAGGAGCAATGGCATCCAAAATTCCAATTACCTCTCCTTTCAATCCTTCACATAATGTTCTGATTTTTTCTCTGATTAAATAGAGGTCATTCTTATTAAAGTAGTTCATTTCCAAGAAAATAGAAACATCTTTTTCTAGGCTAGACCATGCATAGAGCTCATGTAATTTTCGTAAGACTTGCTTGGTGTTCTCATCTCTGCATCTTTTCATTCTTTTATGGAATTCATTAAACATGAACAATTCACCATAAGCTCTAGAAGCATGATGGAAATAGTATACTTGAGTTTGATTCCAAGCATCAAGAGGACTAGACAATTTTTGCAAATTTTTACTAAATTCTGAAGCGGATTCATGGATAAGATAATTTGCTCTAATCTCGAAAGCTTTCTTTAAATTGTATTCGTCTTTTGCAAAATGGGATTGATCTTGATTGGATCTCTCAAAACCAGGGAAGGACTCAGTTAAGAAATAAAGTGATGAATGAGGAATTTTCTTACCATTTTGGAGAGATGTTAAGTTATCAAGCAAAAATTTGGCTGTTTGCTGTAGCAAGACATTATTGTCTCCTTCCCAAGTTGCGTTAATATCATTTTCTTCTCTTAGAGCTCCAAGACGATTATAACCAGAATAACCCAGTCCACCACAAGCTTCACGACATTCTTGTATTCCTCTTTGAGCACACCAACTACTAAAGGCTTTGATTACAGAAGTAATAGCATGCATCTCAGCTAAAAGAGGATTTTTCTCATCAAATAAGCTGTCTTGGTTACTATACCAGATATCACTAGCAGTATAATTAGCAAAGCCGAAAGCAAAGTGCCATGCTAGGTATGGTATTAATCTGTACTGAGTTAGCGGATATTCGATGATTGTCGTTTCAGGTTGTCCAGGAGGCCCAAATTGTTTTCTTGTGCAAGCGAATCTTAAAGCTATAGTCAAAGCATTTCTCAAATTGACGATTGAAGCATCAGTGACAGAGATTCTTCCCCCACTTAATGATCCCAAAAAAATGCCAAATCTCTTGTCAGCGCTCTTGATGGGACTTTGGAACTTTCCTTCTTCATCAATATAAGAATATTTATCAAGTAATGAATCATAGGGAACTCTGACATTCTTAAACATGAGAAGTCCATTATCAATATTATTGAGTCCCACTTTAAGACCACAATCTCCAATTAATACTCCTGGCATCAGACTATGATCAAATTTGTTTCTTATTGGAACAACAAAAGCGTGAATACCATAATTCTGTTTCCCAATGTAAAGCTGAGCCCATACTACACACATGTTTGCTAAGTGTGCGGCAGCTCCAATCCAAAACTTCATTCCAATGTCTTCGGGAGTATTGATAACAAACTCTCGTGTATTGTGATCGTAATCAGCTCTTGTTAAAATGCCTCTTGTGTTTGAACCATGCCCAAGTTCTGTCAATCCAAAACAACCAATATCTTTTAAAGCGAAGGCGTCCTCTATATAACGTTTATGCTTGGTTGTGCCAAGATTAATGATTGTTTTAGTGTATAAAGCAAAATGGACTCCGAATTTGACTGAAAGACCTTGATCAAAGTCTAGAATACCTGAGCTAAAGGCCAATATTATTGATGGATCTTTTAAATAATCTTCATAAGTCATTGGAAACGCTTCACTAATTTTTTTCATTTGTAGAAGAGCAGTTCTGCGCAATTCTTTCCTGTCAGCTTCCACAACAAAATACTGTTTAAATACTGGGTCATTAAGGAAAATTTTGTAAAATCGATTTCTATATTCATAATGTTTACCAAAGAAGGTTTCTCTTAGCTCATTGATATCTATTGTGGAAGAAGCTCGATATTTTTCCAGAGTCTTCTTTGGGTTTTCACTGGTTGAAAGTTGATTTCTGAGCAGGCAAATTCTTTGCATGAGTTTTTTTCTTATTTATTAGGGTTAATAGGCCTATTTAAGTTTGAATATATTAATTAATACGTCATTGACTCATTAAGTTAA
>Ga0065720_1020751_pt1 | contig 12877 bp, 6 predicted proteins | sample Thericmetagenome_FD_59107 | JGI IMG/M metagenome (GOLD analysis project Ga0065720, IMG submission 59107) | Thermophilic microbial communities from the Joint Bioenergy Institute, California, USA of rice/straw/compost enrichment - eDNA_2 v2... | ecosystem: Engineered > Solid waste > Grass >... | reverse complement strand
ATCTCAGGTAGATCAACATATTCAAATAGAGGGACTTGACAATGACAGATGAAACACCAGGACGGTTCAATTGATTGGCAGCAGCAGAGATAGGCACGAAGAAGCTGCTAATTCGATTAAGGATGGAGATTCCTTGAGCATATGAATCCTTTTTACGGGTGCAGCGGCGAACATTCCCCTCGACTATGACTTCATATTCATCAGAGGGACAGTCGCTCATGCATCTTCCAATATCATAGAGATATTTGGAAGGGTCTGAGCATGATGTGCACTTTGTGGGAAAATATTTACATGACCCACATTCGGGAATACAATAGGCAAGGTATCCAAGACGGGTATCGTAAGTTGGTTTAGTAGGAGTAGTGCAAGTAAAGAGAGGTATTTCGTAACCTCTAGTTGAGAATACAGCTGTACCAGAGAGAACTTTAGGCTGGTTATCAGGACAATACAGACAAGTATTGCTATAGGCTGGATTTAAACAGCTATGTTGGCCACATGAGGAGTCACATTCACTACAGATCTGATTGGGGTTGTTGAAGTCTATTGGTTGAAGCTTCAGAGAACATATACACAGAGCGTACCAGAAACATCTGAATAAATCTGTGCGGAAGAACTGCAGACTCTTGCTGCACATAATGGTACTCCAACTGAGGGAAGAATATCGTAGCCAGAAGAACATGTAGATTCACATTGTCTGTTAAGGAGATTGTATCTACCAGACTTGCATTGTAAGCACTGATCAGCGTTTTTTCCATAACAAGTCAAGCAATCAGGTGAACAAGGCTTGCATATAATCTCCTCTGCATCAAAATAGTAACCTGAAGGGCATTCTTTGACGCATTTGAAGCAACTATTCGTAATGTAATCATATGAGAAGCCAGTTTGACAAGGTGGACTTTGTACAATGGTCTTTCCATTTGGAAAACAGTGACAGTTTCCATCCATCATGGTTAATCCAGGAGCGCATTCGTTACATTGGCCGAGCTCAGGACCAAAGCAAGAAGTGTATCCTGGAGTGCAGTATCTGCAGGTCTGGCGATTTGAGTCAAAGAAAGTTCCATCAGGACAACTTGAGATGCAATTCCCTTGGAATGAGATGTTTGGATATTCACATTCACAGACTCCATCGACTAGTGTCTTGCCTGGAGGACAAGGTTGACATTTGATGACCAAAAAATAAATGAAAAGTAAAGTATAAGCTGAGTTTTAGTTTTGAAGTTCATTCTGATATTGTATTATTATATTTATTCATTCAAACCAATTTAAATTGGTTTATGATTTCTAAAAATAGCAATAATCGATCTGGCCAAAATTAAACTAGATTCATTATTAGAATCGGCTTTTATTTCAACTCACTGCCCATGAACCAAGGCAAATCGCAAAGTAATTAATTGATAGGTTGAAAGTACACAGACAATGTCGAGTCAAAGAAATACCTCTTCTAAACTCGTCTTCTTAGCGACTTTGTCAACTCAAGAAGCATAGTTCCAGTAATGATATCATAATCGATTAGTAAAAGTACAACTAGAAAGTAAATTTCTAAAAAAAACAGCCGGTTCCTATTCTCTTCAAACTGACAAATTTCCTCCTTTAGAAGAGTTTCTCCAGAAGGTCAAGGACATAGATCCTGCAGATCAGACCTTGGAATTAGTTGATTATGATCTGATCCATCCTAATGATCCAGAGCGGGTTATTGTTCACAAGAAGCTAAAAGGAGTAGAACCATTCTCGAGTATAACTGAGGCAAAAGCCATTTCATCTTTCTGTGGTGCTTCCATTGGAGATGCGCTCGGACACTTCTTAGAAGGGTGCGATCTTAGTTACGAAAGAAATTACTTGAAGGGTTTTGAGAATGTTGAAGACACTCTTAAAGGAGATTGCGATTTTCTGAGATGTAAGAAAGGTCAATACACTGATGACACAGGGCTAGCCCTAGCTATGGCAGATTCTCTTCTGGTTAATAACTTGAAAATTAACTGCATGGACTTAAGATATAGATTTTATTGTTGGTTTTTCAGGGCTTACAATAATGGCAGGGCTCCAGAGACTGATGACTATGAGAAATACTCGACTGGTATTGGAGGAGTTACTTACAATACCTTATTATCATTTGCTAAAAATCCCCAGGAGAAGGTTGATAACTGGGGGAAAGGAAACAATAATGGCAACGGAGCGATAATGAGAATAGCTCCAGTTCCAATTGCCTTCCACAAAGATCTACAAAAGTGTTTAGAATATGCTGGAGAGCAAGCTTATACAACCCACGATGGGGTAGAGTCCTCAGAATGTGCCAGATTATTAGCCTTTGTTTTATATCACTTTATTAATACTCCAGCAGAAGAATGCCGAAAAGTACTTGAAGACCTTGGCAAAAATTTCACAACCCCTTGCAAAGCGGTCCAATGCCTTGCGGAAAGTGTAATGGAAGACGAAGAAAGCTTAAAAAACTATGATCCTACTTACAATAAGGTAATTGAGGATAGAAACTGGAATTGGAAGGATCCTAACTTCAAGTACTCTCCTACGAGAACTGCCTTAAATAAGAATCTCATAGGAATCTACGTCATGGACTGCACAGCAATGGCTCTTCATATAGTTTACCATACAAAAGGCTTCGAAGAAGCATTGTTAAGAGCTGTCAATCTTGGAGGAGATGCTGACACTATTGGAGCTGTGGTTGGAACTCTTGCAGGGGCTATGTATGGCTATAATGATTATATCAGAACTTGGTATTTGAAATATGTTTCTAAGTGGGACCAGATGAAATGTGCAATTAGGGCACACAAGCTTTTTAAAATGGGTGAAGCTATGAAGGACAAAGCTTAATTATCTAAATAGATATTTGTTGTATAACAAAGAATTTACAAAACTCTATAGTGATACTCTCAATATCTAGCTAGATAGTTCTATCTAATTTGAAGTCTTCCCACTCCAGGGTACAGCTTACAATCTTTTTCAGGGTCTTAATCTGCTCCTTGATTTTATTCACAACCTTCTTCGACACCTTCAGATTCTCAATTCTAACATTCAAAATCTCGAGATTAGGTATTTTAAACAAATCTATCACTGAACAGTCTTCTATAACACTCTCTGATATCAGGTCCAGTTTAAAGGAGACGAGATACTCTAGTTTTACAACTTTGCTAAATAGCTTTCTCAAAACACTTTTCTGAATAGGAATTGGGAATAGGACCTCTATGACAAATGTATCTAGCTTGGGAAGGCTGTCTAAAGGCTCCATGAGCTTCTTGAGGTCAAATTTATACCCATTTAGTGGTTCTTCAACATGGACTTGTACTGAGAAATAGCTCAAGTTTTTGAAATTTTTTGTGTTCTTGAAAATTGGTTCCAAAGAAGTTAAGAAGGCTGGCTTATCGAAGCTGAATTGGACTTCTTGCATCTGGTAATTCTCAAAGAAAGGATTGATTACTTCCTTTTTGGTCAGATCAATATTCCTTAAATTGCAAGTAATAAGACTCATTGTCTTTGAAAGAATGGTCTCTGCGAGGACTGCGCCAACAGAGTGATCATTGGCATCAAGGACGAGATACTTGATATTGGGGATAACTTGACTTTCGAAGTGGATGTTTTCGAGTTTTATTGAGTTTTTCTTACAATCAAGTTTCAAATCCAGTGATTTTAGGGATTTAAGGTGTTCTAATTTTTGTAGGAAAGTGAGATAGGAGTCATGATTAGGAGGGAGATAGAGCTCTACAGATAAATGTGTCATTTTCGAATGATTTTCCATTAGTGGGTGAATAGCGTTTAAAAAGGCTTCACGAGAGTGATTGGCCCCGATTTGTCCACATTGAAGGCTCAAATGCTTAAGCTCCTTGAGGGGAAGGAGGGATTTCTTCAGAATCTCAAAGTGGTCAGGGTCTTTAAGATGGCAGTTTATGAAGAGAGCCTGTATGTTAGGGAGATCTTTTAGCAAATCTAGGTAGTGAATGCAGTCCGACTTTTCGACTTCTGACTGAACGTTGAAGGAAAGCATCTTTAATGAATGTAGGTCTTTGATCTTTTTGAAAAGTGTGGAGTATAAGAGTCGGTTTAAAGGTATTATAGGGAAAGAGAAGTTCACAATCTTTCGATATTTCTTTGTGCTGTTTCCTGAGAAGATCCTAATAAAATTGGTTATATCTTGGCAGGAAAGATAATCAAAGAACGTTGTCATGGGTAGTACCCTCTTCCAAAACCTCGATTTGATATTGACATCTATCTTGGACCCGACTTCTAACTTGAGGCATTTGAGGTGGTTCTTCTTTAACTTGAACCTTTCTATCATGTCTGCGTTTCTTTCGAGGTGGAGAATAATTGTCTTGGCGCAGGGCTTGTCGGACTTAAGGCAGTTGAGGTACATGAATTCTTTCTTAGAAAACTTGATACTCAGCTTGTGGAAGAATTTGATGCCCTTTACTCGGGACTTCTTCTTGGAGTCTTTACGGAAACCGTCGTACGAGAACATTAGACGAGATTTAATGCGGTTATTTTCGAGATTCATAGAATTCTATGCTGTAAGAATTTTTTTGGTTCAATTAATTATAATAATTTGGTCACAAATTAAGTTCTTATGCATATATTCAGAATCAATAGAATTGGACATGATTGAGATTTCTACAAAAGAATTGCATAGCAAACGAATAAGCAAACAAAATTTTCACATCCAGAGACAAAAGAAATAACCCTCTCCAAAAAATATTGTACATAAGTTACTTGTTCTGACTATTCTTAATCTCCATCTTATACCGGATATTCTCCTTCATTACCATTGGACTCTTCATTCCCAACAATTTTCCTTCAGGATTGAACAACAATCCATACTGGTTCATTTCAGACTTTGTTCTTCTATGCGAAGACAAAGTTGGTAGCTTAGCTTTCTTCAATTTACCCGCTGGAAAATCCCTTTTCAGACTTACTACTGAGCTCACTCTTGAAGTGGGCTCAGATTCAAATACCCCAGTGAGGAAGGCATCAGTCTTGATGCATTCATCCTCCTTCCCAAGTGAAGGCAAAGGACTTTGTTCTCCATTCTCAGAAAAAGTTATCAAGCTCATTCTAAGTCTACTCACAGAAATAGGCATCATGCTGCTATCGTTCCAGGTTGAGGCTTCAGCGGATTTCATATTTGATTGGTTGATTTCTAAAACTCTGAAGTTCAACTGGGACTTTCTTTCGGGTGAAAGATATGAAGCGAGACGGGATAAGGTCTTTTCGTTTTCAAATCCTTCTCTTGTCTTGGGAGAAGCTATATTTGTGTCCCTGGGGTTCAAGGGCTTGAGAATTTTGGTTTGATCATTTTTTCCAAAATCGAATTTGAAGTACTCGATCCTTGAAGGATCTATTTTTGGTGTGGTTTTAGATGGATGGAGAATTCTGGGATTGGACGCAGAGTGTCCAGGTTTATTAGTCGATGCCCTTAGGACATCTTTGTCATAGATAAAATCTATATTCTTTCTTGAAAATTGCTTAATAGCTTCTCCTTTGCTTGGTGGAAATCCGTAAGGAGAGTTCTCTTTCAATTGAAGATAGTTATTATATATTGACTTTGCCAACAGGTTGGAATGGAATTTTGGGGCCTGGGGGTGGCTGGGAACCAGATGAGCAACTCTAGCTTTTGGGCTTAGGGCCTGGTGTACACTTGGCATCGAGGCAATAGTCTCGATTTTCTTAGTTTGAATGGTATGGTTTTGCTGAGTTTTGTTCAAAAATAATTTGTGGAGTCCATACAAAACACTATGAGGAAACTTGGTTTTGAAGATATTCTTGTCAATGGCTAGAACCTTGGCTTCTGAGGAGATCACCTTTGCAGTATATTCGTAGAGGTTTGTCTTGTTGAATAGAATTTCTTCTCCGATGAAAACGCCAGGTTCAATTATACAAATTCTACTCGTGGGGAGAGAAATTGATCTATCAGTTGGGATACTGTTGGTCCTTGAGTCATATTCCTTAAGCAATTCACACTTTCCTTCATAGAGAATGTAGAGAGTTTTCCCTTTATTACCTTCTATGGTAATGCGATTGTGAATAGGGAAGGTTTCTTCCCAAAAGAAATTCTCTAGATTCTGGAACAGCTCCCTCCTGACCGATTTCTCAAGCTCTGGAATATGGTCAAAGAGGAAATTCTGAAGCTTGGTGTTCGACTTTTCAAATCTCGTCACCAAGCTATGATAGTCTTCTAGCCTAAACGAAAGTAATTCACATAGAGTTCCCGCAATAGCTGTAAATTCTCTCTTCTGTGGCGGATTATCCAAATTCTTAGACCCTAAGGTTCCTCCTGCCTTAATTGAATCAATTATTTTCAGACCATCATAAACACTAGTCTCAGTAGCGGCATTACAAGCCGACTCAAAATCACTTAGTCTGGATTTTGACTCAAAAAACTTGAACCTCGCCTGGGGAGAGATCGTAGTCTTCAAACCCCTTTCTCTTCTTACAAAGGATTTAGCATCTACAGTGCTTCTTGGGGTAGCATCAGTACTAGATTCATCATCAAACACTAGTGTTTTGGATTTGAAAAAGTTCTTTGGCTCTTGCACTTTGCAACAGTTAACTATACCGGACAATACCAGATAGATTTTATAGTCATTTTGGTCCTTGGCGCGGAAAAGGATGCTTTCCGGTCCATAGGTTTCCAGCTTTAAGATTCTGCATAGAGCGACTAATGCATCGACAGCATGTAAGTCGGGATTGTTTGCTCTGAACTGGGTGAAGAATTCAAACTTTTTTAGCTTTTTGTATAAAAATACGCATTCTTCATGAGACTTTTTGTCCTTTCGTAGAATCTCTCTTATTTTTTCAGCAACAGCTGAGGTGTAATTTACTGATTCTATATGTTGGCCTTGTTCAGGTTCTAATGGTTCAAAATTGTCTAGACTTTCTTCAAAGTCTTCGCTTTCTGAATAGAAGGATTCTGAGGGCTCATGGTTGATTGATGAGAGTTTTAGTTTATTCATCATCTTTGGCTCTCTGTGGTCTTCGATTTCGGTTATGTCATCCATAATATACTAGGTTGTAGTTGTTGCAGATAGTTGTTTTTAGTGTTAGAGTTATTCTCTCACTTTAATTTTTTTTCAAAACCTTAACTGCTAATAAATTTTGAAATTTAGTCTTGTCAGTTAGTTCTCTTCAGTTGAAGTCTCACTCTTCCCACTAGTTCTGAGATACCCATCTTCAAATCAATACCTATTCACCAGAGTCGTCACTTGCCTGTGTACGGGCCTGAAATAATTTCCCTTAGACATAAATAGTATAAGAATTCCATATTTTAACAGAAAAATTTCCCTCTAGTCCCCTTAATATGGAATAAGCCTAAACTGAACTAAAATGGGAGCTAATGTATCAACAGTAATTTTCTGACAAGAAAAAAGTAACGAAAACGAACCTCTATAGCTAATTATTCTTGCCTTTTGAAAATAGCTTCAGGATGGGATACTTTTTTTGTAATGTGCACTCACAATATACTCGGAGTATTTCCAGCTTAGGATCTTAATTCTTTATGAGATGGGAAAATTATTGTGTAATAAGTGAATGCGCAACTTTTAGGGCATTTTTTACTCGGAAAAAATGACTATTTCAAGAGTTAACTCAGCCTTTCTAGACAGGACATTATCTTTGTTAATTGAATCTTAGGAAGAAGTTCCTACATTAGGTTTGTACTTTGAAGAATAGCAATTCTATGTTTTCATTTTGAATCAATAAACCCCAAAAGGCAATGATGAGAAGAGCATTTTTCATGGAGAGGAAAGATGTGTTGAGAAAGGGGAGATTTTCTGAATTATTAGACCTTTTATTTGAAGACAGCCAAAATTAGAACGCGCTGATTTATTTAAATCTTATTTCCAAATAATCAAAAACCTCTAAAAGTAGAGTCTTAGTTAAGGTACTTAGCAGGTCTTGAAAAATTCTTTATTTTTAGAATATTTGTTGATTTCTGATGGGTTCTGATATGAAAGGAGGTTTGAGTTTTCTGGATGGAGATTTTAGGACCTGCTTTTTGTTCGTATTGTGCATTTAGAGTGAAATCTGGTGGAAAGGAGTGCTTTAGAATAAAGCTTTGAATTTCAAATAACTTTGTAATTTCAAGAAATTCTGGAACATAAAAAATTCAAACAGTTCCTAACAAATAAAATTTCAATCCAATGTCGAGCAATAAAGATACAAAGACTCATTCTAAGGGAGAAGACTCCAACGGCAAGCAGAAAGACGATAAAACAGTTTCAAAGACAACTGTAAAGGCAAAATCCAAAATTGCCATGCAAAATGAAGACGAAGACTCTATGAAAATTGAGGAGAAATTCGAAGTCAAGGAGGAAGAAGTCAATGGCAAGAGAAAAGCCTCCACTCACATTGAAAAGGTTGCCACCGAAGTCGACTCGAAAGGAAAAGTTGTTAAGATTCAAAAAACAGATGAAGCTACGCTTACATCAAAATGGTGGGAAAAAGAGTCTGTCGACGAAGAAGTTAAATGGCAGTATCTAGAACACAAAGGTGTTATCTTCCCTCCCTTCTACAAACCTCAAAAATTCAAGGTCACCTACAATGGCAATCCAGTCGAATTGAGCCCATATCAAGAAGAAATGGCCTATTACTGGTCCCAGACAATCGGAACTGATTGGGAAACCAAAGAGCATTATAAAAAGAACTTCGAGAGAGAGTTCTTAAAGACCTTCGACAAGAGCCTTGGGTACACCAGCCTTGCTGGCTTCGACTTTTCTGAGATCGTCAAATACATTGCCGAACAAAAAGAAATCAAAAAGAATAGAACAGCCGAAGAAAAGAAGATTGAGAAAGATGCCAAGAAGGCCAAAGATGACTACTACGGCTTTGCCATTGTCGATTATGACCTAGAAAAGGTCGGAGGTTATGCTATCGAACCCCCTACTCTTTTCAAGGGAAGAGGTACTCATCCTAAGGCAGGATTGATGAAAGCTAGAATCATGCCTGAGGATATTACCATCAATATCTCTGAAAAGGCTCCTGTTCCCAAATGTGACATGCCAGGACATTGTTGGGGTGACATTGTCCATAATAATACTGTTACTTGGCTTGCCTTCTACAAGGATGATACTATCAACACTACTTACAAATACATCTTCTTGGCTGCCAGCTCAAAGTTTAGAGGATTGAGCGACAGAAAGAAGTACGACAAGGCCAGAAAGCTCAAGGATCATATTGAGATGATCAGAAAGGACTACAGAAAGAAGCTTCTCAGTAAGGACAAATACGAGAAACAACTCGGAACTGCAACCTATCTTATCGATTTTCTTGCTCTGAGAGTTGGTAATGAAAAATCCGAAGATGAGGCCGATACTGTCGGTTGCTGTTCTCTAAGAGTTGAACACGTTCAGGTCTTACCTGACAACCAAATTACCCTCGATTTCTTGGGTAAAGATTCTATGAGATACTACAATACTGTCACTGTTGATCCTGAAGTCCACAAGAACATAAAGAGCTTTATCGAAGGAAAGAAACCCTCTGAGAACCTCTTTGACAGAATTGATGCCTCCAATCTCAATGATTACTTGAGATCTCTGATGGACGGCCTCACTGCCAAGGTTTTCAGAACGTATAATGCCTCTATTACTCTTGAAAAGGAATTGAGAAAGAGAGACGTTAGTGACTTGGATCTTGAGGAAAAGATTGCCTTCTACGATGAAGCCAATAGACAAGTCGCCATCCTCTGTAACCATCAGAAGACTGTCTCTAAGACCTTCGATGTCTCAGTCGGAAAGCAAAAAAGGAAGATTGAGGATATGAAGGAATATCTCGAGCAACTCAAGACCCACCTTAAGAAGCTCAAGAGAGGAGAGAAGGGACTTGATGAGGAAACTATTGAGAAGCAAGTAGCTAAGAAGATCAAAGATAGTGAAGATGAAGATTTAAAGAAGATTAAGCCAATTAAGAGAAAGTTCCCCAGCAGTGAAGAGAGAACTTCCGAGGAAATCAAGAAGCTTGAAAAGAAAATCCAAAAGGAAGAGAAGAAAGTTACAATGAGAGAAGAGAATAAGGCCATTGCTTTGGGAACTTCCAAGCTTAACTACAATGATCCTAGAATTACTGTTAGATGGTGCAAGGCCAATGAAGTTCCTATCGAAAGAGTGTTTAGCAAGACTATTAGATCTAAGTTCCCTTGGGCCATGTATACTGACTTAGATTGGACCTTCTAATTGTCTGTCTGACTTGTGTAGTTTGTGGTAAAAGATTTATTTTCTATCAAGATACATAGCAGAGTAATTCAATAGATTAGTTGATTCATTAAAAAAAAACCAAAAATTGTCTGTGGTTCAACAACTTTCCATATCCAACTTGTAATTTCTATCAGATTTTACGAAAGATCTGATCACAACCTTCTCATCTCTAATGCGTCAATTTTGATATTATCAATAGGCAACCAATTATTTGAGCCCAGGCAACGAATTATTCGGGCTTTGAATTTACTCTTCTAAGATTTTTATAATTAAATACTAAGTTACCTCTTTTATGAAAAAAGAGCGTTGGTGTATAGAAGATGAGCCTCAAAAATCATTCAAAACCACTAAGGAGAAGATGAAATGCTGTTTTCAATTTCAGACAATCTCAGACATAGAGCTTATGGAATTGTCTATAAGAAAGTGTTGATTAGCTCAGCTGAAAAAAGAGAACAAACTCTTCCTTAATTTCAGCATCCAGTTAGGCCCAACAGAATACAAATGGGGCGCGATAGAAAAGTTAAAAAAGGGTTAAAAAGGTTCTCTCCCTTCTAACAAAATCAAAGAAGATAATAAAGAGGTTCAATCTAATCATATTAGATTCTTACGAGTACTGCAAATCTCGAATACACAGTGTTCTCCAACAGAAAATAACAGGAATGAGATCCCTCGTTTCACTAAACTTGAAGCTCAATTTCGCATTTGATAAATTACTACAAGAATGTCCCAGCAAATATTGGTTTTCCCTAAAAGGGCTAAAAAACCTTCGGAGTCTCAACTCCTCTTAACCTGTCTTCTCGAAAACGACAAAAAATGCGAAACTAAAATTTTTGGATCCAATGAAACAGACCAAAAGACTACATTCATTGGCCTATTCATTTTATTATCCAGAATTTCCCAAGGACCCTAAACATCGTCAATTGGCTAAAGACTCAATTTTGCATGAAAGTGGATCTTTATGTTCATTGTTGAAAAGGAAAAAAAATTGATCTCTCTAAGAGTTGATATATTTGATGCCAATCTTTTATCAATTTCTAGTTTCAGGAAAATAATCAGTGAAATCAACCAAATTGATTCACTAAGATCGCTATTTTTGAAATTTTATAATTTAGAAACTTCATATTCAAGGTTCAAACTAATTCTTGAAGGTATTGATCAACTACGAAACTTAGTCTCTTTATCATTAAAAACGAACGTGGAAGAATACACGGAGAATCTTATGAATAAGTTTAATAAATTCTTCTCCGGCTTACCTTTTCTTCACAGTTTGAATCTGGGAATAGCACAAATGAATTCTGAGATAAAGGGGCCCCAACTAAGTCTCTTTCAATCCATACAAGATCTAGGGACATTAAGAAGCTTATCTCTCACTCTTAATCACCTTAGTCTGAAAGAACCTTTTAATCCATACAGCATAAAGAAAATGTTCAAGAAATTGATGATGCTAAACCAACTGAAATTGAAATTTCTTGTTCATTTCGAAGATAGAATACTGAGAGCATTTATCAACTCTCTTGCATTCCTAAGTTATTTGACTGACTTGCATTTGCAACTTAAATCTTCTGAGAAAATTTGCCAGACTTTGTCTCAGAGCTTAGAAGAATTAAATAACTTGAAATTTGTAGTATTATTAATCGAGCTCCATTCTGTGACTTCTACAAGGTATGATTGTTTTAGAGAGATGCTATTCCATCTTCAGAATGTTGAATCCTTGTCTCTTCAATTGTCAAACTCAAACACTTTTTGGCTTTCACTCCTCTGAAACATGGCTTCTCTTTGTTAAACAAATTGCAGAGACTCAAACTTGTTATTCGAGGGGGATATCAAATGAGATGGGATGTTCTGAGCATTTTGCAAGAAGGTTTCTATGGACTTCAATCACTACTTTATTTCACACTCGTATTTGATCCGGTGTTTGCTCTGAACAGCAAATTTATCTACTATCCAAATGCTGGATTACTTAGCCTAAGCAAATGTCAAGAGATCACTCTCATTCTAATTTGTGATGAGATTCAAGGTGAAGAATTATGGGAGTTGGTAAATGTGTTGTGTAAACACAAGTCCTTGAAAGTTTGTCTTTACACTATGAAGGTTCCAAATGAAGTATACAAGATAAATCTTCCAACAAATGTGAAGTTGGTAAGGTGGTTATATCACTATAAACTATCAAAACCCACTCATCTAATTTATAAGGAAACTTATGTTTTATGAATTTCATAGTACTATTCACTACCAGATCAACACATTTGATTACCAGAACTATCTATTTCTGATTAGCTTAATGCTGTTCATCTTGACAAGTTGGTATGCTCTAGTTACATATAATCTTATCCCATTTAGTAGGATAAACCTCTTTAATATCATTATAGTGATGTGATAAACAGTGATGGTAATAAGTATTGAGTATTTAATTCATATTATTTGGATAAGTTCCTTACTAACATCAAAAAATAAGAAAGAAATAACAAAGATTATAATCATTATGGTGAGAGTGTTTCTCATGACGGTGACCGCTAAAGAGTTTTATTATAGAGAAATTTTGGTTTCGAATCCGGACACTTCTGCTCCTTATACCGTTGGAGTATATTTTATTTATTTATTGATCACTGTGACGACATCATGTCAGTCATCACAAGTATGCTTCCCATTTGCATTCTGATGTGTGAATTAGTTCTCCTGCTTTTGGAGTA
>Ga0065720_1020750_pt1 | contig 12890 bp, 13 predicted proteins | sample Thericmetagenome_FD_59107 | JGI IMG/M metagenome (GOLD analysis project Ga0065720, IMG submission 59107) | Thermophilic microbial communities from the Joint Bioenergy Institute, California, USA of rice/straw/compost enrichment - eDNA_2 v2... | ecosystem: Engineered > Solid waste > Grass >... | reverse complement strand
CGCCCGCCACCCCGTCGACGTCGCGGGCGTGGCGAAACGGGCGGGCGCGCCGGAGCTGGGTCCCCGCGGGAGGCGGGGGGCAGGCCCTTACGCCCGCGCCAACGAGTTCTCCTGGATGTGGTGGCTCAGCCAGGTGGGGCGCTCCCCTCGGACGGGAGCGGACGCAGGGGGCGCGGCCTGCCATCCAAACCATCTTCGGAAACAGCGGGACGCGGAGAAACCGGGGGCCGAAAGGCCGTGCGGGTTCCGGTTCCGCGATCATCCGTCGCAAGGGCGATGCCCGGCTCCAGTGACCCGCGGCCTGGAGCGTCCCTCGCGCCGGGTGTGGGCGGCAAGCAGAGGAGGGGAAGGGACGGGACGCCGCTCTCGCCCTCCGCTGGCGGGGCCACGCCCGGACCACGCGAACCCGCGGCCGGATCGGCCCGGCCCGAACGGCGGGAGCTCCGCCGCCCCCGCGGGCGGCCTTCCCCGGCGGCTCGGCGGAGCGTCACCCGCGGCGAACGCGTCCGGGCGCCCGGGGAAGCCGGCCAACGGGCGCGCCCAGCCCCGGCCGAAAGCGCCCCCGTGTCCCGTCGAACCGTCATCCGTCCATCCCGTCGAACCGGCGTCCGACCGTCCGGCGCTCCTTCCCTCTTCTTTCCCGGCCACCCTTGTTGTTGGATGCGGCCCCCGGGTGTTTTCTGGCGGCACCGCGACGGAACCGGGCCGACCCGGCGGTTGTCCCGATGGCGCCGAGGACGCGGCAGGGGAGGGGGGTGCGGCGCGGGCCTCCGACCCGGACACGCGGCCGTACCCGCGGCCCGGACGCGGGCGGGCCCGGCGCGCAGGCCTGCGCCGCAGTCGAGGACCAGTTGCTGCCCCTGGTCGCGGACCCGCCGATTGGGCGCTACGGCAGGCACCCTGCTGCTGGCGGTCGTAAATCTGGCGAGCATACGCGCGGCGCCTGGGTCGCCGGGGACGCGGTCGGGCGGACTGGGGTTACCGGCCCTGGGGCCGGGTGGGGGAAGGCGGCGCTGCGGGAGCTGGCCTTGCTCCTGTCGGCCCTCGGGACCGGTGACGGCGCGGGCCTCGCGTCCCGAAGCGCGTCCGACCGGGCCGCCCGATGGGATCGCGCCGTGCTGGCCTTCTTCCGCATCGGTGGAACCTACGTCGCGCGTGCGCGGCCGGATGGCTACACTCTACTGCTTGCCGGCCCTGGCACGCTCTCGATCGGCCCGAACTTCCTCCGCAATGTGCCCTACGACCCGCGGAAGGACTTCGAGGCGATCAGCTATGTCGGTGCCGCTGCCTATTTCCTCCTTGTTCGGCCCGATGTTGCGAAGGACGTGCAGGAGCTGATCGCGAAGGCGAAGCCCGGTGAGTTATCTTACGCTTCCCCAGGGGTCGGATCTAGCCTCCATTTGACGATGGAGTTGTTCAAGCAGATGACTGGGACGGACATCGTCCATATCCCCTATCCGGGTACCGGTCCGTCTCTCACCGACATCATCGCCGGGCGCGTCGACATGACCTTCGGGCCGGAGGTCGTGCTGCCGAATGTCCGATCGGGCCAGTTGAAGGCGCTCGCGGTCAGCACGCTAACGCGCTCGCCGTTGATGCCGAGCGTAGCGCCTCTGGCCGAGCTGGGCGTGCCCGGCTTCGAGGCGTCCGGCTGGTACGGCATGCTCGCGCCTCGCGGCACCCCGCGGCCGATCGTCGAGACGCTGAACGCCGCCGTCAGTCAAATGATGGCGTTCGACACCTTCAACGAGCAGGCCAATCGGCTCGGCATCAACTCGCCGGCGGCCGCGGGCGGCGCTCGCGTCCATGCAGCTCCATGCAGCGCAGGTCCCAGTCCACCTCGCCGCGCGCGGTGCGTCCAAGGAAGCTTGTGCGTCGTGATCCAAGTGGCCCGTCGGATACCTCGCGCGCGCCTCGAGCCAGAGACCATGAGTGCCGGACGGACGCGCCTCCGGGATAATGCGGTTCAGCGTGGCGCCGTCAGGGACGGCATTGCTTCTCGCAGCAGGCCCTCCCAGCGCTGCACCTCCGACGCGATGAAGCGCGTGGCCTCGGCCTCGCTGAGCGCCGGGATACGGTCCATGCCAAACTCGGTGAAGCGGGCACGCAGCTCCGGAGTGGCGAGCGCGCGCGTGATGGCCGCGTGCAGCGCTTGACGCAGCTCCGTGGGCGTTGCGGAGGGAACGAGGATTGCGTTCCAGATGCTCATCGAGGCCGGCACGCCCTCTTCCATCAGCGTCGGCAGCTCCGGCGCGGCAGGGCTGCGCTGCGCGGTGGTCACCGCCAGGGCGCGTGCCTGCCCACTGCGCACAGTGGCCAGCGCGGTGGAGCTGGCGTCGAACAGCATGGCAATGCGCCCGGCGACGAGGTCGAGCGTAGCGGGTGCGCCACCGCGATAGGGGATTTCGTTCAGACGGACATTGGCCGCCTTCAGGAACATCAGCGCCGTCAGCCCGTTGGTACCGCCGGTCCCGGTGCTGCCATAATCGTAGCGGCCCGGATTGGCGCGCACCAGCGCCAGGAACTCACGCAGGTTGGTCACGGGAAGGTTGTTCGCGACCATCATGACCATCGGCGCCTCGCTGACGATCGTGATGGGGGTGAGCGCCTCGTAGTAGTCGTGGCTGGGGTTCGGCGCGATGAGCCGCAGAACCGCATAACCGTTATTGGTGAAAAGGAAGGTATGCGCATCAGGCGCTGAGCGCGCCACTACATCCGCGCCGATACCACCGCCGGCGCCAGTGCGGTTCTCGACAACCACGGGATGCGGCAGCTGTGCCGTCATAGTCTGCGCCAGCGCGCGTGCCACCACATCGGTGCCGCCGCCGGGTGCGTAAGGCACAACGAGGCGGATCGGCCGCACCGGCCAATCCGCCGCCACGGCGGGCAATGCAGTGAGACCAAAGAGCGCCGTGAGTGCGGCTCCAAAGAGCCGCCGCAGGCCATGCGCGAATCCGACCATGAGACCTCCTCCCTCTAGCGTGTGTGGCTGTTGCTGATCAGTTCTGGGCGGCGAGCGCCGCAAAGCGCTTGGCAATTGCCGCTGGGGAAAGCCCGTAGGTGTGGAACAGATAGGGTGCGCTCGCGCCCTCGGCGAAGACGTCGTTCACGCCGAGCCGGGTAAAGCGCGCCGCAATCCCGGCCTCGGCGATCACCTCGGCCACGGCGGACCCCAGGCCACCAATGATCGAATGGTTTTCCGCCACCAGCAGCGGCTTGCCGCTCGCGGCAAGCTCCCGTACCACCGTAACGTCCAACGGCTTGACGGTGGTGAAATTCACCAATCCCGCCTCGATTCCCTGAGCGGCGAGGGCCTCCAGCGCCTCGATCGCCAGAGTGACCATCACACCGCTGGCCAGGATCCAGCCGTCGCGGCCGCGGCGCACCACCTGCGCCCTCCCGATCGGCGGTAGGCTGTCCGCCGTGAACAGCTTCGGAAGATCGCCACGCTTAATACGCATGTAGGCGGGACCGTGGTGCGCGACGAGCTGCGCGAGCAGCGGCGCGACATGGCTCGCACAGGCTGGCTCCACTACCACCATGCCGGGCAGGGAGCGCATCAGCGTGACGTCGTCGATCGCCTGATGCGTCGGCCCGCCGGGTGAGGTGAGACCGGGCATGAAGCCCACCAGCTTCACGTTGGCGCGGGGATAGGCGATCTGCAGCGCCACCTGGTCGAAGGAGCGCCGCGTGGCGAAGACACCGAAGGTGTTGACGAAGGGGATGTCGCCGGTCCGCGCCATGCCGGAGGCGACGCACATCAGGTTAGCCTCAGCGATGCCGAGATTGAAAAAGCGCTCCGGAAGCTGGTCGCGGAACAAGTCGGTTTCGGTGGGGCCCGTGAGGTCCGCGCCCAGGCAGACGATGCGCGGATCCCCTTTCGCCAGCTCGAGCAGCGCGCGACCATAGGCCTTGCTCTCGGTCGGCGTGCCGTCGCGCCAAACCGCGGCGGAGCTGGCAATCGTGAGAGGAGTGCGCATAGCTCAATCCTCCAGCTCAGTCAGCGCCATCGCGGCGACATCGGGCGGCAACTTGGCGAAATGCGCCTTTCGGCCTTCCAGCGCGGTCACGCCGCGACCGGGTGTGGTGGTTGCCACCAGCACGGTCGGCATGTCCGGCCGTGCGCGTGCCTCTGCAAAGGCGGCGACCAGCGCATCCAGGTCATGTCCGTCAAGTTCGATGGTGTGCCAGCCGAAGGCGCGCCACTTGGCGGCGATGTCGCCCATGTCCAGCACGCTCCTCGTCGATCCGTCCACCTGCATGTCGTTGACGTCGACGATGGCGCAGATATTGCCCAGCTTGAAGGCGGCGGCGGACATCGCCGCTTCCCAGGTCTCGCCTTCCTGCAGCTCGCCGTCACCGATCAGCACATAGACGCGGCTGTCGCTGCCACGGCGGCGTAGCGAAAGCGACATGCCGACGCCAACCGACAGCCCCATACCGAGCGAACCGAGGGTTGCCTCGACACCCGGCAGGCGTTCGGAGGCAATGATCTCGAGCGGGCTGCCATCCACGCCGTACTGCGCCAGCTCCTGCACCGGCAATGCCCCGCGCTCCGCCAACGCAGCAAACAGCACCACGCCGTAGTGCGCCGGCGAGAGCAGAAAGCGGTCGCGGTTTTCCCAGGCGGGGTTATCTGGGTCATAGGCCATCTCGTTGAAGTAGAGCGCGGCCATGATGTCGGCTGCGCCGAGGCCCTGGCCGACATAGCCCTCGCCGATTGCGCCCACCATGCGCACCACGTGCCGGCGCATCCGCTGCGCCCTGTCCGCCAGAGCGGCGCCGGTCAGTCCGAGTCGGTGTAGGGTCCTGTCCTGTGTCATGAAGCCTCCTGAGCGGCGAGCGCATCGACAGCGAGCATTGCATCACGGATCGCGGGCGCGGTGAGGGGTGGGCCCGGTAGGTGCCCGATATGCGGCGCGGTGAGCGTTGCCGCTGCGATGCGGTCCAGCACCGCGACGTGGTGGCGCGACAGGCCGATGTCGGCGAGCCTCGTCGGCAGGCCAAGCTTGGCGCAGAAGGGGATGAGCTCGCGCAGAGTGGCCTCCGCGCCTGGGGTCAGGTGCAGCTGCACCAGCAGGCCGAAGGCCACCTGTTCGCCGTGCCGCACGGTCGCTACGGCCGGCTCGCGCGTAAAGCCGCGCGTTAGCGAATGGGCGAGCGAGAGGCCACCGTTCTCGAAGCCGAGGCCTGACATTAGAATCACCGCCTCCACCACGGCCTCGAAGGCGGGGCTCAGGCGACCAGCGACGGCGTCCGCCATGGCCTGCGGCGCGTGCGCCAACAGCGTTGCGAAGCCGTGGGCCGCGATGGCGCCGGCGGTATGGAGCGGCCTGGTGCCTTGGGGCGTGATGCCGTCGACGGCGGCGCAACCCTCGGCCTCGAAGCGCTTGGTCAGGCCATCGCCGATGCCGGCGCGCAGGAGCGCGGGCGGGGCGCGCAGCAGGAGCTCCGTGTCGACGATGACGGCCTCGGGACTGCGCGGTAGCCTTTCCACGCGATCCAGCGCCCCGTCCTCGTGGTACATCACGAATATGCGGCTGGTCGGCGAATCGTTGGAAGCGGCAGTGGGCACGGTGACCACGGGCAGACCGCGCTTCAGCGCAATGGCCTTCGCCGCATCGATCGAGCGTCCACCGCCCAGGCCGACGACACAACGGGCTTCGCGCGGCAGCGCCGCATCCAGCGCGGCAACGGAGGCGTCGGAGACTTCGCCGGCCAGCGTAGCGCTGCCTACGGACACGCGCGCGTCACGCAGCACCTGTTCCACCGCCGCACCGTAGCGGCCGAGCACGTCGCCGTCGCTGACGAGCGCGGCGTGCTCCGCGATGCCGGCCACCACCCGCCCCAGCTCGCGCAGTGCGCCGGGGCCCTGGAGGTACAAGCGCGGACCGCCGAACGCGCGGATCATGCCGCACCTCCCAACCGGCGGCCGCCCATCGCGTAGGCGGCCTCGGTCAGCCGCATCACCGGCGGCATCGCGTCGAGTCCCACCAACGGCGCCACGCCGCGCCGGGCGCGATCCAGCACATCGGCGACGAAAGGCGGGTATTGGCCGACATTCGTCGTATGCATGCGGACGGTCCGTCGCGCCCCGTCATTGGCGATCACGTGCACCGTCTCCGAATCCGGCACGATCACGTAGTGGCGCGGCGTGCGCACCGCGAAGTGCAGGTCGAAACTGCCGGTGGGCGCAGGATAGAGATAGCCTGTCTCCACATGCGCCAGAGCGCCACCGGGGCCGGCGAAGGCGATGCCGCCGTAGTCTTCCACCGGGAAGCCCCAGGCGGAGTTGGAGAAGCTGGCCGCGACCGGCCGCGCCGCGTCGCCCCAGAGCGCATGGACGATGTCCACGAAGTGGCAACCGAGATTCAGCATGCAGCCGCCGCCCGCGAGTTGCGGGTCGAGGTTCCAGGCACATCCGCTCTCAAGGTAGCGCTGCGCGAAGCCCGCAATGAAGCGGAAGGCCATGTGCTGCACGCCGCCATCCTCGGCGGAGAGCTGCTGTATCAGGCGGAAGAAGTCGCCGTTGCGGAACACCAGCGGCACCGCGCAGAAGGCGCCGCGCGCTGTGGCCAGCGCGGCCAAGCGTTCAACCTGCGCGACGGTCACGCCGCAGGGCTTCTCGAGCGCGAAGGGGATGCCCTCCTCGATGAGGAACTCCGCCTGCTCCGGCATGTCGATGTGCCGGCCGAGGGCAAAGACGAAGTCAGGCCGCAGCCGTCGGCACAACGCGCGGAAATCGGAGTCGGCCGCGCAGCCGTATCGTTCGCCTAGTGCGGCAGCCTTCGCGGCATCCGGATCGGCGACCCCGGCGACGGTCACGCCAGGCAGCGCGAGCGTGGGCTCCAGGTAAAGGGGCAGGTGCCAGTGCGATGCCCCGACGAACACAACCCGCATGCGGTCGTTTCCCCCAACCAGTCGGCCCGCCGGCCTGTAAGGGGATCATGGCTCAGCTTGACGACAGTGTCGACACCTGTATTGCCATACGCGCGCAAACATGCCAAATTTGTGTAGACAGTCACGCAAGGTGTGGACACTAGGCAGACTCGTACGGCCCCTCCGGCACCCTGTGCCCGGTCAAGGGGCTGACAGGAGGACGTCCGACATGGACCTTGTCACTGACGCCGCGCGCGCGCTGATCGGCGTGCAATCCGACTGGGTGGAGGCCACGCACCCGGCCGAGGCGAGCGAACTGCGGCGCTTCATGCACGCCACCATGGACACCAACCCGCGGCACCGCCCGGGCTTCGTTGGGCCGCGGCACGAGACGGCGGTAGCGCCGCTCGGCTTCCCCGTGCATGCCTTCCGCCGCCCGGCCGCGGAGGTCCAGGACCCGCTGGAAGGCCACGGAGACCCGGAATTCGATGGGGAGTCCCGCCTGCTGCGGCCGCACCTGCCGCGCATGCCAATTAGGCTTTCCGGCGTGCTGAATGGCGGCTACGAGTACGAATTCTTCAGCCACGCAAAACTCGGCGAGCGCATCTTCTGCCGTAGTGCCTACCGTGACGTGAAGCAGAAGCAGGGTCGCAGCGGGCCAATGGTGATCGTGACGGTGGATGATGAGTTCGCCGCCGGGGAAGAGCGTCGCCCGCTCCTCCGCTGCACTACCAACCTGATCCTGCGCTGATCATGGCCCTGCCCGCTGGGCCCGCCGAACTGGCTCCGCTCGCGGGGCTGCGCGTGCTCGAGATCGGCAGCGACGTCTCGTTGGCCTTCGCAGCGCGGCTGCTGGCGGATCTCGGCGCGGAGGTACTGCGGCCGGAGCCGCCGGGCGGCGATCCAATGCGCGCCGCGGCGCCCATGACGGAGGATGGCAGCGCCCTCTTCGCCTATCTCAACCACGGCAAGACGCTGCTGCCCGCGTCCTCCGCCGCGGTCTCTGCGCTGGCGCGCGAGGCCGACCTAATACTTTGGGCACCGGAGGCCGCAGGCGGCCGCGCACTGGGCGCCGCGCTGCCGGGGCGCGAAGACGCGGGGAGGCCACCGACGGTCGTGTTCACAGCACATGGCCTCTTCGGCCCGCGCGCAGGTGCGGCGGGCAATGCCTTCACCGCGCAGCATGCCGGCGGCTTCGCCTGGCATCAGGCGTCTCCGGTCAGCGACCCGGAGGCGCAGCCGCCGCTCGGTTGCCCGGATCGCGAGGCGGCGATGTTCGTCGGGCTGGTGGGCGCCAACGCCGCGCTGGCCGCGATAGCCGAACCGCCTGAGGCGGGCTCCGCCCCCTGGTTCGACCTCTCGGCCGAGGACGCCTTCGCCTGGAACCTGGTGGACGCGCTCGCTGAGTACCACGACGGCTTGCTGGCGCCCGGCCGCAAGCGCCAGCCGGGGCGCGAGATCACTATCGCCGGTGGCCTCATCTGGCTCCTGCCCTGCGCCGACGGCACCATCGTCGTCTCCCCGCGAGAGGATCACCAATGGGCGCGCTGGGTGGAGGTGATGGGCAGCCCGGGCTGGGCGAAGGATCCCGCACTCTGCGGCACGCGCGCGGCGCGCACGGCACACGCGGCGGAGCTCGGCCGTCTGATGCGCCGGTGGTCGGCAAAGGTTTCCGCACGACTGGTGTTCGAGCAGGCACAAGCGGCGCGCATCGCCTGCTTCCCGATCAGCACCGCGCCCGACCTGCTGACCAACCGCCAGCTCGCCGCCCGGCGCTTCTTCCGTACGCTCGCGCTGCCGAGCGGCGCGGCGCTTCCCATGCCGGGCCTGCCCTTCGCGATGCGGGACACTTCCGGCGCGACCCTGCCGTGCGGCGAGCCGGTCCGCCCGCCGACGGTGGCGGATCGCGGCGGCTTCGCCACGCCGATGCGTAGGCGTGTGGAGCTGCCCGCGGCGCGGCGACAGGCGCCGCTCGCAGGCATTCGCGTGGTGGACTTCTCCTGGGTCGTCGCCGGGCCGATGGCGACGAAGATGCTTGCGGCGCTGGGGGCGGAGATCATCAAGATCGAATCCTCGCGGCGCCCCGAATTCGCCCATCGCGGCGGCTGGTATGCGGTGGTGAACAACAGCAAGCGCAGCTGCACCATCGACATCACCACCGCCGAGGGCCAGGCGCTGATCCGCGATTTGGTTGCCCGGAGCGACGTGGTGGTGGAGAACTTCTCCGCCCGTGTGCTGCGCCAGAACGGGTTGGCCTACGAGGACTTGAAGGCGGTGCGGCCGGACATCGTCTATGTCTCCGCCTCCGGCGTGGGACGGGAGGGGCCGGAGCGCGACCTGCTCGCCTACGGCTCGCTGTTGCAATGCTACAGCGGGCGGGTCGGGCTGATTGGGCGCGCCAATCCGCAGCTCGAAGCGATGGGGGTCATGCCGGCCTGGACGGACCCGGTCACATCGCTGTGGGAAAGCTTCGCAATCCTGGCCGCGCTCTGCCATCGGGCGGCGACGGGCCACGGGGCCTACCTCGACCTCTCCATGCTGGAAGCGACCATAGCGCTGTTGCCGGATGCGCTGTTGCACGCGGGGCTTGGCCAGCCCGTGTCGCGGCGCGGGAGCGACGAGGATCTCTCCGCCGCACCGTCCGGCCTGTTTCGGTGCGCAGGAGAGGACGAGTGGCTCGCGCTCTCGGTGGATAGCGGCGCGGCATGGGCAGGGCTCTGCGCTGCGCTTGGCCGTGCCGATTGGGCAACTCGCGCCGATCTTGCGACGCCCGAGGGGCGGCGTACTGCAGAGCACGAACTGCGCGATGCAATCGCCGCTTGGTGCCGCGTGCGCGGGGCGAGCGCGGCAGAGACGATGCTGCGCGCCGCAGGTGTGCCGGCCGCACGCTCGCGCGGGATCTTCGATCTGGTGCGTGATCCGCATCTCTGCGCGCGTGGGCTCTATCGCCGGCTTGAGAACGGCGCGTGGAGCATCACGCTGCCCTGGATGGACGGGACCGGCTGGCGCGGGGCGCTTCGCCCCACGCCGGCGCTCGGTGAGGACAACGACTACGTGTTCGGCGAACTGCTCGGCCTCCCGCCCGAGCGTCGCCGCGAACTTGTCGAGGCAGGGGCCATTCGATGAGACGCGGGAAGGACGGAGTGCGCGGATGCTGAAGGTGAAGACCATCGAACCGGAGGAGCGCTGGTTCGAGGATTTCCGCGAGGGGCAGGAATTCCCCGTGGTCACCAAGGGCCCGATGATGGTCGGCCACCAGGTCCGCTGGGCGGGTGCCTGCGACAACTACGAGTCCGAGTTCCACCACGACGAATACGTCGCCAAGGCGCAGGGCCTGCCCGGCATCATCCTCTCGGGCCCCCTGATGGCCTCCTACCTGCTGACGGCGGTGACGCAGTGGCTCGGGCGCCATGCGCGGCTCGTGCGGTTCTTCGACCAGAACCGCGGCCCGACCATGCCGCGCGACATGGCCCATCTGCACGGCAAGGTGCGCCGCACCTACGAGCAGGACGGGCGCTGCCTCGTCGAGCTGGAGTGCTGGATCACCAACCAGCGCGGCGAGGTGACCACGCCGGGCTCCGCGCTCGCCGAGCTGCCGCGGCGCCCGGGCGGCGGACGCTGAGGAGGACCGCCGCCATGACCGAGATCTCCGACGCCGAGATCGAGAAGCACCTCGCCTCCCTGATCGGCCCGGTCGGCGAGCCGGTGACCGCGCTCGTGGAGTTCGGCGCGGTGCGGAAGATGGCGCTCGCCATCGGCGACCTCGACCCGATCCATTTCGACGAGGCCGCGGCGAAGGCGCGCGGCTACCGCGGCATCGTCGCGCCCTGGCCGCTGCTCTGGCTCTACTTCTTCACCTGCACCGAGTACGAGCACGACTTCCCCTTCGGCAAGGCGACGGTCCACGGCCAGGACGAGTACGAGTTCCACGAGCCGATGATCGTCGGCGACCGCATCACCGTGACGACCGCGATCACCGAGGCGCGGCTCAAGCATGGGCGCGTCGGCCGGCTCGGCCAGGTGGTCTCGGAGCGGCGCTTCGTGAACCAGGACGGCGCGCTCTGCGCCGTGCTGAAGACGACGCTGTTCCGGCGCTGAGGGCTTCACCGATGGAGCCGAACTACGTCACGCCCGAGGTGGCCGCGCTGATCGGCGCGCAATCCGACTGGGTGGAGGCTGCGCACCCGGTCGAGGCAAGCGAGGTCCGGCGCTTCCACCAAGCGGTGATGGACCCTGCCCCACGGTACTGGGACCCGTCTGCGGCCGAACGTTACGGTGGCCCGGTCGCACCGCCGGGCTTCCCCGTGCACGCCTTCCGCCGCCCGTTCGATACGCCTGACCCGCTCGAAGCGATGACCCAGCCGGACTACGACGGCGTGGACCGCGCGCTGCGTCCCGGCCTCCCACCGGTGATGGTGCCCCTCAAGCGGCTGATGAACGGCGGCTACGAGTACGAACTGTACCGCTACGCGCGCCTGGGCGACCGCATCTTTGCGCGCAGCCGGTACGCCGACATCTACCAGCGCAACGGCCGCACCGGCCCGATCGTCTTCGTTCTTGTCGAGGACGAGTACATCAACCAAAGGGGCGAACCGCTGCTAAGGTCCCGCAACACCATAATCCTGCGATAAGAGCCGCCGCCATGGGTGCAATCTTTGAGGACGTCGAGATCGGGCAGGAGCTTCCGAAGCTCGTGAAGGGGCCAATGACCACGGCGCACATTATGCGCTGGTCGGCGGCGATGGAGAACTGGCACCGCATCCACTACGACTGGAAGTACGCGACCGAGCACGACAAGCTGCCGGACGTGCTCGTGAACGGCAGCTGGAAGCAGCATGTGCTGATCCAACTGCTGTCGGACTGGGTGGGCGACACCGGCTGGGCCTGGAAGATCAGCTTCCAATTCCGCGGCATGAACGTGCCCGGCGATACGCTCACCGCCTGGGGCCGCGTGACGGGTAAGGAGGAGCGCGGCCGTTTCGGCGTCGTCGACCTCGAGATCGGGCTCCGCGATCAGAACGGCAAGGAGAGCACGCCAGGCACCGCGCGTGTGGTGCTTCCGCGTCGCGGGGGGCCGCCGGTGCCCTATCCCTTCGACCCCGCCGTACTCGAGGCCTGAGGCGCACCGGGAAGATGTGGCACCTGCCGAAGAGCGTGCATCTGATGGAGGTCGGTCTGCGCGACGGGTTGCAGATCGAGCCGACCATTCTCACCACCGACCAGAAGCTGGAGCTCTTGGAGGCGATCGCCGAGGCAGGCGTAACGGAGATCGAGGTCGGCTCCTTTGTCAATCCGAGAGCGGTGCCGCAGATGGCCGACACTGAGGAGGTTTTCGCCCGGCTGCAGCGCCGCCCAGGCGTGGCATACCGCGCGCTCTGGCTCAACCCGCGCGGGTTGGATCGCGCGGTGGCGGTGGGCAAAGTCGACCTCGATGGCCGGCTGCAGCTCACCGCCAGCGAGGCTTTCGTCAAGCGCAACACCAACCGCAGCATCGACGAAACCTTCGCCGACATCCCCGCCTGGATCGCGCGCTACCACGCCGCCGGCGTGACGCCCGACTGCCTCGGCGTGATGGCCGCGTTCGGTTGCAACTTCGAGGGCGACGTCCCGATCGAGCGCGTCGTTGGCCTGATCGTGCGCGCCGAGGCGCTCCTGGTGGAAGCGGGCTCCTCCCTCAGGCACGTCAGCCTGGCGGACACGATGGGGTGGGCGACGCCCGACCGCATCCGCCGCATGATCGGCGCCGTGCGGGAACGCTGGCCTGACCTCGTCATCAAGCTCCACTTGCACGACACGCGCGGCACGGCGATGGCCAACGCGTTGGCCGCGCTCGAGATGGGCGTGCGGGAGTTCGATGGCTCGATCGGCGGCCTGGGCGGCTGCCCCTTCGCTGGCCACAAGGGCGCCGCGGGCAACATATGAGGAGCTCCAGAAACCCCTCGTCAAGTTGAGTTCGGGCTGATTCACTGGGCAGGATCGGCGGGGGGCAACCGATGGTTCGGCAGCCAGGG